>ERZ724505.1808-NODE-1808-length-11186-cov-10.074656_pt1 | contig 11186 bp, 20 predicted proteins | sample MGYA00376038_ERZ724505 | MGnify/ENA primary metagenome ERZ724505 (study PRJEB28724, sample SAMN07190884) | wastewater metagenome | isolation source: effluent of sewage treatment plant in Hong Hong | place: Hong Kong | collected 2016-03-17 ... | reverse complement strand
CGTGTTGTCCGCATTCATCCGCAGGAACGTGATGGCTCCTGGATTGGTGAGATTGAGAATCGCCGCGCCTATCGTGGTCGGCGTGCCCAGCCCGTCGATCGCCGCTAAGCCGAGGTTCAGCTTTGTGCGTGCTGATGCGGAGGATTCGCCGTTAGCAATGGTTCCAATAGGCATGGTCGTTAATCGGTGAAGGTGGATGTGTCATCCCAGGCGGTAGTGTCATCCCAGGCTTTCGATGTGAAAGGTCCGCCAGATGAGCCGGGTGATCCACTCGAGATCACTCCGGCCCAATTTGCCAAACTCAATGACAGTCCTAAAGCCATTAAGCGATAGTCACAGCGTTCTTGCTTTCCACATACCACTTACCTGAGTAAGCGATAAGCGTGATAGACGCGCCGACATAAGCAGCGAAAGTAGCGGTGTTCTTTGCTCCGCCTGTAACTCCGTCGTGGATGAGCCCTGTGGCAGTAATCACATGCGCGTAGGCTGAGTTAGAAATCACCGTGATTCGCGTGCCGTTCTCAGCTGTCGAAGGAGCAGCCAAGGTGAAGGCACTTGCAGAGCCTTTAGTCGCGATGACTACACCGTTAGCAATAGGAATTGCGTGCGTAGTGTCAGGATTGACGCTAATCGTAGGAGTAATGAACTCCTCACGAGTAATTGTAGATTCTTTCGAATCTTCCGACACACTTGCATTACGAATTGCCAGCGCATCGCTAGCACTTACACTTGTTCGATCGAGGATTGGTAGGCCCATAAGAGTTATTGTATTGTTTAGTTGCCAGGATTACATCAAATCTACGAGTCCCGTGCCGCTCGTTGCCACAAATTTTGAAAAAGAAAGATAATACCTTCCAGGCGTGAGTGTCTTGCCGAAGATCGCTGTGTCACCAGAAAACCCTGGAGCCCAGACGGAAGTTGCGCTAATCACAGTGTCAGTAAGCACAAGAACTGAGAACACCTTAAAGTTAGGCTTACCAGTTCTGGTCAGATCAGGCTCGCTGGAGTCATACCACCTAGAGCCTACTTCATTAAAATCACGAGTTTCCGCCATAAAGATTATTCTGAGTGATATGGTTAGTGACAATCGTAGGCTGCAAACGCTCGATTTCTCGTTTAAGCGCTTCAGCTTCGTCCTTCGGATCCATCTTAGGATTCGTTTTTTGTGTGTTTACAAACTGAACAGGACGGCCGAGAACTCGATCGAGGATTTCTTGTGCAGCTCGCATCTTGACAGTCTCAGACGAGGCAGAGGATGCAAGAGAAATCACAGTTTGTGCGGCAGAAGTTTGTGCGGCTCGGAGGAGATTAAACGCACTTTCGTCTTGCAGATTCAACTCTGCGATGATGTCTGCGACCATCTGACGCATGAAGCCTTGCTGAGTCGCAAGTGTGATGGTGGCTTCAGTTTTGTCTACAGCTTCAGCTATCTCGCGTCGAGTGAATCCTTTCGCCAGCATCCAAGCACAAGTGCGATGCCAAGGTTGCTCTTTTTGCAGCTCGTGCCGTGGAGTAGCTTTAGTCATCAACGGTGATCGAGCACGAGAGAAGTCCTCAAGCCGCATGGGCTGAGGTTCCTCGGGTTCTCCGAGAGATAGAAGCTCTTCAACAAGCGAGTTCATTTGACAAAGCCAGAGCAAATCTGACGCGTTGGAATTGTGATTTTGCTACGCATGAGCGGACTATAAGTGATCTACGCGCGTGTGCAAGTTATTTGTTTTTATTTATTCCTCTGCCGAGTGTTTTTCACAAGCAAGACTAAAATCGCCTGTGAGTCTTTACTTCTTCGCTCGCTCACTCCTCGCGCATCTCACTCACAGAAAACGTTATTTTGATTTTGGCGGAAGAGGGACTATAACGTCTCACGACCTTCCTCCTGGGCAAGGGAACCCTTGGGTGCCAGCAAGAGCACGCGGGCGGGCGGGTTTTGGTATAGGATGAAGGGGCGAGGCAGTCTCGGCCCGAAGACACAAGAATAAGAAAAGGAGATAATAATATGACAACAAACGAAGCAAACACAAGCAAGGCAAACGAAAGGCTCGAAACGACAAGAACCTTATGCCCGCAATGGAAGGGCGCAGGCAAGGATGGCGCGAATGGAAACTTGGGTGAGTTCCAAGTGAAGACTGTCACGCCAAGCATAGAGGAGTTTTACACAATCGCACGGGAGTTTCCCGAAGCGGTGCAAGAATTCCTTGCCGGGCAGCTTCATATCAGGTTCTCAGGTGCAAGCCTGCTTGCGCAAGTGAAGGCAGAGCTTGAAGAAAGATTCGGCAAACCGGAGAAGGGAAAAAGTGCAGAGTGGTATGCAGACCACGCTCAAGCAGCGAAAGCTCTAGCCAGTGAGGCCAGCAAAGACACGATCGACTTCGGACATGAACTACGCGAGTGGGCGAAAGAATGGAAGCCCGAAGGCGCGAGCACCAGCAAGGTCGATGCGGTGAAACTGGCGGCAGCGAGCGCACTAGCCGAAGCCCTAGGCATTACACTTGAGCAAGCACAGACAATGCTTGCAAGCAAGCTGGCGAAGTAATCGCAAGCGCAAGACTAGGCAAATCTAGAGAGTGGGCGCGAGTCCGCTCTCTAGAATTTGTTTAGTAAACACGACCAGAAGACACGAAATTATGGACATCACACTAATAGCTGAAAAACGCGAGCATTGGACGTGGCGCGAGGAACTTGCTAGAGCTTGCGCACGCGAGGAGCGTGAGATAGGAAGACTAGCGGAAACTCCGATAATCCTCGCCCTAGCCAGCGCGCTAGGAAAAAGCCCTCGCGAGGCGGCGACAATCGCAAGGAAACGGGCTCTAGGCGCGCGCTAATCCGGCGCGAGAGTGGTTATAGCGGACTCGCGAGCGGCCAGCGTAAAGCCTTGCAATCGCGCGCGCGGGCATAAACACTCTCGTGTGCGTTTAAATCCCAAACCCCACTCCGCGTGTTTACTCTCGACTCTCTAGTTTCTTTTTGTTCAGTTATCGGAGCGAGTTTTGAAAATTTGCCAGTGCATTTTCACCTCTTCATAAACACCACCAGATGAGTGCTGGCATCCCGTTAGGGAGTTTCAGTGATAATAATATATGTGTAGTAGAACAGAATCAACGGGGAATAATTCTGGGCGAGTCGTGGGGAGAGCGTTTAGGAGCGCGAGGGAAGGCACTACCAAGATAGCGAGAGAGCATTTGATAACCAGAGAAGAAAGAAATAAAGCGCGGGAGGTAAACGCAAGCGCACAAATCACACGCGAGCCATCCGTTTAAGAAATAAACACGTGAGAAGTGAGAAACTTATGACAAAGAAAGACAAGCAGTTAGCACGGGAGTTCATGTGGGATCTCGTGAGATGGACAGGTTTTATTGTCGTGTGGGCCACAGTTGTGTGGCTTGCATGTAGTGTGGAGTAGAAATAAAGTAAAATGAAATGTTATGAGTGAGATTAAGTATCAAGAATTATCAATCGCCCAGCTCGCGAGAGCTGTGAGGCGCGAGTGGAAGAACGTGTGGTATGGCGCAGAGCCGTACTTGCAAGCGATGAGTGAGATAGAGAGACCTGAAGACTCGTATGGTCACGATAGTGGCGCGAGTGTTGTGAGAGGCTTTCTTGTGAATGCTCAGAACTGGCGAGGCCAAGTCGCACGAGAGGTTAAGAAAGAGCTGAATAGAAGGCTCAAAGGGAACAACTAACGCACAATCAACATGAAAGCATTGTCAACTAAAGCCTATCACGTGCTCATCGCGGCGCTTACAGCGTTTCACATCTTGTGGATTATCGCTTGGGTATGCGTGAGGAAGCACTAAGAGAAGTCACTATGAACCCTAATTTCATTCCAGATGAAGTGCTCACAGCAGCACTAGAGTTGCGTGGACTGCCAGAGAGTGAAGAGTCATACAAGCTCATAGCAACTCTAAGCAAACGAGAGTTATTTAGCTCGTGGCTGATATATAATGGAATCGTTGGCTACACTGCTAAGATTCTTTCAATCCTCGCTCAGCTTGACGAAGGCGAGAAACGCTCTCAAGAATAATCAACACCACAACCTTCCCTATGAACCCATACATCCTACACTTCACTCTTCACGAGTTCCAGCACATTGCAGTCTGCCTGGCAGACTCACACAGGATGGCTCGTGATAGGCTCTTATCTCGCCTGCCTATGGCAGACATCAACGAAGTCACACTCGTGCAAGCGTCAGAGATCGCCATTCTCTCACCAAAAACAACCGAAGAAGACATCGAACTCACCCAGCTCGACCTAGACGCATTCCTCGACCTCACTCTGCGTCCTATTGAAACCTCTCGAATTGAGAACATCCCATTCCCACAAGCATGAACGCAATGATCATCACACTATGTAAAAGCGATTACGCCGCTGTGTTTACACTAGACGAGGCTCCGTTTATCTGTTGCTACGCAACGGAAGAAATCCTCGGTCCTCACGACTTTACAACAATCCAACTCGGCGTATCAAGCACTCAGCCAGACACAAACCACTGGATTCAGCTAGACGCTATTGACAGTGCAAACTTTGATAACGGATACATTACAGTGCTATCCTGCTCACCCAGCTGCGAGCATTACGTGTCTCAACGCAAGCGCATCTCCGCCTACACCGCGCTTAGACAATTACTCACCATCTCGCCACACCCAATCTACTTTCCTTCATTTCCGGGCGATAACGCTCAGAACACACAAAAACAACACACACACACACAAACATATGACAATATCCTCTCAATCCATCAACATCACAATCGACTACACCGACTCAGAAGGTTCCCACGCACTCGCACTCACCCTCGTCTCTGACGATCAACAAACCTTCACAAGCGAGTTCTCCGCGCTCCCTGAAAGCGTCTTCTCTCGCGAATTCAAAGAAGCCTACAACTCCGCAATGCGCGAGCTTTCCGGACATTACCCACACTTCACCTTCCTCAACATCTAATGTCTAAAGTCCTCACCCTCATCCCAGCCTACTCGCACTCATATCCCTCCCTGAGCGCAGCAAAAGCTGACTTCCTCGCCGGACGCACATTCAAAACCCGCGAAGGCACACACCTCACCATTCGAGACACTGTCGCACGAACCATCCGTATCAAACTCCCCACACAATCCATCGTATTCACCATTCCACCTCCTTCACGCCCATGACACTAGCCTCCTGCATCCACCATAGTCACTGATCCTCGCATAGAGTTCACAAGACGCATTTTCGTCTGCCTATGGCAATTCTGCTGTAACTAACTTGTTTAGTTCTTAAACCCATTTCTTGCATTACTCGGATTCCGTGCTAATGTGAGGAATGGAATTTGAGAATCACGAGAGTCTCAAAGAAAACGAAAGACTAACAATAATACACAACTAATATGGCATCACTACCCGTTCCACCAGAAGCTGTTCCACACGTGCCGAAGAGCAATGCGCTCGAGTGGCGAGGATTTGCAGAGCGCAAGATGTGTTCGCACGTAAGCGGACTGCATGGTAATTTCTTTCCGCTTGCGACAGACGGAGAGAGGGCGATTTGTAAGACTGTGCTTGATGTGATTGTGATGACGCAACTGTCTGCAATCATATGGCCAGAAACACAGAGACTCGCTCGGCCTAAGCTCGCTACGCAACCGAAGAGTGCGAAAGCCTCTCGTGTGCTCAAGAAGCTCGGGCTGAGTGAAGAGGATATTAAAGAATTGCTTAACATTTAGTTATGAGTTATGAAAAGTGATACACCGAGGACAGATGAAGTTAGTTTTTATCAGCCCAGTGACAGGATGGCCAGCCTTGTAGTTGAGGCTGATTTTGCCAACCAGCTAGAACGTGAGCTAAACGAAGCTCACGATCGCATCCGTGAGCTTGAGTCAGAGCTTGAACAATGTAGGCAAAAAACAATCGAGCTTGCAAGTGAACTAAACCATAGAGCCAGGAGGACTGGGAAATGACACAAGAAGAGAAGAGAATCAAAATCGCGGAGGCGTGCGGGTGGAAGGATTTTCACAATCATTTAAGCTTTAGTTGCGGGACTCCGCCAACAAAGTCGATTTTCTATCGACCAATTGTAGGATTAGTCGGCGAAGCGTCACATTGCATCCTGCCCGACTACTTCAACGACCTCAACGCGATGCATGAGGCGGAGGGGGTGTTGACGGAAAATCAACTCCGATGTTATGGATGGATTCTGCTGGAGATTGTTAGCAAGGACAACCGATACATTGCTTGCGCAACCGCCGCCCAACGCGCCGAAGCCTTCGGTCTAACCCTCAACCTATGGACAAAAGATTCGAGTCATGAGTGATACACCAAGAACAGACGAGCAGCCTTGCGAAATACACCTCAAACTAGGTGCGCCAGCGCAGGCATACGAATCCAGAAAAGCTGAGCATGTCTGCCGCCGCTGTCGCATTCGTCCTATTTGCCGCCACTAACCCGAATCAATGACCATGAAACCACCACGAAAAGACCGCGCCCGATGGCTTGAAGGAGCGCCTGAGTTTGTCGCCGCCATCCGCGACAACGGCGGGAAAACCGCCGACAGATACACGGTTTATCTGACTGGCTCGCTTGCGCTAACAGCCGAGGACCCGAAAGACCAGCCGCGATTCGACAGGGTAGAGGAATTTCTGGCAATGTCTGGATCACCAACTCACCCGCAAGGCTTCTCACAGTTCGGCGAAGCACCACGAGGAAATCGCCGCAATTCAGGAAAAACAATCCGCTGGCTCGACTTGCCGGAGCACATCCGCGCCCACGTCGTCGCCAGATGCACCAACCCGTAAAACTCACCCAAAATCGACATCATGAAAAACGACACCACCGCAAAGGAGGTTGCGCGAATGCTTGCCGGAGGAGCGAAGCGAATCAGCCCGCGCCAACTCCGCGAACTCCTAGACCTCGCTGGCTATCAGATCCACAAACCGGATTGCTTCAGCTATACCAACAGCGCCAACGAAATCACCTACAAGGCCCGAGCGATGGGATACATGCACAAGACTAGCGGGATGCGTTACGCTCACATTGACGCACCTCGCGACACGCTGCCCAAGCTCCAAGAAATCCGCCGCAATTGCTTCGTCTTCGAGAGAGGGAGAATCTGGGAACTTTAACGAATCGACACACCAATGAACACACCACCATGTCTCCAGACCAGCTTCACCAAGCCTACTTACACTCTTACGATTTATTCGTGCGCGCTTACGGCAAATCACCAACACATTTACTCCTAACCTATCGTGACTTTAAATCTCTCTCACGAGCCGCAGACACGCGCGAAAACCACACAGAAGCACCTTCTTATCATGGACTCTTCATCGTCTTCACTGCCTTCGGAACTCCACGAGTAGCACTACTCTAACCATATGAAACCACTATTCCTCTGCTACGACACTTCTCGCTTCCAGCAAGCCATCGATCTCGCCAAGTCTCACTCAGGCGCGATCATCATCTTCAACCCTCTTGACGGTCCTTTCGGCCCCAAGCATCACCTCGACGAATGGAACGAGGTCATCACCAAATGCTCTCAAGCTGGTGCAAAGTCTTTTGGCTACATCAACCTACTCCTTCCAGACAACAAAACCAAACCAACCACCCTTCTTGAAACCGAGATTCTCCTTTGGTCCAATCTTCACATCGACCGAATATTCTTCGACAACGCACGCGCCACCCACGCCTTTCTCCTTACCAACCTTCTCCGCCGTCACAAATCCTTCACCTTTCTAGCCAACCCAGGCACCTTCTCCCCAGCTCTCCGCAAAGTCCCTCACCTCCTCCTTCTCGAACAAGAAGACAACACCGAGTCCGTCAAGCTCCTCTCCTCTATCTCCATCTTCTTCGTCCGTCCCGAACGTCTCTCTCAAGTCCGCGCTCGCGCTGCCACCTCATGCAAATACGCCGCATTTGAACCCTTCTCAACCTACCACAAACCAAACATCGAATATCAACAACCACTCCCGCCAGACTACCTAAAGTTCTAACTCACTTGTTTGTTTCTCAAACACACGTTAGATACTTACGAATGTCTTTTCTTATATAAGAATCCTCTGCTTGCATTTCTCGCCCGCTATAGTATATTGCTCCTATAACCGACACTAAGCAGGATAATTGCTAGGCGGCAAAGAGTGGAGGACTCTGAGTGCTTAGTGTCGGTTAAACTAGTTTGTCCATGTGCCAATGATCTAGCACGTATTCAGAACTTATCCACGTTGCGGGGTTACGTGGTTTATCAAGCCGTAGTAGTCGGAATAGCCCCAGCAACCATTTTCGAGCACCAATAGCTCGCAACAGACGAGAAGGCTGTTTCCTTCTCACCAAAGAACAAACATAACTACAACTACCTACATGTCAGACACTAAAATCTACATCAACTCCACGCTCGGCTTCAAAGTTCCTGTCCGCGTGCCATTCGCCACAACTGAAGAATACGATCGCCTTGCTGGTTCGGTCGGTGCTTGGTGGGAAGACCTTGCAGCGCAAGCTTGCTACTCCTCCTACAATCCTGAGTTCTACGATCGTCTCGGAAAGGCTCTGGAAGACCTCACAGGCACGAAGATTCCAGACAGTTCACAGAAAGATGCCAAGGGCAACCCTGTCCCGATCACTACGAAAGCCTTCATTCGCTTGCTCAAGGCAGAGAAGTCTGTCACTGACGAAGCTCTTGAAGACCTCGCAGCAAAGGTCGCCGAAGGCATGCCAGAACTCGATATCTCTCCTCGTGGTCGCGCCAGCCTGAAAGCAGGCAAGGTCGCTCTCCAGCAAGCTCGTCAGCTTATCGCCATGCTCGCTGGCAAAGGCGACACTGTCGAAGCTTGGTTTGCTCGTGTGTCCGAGAAGTACCCCAATGGTCCTCAGCCTGCGGAAGACGAGAAAATCGACGACAACCTTGTCGGTCGCCTGCTCGAACACGTGGCGGCGGCACAGACTGCTACACTCGCAGGACTGTAATCCTCACAGCGCTGGCAGACCGCTAATAGTCTGCCGAACTTCAACTACTTCCTCCTCTTATGTCCTATGTCATTTCCGCCAACTACCGTGATCGCACGTCTCCAAACAAATGGCTTGTGCGCAAGCAAGACGAGCCTGTCGAAAAAGCCAAAGCCTACAAAAAAGTGCTTGCCCAAGACGTTAAGTTTGAAACAAGCTCAGCACGCTAGAAAGGCTTTGGCTGTCGAATAGTAGCTGTAGCAAGCTCAGTTAAGCTGCAGCGAGTGCCTTCTGAGACTGATAAATCAAAACGTTTAGCATTCATAGGCGACTCCTTTTATGACAGCCAAAGCTCAGCAAGACACTATAAAGTATCAACTTTGCTACTGACTTCCGACATGAGCTACCTCCCTTAACCCTCACAGGCTACCTAGTATCACCTAATGAATCTAGGACTCTCACAAGGGTTCAGCTGAGCAACAACTCACGACAGACACAAGCCGCGTATTACGCCGTCTAACGAGAAGCCGCTCACGCTTCAACCGCTCAGCTTGACCCTTTTGAGAGCTAGATTTGTGTTTACTTCTTAAACCGAATAGACGCCATCTATTCTCTCAGGACAGCTTGACTCCTCGTTACAAGCGTCTGGCAAACTTGCTGCCCAACAGAAGTCTCGTTGTAAAACTGTCCGAGCTGTAATGACAACTCCCTCGTAATCTGATTAATTGTCCTGAGATAAAACAGTAAAGTCTAAGCCACCCGAGCTGGTTGATGCTCTTTAGCATTATCGGTAATGGACACTATGCTGTCTGTCAGCCTAGCGAGTATCGTCTGCCACGAATCTCGCATCTTCAAATCAACACATTGCAGTGAGGGCACGCGTGTGACATAGCCGTGCAAGCTTAGAAGCTTAACGTGAGCGACCTGGCCAGTGTGTTGACTTGAGGGTAAGCAATCAGGGCTAATTGCCTTTCCGAGAATGTCGGATAACCAACAACAGACGTTGAAATACTTCATTGATAAACCTCACCAGAGATTTGCTGATCCCACTGGACAAAGGGACTGCCGGAGTAGCTTAACTTCAGTATCAAATAAAGCTGACCAGTCGAAGGTCGTTAATCCGGGCGACGTAGAAGTATTGTGGGTGTGGACGACGTTAGATACTAACCCTCCGACATCGGGGTCAGTCAAACCCGGCTCAGAAACAGATGGCCCTGCTGCTTACTGTTGAGAGAACAAAATGCAGCGCGGGAGAGCTGAACCAAGCCCAAAGAAACCTACACTCAGCAGCCTCGGCTCCGTCACTGTAACGACGGGCAACGCGGCAATCAATGTCCTAGGCTCCGCACTATAAAGTAGCCGGATGAGAGACTGAGCAACCTGCTGACAATGTGGTGGCTCACCTTAAATGGGCTTGTAGTAATAACTGTGGCGATACTAGTTGTTTGCACAGGGACGGCGATAAAGGAATAAATGCGGTTCAAGTCCGCCAAGTCCACCAATTTCTGCTAGCTGACACTACACAACACAAACATAAAATGAACTACGACTTCCACAATCCAGACAACGTCACACCCGAACAAGTTGGTGAGGGCTACCGTTTGTTGCTCACTAGTGAGTTGGATAGCCACCGCGATCCAAGCCTGGAAATCCAATGCTGGGGCAGCGTGCGTCAAGTGTTTAGGGATGGTCCCTGGAAAGGCTGTGATCCTCTTGCAACATACCGCGTCCCACTTTCTACGTGGCCGCTTCCCAAGGCTGACCCATACGCTGAATTGAAAGCCGCTCATGCTGCGGGGAAGGTGGTTCAATGGTACCACGATAAGCTTGGCGAGTGGTGGGATAAATTGCCAGACACAGAATACTTCTCGTATCGCAATTACCGCGTCAAACCCGAAGAGCCAGCGTGGACACTTGGCAACAGCGTGAACGGCTTCACCCTCGGCGAAGGCCAGCAGTGGCACCGGACAGATTGGACTAGTGAGATGCTGCCGGAGGGCTGGAGACCACTAATTGTTGGAGAAATGGCTCAAGATAATGATGAGTATTTCACAGGCTGTGTTTGGAGGATAAGATCGGCTGGCTGTGACGCTTTAACTCTTGGAAGAGGATGGTTGCACCATCGCACCCGCCGTCCGCTTCCTGCTCCAGTCTCTTGCGATGATCGAGGCCAAGAAGGCTCGCATGGAGCGCCTACAGAGTGGATCGAATGGCACGGTGGCGCGTGCCCGCTCAAGGATGAAGAAGTGGAGGAGTGGGAGTTCAAGTTTCGCGACGGTGATACTT
>ERZ724505.1805-NODE-1805-length-11201-cov-5.079490_pt1 | contig 11201 bp, 8 predicted proteins | sample MGYA00376038_ERZ724505 | MGnify/ENA primary metagenome ERZ724505 (study PRJEB28724, sample SAMN07190884) | wastewater metagenome | isolation source: effluent of sewage treatment plant in Hong Hong | place: Hong Kong | collected 2016-03-17 ... | reverse complement strand
CTCCGCCTGCAACTTCTTCTCGCTGACCTCCGGCCAGACCTTCGCCAGCGACCCATCGGGCTGCATGGCGGTCTGCCCGTAGCGCCATGCTCCTCGCCCTCCTCACCGGCGCCGCCCTCTCCCTGGGACTCCAGGCCGAGCGGAGCAGCGGCATCTCGGAGCCCGGCGTCCCGGTCGGCGTCGTCCTGCGCGCGGAGCCCGAGGGCTGGCGAGGAGAAGCAATCTGGTCGAGCGCGGACAAGGCAGAGCCCGGCAGGGAGCCCTGCTGCTGGCGCACCAGCCTGACCCTCGACCGCGAGGCCGGCCCGCTGATCGTGGGCGCTGGCTGGACGCACCGAGACGCTGGATCCTGGACCAAAGATCGGGCTTGGCTTCGCGGAGGGCTGCACTGGCGCTGGGCTCGTCTGATCCTGCGTAGCGCTCTCACCTCGCGAGACCGGGAGAGCGACGCCACCGCCTCTCTCGACATCCCCCTCGCCCACTTCACCCTTTCGCCCGCCTACGGCCTCACCCTCTTCGACCAAGGCGCTAGCACCCCCTATCGCCGCCTTGCCCCGCATGTCGCCCTCCGTCTCCTCTTCTCTCCGAGTCCCCGGTGAGATGCGTTCGAGAAGCCCCGCACTCTCGTTGGGATCGTTGGAGGTGAATTCTGATGGCCGATGTTCCTGAGACTCAACGCTACGCTGAATGGCTCCTCGGAGGCAGCGCCGCCGCTGCCTTCACCGCTTGGATCAAGTCGCGCTTTTCTCGGCTCGACGGCCTGCCGCAACTTGAGCAACGCCTTGACGAAGTAGAGAAGTTCGCCGTCGCCACTGAGGCGGAGCTAAAGGCCCACCTGAAGGAGATCGCCACGGAACGCACGATCTATATCAAGGACATGGAGCAGATGAAGGCGCGGCAGACGAGCTACGAGGAGCGACAACAGAGCATTATTGACTCGGTGAAGGAATTGACAGATACCGTGTCAAAAGGGTTTTCGGCGCTGACATCTAGGATAGACACCGTGGCGGACAGACGCCGGGAGCCGCGATGATCTCTACCGAGGATCTGCTGGCGGTCAAGAAGGATCTGACTAGCGATGAGGGGATGCGTCTGCGCCCTTACCATGACACGAAGGGTTATCTCACGATCGGTGTAGGGCATAACCTCGATGTGAAGGGGATCTCGGTGCGGGCCGCCCAGGTCATCCTTGAAGACGACATCGCCGACACGCTTGTTGACCTCGATCGCTATGTGCCGTGGTGGCACCAGTTGGATCACGTGCGGCAAAGGGCGCTCATCAACATGTGCTTTCAGCTTGGGATCGGGTCGGTGCGCGAGCACACCGGACTCCTCGCGTTCGAGCGCCTCCTAGCTGCGCTGCGAAGCGGTGACTGGACCGGCGCGTATCGCGAGACCCTTGATTCGCAGTATGGGCGTGAGGTGCCGGAGCGGGCTGATCGTGTTGCGAATGCCTTCTTGAAGGGTGACACCGATGTTTCCTAGTCAGAAGGAACGTGGACTTCGCGTCCCGATCATCCGTCGCTTCGGTTTAAAGGGCTTCCCTGCGTGGCGCGGCCTGAACAAGCAAAACGATCGCGGCGCGCTCAACCCCGTCCAGTTCTGGGAACTCGTCAACGTCCGCAACTCCGGTGGCTCATGGGACGTTCGCGGTGGCGTCTCCGCTGCCGTCAACACCAACGCCTTCACCGGCTGCGTGGAGGGCATCGTGGATCTCCCCGGCACCACCGCAGGCATCCTCATCAATGGGTCCGCTCCTTCACTCAACTCCTACGGTCCCGACCTCCTCACCCTCTACGACCCCAACGATCCGAGCAGCGCGACCTACCTCACCGCGCTCAACATGTCGAGCTTCATCCTTCAGGCGAACCTCCCCTCTCCGCGCCGCCCGATGTGCATCTACGACAGCAAGATCTACTTCGCTGATTCGTCGAATGGCATCTCGGTGCTGTCGCTTGCTACCTCGCCTGGACAGTCGCTCACTGATAGCCGCGCAGTAACGCAGGTCGCCCTCGTCCCCTACGCGATCAACTACCTCGTCTCCGCCTTCAACCTGCTCTGGATCACCACGTCAAGCGGGTATGTCTATACCTGGGACGGCACCACGCTGACCGAGGTCGGATCCGGCTTCAGTGCGACCCCCGCCGTCATCGCCCAGTACCAAGAGACGATGTACCTCTGTGGCACCGACTATCTCTCTCGCCTCAACAGCGATGGAACGTGGACCTCGATCTCCTTGCCCGCACACGCCAACCCTTTCGAGCCCCGTTGCATCGCTTGGTGCCAGGACGTGAACAAGCTCTATTTCGGAGGCCGCTACTACACCGTCTCGGTGCAGAACGATCCGGTGCTCTTTGAATATAACGGGACCGCTGTCACCGAGAGCTTCACCTACGCAGACGTGGTGCAAACGACCGAGTTCTTCGACGGTGTGACGGACGTGGTGGAATGGAACGGTCTCGCCACCTTCATCTGGCATCAGTGGGGAGTTGATCTCAGCGGCGCCGTCTACATCGGCACCGTGGCAGACCCCACCGCTGTCCCGATCGGTGACACCCAGACCACGAATGCCGCGAATACGTGTCTCTTCGTCGACAGCAACGACATGCTCTACGCAGGGATCAACGCGGAATGGGATGCTCCTGCGAGTCCGAACCGAGTCATCCGCCGCGATGGCTCCTCCCTAGGCGGCTACTGGCACACCGATGCGGACAAGAGCGGCTGGACGGCCATCGGTATCGACAGTTCATGGGGCGTCGGTGGCACCGATAACCCTCCGGCTCAGCTCTTGTCCCAGATCTAGGAGATTGAAGAGTGCGCATTGCCCTCTCTCGCGACTCGACGGTCTCTAACGATGGGCATGTCTACATCGGAGCGCAGCAGGTTGCCCCGGTGGCGTGGCCGGAACTGACCCTTCCCTCGACCTTGAAGGGGCTATCGACGCCCCCGTGCATGCGGGTCTATAACAAGCGCCTCTATATCGCGGGGTTCTTCACCTCGCAGGCGATCGTGCTGGAGAACTTCACGATCGTGCAGAGTGGGATCCCGGCGCCTGCGCATGGGCCGACTGTGGTGCCCGGGACCGGGAGTGGGGGGAGCGAGGGTATCGCGATCTGCGCCGTTCGCTTCGGTCAGCGCATCGGCACCACGATCATCGCGGTCGGGGAGCCTTCCGAGTATGCGGACGCGATCACCCTGACGGGACAGGGAAGGGCGTGGAGCGATCTGCCCACGACCTGCCCTAACCCCCGCGTCAACATCATCCAAGGGCTCGTGGGGATGGACGGGAACATCCCGCAAGTGGCGTGGACGCGCGTCCTCGGCACCACCTCGGTCGAAGAGAATGTCCTCACCGCTTCGCTGGGCGAGTTCATCCCGGTGAAGAACTTGGCGAATGGTCTGGTGGCGGTCGATAGAGGGGCGCTCGGGGTGCCGCCTTACACCACCATGCTTGAGGTCTACCACGACCGCATGTGGTACGCCGGGGATCCCCTTCATCCCGATCGTATCTACCAGAGCGAGCTGTTCAATCCGGAGGGGGTGAACACCGATCCGGACAACGCGACGTGGATCCAGACGAAGGACGGGCTACCGGTGACCGGGCTCCATGTCTGGAAGGATCAACTCATCGTCGGGACGCCACGCTCGTTGCAACGCATCCAAGGCTACGGCCCCGACGACCAGTCGATCGAGATCATCTCCACCTACACCGGGGTGCTCTCCAACGCAAGCATGCTCACCTTCGGCCCGCAGGGAGATCTCATCTTCGCTGGACAGGATGGCATCAACCTCTACGACGGTGGCATCCCGCGCAACCTGATGCGCTCCACGATGCGCTACTACTGGCGCGACGACTTCATCGCCCATACCGCGAACTACGAGAAAGCCATCATGGCTTACTCTCGCTTCTTCGATGTCTTCATGCTAATGATCCCGCAGGACGACACGACGATGTTCCGGTATGTGGGCACCCTTGAGCCTCTCTTGCGTGGCGAGGCCCCCGACTGGTCCTTCGATGTGAGGTCTCGCAATGACTCTGCCCTGGGACAGCTCATCCTTCCTGATTCCGACTACGGCTATGGTCTCTACGTCGGATCGTGTGACGGCTTCATCCGGGCAGAAGACGACACCTCCAGCGGAGATGACGATGGCGACGCCTACGCCAAGCAGTTCACCATTCAAACAGGTGCGGTGTTCGCCGATGACGATCAGTGTGGGGATGACGACCATGGCGCTAGGTGGACCGATCTCAACGTCTTCGTCAAGAACCCGAACACTGATCTGACGATCTCGCTCTTCGGTGGCGACGAGACCTCGACCGACTCGACCGCACCGCAGTTCACCGACACCCTTGCGGCTTCTGCGAGTGCGACGGAGGTCGATAAGACCTCATTCGACCTCGGAGAACTGGTGACGATCAACGGCAAGAGCGTCACCCTGAAGATCGTCGGCTCCAACAGCACCGACTTCAGCTTCCGGGGTTGGGCCGTGGCGTATACTCAAGGACGGCAGGACCGGCCGAACTACACGTAGGCCAGGCAAGGAGTGAGAGATGGCTACAGGGTGGGGTCGGGGGACGGCGACGACAGGGAGCGCGCCTGCTGGAGGGACGACCGGATGGGGCAGACCGACCGGGAGCACGCCGGTTGTGAATCCGGTCGGGAGCCAGCAGCAAGGGGGGAATAGCGGCGCGATCAATAACGCGCTGAATGCGATCGCCCATCAGCAGCCGCAGCCGATTCAACAGATTGCGCCGCCGAACCTGAGCAACTATGCGCAGAATAATCCGGGGCTGGAGAGTGCTCTGGAGGCGGCTCGGCGAAGGGCTGCGCTGCTGCAATCGCAGGAGGGAAGGCCGGATCAGTATCAGCAGGAGAGCATCAACAATCTGCGGGATCGGATGAGCCACTCGAACACGCAGCATGCGATTGATGTGGCCGGCGGACAGATCGGTGCTAGTGCGGCGGGGGCACAGGCGGCGCAGGATGAAATGATGGCGCGGCGCGGTCTGGGGCATTCGGGGATCGCGTCTCGGGGCGCTTCGGGAATCAGCGAAGCGGCTGAGCGGGCGAAGGCGCAGAGTGCGACGCAGCTTTCGCTTGCGGAGCAGCAGCGCTTGGACTCGCTCGCGCTTGGCGGGAATGCGATCCTTCAGGCCCCGAGTCAACTCGGGCTGGCGCAGCAGGGGCTCACGAACTCGGCCCTTGGCCTTCAGTTGCAGGGCGCAGGCGCACTCGCGAACCAAGGCTTGGCGCAGCAGGGGCTCGGACTCAACCAGTGGCAAACGGCCCAGAATGCGGCGGTTCAGCAGCAGCAGTTGCAACAGCAACAACAGCAGATGCAATGGCAGCAACTCATGGCGCTGCTCGGGATCGCAGGGCAGGGCGGCTACGGGTACGCTGGCTAGGAGGACATGATGGCTGCCATCGAGACTACGTATGGGAACGGCGGGGTCCAGACCAACACGCAGGGGTTGCCCCTGACGAGCGGCGGGGATCTGAACTCGGTGCTCGCGGAGTTGGTGCGGCGGCGGTTGCAGGCGCAACAGGCGGCTCCGATGGAACAGCCGAGGATGATGGCTGTGCGCCAGGAGACCGTGCATCACGAAGCTCCGATGATGGCGCCACCGAAGAGTGCGCTCCAGAGGGCGCAGGAGCGGGATGCGATCATCCGGATGCGGGAGGCACAGCAGGGTCCGCCGTTGCGATACTCGGGCAGTGGGTTCAACTTGCCGCAGAGACTTGAGATGGATGACCAGCATATGAGCGCTTATCAGCGAGGGATGTATCTTCCGCAGGCGGCGGCGTTGCGCGAGGGCGGGGCTGACACGCGAAGCGACCAAGAGGAACTCATGCGCCTCGCAGCGCAATTGCGCGGACTTGGAGGGCGATAATGGCCTTCGGATTCGACCCACGACAACGCGCTGGGCTCTCGGCTCTTGGCTACAAAACTCCTGTGAACCCTTGGGAGAAGTATGGGTATCGGGACGAGGATGTCGCTGGCCTTCTCAACACGAGCGAAGGTGACCTGCCGATCCTCGAAGAGACCACGATGGTTCAACCGGCGCCCGGAGTTACTGGTTCCGGGAGCACCCTCGGAATTCGTGGCGGAGCCGGTGCAGGCGGTGAGGTAGGAATTCCTCGCTTCAACACCGAGGTCACGGTGCATCCTCCCGAGGTTCCTGACTTCGTGAATCGCCTTGGAGAGCGTGGGCCTGAGATCTTGGGCGGACTGCTCGGCGGTGTCCCCGGAGCAGAAGCAGGCAAGCATCTTGGGATCCCGGGTCTTGGGCAGCGGCTTGAGGATCTACCTGACGATGAGGAGGCGCTTGCACGACTGGGGCGCGGTACGAGCGAGGCTTACAACTTCGCACGGCAGTTGCATCCGATGGGGGAGTTGCTGCCAGAGCATCGGATTGGCCCGGAGACACAGGCGACGCTGGATCGACTGGATGGGGAGCAGCCGGTTCCGGGGCGGCTTGGGACGATGCCTGCGCCGGCAGCGCCTTCTGGAGTTGGTCCTCAACGCCCCGAGATCGGCCTGACTCCCGAGCAGTGGATGGAGAAGCACGCGGCTGCACCTTATGCGAAGGCGCTTGAGACCCTTGGCGAAGGCTCCCATCCCGGCTTCGACGTTGGACCTCCGAAGGGACTCGCGGACATCGTGGGCCGCGAGGTGGGGGCAGCGGGACTGAGGACCGAGGACGGTGGCCGCACTGCGGGGGTCACGGCGTTCGACACCCCCGGCGGCGGCACTACCTATCGCTCCACCGGCGACAATTCGATCTTCGTCCGGGACGCGCATGGGCCGGCGAAGGCGGATGAGTTGGCGGGGCTGAGGAGTCGGGCGTTCAACGCCCCCGGTGGTCCGGACCCACAGGCCGAAGCGATGATGCGTCTGTCGGGTGTGGGCGGTGGTGGCGGCCACATCATGCAAGGCGTGGCCGGCCCGGATGTGTCTCAGGCATCCCTTGAGCACGAGTTGCAGCAGAGAGCGGCGAAGGCTCAGTTGTCGGACATGGAGTCGCAGGCGCGGGCAAGGGCAGCGGAAGCGACTGCAAGGGAGCAGGATCCTCTGGGGATCGAGCGCTTGAAAGCGCAACAGGCTCTCGATGCGGCGCGCTTCAACTACCAGAACGAAGGGCGTCGCCAGGTGTCACTTGCGGATGATCAGTTCCGTGCCCAGCAGAAGGCCGATCGCGATGCCGAAGAGCAACGCATCATCACCGACCACCTCGACACCAAGCGTGCCCTGCAAGAGAGACTCGCGCAGTTCCCGCCCAACCTGCCCCCCGGTTCTCCCGAGGCTGCGCAGGCCGCCATGCTGCAACGACAACTCGACTCCCTGAACGAGGAGACGCAGCTCCAACTCTCTCGCCTTGGTGTTCGCCTTCCCAATACCCCCTACTAGCGCGAGGTCTCCATGGCAATTCGTCCGTGGGCGTTGAAGGCGCTTCAAGAGACCGCGACGGCGCCACCGCCTGCGCCAGTCGGGGGAACGTGGGACGACTACATCAAGCCAGCGGTGATGGCGCCGCTGCATGTGCTCGGGGCGGGGTACAAGGGGATCGGGACGCTAGCGAGCGCGCTGGAGAACACGGCGCAGACTGGGGATCCGCTTAGTGGGTTCAAGCTCGGGGCGGATGCGAGAGAGGGTGGGCTCGGCGGGGATGCAGCGAGCGCCCTTGGGTTCGGGGATGCACTGCAAGGGGTCAAGGATCCGTTCGAGGTTGGTGCGGATGCGCTGCGCGGTGCCATCGGTGGTAAGGGGCCGAGGGATGTGGACCCGGCGTGGGAGGCTGCGTTTCGAGCAGCGGCCCCGGTCACGACGGGAGCAGAGGCGGCAGGGACGCTAGCGGGTCAGTTCGCGACACAGGCGGTGCTGGACCCGGTGATGCATGGTCTGGGGGCTCTGGGCGCCCGGGCGGCTCAGGGAGGCGCTACGGCGGCCGAAGGGGCTGCCAAGTACGGCTTGCTCCCCGAAGCGCTCACAGAGGGCAGGGGCGCCCTTCTGAAGGCCACGCAGGCGACGGTGCCCTCCGCGATCCAAGGATTGGCACCGGAGACCGCTGGGGCGGTGGCGAAGGGGCTTGGCGCGGCGTTTGTCCCGGGCATGGCGATCTCGGCGGCCGAGAATCTTGCGCAGGCCCCCGCGGCGGTCAGAGAGCATGGGCTGTTCAGTCCGCAGGCAGTGGAGACGGGTGGGCAGGGGCTAGTGGATGCGGCGTTCGCAGGGCTTGGGGCCTACCATGCGCTGCGCGGTCCCCATCTGAATCACCCGAACACCGGAGAGTCGGTGCCGGAGATTGCGCAGGCTGCGCATGAGGGTGTTGCGCAGGTGACACCAGCGATCCCTCCGCGCACTCCATACGAACCGCCAGGAATTGCATGGCGCCGGAAGAGTTACGAAGATCTCCTCCACCTTTCTCCAGAGGAACAGGCTCGTCTTGACGATCTGAACGGCCTTGAACCCTCTCCGGACATGCTGCTCGCTCTGGAAGGGAAGGCACCGCCAGTTACCTCGGCAGAGGCCCCGGCTCCTTCTCTTGAGGATGCCTACCGTGCCCGGTCTGCACAGGCTCCTGCTCTCTCCATCGACGACTTCGTTGATGTTCCGGATGAACTCCGTCTCAAGGCTACGCACGAGGACATTCTTCGCAGGGCACAAGCGGATCTTGCGGCGCAGGGCCATCAGACGATTCCGCCCGTCCCATCGCTTGGTGAGTCGCTGCCTCCCGGTGCTACCGAAGCGCTTCAAGCTCCGCTACATCAGGTTGCGGCGGCTGATCTGCGGGGACGTGAGGGGCAGCAAGGAGCGCGCGGCAACTCGCCCGAACAAGAAGCCGCACGTCTCCTCTACCGCGAGGCCGAGGATGTTGCGAATGAGATGAACAGGCGCGGAGGCGGGGCTGCGGAGGAGGTCACTCCAGACGATGTCCTCGCCGGCCGTGCCCCCATTCAAGCCTATGGTGCCAAGGGAAAGGGCGGAGGGACTGCGAAAAGCGGTGGGGTGATTGCGGAAACGCCCGAAGCGAAGCAGAACATCCTCGCTGCTCTTGCTGCTCGTCTCGCCCAGAAGGGCGTCCTCAACAACTTCGTCGTGAAGCAGAGCATTCGTGACGGAATCGACAGTGGACGCCTCGTGGAGATGCTTCAAGGGAAGGCAGAGGAGAAGGGACTGAGGCCGGAGCGGGCTGTTCTGACACCGGATCGTGAGATCACGGAACATGACATGGTGGCCGGGGAGGCTGGATTCCCGGACGACAAGGTCACCCCCACGAGACAGGAAGATCCGTTGGCAGGGGCGGCTGAGAGGATGGCGACGCTGAAGGCACGTAAGGCGGCTGAAGCGGCGGCTGAAGCGGCAGCCGAAGCCGAGGATCCTTTCGAGCGGAAGTTGCGGGAAGCGGCGGAGAGGGCGAAGAACAGGCCGCCACCGGAGACTACCGTGGTGGAATCGCCGAGACTGACGCGGGAGCCTCCTCCCGAGGAACCTTCTGCTGCTCCCATGGAACCTACGCCGACCGCTCCCAAAAACTCGGGTGGTGCCGCCGTCAAGCCTGAACTCTGGAAGGACACCGAGGGCGAGGACATCGAGGGGGACTGGAAGGTTTCGCCTGAGCAGGCCAAGCGGGCGAACGAGATGGGGCTTGATCAGGACACGGCGGAGTTGCTGTCGAAGCCGCTAGAGGAGTTTGAGGCTGTGCTTTCCGATGTCTCCCCGCTGGCCAAGAGCCACCTCGCACAGCTTTATCGCAAGTTCAACAACGCGACCATCGTGACCGGGAAGCGGGTGGAGGGGAAGTTGCCGTGGGATCGGACGGAGGAGCCTGCGCCGGCCCCGGAGATTCGTCCCGAGAACAGACCCCTTCCTGACTCGGTGGTGAAGGAGCCGACGCCGGAGGAAGTTGCGGAGAAGAAGCGACTGCAAGAAGAAGCGGCGCTCCGGTCGCGGTACACGGCGGTGCAGGCGAAGAAGGAAGAACCGAAGCTGGGCGGGAATGCTGGGCCATTCAAGGGCACCGTCGAGGCGTCGAGTCTTCAGAGCGGCAAGGGTCCGAGCTTGCTGGAGAGGATGGCGGCGCGGAAGGCGACAGAGGGGCTAAAGCCGGAGGAGAAGGCTTCGGTTGGCACCACCCCCAATACGTCTCAACCGGTCGCTGCCATCATCGACCGCGCCAAGAAGGAATGGGCTGGACGCTACAAGAAGGTCGAAGCGCTCCCGGATGGCGGTGCGCGCCTCCACATGAACGATGGCCGGAAGATCGAGATGCATCCTTCTGGCGAGATCTTCGCTGCCGGGCCTGATGTCGCGGGACGCGAAGGGTCCATCCGCGCCGCGTGGCGTCCGATGGGGAAGGCGGACTCGTACATTCGCCTCGTGGAGGATAAGGCCACGTTCCACGATTGGCTGCATGACGTGGGACACGCGGCGCTCTGGAGCCAGTTCAACCGCAGCGAGCAGAAAGCGTTCTTCGAGAAGCATCGCCAGGAGATCTTCGACAAGCTCGGATTCGATGCGCGAAGGATGACCGAGAAGCAGCGGCTCGCGGCCGAGGAGATCGTTGTCGATCGGTTGGCGCAGGACGCGGCGAAGCATCTGGAGGAAGCACGGCGGGGGAATATCAAGGCCACGCCGGGCTGGTTCAAGCGGCTCTGGGACTACATCACTAGGATTGTGAGGGCGTTCAAGGGGCCGGATTATGAGAGTCTGGCTAGGGATTTTGCTACGGGGCAGATCTTTGATAGGGGGCGAGGGGAGAGGGCAGCCCGGGCGACGGCCGAGTGGTTGCGCGGAGAACGGGCGCCGCGTCAGGGAGCACGCGAGGCGTTCGCTGCCCCGGATCGCAACTACGGTACGCAGGACAAGCTCGGGCTCTACTCGCAACTGGATCGGGCGCTGGAGAGGGCGCCGCATACGGCGAGTGGACGAGATTGGGCACGATATCTCCTTGGGAAGGGCGTGAAGAAGGAGGAGATGCGGTGGAGTGGGGTTGATGATCTGATTGAGCAGCGGGGGACAGCGAAGATCACGAAGAAGGAGATTGAGGACTGGGTTAGGGAGCACGATGTTAAAGTGGAGGAGGTACAGAAGGACGCGGCGGATGGGGATACTAAGTTTGATCAGTATCAGCTTCCTGGTGGTACACGTTATCGTGAAGTCCTTCTGAAGATCCCAACCAAGCGGCAAACCTATCAAGA
>ERZ724505.1802-NODE-1802-length-11222-cov-6.309215_pt1 | contig 11222 bp, 9 predicted proteins | sample MGYA00376038_ERZ724505 | MGnify/ENA primary metagenome ERZ724505 (study PRJEB28724, sample SAMN07190884) | wastewater metagenome | isolation source: effluent of sewage treatment plant in Hong Hong | place: Hong Kong | collected 2016-03-17 ... | reverse complement strand
TACTGGGATGCCAGCTCTTCCTGGCTCAGGGTCGCCTGGGTGGGCATCCGTCCTCGCTCTGCTGAGTGCTATTCACCGGGGTAGGAGAACTTGATCCCGAAGGCGTTCTCTTTCGCTCCGAGCTTCCTGATCCTCACCTTGGCCCCCGTGTGGGGGGCCTCCAGGATCTGCCCGTTCCCCAGGTAGAAGGCGATGTGGTGCACATCGCTGCCGAAACCGATGAAGTCGCCAGGTTTCAGCTCGGAGATGTCGGCCCTACGGCCGGCACCAGCCTGCTGATAGGCAACCCGTGGAATATGGATTCCGTACTTGCCGAGGGAGTACTGGAGCAGACCGGAACAGTCGAAGCCTTTCGGGCTGGTGCCGCCCCACACATAGTTCACGCCCAAGTACTTTTTAGCCTCGTCCAGCACTTTTCCGCGTATGCCTGTGGCAGTGCCCGTCTCACCGTCGTACTCGCCGGCCATCGAGAAGGCGTCCGCCCTGAGCGAGCCGGCCTGCATGGCCTGCTGGAACTCGTCGGGCGATGCGATCGCCCACGAGTTGTCGAGGCTCGTGTCTGCGGCAGTCCCAGTGGACTGCCTCCCTTGGCCGAGAAGGGAAGTGTCCACCGAGACGGTGGGTTCGCTCATACTGGCGCATCAATCGCTGACATGACAGCGTTCATATACGTGGTCGCCGCGGCGTAGGCACCGTACTCAGGATCAGCTTTCGCCTTATCCAGCACGTCCTGCTGCATCGCAGCAGAACTGTAACCACCGGAAGTCACCGTCGAACTGTTACTCGATGAGCCGTCCGCGTTGTACGTGGTCGTAGTGGACGTCTTCTCCGGGTTGGCTTGCGCCTTCCCGATGAGCAGAGACGAGTACCTGGCCAACTCTCCCTTGTCGGGGTCGCGGCCGAGAGCATCATGCAGGATCTGCGTCACGACAGCTTCAGCGTCCGCCTTCGATGGGAGGTTGACCCGAGTCGAGTTGGCGGTCTGCGTCTTCGGCGCCCCACGGCTGTTGCCGGAGCCGGACGCCTCGACCAAGTCGAGGAACCCCCACGGCGTCATGTCCCTGCCGGCCGTGGTGAAGCCGGAGGCTTCCTCCACGGCATAGTTCCACGCCTTCAAGGCGGCATCGTAGTCGTGAGCATCCGAGATGAGCCCCGCGCGTTGCATCCGCTGCGCCAGGGAATCCCTCTCGGCCTCAGACATCAGGTACCACTTCGACTTGGCCTCGTCGGGCGTGGAGTAATTCGCAGTCCCGTTCTTCGTCCCCGGGAAAGACAGCCGGTTCGTCCCCGGGGCATCCGGGGAGAACGACCTACCCATGAACACCTTCGGAGACGTACCCGTGGCGCCTTGCGCGGCCTGAGCCTGCGCAAGGATCGCAGCAAAATCCGGGGCTCCACCAGCCATCAGTAGTCACCCTTCAAGTCATCACGACTGAGCAACTGGTTCCACATCTGCTCGAAACCGAAATCGTTCGCAGCAAGCTGCGAACCGTACATGTCCAGAGCCATCTTCAGGTCAGCGTTCTTCGGGTTGTCGATACCCTTGGTGTCGCGAGTCTGCAGAATCCCCTGGACGGCCCTACGGGCCTCCAGATAGGACCCCAGCGACTTCATGTCGCTGCGCTCTGCCAGCTTCGGGTTCTTCGCCATCTCCGACTTCATGGTGGAGAAGAAGCCAGGAAGCTTCTTCTCGGAACCATCGGCGTAGTCGACACCCCAAGACTCGTTCTGGGCTCCGAGCGCCTGAACGTAGGTATCGTGGGCCAGCTTCAGATCCTCGGCGCCCTTCTGGGACATCGAGTGCAGGCCACGCTTCTCCAGCTCCAAGTTCACCGCAGTACGAGCCTTCGAGTACTGCATCCAGCCTTCCTGGGTCTGGATGTCCTTGAGGGCCTCAGCCGGCGTCTTCTGGCCACGGAACACGTCCGTGTTCCCGTAGCCGTACTGGGCGCTCTGCAGCGCCGTAGCCACGTTCCTGTCATAGGCACCACCAGCCTTGTCCGGCTGGACATAAGCATCAGGACCGAGAAGGAACTTGCCGTACTGTGGGTTCTGCGAGATGGCCTGGCGGATCTGCGGGTCCTGCAGGGCACGCCACGAATTATCCGTGGCCTGAATACCGCTCTCGTTGGTGTTCAACGAGATCGTCATCGTGAAGTAATCCGGGAAGTCTTGGTAGAACTTGTCCTGCCAGTCCTTGTCACCGAACTTCTGCCGGTACAGGTGGGCCTGCTCCTGGTAGAACGCCAACTTCGGTGACGGTGTCGCGGACACCGGGGAAGCGTTCGCCGTGATGGCTCTCATGATGAACCAGTTGCGGGCCATGTTCTCGATCTCGCCCGGAGTGATGTCACCCCGTTGGCCGGCACGCTGCCGTGCCGTCTCCTGAGCCAGGAGCAGCGAGTACGTCTCCGCGTAGTCTTTCGTCCCACCGAAAGCGTTACGAGCCTGCCGAGCCCAACTAGGAAGGACCTGATCCTTCCACGACCTGTCGTTGATGCCATACGGCATCACATACTTCAGGATCGGGTTGTCCGCCTCAGCGGCGAACGACTTACGGGCAAGCTCATTCACAGGGATCGACACGAGTGGACCCGTGCCGGGGAGCCAGAACGGCTCCCCCTGGAACACCACATTGAACGACTTCTTGTTGAAACGCAGCTCACCGGCACCCGTCAGGTCACCGAGGATCCCGGTCGGAATGACCATGTACTCGCCTTTACCGATCAGGAGCTTGTCCTTCTCGGCATCCAGCTTGTACCAGTTCCCCTGTGCGTCCTTGTTCCACACCGTGCCATCGGCGTCGACCCGGTTACCGTTCGAGTCGACAACCAGGCCCATGTTGTTGGGTGCATCCCAGGCCTGCCGGAGACGCTCCGCAGCCCACGGCTTCTCATAGAGAAGCCCGGACCACTTCTGCATCATGTCTTCCCAGGCAGCAAAGAACGGTGCCACGAACCGGAAAGCATGCGAAGCGTTGCTCGCATGCGAGACATCGAACAGGACCTTGCCGACATCCTTGCGGGCCAACTTGTCCGCAGACTTGCGGACCGCATCCACGTCGATCGAGGCATCGTCAGCCAGCCGGCCGATGATCTCCTGGACACGAGTCTTGTACGCCTGCGCGTACAGCGGGCTCCGAGCCATGATGTTCTCGGGAGCCTCTGAGGCGAACGTGTACCACTGCTTCCGGGACCGTTCACGCCACTGCCCGAACGCAGACTTCGCAGTCGGCGAGTAGGACTCGCCGTGCACCACCATCCGGTTACCCTGCTTGGCAGGGCCATCAAAGTGGGCCTTCAGATCCCCAGCCCCAAGGTCACCCTTGGCGGCAGCCTCGCGCAGCTCAGGGCTCGGCAGGTAGTGGTCGACGTGGTCGTGCAGGGCGCGAGCCCACGACTCCACGTCGTTGTCGTACAGGTCCGCCAGTTCGTTCCACTCGTTGCGCAGGTTCTCGTCCTGAGAGACGAGTCGACGGAAGTCCGTCGGGTCGGCGCCACTCACCAGGTGCATCGCACCTGGACTGTTCCTGATTTGGTTGTTTACCGAACGAATATAGGCATCGGCCCAGTTCGGGTCGGTCGGGTTCACCATGCCCCAGTTACCGGTCCTGGCCTTCGCCAGGCCACGGTCCGCAAGCTCCGAGGCAAGGTCGGCGATACCGCCGTCCTTGTCGATCAGGGTCCGGACCGTTTTCTGCAGTTCATCATCGGTGAACTGGAATTCCTCCGGAAGATCCTTCGTGAGCTTCTTGATCAGCTCACGGGAGGCCTCCTCCTGGAACTCAGGGGCGAACCACTGGCGGATCGACTTCTTGCCGGCCTCGCCGGCATCGAACTTCGCACCCTTCACCAAGTACTTGCCCATAGTACCGAAAACGGTACTCATCTGCCCCAGGTAAGGAAGCACGCCCAGGTAGGCGCCGAGACGCAACTGGGAGTCCATCTGGACTCGGGCCGGGTAAGCGGCCCGGAACAACATCGAGTCTTTCCATGCTCGCGTCCCCATGGCCAACAGGTCGTGGGTCACATCGATCGTGTCATCAGCCATGTCCAGGAAACGGTCCCCACCGGGGGCCTTCCTGACGGCCTGCTCCATGAAACGGTTCTGGGTGGCATGCTTGAGCGCCCGGTCCAGCATGCGCGGATCCACCAGCGGGACATTGTCCTCGATCTGGGAACGCAGCAGCGGCTTCGAGATGGCCAAGCCCTCGTCGATCTCAGGATCGACGATGTGCACGAACTCATCCGAGTCGGCGGCTGAGTACAGCCGCGACTTCAACAAGTTCTGGTAGGCGCCACGGCGAACGTTCCCGTTCGCCAACATCGTCCGGGCGGCAGCACCGTCCAGACCATATTTGGCGCCGATCGCCTTCACGATGTGCGCTTCGGCCTGCTTCACGACACCCATACGGTCGCCGGCAGTCGCCGAACCGACATACTGGTTCAACAACTGCTGACGGGTCTCCGCCGTCAGCGGAGCCTGCTGCAGGGCCTCGTTCAACTGCTCGAACCCGGCCGTCGGGTTCTTCACCGAGATATGCCCCGGGAGACGGGCACCAGAAGCACCCACAACAGCCCGCGTGGGCCTGTTCCCGAGCCCGTCACGGATGACGGTCTGCCGGATACCAGAAGCCAACTTCGCGGTCTCAGCGGCGTCCCTGGAGCCCCCCTTGAGGAGACTGGACGTACCGCGTGCATCGAGCACACGCTGCAACTGAGCCATCGTGTCAGTGACGACCTTGCGCTGAGCGTCGATGTCCCGGACCGTGGCCTCAGCCGAGTTGACCTGGGCGAGGCCCGCGCCGTAGTTGCGGATGTCACCGTTCGTGCCGGCAACGAACGTGGCCTGAGCGGGCGCCTGATTCAGGCGCTCCAACTCTCGGGCCAACCGCTCATGGTTGCCTTCCAGCGTGGCAATCGAATCCTTGTCGCCGAGAGCCGCACCCCACAGAGTGCGCTTCACCTTGAGGCGGTCCGCCTCATTGGCCACAGAATCATTCGCACGCGCGAAAAAGTACGCAAGCGCCCCCCCATCAGCAGTGGAGCGTAGTTCAGGCTGCATCGCGATCTCTGCAGCCGTCATTCCCTCGGTTTTCTGCAGAAACGCATCCATCTTGTCGGCGAGGCGGGCCTCACGGCCCGACACCGCAGCCGCAGTCCCTTCAGAAACCTTGATGACCTTCGAGGTTTCCTCGGCGCTCTTCAGGGTGCGAGACGACACCGACAAGGCCTTACCGGCCTTGGCGACACCGGCCACCGGGTCCAGCAGGATGTTCCCGGCGAAGTCGACGGTACCCGAACGAAGCTTGCCCTCCCAGGTGTCGTGGAAGTACTTCCGCCGGGCGGCGGCCTGGTCCGGACCGAACGGGTCTTTCTGTGGGTCGAGGCCCTTGTCCTGCAGGCTGTCGTCGCCCATCGCGGCCAGAGTGACGGCCTGGCCGGGGCTGACCTCAGCCGACCGATCCCAAGCCGTCCCGAGAGACAACGGATCAGCACCCGCCACCGGGTGGGCGGCACGCCCGGCGATCTGCGCAACCGTACTGATCGGGCGAGCCACACCGTAGGAGTAGACGGCGCCGGCCGCATCAGCGGCCCTACCGAGACCCCCGAACAGGGCATCCGACGCCGGGGTCATGACGTTACGGTCAGCCCACTGGTTCACCGTGTCGATGAAGTCAGGCTGGCCTTTCGCCTTCGCGTCCTGCTCGGTCTTCCAGTCCCAGTACTTGCTGGGTTGCGCGGCAACCCAGGACATGCCGATCTTGACCTCGTCCTTGGCCCGAGTGAAAGCATCGCCGAGACGGTCGGTCCAGGACACGTTTACCTCTGATCAGGATTGGGCGTAGAGCGCCCTGACGAAGTTCTTGAAACCCGGCGGGGTGGCATCGTTACTGGCGATATCGATGAGAGCCGGCAGATGCCGGGCCAAGGCCTGAGCGTCTTGACGGTTCGCGTTCGCCATGTCGAGGCCGAGAGCCTCCGGACCGGCACCGAGGCCAGCAGCAGCACCATCCGTCACGGGAACGTCAGGCTGGCCAGTGGGAGCACCCAGGCCGGTGAGACCGGCCACAAGAGCACCGATGCCACCACCAGCGGTGGCAGCCTGCGGGGCCGACAATGCGGCCCCGCCCTGCACTTCCTGAAACGCCTGCTGCTCACCGTAGGCGGCATCCGAGAGTTGCATCTTGGACGGGCCACCGTCCGTGCGCTGTGAGTGGGCACCAGGCCCACTCACCGCTGCAGGATTGGACGGCTTACGGTACCCGCCCCACTGGCCCGCCATCAGACATCAACCCCGAAGTCATCGAACTCGCCGGCTTTGACGCCGGCCAGGAACGCGCTGAACTCGGTCGGAGTGAAATGAAGCGCAATGTGGCCCCTGCCCATCACAGCCACGAGGCCATGCTCAGAGCCGATCTGGACACAGTTACCCATCGAGCAATACGACGACTTACGCAACTTCACCAGATCACCTCACAGGAGCCATGCGACTGATCGTGCCGGACAGGTTCGGATTACCGCTCGCCGTGATCCCGGCGAACATTTGCGCCAAGTCTGGCCGGCCCCCCGGGCCTTCCGTGGCCAGCCCCGGCTGTAAGCCGGCAGGCATCCCGTTGCCAGTGAACCCTTCAGGTCCACCGCCCGAGGCGGAATCAGAACCGGGAGGAGAGCCGGGATTCGACGCCTCGGGCGTGGGCTTCGGCGGGGCGAGGACCGCCACCACGGCGTCCTCGACCGACTTGTCCTGCTGAATCAACCTGATGAACTCGGCGTGCTTCGTGAGCACACCAGAGGCGTCCTGACCGGACGCAATCAACTGCGGGATCGACTGCACGAGGGCAGCCCACGCCTGCACGAGGGCACCACGGTTCTGCTCGACAACAATCTTCTTCTCTTCCTCGACCGCATTCAGGTCAACAGGAAGGTTACGGCGAACATAGTCTTTCGACACCAGTTGAGCAGCATCAGCCTGTAGCAGGAAGATGAGCGCACGGTTCGGGTCGAGACCCGCCGCGAACCCATAACTGATATCGATCGTGTGATCGCCGTTGATGTCTTTACCGGGCACATACGTGGTCGCGTACGGGACACCGCTGTCGTTGCCGCGCAGTTCCTTGCGGACCTGCCCGAACAACTTCTCGTCCATCTCGAACGCAAGCTGAATCATCCGCCGGAACGCGGCCTTGAAACTGGTCTGTGCCGCCGCGATCTGAGCAGAGAAGCCGGCCATCAACTGCTGCACGCCACGGCCCGTGATAACCGAGGCGTCCAAGTTCCCGGAGCGTGCCTCCGGGGACATCGACCCGACCTGCTGCTCCTGCTTCAACTGCTCCACAGCCGAGAATGCCTGCGGGGGCATGTCGAGCCGGGCACGACCCACACTCTGGGCACCCTGCTGGGTATGGATCACGGCGTCAGGGCCGAGAGCCACATCGACCACATCCGGGGGCACCACGAGGGGTGCCCGGACAGCCTTGTCGACACCTTCCATCAAGAGCATCTGGATACGGTGCCGGGCCAACTGCACCCAGATCACATCGTCATAGGCGCCCCGGATCTCGTCATCGAGCCCGGGCCGCTTCACGCAGACATAGTGGCAACGGCCGAGGCCGTTGCTGAACTGCTCCAGGACGGTCGTACCAACCTGCGGGAGGTAGACCGTCACGACCCCGAAGCGGGATACGTGCTTGACCACCTCAACCTTGCTGTTGGCCAACTCCCCGTACTGGTTGCGCACCGACTCCAGTTCCGGGTAATCCGCGCACAGCGAGAACCAGTCACGGTAGGAGACCCGAGCGAACTCAACGGTGCGGTCCATCTTGTCCCACACCGGGTAAGACCCCACCGCATCCTCGATCAGGAACCGAGGAGTGTTCTCCTCGAAATCCGGTTCCACCGAGATGACCAGCATGCCGTAAGAGTTGTACTGGTCGGCGCCCCGCATCATCTGCAGTTCGAACTCGGAGCGCTCCAGGAAGTTCCTGGCGATCTTACTGCGCTTGTCCGCGAACCGCTTAGCGGCCTCGCTGAGACCAGTGGACGCACTGCAGTTGAACCCGGGCAGCGGCGCCAGGACAGCAGCGCTGTCCCGGGCCGCCGTGTCGATCATGTTGGCGACGATCGGACGCGACCAGGCGTCCGAGAACAAGTCAGGAGCGACGGCCTGGAAATTACCCCGACGGACAGCCTGAACCTCGGCCATCCGGCGGTCACGCTCAGCGTGACGAGCGCGCAGGGACTGCACCCTGGCGTGAATGGCGGAGATGTCGCTCATGCGTTGGCTCTCTGCTGAAACGCGGTCATGGGTACAACGACCCGTTGCCTCTGGTCTGACCTGGACAGGTAGGGGTTGTCCAGGAAGTTCTGCCGACGGCCGTCACCGTTGCCGAGAATGTTCCGGGCGACCAGCTCAGCGAACCACCAGCACATGGGACCATCCATGCGGAGCTGCTTCCCGAGCTTCTTTGGCTGCCAGGAAATGAGCTGCTCCAGGAGGGCTTTCGTCCCCGATGACGAATCCGGGTCCGGGAACTCGACCAGGTTGTCGCCCTGGTGGTCCGCGCGACCCGCGCCCTCATGTATCCGCTTCACCGTCCCCAGCAGCGGGGCCAGGGAGGGAACACCGAAGTCTGGGTCCTGCTTGGCTCGACCAGTGAAGTGAGGGACGACCTTGATTCCTGCGTTGGCGCAGTAGCCCCTGATCCGTTCGTCATGGATGAGCCATGACGCGTAAGCGTTCTGCTCGATGACAAGCGTGGTGATCCCGTAAACTGGGGCTGAGGCTTCCAGGAGGTCCGCGTACCAGGACGGGGTTGTGTTCCGGTCGCCCCAGCAGTTCAAGACGTAACGCTTCTTCGTGGTTCGGTCCACCGCGTAGATCATCACGAAGGCCTCGCCGGTACCGGCGGGGTCGATCGACATGATGACTTGCATTCCCTCTTGACCGTTCCGAGGGTGCCCCCAGGCGCCGGCCTTCAACGGGCCGGCCTTACGGCGACGCTCAACCGACCCCATCACGCATGTGGCGTTGAACACCGACTCCTCGTCGACGCCCTGCTGCTGATAGACCAACGCCCACTCGCGAGCCGGGACCTGGTTCCGCACCCGGGCCAGGTTGACCCCGTCCCAGCGCGGGTAGAGACCCTGATCATCCGGAGGGGAAGTGTCCCCGATGAATGGAACGCTGGCTTTTGGCCAGAGCGTCACCCAATCCTTGGGCTCCTCCGCGAACTCCAAGACTGCGGGGCTGGCGAAGTACGTCCAGGGGCTCTTACCAGAGATGTACCGATCCGGGTTGAGCAGCTCGCTGTACAGGTCGATCGGGGCCACCCGGGTCCCGATCACCACGAGACGGCCGCCAACGGCCGGCAGCCGCGAAGAGACTTCCTGGATCAGCCAGCGGATCTGCTTCTCGTAGTCGTTCGCGTTGGACAACACCACGGCGTCATCCACGATGATCGTGTTGGCCCGGTAGCCGTAAATCTGGCCACCCATCCCGACGGCCTGAACCGTCGGGTCCTTCTCGCCGTTGTCGCGCAGTGTGGAGTCGAGGAAGATGCGGTCGGCACTCCAGGTGCCGTCCGTCGACTTGAACCCCTCGGAGCCACCGTACGCCGCCTGCAGCCCCGCATAACGGGGCGACGTCAGGCGCTGCTTGATCGCATACAGGAAGTCTTTCGCCATCGTCTGGGTCTTGCTGACGATGATCGTCGATTCCTGCGGACGGGTGCATACCTGATACGTCACGAAATCCACGGTGACGGACATGCTCTTGGAGTGCGCCGGAGGCGTATTGATCAGGATGCGAGCCGGATCGCCCGGCTCGTAGTTCATCGACGGGTGAAGCCAGGTGGGCTCGCGCCCCTCCAGGATGTCCACCCAGTTCTGCTGGTGAGGGAAGGTGTCCGTGTGGAGGAACTTCTTCCGCCACTCGGCGAAGGTGAGAACTTGAGCCTCAGGCTCCACGCCGCGCTTCCTGGCGAACGCGAGGCCCGCACGGGCCTCATCCACCCTCTTGGCGAAAGCCTTGTCGTAGGACCGCCAGTTCTCCCAGGTCTTCTCTGAGCGACCCACGCCGGCCATGGCCGTCGCTACGGTCGCCCCCTGGGTTACAGCCTTGAGTGCTGCTTCTTTCGCTTCAGCCGTCGAGAGGCCCCCCTTGGCGGGCATGGGGGACCTCCGTCAGGCATCGAAGATTGGCCGCTGCGTTGATCGTCTGGGCAGCGGTTGAATGTGGGGACTGCGTCAGTCGCAGTCAGGGAGCACGGTGACCACGGCGGCAGCCGAACAGATCACCGACACGGACGCCGTGTTGGCGCCCGCATTCACTGCACACGGAACATCGCGGCCCTCCAGGCCGCCGATGACGGGCCAGCACTCAGGGCCGGCCACCGTAGCCGCAGTGCCCGGCCTGGCCCAGGCCGTGGTTCCATTCGTGGAATTCACGATCTCAACCTCGCGGGAATTACCGCCATCCCAGGTAATCGTCTGGGCGGTATTAGCTACCAGGGTGACGGTCATCGGGAGGGAGGCCATGAATACTCCGGGAAATAGAAAAGCCCGCCGAAATACGGCGGGCATGAGCAGGGTGAATATTTCCCGGAGTTACTCAGAATATCGAGGTGAACACCGAGATCAGAATCAAGGCGGCAAACGCCAGTGCGCCGCCTGCAATCATCAGAACCACGAGGACGCCCATAGCGTCCTCAGCGAAATTCAGGATCTTGTTCCTCATGGAGTCCGACGATACCAGCCCCAGTCGGACTCCATCCATGGACGCCTTTGCTGGCAAGACGCCAGCAGGCGTCGAAGCCGAGGATGACCTGAGGTTCAAGCCTCAGGTCAAGGGATGTTCGGCAGGCTCTGAAGCCTGCCTCAACCCTGACCGGCTGCCCACCAGGCAGCCGAGGTACTGGGGTCTTCCCCTTGGGGGGAAGATAAGGGCACCTTCGGTGCCCGTTCTGGGGGGAGCTTCACTGGCGTTTCGCTCCCTTGTATCCCAGGAGGGGCGACCCCTCGGGAGCCCCTCCGCTGGGGCTTCGGGGCTCTTGTAGGTCGCCCCCAGAGGCCGCTTCCCCGCGGCCTCTCCTCCGAGGCGCTCGGCGCTTGGGAGCGCCTCGCTTGCTTCTCTGCCCCTTGTAAACCCACTTGTAAGACGCCCCCCTACAAGGGTTCACTCGTGTGACCTCAGTCACACGCACACCTGTACCACTCTGACCT
>ERZ724505.1800-NODE-1800-length-11227-cov-7.984515_pt1 | contig 11227 bp, 19 predicted proteins | sample MGYA00376038_ERZ724505 | MGnify/ENA primary metagenome ERZ724505 (study PRJEB28724, sample SAMN07190884) | wastewater metagenome | isolation source: effluent of sewage treatment plant in Hong Hong | place: Hong Kong | collected 2016-03-17 ... | reverse complement strand
CAACCGCCGCAACCGGCGTCGAAACCGTCCCCGCCGCCGCGCCGCGCCGCGCCCTTCGAGAGATGGGACTTGTGACCCATGCCCGACGCCGATTTGCTCACCGATGCCGAAATCCTGCTCCAGCAACAGGGCGTGGCTGCCAGCATCATCGAGCGGATTATTGCCGAATTGCGCTCCCGGTACGGCGGAGATCGGCACTACATTCAGCGCCTTGAACGTCAGCGCCGCAACGAGGCGATTGCCACCGATTTGTCCAACGGGTTGCCGGTAGAGACCGTCGCCAAGCGGCGGGGTTGCTCCATCAACACGGTCAGGAAGGTCAGGAATGAATGGCGGCTCTAGCGCCATTTTTTGCCTTATTTTGTCGCGCATCTGGCGGCACAATCCGCCTGTACGCATGAGTTTTTACCCTCACACTAACCAGGAGAATAACAATGGCTGTTAAACGCCCCGGTGGCCGCGCCTACCAGCGCGCCAAAGATTTCGTCAAAAAGGTACTAAAAAAAATCTCTCGCCGTAAATCGGCGGGCGGAAAAGGCGGCTAAATGCCCGCGCTGCTGCAACCGGTCCAAACCGCCGCCGCCCTGACCGATTCAGTCATTGTCGGGTTTAGCGGCGGCAAGGACAGCGTTGTTACCCTCGACCTGTGCATCAAGCACTTCAAACGGGTCGAGGCGTATTTCCTGTACTACGTCCCTGGCCTGTCGTTTCAAGAGCGAATGCTGCAATGGGCGGAACAGCGCTACGGCATCGCCATCTACAGATGCCCGCACTGGGAACTGGCCGAATTTATGCGTAATGGCGTTTGGCGTCCGGTGGATTTAACGATCCCAACTGTCAGCATCAAGAAATTTTACGCCTACCTGCGGGAACACTTCGGCGCGTATTGGATTGCAGGCGGCGAACGGATCGCCGATTCGATATTTCGCCGGGCTACGATTAAACAGCGGGGAACGATTGATAAATTGCTGGGACGCATCTACCCAGTGGCGCACTTCACCAAAGCCCACATCTCGGCCTACATCAAGATAAACCGCCTGCAAGTCTCGGAAGAATCGCGGGTGCTGGGCTTTTCGTTCCGGTCGTTGCAAGCCGCCGATATGATTAGAATTCGCCAGCACTACCCGGCGGACTTCGCCAAAATCAAAACGATGTTTCCTCTCGTGGAGGCGGGCATCAAACATAAGGAATGGTATGAGCGAACTGACCAAGTACCAGAAGTTTGAGATGGAGACGCTGGATCGGTCGGCCATCAAGACCGCCGATTACAACCCGCGCACCATCAGCGGTCATGCCCAAAGGCAACTTAAAGGCGTTCTCAAGGATGTGGGCTTGCTGCAGCCGCTGATCTGGAACAAGCGCACTGGAACGCTGGTCAGCGGCCATCAGCGCCTTGCTTCATTGGACGCGCTGGAACGCTACGTCCCCGACGGCAAGAAAAGCTATTCGCTGCAAGTGGCAGTAGTTGACTTGGACGAGAAGGAAGAACGGCGGATGAACGTCTTCCTGAACAACCAGTCGGTGATGGGTGAATTTAACCTCGACAAGCTGGCTGATCTGCAAGCGGATTTCGACATCAGTGCCGTCGACATGGGCTTTTCCGCTGCCGATATTGCACTAATGTTCCCAGATGAAATGCCTAACCCATTGATGGATAGCGCCGAAGCAGAAACCGCCAAGGGCGAAATCGGCAGCATGGCGAAAAAACGCGATGAAGCCCGCGCAAAATTCGAGGCGAATGACTCCATCGCGTATTACTTCACGGTTGTTTGTGACAGCCGGGAAAATAAAGAGCGCCTGCTAGAGGCGCTCGGCGTTCCGGGCTACGAGGAATACGTGCGCGGCGAACTGGTCGCCGCGCAGTGCGGGGTTACGCTGGCGGAATAACCACGCCAGCCCGTGCGGTATGCCATGCCTCCACATGGCAGATACCGCCCGTCGGCAAGTCCTCAAGCTCCCCCACCCACTCCCACAGATTCAGTTTCCCTTTTGCGCGTACCGGCTGCACCTGCACCGGGTCAGCCAGCACCCAGGCATAACCGGGTAGCGCGGTTTCCATGCACGCGCCCTCGCAATCGGCCTGCGTGAACAGATGAACATCAGCGAGTATCACGCGGGCGATAATCGCGCTGTAGGGCAACGGCATGACCTCGCCGTCTTCCAATTCCAGCGTGTAGGGCCTGCTGCTGGCGTGAATCAGCAGCGGCCCGCGATACCGGGTAGGCCACGAGCGATGCTCGATGGCCTTCTCGCCCCAGGCCACCGCGCTGGCCCAGGGCTGGCGAAGGGTCAGCGCCTTCATTTCTTTTTCCTCGCTTTCCTCGCTTTCCTCGCTTTCCTCGCCAGATAAGCCGCGTGCATCCGGCACGGCGCGGAACAGTAAATCGCCGTGTTACGGGCGACAAAAACCTGCCCACAGATGGGGCAGGTGTGGGGCGCGGTCTTTCGGAGCCGCGCCAGTTCCGCTCCTGGAGTCACATCCAGGGCACCGCTTTCACTGCCTTGATCAAGGCAGTAAATTCAGGATGGTCTTCATAGACCATCCCTTCCGTGCCGTTCTTGCTGAGCGCTTGCCGTTGCCAGGCGCTCAGCGCCTGCCCGCCAACATTGACGAGCAGGTCGCCCCGTGGGCTGTACGCCCACGCTCTTCCATCGGACGTCAAATCCGATGGTTCTGGTTTGCAGAGGCCCTGATTAAGGGCCTCTGCAAACCGATTCCATTCGTGAAACAGACGGGCCTCCTTGCCCGTCAGAGCAGGAATTATTTCCATACCGGATCGCAATCCGGCAGGTTGTGGAGCGGGTTTTCCCGCTCCACCTCAACCCAAAAAAACATCCCTGTTTCTTTCGCGGCTTCCTTTGCCGCTACTTCCGCCTCCTCAAACGATTGGAGGTTGGCCTTCCAAAGCTCTGGCCCATCGCCCGTTTGGGCGAGTACTACGAACAACTTATTTTCCATCTTCATCTCCTGCCGGGGGGGGCAGCCCGGCTCTGCTTTGATGATTCTATTAAATCACACTATCAACACTTGCGCAAGAGTTCATAGTCATTTATTTTCAGAACGGGCAATCAAGATCATCAAGATCAGCAGGCATCGCTATGAATCGGCTAATCTTCTTAGCGGGCTTCTTGATCAAACCGTTGCGGTCAAACTCCAGATATTGACCCGCGATCACCGCGATCACCGTGTTATTTTCCGCATTCGCGGAAAACCGGGTCTCTACCCGCATTTTGCGGGTGTTGATGTTGTTAGCTATGCAGTATTCAGCCAAGGCAAGCAACGCGGTACGCGGTTCATCGGCTGATTCCTGCTCAATAGCAGGAGCGGTTTTCAGCGAGCGTTTGCCGCTCATCTCGCAATAGTATTGCGCGATGAACTCCAAGAAACGCAACGCGGAAACGGTCAGAGTGCAGTCTTCACCGGCTGCAATAACAGCCGCAAATGCTGCAATCTCATGCTCTTTAAGATGATTGCGGTCAGCCTGTACGTATGCTTGCCACCATCCCTCGTGCGGTAGCCAAGTCGTACGACAATGAAACCGCCCGTCTACCAGTACAATTTTCCCGCCTTCTTGCAGCCAGCCTGGCTTGAGCGACTTCAAAAAAGCCACAAAAGTCTTGTTGCGCTTCAGATTAGTATTGTAGTTAGCCATTTTATTTTCTCCTGGGTTGATTTGATGTGCGTAGATTATCTTAATATCAACACTTGCGCAAGTGTTGATATTAAGATTTTTTAGGCTTATTCTTCAGCCATCAAGTCAACTAACTCAGGAGAAAACAAAACATGGCAACTCAAGCGCAAATGTTCAGCTTTACCCCGCCCATGGCAAAACCCGCCGACGAAGCGCAAGCCGAAATTTCCCGCCTGAAAATGGAACTGCACAACTCACAAAAGCGGGAAGGCGTGGCTATCCAGCAAAACCGCGATCTGCTAGGGCGGTTGAACGCTCAAACCGAAAAAATCAAGGCCTTAGTTGGCGTGATCAATCAGCTTCAAGCGCAACAAGCCAGCCCCGAAAAAGGCAGCATTCCCACAGAAATGTGGCGTCGCTTGGTGCAGCTCTGCCATCCTGATCGTCATAACAACAGCGATGCGGCAACGCTCGCTACGCAGTGGCTAAACAAGATCAGACTGTAAACCACCAACCCAGCCTCGCAAGAGGCTTTTTCACGCCCGTCAATTTTTGCCTTATTTTTGCACTTTGCCCGCACTACCCTAGCGTCATCCTAAACCGAGTCTGACGCATGGCCTTCACATTAGAGCAAATTGCCAAGCTTGAAGAAGCAATCGCTAACGGCACAGTGCGAGATCAAATCGGCGATCTGGTCAAGCAATACCAGACCATTCCTGATCTGCTGAAAGCGTTGCAAGCAGCCCGCGCCGATCAAGCCAGCGCCGCCAGCACCGACCCCTTGCGCTACCGCGTTGCGAGGGGCTGCGATGGGTAACTTTTTTCAACGCTTCGGCGAACTGTTCCGCCACCCCGCGCGCCGCGTCACCGCCCGCTACGAACTCAAGCCGCATCGCAGCAACGGCGATGCCCGCGATGGCAACAGCACCGTCTACGATGCCGGCCCCAAGCTACGGCAATACGCCCGCCACCTCGACCAAAACCATGACCTGGTCAAGGGCGCTCTCGACCGCCTGACGCAATTCATCGTCGGCCCCAACGGCATCAGCGTCGAACCGCAACCTCGCACCTTCGGCGGCGAAGTCCATACCGAATTTGCCGCGCAACTGCTGGAAGCCTGGCGCGACTGGGCGCAAAAACCGGAAGTCACCTGGACGCATGACTGGGCCGCCTGCCAGCGGCTGCTGTGCCGGTCCTGGCTGCGCGACGGTGAAGCCCTGATTTCCCTGATTTTCGGCAATCGTCCTGATCTGGATCACGGCACTCGCGTCCCCTTTAGCGTGGAACTGATCGAGGCTGATTTCCTGCCGTTCAACAACAGCGACACTAACGGCCTGCGCATCCTGCAATCGGTGGAACTCAACGGCTGGAATCGCCCGATTGCTTATTGGCTCTACAAAGAACATCCCGGCGGTCTGCTTCGCACCGACTACAAACTGAAGCGAGTCAGCGCCGACAGCCTGCTGCACCTCAAACTCACGGATCGCATCGGCCAGATTCGCGGCGTGTGCAAGTTCGCCAGCGCCTTGCAGCGGATGAACGGCATCTACAAATACGAAACTGCCGAGATGGTGGCCGCCGAAATCGCTGCCAGCCTCACCGGCGCGCTGAAAACCGAGAACGCCAGCATCGGCCCGTCGAATGAACTGGAAGGCCCGCGCACCTTTGATATTCAGCCCGGCATGATTCTGGACAATCTGCGCCCCGGCGAATCGCTCGACATTTTCAGCAGCAACCGCCCCTCCGCGACCGTCGAGCCGTTCCGCAACGGCCAACTGCGCGCCGCCTCCGCCGGGTTTGGCCTGAGCTATTCCGCCATGGCGCGGGACTACAACGGCACTTACAGCGCCCAGCGCCAGGAACTGGTGGAGCAATTCGACGCCTACCGCATCCTGAGCAACCAATTTATCAGCCAGGTCTCCCGCCCGGTCTGGCAGCGGTTTGTCACCTCGGCAATTGCCGCAGGCGTTGTTCGCCAGCCCCGCGATCTCGATCCATTGACCCTCGATGACGCCAGTTATCAGCCGCCGGTGATTCCCTGGATCGATCCGCTCCGTGAATCGAACGCCAATAACGCCATGCTCGAAAACTACCTGACCAGTCCGCAGACCCTGATCCGGCAGCGCGGCGGCAACCCCGACGAAGTGCTGAACAACTGGCAGCAATGGAAGGCCAAGCTGGCCGCTCGCAACTTGACGCCACCTGCTTCCAACCAACCCGCTAACCCGCCTTCCCGGCCTGTGGATGCTGGGATGCCGCCCTATTTGCCGCCCTATTTGATGGACGCCTAACCCATGACGGTCCCTTACTACCGCATCACCGCTCGCGGCCCGACCGCCGCTGACATCCGCATTGACGGGCCTATTGGCGACTCGCTGTGGCAGGAAACCGTCACCGCCCGCGCTTTCATCGCCGAACTGGGCGGCCTCAAAGGCCGGGAATTGACCGTCTACATCAATTCGCCGGGCGGCAGCGTCATGGACGCCACCGCAATCTACAACGCCCTGCAACGCCACGATCAACCGGTCAGCATCGTTGTAGACGGCTGGGCGCTCAGCGCGGCCAGCCTGATCGCCATGGCCGGGAAGACCCTGACCCTGGGCAGAGGCTCGCTGCTGATGCTGCACAACCCGTCAACCGCTGTTTTCGGCAACGCCGCCGATCACCGCAAGGTCGCCGACGTGCTGGATACCGTGGGCGCGGGAATGCGCGACGCCTACATCGCCAAGACCGGCGCGGACGAGGCCACGGTTGCGGGCTGGCTCGACGCCGAAACCTGGTTCACCGCCGACGAAGCCATCGCCGCCAAGCTGGCCGACGCCAAAACCGAACGCACCCAGCCGTTTAGCCCTGCGCCGCCCACCGCCCATTTCAAAAACCTACCGACGGCGATAGCCGCCACGCTAAACCCTTCCCAGGAAATCCCCATGACTGAAGCCACTGCTATCCCCGCCGAAGCCCCGGACCTCGCCGCGATTAAAGCCGCTTCCGCCGCTGAAGCGGTCGCCAAAGATCGCGCCCGCAGCGCCGAAATTCGCGCCATGATTTCCCCGTTCCTCAAGATTCACCCTGAACAGCGCGAAGCGTTTACCGCGCTGGCGGATCGCTTGGTGACGGACGGAACCGCTATCGAAGCCGCCCGCAAGCAATTTCTTGAAGCCTTGGGCGCAGCCAGCCCCGGCCCGCTGGCAGCTGGGCAAGGCTGCAATCCGACCGGCATCGGTAGCGGGATGCACACCCTGGTCACGGGTACCGATGAAACCGATAAATTCCGCGCCGCCGCCGCTGATGCCCTGCTGATCCGCGCCATGCTGCTCAAAAATGACCCCAGCAATGGGTTGCGCAATATGCGGCTCTCCCGCCTGGCCGAAGCCTGCGCCCAGCGCGCCGGACTGAATGTCGGCGTCTTTGGGCAGAATGAAATGGCGATGGTGAAAGCCGCCATCACCCACACCAGCAGCGATTTTCCGGTCATCCTCGAAAACGTCCTCAACAGGACCCTGCTCGATACCTACGCAGTGGCCGCCGAGACCTGGCGCAAATGGTGCGCAGTGGGCAGCGTCGCCGACTTTCGGCCTTACAAGCGACTGCGGCTCGGCAGTTTCGGCAACCTGGACGCTCTGGGCGAAGGCGGCGAATACAAGCACAAGGCCATTCCCGATGCGACCGCCGAGAGCGTCAGCATCGACACCAAGGCCAATACGATCGGTCTGACCCGCAAGGCGATCATTAACGATGATCTGGGCGCGTTCGTCCGGCTGGGACAAATGCTGGCCCGCGCCGCCGCCCGCAGTATTGAAGCCGACGCCTATGCGTTGCTGGCGAGCAACCCGACGATGGATGGAGACAGTACCGCCCTGTTCCATGCCAACCACGGCAACTACCACACGGGCGGCAGCGCCGCCGCGATCACTATGACCAGCCTGGACGCGGCCCGCACCGCGCTCAAGCTGCAAAAAGACCGCAGCGGCAACGACTACATCGGCATCACCGAGCCGTTCATTCTGCTCTGCCCGGTGGCGAAAGCGGGCGCGGCCCGAACCGCTAACGAATCTGAATATGACCCGGACACCGCCAACAAGCTGCAACGCACCAACATCACTCGCGGCATCTTCAGCGCGATTGTTGACACCCCGTACTTGACCGGAAACGGCTGGTATCTGCTGGCCGATCCGGCGCAATTCCCCACCTTTGAAGTGCTGTTTCTCAACGGCCAACAGACCCCGTTTTCCGACCGGATTGAACAGCAAAACGTGGACGGCGTGTTGTGGCTGATTCGGCATGACTATGGCGTCAATGTGGTGGATTACGTCGGCGCGTACTACAACACCGGCGCGTAATCCGTAATAACCACTACCTCTATAAGGAGAATCGGTAATGACGACAAAATACGTGATGGACGGCGATGTGATTGATTATGCCAATACCGGCAGCGCGATTGCCGCTGGATCGGTGGTGGCTATCGGCAACCTGATCGGCGTGGCGCTGGTGGATATTCCCGCGACCAGCGGCGTCGGCAGCGTGAAACTGTCGGGCGTGTTTAATCTGCCCAAAGCAACCGGCGCGGCGTGGGCGCAGGGCGAGAAACTGCTCTGGGATGTGAGCGCCGGAAAGTTTGATGTTGGCACCGCCACCCCGGCGACCGGCGATATTTCAAACTGCTGTGTCGCCGCCGCCGCTGCGGGCAGCGCCGCTACAACGGGATGGGTGATGCTCAATATGGGCGTGGGCACGGTCGCCTAATCCGATGAATCCCGCGCTGATCACTACGTTCGCCCGCAACGCCGATGCGACGCTGCAAGGGTTGGGCGGCCCCCTGACGCGCATCCGCGTGGGCGCGCCCGACCTGACGCTGCGCGGCATCCTTCGAACCGAACTGGCGCCGGTCGGTGAATTTGGCGAGCGGATGGAGCAACGCCACACCCTGACCGTAGCGGCCAGCGCCGATCTGAAGATAGGCGATACCGTTTTCACCGCCGTTCCGGCGGCGACCTACCTGGTGGCTCAAGCGCAGTCCAACAATGGCTTTATCGCGGTTTACGCGCTAAGGACGCCGGGATGACGACCATTGAAATGGATTCGCTACGCCATCGCCTTGATAACGAACAAGTTAATCGGTTTGCCGAGATCAGTGCGGCAGTTAGCCGATTGCAGGCTTCATTCGAGGAGTCGCTGCGCAATGGGGCAATCATTCAAGCGAATCAGGCCGCCATGCTGGAGCGGATTACCGCGTTCAACGAGAAGTTTCTCGAACACGATGAAAAAGAAGGTGCAGATCGCGCTAATTTCTATGAGTTCATGGACATGGCGCGCCGCCAGAATTCTGAACATGCCACGATTATCGTCAAGTTGCAAAGCGAAATCAGCGCGCTTTGGAAGTGGAATACCTGGCTGGTAGGGATGTTTACTGCCGCCATTGCTTCGTTAATGACGTGGATCGTCAGTCATCCTGAGTTAATCGCGCAGGTACTTAAATGAGCCTTTTTATCTCCGTAGATTGGAATAACCGGCAACTCGTGATCCGCGATCCGCCGGATGCCATCAAATCAAGGATGAGGTTGTTTTTTATCGCGCATCTTCCACGTAATGTCACTGTTAAGGGTATGAATATGAGTCTGACTTTGAATGTGCTGCAAGGCGTAAATCTGGAGATAACCCCGGTCGACGCCGTTGGGAATCCTGCGCCACTAGATGGCGTTCCGGTTTGGGAAGCGTCAAATCTGGATGTCATCAGTTTAACGCCGAGTCCTGATGGACTCAGCGCCGTGGCATTAGCCAGCGGGAGTCCGGGAACGACGCAAATAAAAGTCACCGCCGATGCGCGACTGGGTGATGAGGTGGTTCCGCTAACCGCGCTGCTGGATTTGGTGATTGTCCCGGCGGAGGCGGTTTCATTAGGACTGACTGCGGGCGTTCCATTCGAGCAAACGCCGTAAATCACATCTGCCCGTGCGGTTGAAAGCACGGGCAGATGCTCCAAACCGGGGGACTTTATGAGTAGCAACATCGCCCTGGCCCGCGCCGAATTGGCGGCCCGCCTGGAATCTATCGCCCCCGTCCGCACGGGCCTAGCCGCTTTGGAAACCACCAGCGCCATCCTGCCAGTGTTTGTGATTTGGGATGTCCGTGACAGCCCCTCCACTCAACAGGAATACGCAGCGCCGCAATTCACCCGGCAAATGGTGGTGGAATACAAAGCCATTGCCGCCGCCGACTATGACGCTGCCATGGACACGGTATTGCACACCCTTCGCGCCGCGTTGAAACCCAACATCGGCGAACCCGCGCTGGCCCATGCCACCGCGATCCGGGAAACCGCCGTGCAATTTTTTGCCCCGGCGATCACTGAAACCGGCGCGTCGTCTATCGCGTCTTTGCAAATCACGTTTGAAATCGATTATCTGGAGCGTCTCTAATGTCTATTTCGGTCGCATCCCGCGGGATATTCCTCCACTGTGCGTTCAAGATCGGGTTTTGGGATGGCGATAGTGCGCCTGCCCAATTTTTTGACCCGTGCAATTTTACTAAGCTGGAAATCGCCAGCCAGACCCAGGAATCTGACCCGCTGATCTCCAACATCGAGGGCAGTGTCGGCGAAACCCTCGCCAGCGTCCAGAAATCCACCAAACCCGCCAGCCTGAGCGCAGAAGCCAATTACATGCCGCCGGTGATGTTTGGGCTGCTGCTGGGTGCGGACATTACCGAATTCAGCCAGGCCACAGCGGGCGTCACCGATGAGGCGATCACCCCGGCGCTGGGGCTGTGGGTTCCGTTTACATCGGGTAACAAGTACATCGAAGCGACCGGGTTTACCGCCAAGACGGCAGCGGATGCGGTCGTCGCCGCCACTCATTACGAAGTCGATCACATCAATGGCCTGTTCAAGGCGTTGAACGCGACCGGCTTGACCGTCGCCAAGATCAACTACACCAAATCCACCCGCTCTGGCGAAATTTACAAGGGTGGCAAGGCCAAGTCGAAATACATCAAATTCATCGGCACCGGCACCGAGAAGGTTTCGGAAAGGCGCTGCCGCATCGTCATCCACAAAGCCAATCTCGCCGCCAGCGGCACGTTTGATCCAGCAACAGGAACCTATGTCAAGGGCGCTTTCGCCGGAGACTTACTGACTCCGCCCGGCGAAAGCTCGCCGTGGCAGTATGAGTATCTCGACCTGGCGGCCTAATCATGGCGATCACGCTCAACGGGTTGGCGCTTCCGTCCGGTCTCCGTTGGAGTGATGAGTTCGCGTGGTCGCCGCTGCAAACCGTGCGCGACTACTCCCTAACCGGCGCGCTGATTCTACAAACCGCCGAGCGTCAGGCCGGACGCCCGATCACTTTGCTCGGCGGCGAGCGCTGGGCGTGGATGACTCGCGCCAACTTGTTGACGCTGCAAGCCCTGCTCGATACCTATGCCGCCTCGCTCACCTTGATCCTGCACGACGCCCGCAGCTTCGCCGTCGCCCCGGTCTACGACGACGCTGGCCCGCTGTATGCGACGCCAAAAACAAGGGTATTGGATTCTGGATTGGCTAATCCCGGACCCGATGAGTGGTATGTCATTCATCACCTCAAATTGATCACCGTCTAATG
>ERZ724505.1798-NODE-1798-length-11232-cov-3.133309_pt1 | contig 11232 bp, 9 predicted proteins | sample MGYA00376038_ERZ724505 | MGnify/ENA primary metagenome ERZ724505 (study PRJEB28724, sample SAMN07190884) | wastewater metagenome | isolation source: effluent of sewage treatment plant in Hong Hong | place: Hong Kong | collected 2016-03-17 ... | reverse complement strand
TGCCGAGGTAGGCAGCCCCCATGTTCGCCATGCCATTCATCAGGGCATTCCAGCCGGCCTGCTCCTGGGCGTTGGACTGGAGGTTGTAGTTGCCTTGCGCGATGCCGGCGTCCATGATCGGAGCAGCGTTTGCGTTGTTCGTGTAGTACTGACCGAACTGTGGGCCCTGGACTTGGGAGCCGGTACGCAGGGCGTTGATCTCATTGAGCGGCAGCGAGCGGAGGTACGCTTGCGTCTGCATCGCCTGCTGAGAGGCCTGGTTGTTGTACTGGTTGTTCGCCAGCTGCATCGCGTTCGTGAGCTGGTCGATCTGCATTTGCCGCTGGGTCTGCTGATCCTGAACGTTGTTGTTGAAGCCGGCTGCAGCCATGCCCTGGGTGAACCTTTGATTCTGCCCTTGCATGTCGGCGGCGTACTTGGCCAGCGCGGATTGGTTGTTGATGCTCGCGGCTTGCAGGGCGTTCGCAGCCATTGCCGTGTCGGCGTCTTGACCGAACTTGCCCTTTTGGTAAGCCTGGTTGAACTCCTGACCTTGCAGGCCCTGCTGCAGGCCGACTTGGCGGGATTCTTCCTGACCGCCGGCGAGAACAGCCTGCATCCGGGCATCATTCAGCCGCTGGCTGAAGTTGTTCATTTCCCGGTTGTAGGCGTCAGTGCCGACCTCGATGCCAGAGTTGAGCAGGCGAGTGCGCAGAGCCTGTTCGTCCGCTTGGTACTGCGGGTTGATCCGGGACATGATGGCTTCTTCGACGCGCTTGCGAGAAGCGTCGTCGATGTTGCCGGGAAGTGCGCGGACGCCGGAAGTGTCGAAAGTCCGCTGGATATTGCCGGCGGAGGCAGTCGAAAGCGTCGGGCTATCAGGCATGGCGCCAGCCGGGCCGATGGTCTGCATCTGGCCGACCTTTGCGGTCGTCCCGCCAGTGCCCATGTAGGACGGGTCGCGGAGCTTGCTCGTGTCGAACGACTGCCCCATGGCGTCAGCCACACGGCCGACTGCGGAATTGGCAGTGTCGAGATACGACTGCGAGAGCTTGTTCTGACCAGCCTGCAGGGCCTGCTGCTCAGGGCTGAGCGCGACGGTCTGGGTCCATTGCGGCTTGCCGTCGGCGCCAGTTTGCTGCGACCAAGTCAGCGTACCGTAGGGCGTGACTTGGTTGACACGATTCAGCTCGGCATTGAACTGCGCGGTGTCGCGATTGTCTTGGCCTTGCTGCTTCGCAATTGCCGCGTAATCAGGCGGCGGGGGTGCCGATTTCTTTCCCATGAGAACGATCCTTGTCAGTGATGTTGAGCCACCTGCACTGGTCTTGCGTCATCGAAAGGATGAGCAAGTCCCCGTCGGGGTACGCATCTTTGAGGGTCGCCTCAATGCGAAAGCCAAGGGCGAGATCGAACTTGAGCGCTTCCGCGTTTGTCGAGCCGACCAGCCCAATCAGCTTTTTTACGCCGAGCCGGCGGAAAGGGTAGCTGAAAACCTGTTCCAGAAGAGACTTGGAAATCCAATTCTTCCCGGGCAACGCAGCTACGTGAATTTGCACGCTGGCTACGTTGTAGTTGTCAAAAGCCACGCCGGCGATCAGCCGGCCTTCAGAATCCTCAACCCCGAAACAGAAACCTTGCCCAGGGAGCCAGACACCGTCATTTTGCTGCATGACCCAAGTGCCAACTCGATCGGATTCGGTGACTGTGATTCGCCTCATCCCTGCAATGCACCTGTTTCGTAGAGAACGTTTGTAGCAGACCACTCGACTGTAGCGTCACTGGCCAGGACACGCAAGCGGAGAGCTTTCGCGTAGCCCATCTGGTCAGCGACAGTGAGCCAGTCGACTTTGTTGATGGCGACAACGCCCCAGACCGCAGTGTCCCAGGTCGAAATATCGAAGCGGGAATTGGGGACAGTGGTGAAGGTGGCTTGGCCGTAGTCGTCGTGGTCGCTGAAATCGTTGTCGATTGCAGCGTCAACGGCAACCCGGCCAGAGATGCGGAAGATCGGCTGGAGCATCCGGGTTTGCTTCATCCGAGCGCGGGGGTTGAGGTAGGCTGGCGCCTGCTTGACGTAGCACTGGATCAGATTGCCAAAGTCCCCGTTGGCGTCCTGCCAGAACTTCCCGACCTTCCCTGCCATGCCGCCATAGAGGGTGTTGCCGAACAGCGTCCACGAGTACACGTCCCAGCCAGTGAATTTCGTCCAGGCACCAGTGTTGGTGTTCATGACGTACTGGACGGAGTTGCTGTACTCGTTCAAGGGGATGTTGACGAGAAGGATGTTTTCGTTGGGGCTGACGGCGAATTCCCAGCCGTAAAGGTTGCCGTAGTTGGAAGCGGCCTCAGTGAAAGCCTGCCCGATCGTATCAGTGATCGAGGGCTTCATGTCGATCTTGGTGGACTGGAGGAACTTGGAAATCCCCACGCAGCCAAGGTAGGACATGTAGAGCAGGTCGCCGCCGAACTTGCAGAAGCACCGCTTGCCGATCGGGCGGGCAATGTCAAAGACACCGACAAGAGCCCAAGTGGAAGAGGAGCCCGGGTCCGTGCCTTGGTAGACAGCGAGCTGGCCTTCGGAGGAAACGAAGACGGTGAGGTCATCCACGCCTTTGCCACCGTCGACGGTCCAAGTCCCCTGGGCGATGAGGTAACCGCCTTTGTCGAAAATCGCCCCCAGCGGATACTCCGACACCGTGCCGAGAATCTGGTCAATCGGCAGGTAGAAGAACGACAGGGAGTCTTTCTTCAGGAAGTAGAGGCCTCGCTTGAAGGAGTGGATGTTGACAATATCCTTGGTCAGAAGGGTGGAAGGCCCAGCCCCAATGACAAAGTTGGCGACGCTGGCCCAGGACGTGCCGTTGTAATATACCAGATCGTCAGTGCCATTGACACAGACCAGAAAGCTGCCGCCGGTCGTGCGGAAATTGACGGACTCGACACGTCCGTTGGTCAGGGCTTGGGAGACCGCCCCGAACGTACCGGCGCTGGTGACGTCGTACAGCCCGGTGTCTGTGGCTGCGAACATCTTGCTGCTGGACACACCGTTCCAACTCAGCATAGTTTTCACCGGCTCCGTGGGGAGCTTGCCGGTGACGTGATCCATCGCCCCCTTGCGAATCTGGACGTTCTTCGCCGTCGGCCACCAGTTTTCCATGTACAGGGCGTAACCCCGCGGCATGTTGGCTTCGCTGTCGCGGGTGTTCCAGCCGAGGACTGGCGCGGGCCAGCTATCCGACGAGAGAATTTCCTGCTTCGCAGGACGCTTGGAGCGGAGCGGGAAGCGCATGGCGGCCTCAGTTGGAGATGTTCCAGGAACCCGGAGGGACGACAATACCGGGCTGGGCGTCTTGGTAGTTGGTGTCGAGGCGGACGGTCTGCGGGACGCGATCGGCAATCTTTTCCTGCGCGACCATCGTCTCGTAAGCGCGGAATTCCTCGGAATAGTCGAGGCCTTTGGCGGACTTCCACGCCCAGCGAAGATAGGCAACAGGGAGACTGTCATTGACGACAAAGGTGTCGGTGTCGGCAGTCGGCCACTTTTTGCCCGCGCCGTTGACGTCAGTCACGAACCACTCGGACTGATATTCAAAAGCCATCGAGTGGCCGGCAGCGGGCGGGGGGATGAAGAGCAGGTGGTTGCCTCGGACGCGGGCTTGGTACAGCGGCCCGGCGATCCCTAGGGTCTTGCGCATCTGCCATTCTTGCGCGCTGATCGCGACGGGGATTTCGAGCCGCTGGGTGCGGTCGAAGAAGGTCCGGGGAACCATGCCGCGGTAGCCGTAAGGGGCGATCGTGTCGATGTCCCCTTGATCTTCCTGCGCGAGGGAAGTGAACGTGGCTTCCTTCGTCGTGATTTCCCAGAATTTCCGGCCGACGAGGTCGTCACAGAATTCTTGGAGCAGCCCAAGAATCTGCGCGACCTGCGCGTCAGAGTTCCCTACGACGAACGATGGCTGTGGCAGCCCCTGCCGCATGGCAAAGGTTTGCGCAATCTGCAGGAGCGTCATAGCCATAGCAAGTCCTTAGAGCTTTCGGCTGCCCGTCGTAGGCAGCGGGTTCACGGTGAGCTTGATGTCGCCGTCGTCGTCTTCGGCTTCGTGCGGCACGCCGGCAGATGCCATTGCCACGAGCTTACGCTCCAGCTCAGCCACGGTCGAGGTGAGGCGTTCGACGTCCAGTTTGAGCCGCTCGTTCTCCGCGCGCAAGCTGGCAGCCGCCTCGACCGACTTGCCGGTGGAAGCAGCGCTGGCGAGCCAGTCGACGGCCTTCTGCTTCAGCGCACGGCCGCCCATGCCCATACGGGAGATGGCTTCTTCGTTCGCGTTGGCGAGGTCTTCGACGGTTCGGATGCGAAGGTTCAGGAGCATCTCGACCTGGGCCGGAGAGGCAACTGGCCAGTTGCGAATTGCCACACCAGTTTCCGGGGCTTCACGGCCCTCTTTCCAGGCCGCGTAGAGGGTCTTGTAGTGGTTGAACCACTCTTGCGGCAGGCGTTCCTGCTGGACTTCCTGGCGCATGTTGGCCAGCCATTCCTCCGCGATCTTCTCCGTGCGGTCCTTGCTGCCGGCAGGGGTGATGATGGCAAAGGCCACGTCCTTGGAGACGTAGCAACCTTGCTCGATGGAGGCGGTACGGTCTTCGACAGCGCGGTATTCGAACTGCACGAAGGGCGGGCGGGCTTGTTGAATTTCAGGCATTGCGTTCCCCAAAGGTTAGTGACGGAGGAGTCTCGCTTAAGCGATGTTCTCAAAAAACCCCAGGGCCCGGAGGCCCTGAGGAACACGCTGGGGAGCGCGGAATTAGGTGATCGCGCCTTGAGCGAACGGACGATTCAGGTGTGCCACGTTGTAGAACACAGTGGCGTTGTTGTAGGTCGCCGTGACGGTGCCTGCAACAGCCGCGGTGGTAGCAGCGGACAGCGTCACGAAACGACCGCTGGGGTCGATCGAGGACACCGTCGTGCCGGCTGCGATACCGGTGCCGGACAGGTAGGCACCGACGAACCAACCATCGCTGTTGGGGACCTGGAGGGTGTTGGAGCCGAGAGGCGCCGTGCAGCCGGCTTTGACCACCGTGGTCGTGGCGGCTGCGGCGATACGGGCGTTGAGCACCTGCTTGCCGGCGCCATTGGCACCACCTTGGCCGGCGGCTGCGATGCCGAAGGTCGTGTCAGCGGCCACCGAAGCGGAGCAGTTCACCGGCGTGAGCCCGGAGATCTGGAACCAGGTGTACTGGCCGGAGCTGAGGGCGCAGGGGGCGACGGCCAACATGCGGCCCAGGTTGGCGGTGTTCGGAACTTCCGTCACGTCGTAGCGGTAGCTGCCGAGCGTGCTGTCGAAGACAGGGGTGACCACGCACAAGCCAAAGGCGCGGATCGCGCCGGCAGCCCGGGCGTAGATGAACTCAGCGGCACCCCACCAGTTGTCCGCCATGGTCAGGAGCTGGCCAGGCGGGAGACGGTGGGTGGTATCGACAGTGATACCGCTGTATTGGGCCTGGGGAGTGCCCAGGATACCGGAATTACCTGCGAACATGGTGAATCTCCAGAAATAGGTTGAATGCCCCGGGCGTTATGCGTGGATAATACCCGGGGGATTGATCAGGCCTTGAGGACGCCCTGCAGGCTGCGGTTGCTGCAGACGAGCTGGCCCATCCACAGAATCGGCACCACGGCCGCGTCCTGATTGTAGGGCTTCATTTCGTCCATGACCGTCATGTCGGCGTCCTTGTGCACCACCAGCTCCATGTAATCCGTGTTCAGGAAGTACATGCGGGAGTTGGGGATGCCGCTGCCGCCGTCGAAGATCACATCGGCCTTCTTGTACTTCAGCTCGACGAAGCCGGCGGAGGCAGAAGACTTGTCGCCGGTGTAGCGCTTGATCGAGGTCTGCGACTGCTCGAAGAACGAGTAGTAGTCGTTCGACGCCACGATCAGGTCAGGCTGGTCATCACCGCGAATCTGGGCCAGCCACAGGGGCAGCATCAGGGATTCCATGGTCGTCGGGCCGGGGGTGATGGCAGCGCCGCCTTGCAGGGGAGCGGCGGCGGACTGGACGTTGTTGCGCCAGAAGGTCCACACCGAGCTGTCGATGCCGCCGACGGTGCCGGTACCCAGGTCGGATGCGAGCACTTGCAGGCCACCGATTTGGTTGGGCAGCGTGCCGTCGGAGTACAGGTCGGCGGAGAAGTTGTTCTTGAACGTGCGCATGGCGTTCTTCATGCGCGACTTCACCAGGTTGATGATGCGGGAGCCGCCGCTGTTCGTGCGGAGTTCCAGGCCGCTGGCGACCACGTTGATCGCGATTTGGCGCCACTGGTACTCAGCCGCAGACAGAACGTCCGAAGCACCGACGTTCAGCGTGTCGTAGCCGGAGTAGCGCTGGTAGGTCGCGTTGTTCGCGTAGTCCAGCGGGGTGACGATGGTCAGGCCGCCGTCTTCACGACGGACGTTGCCCTTGTCGTAGATGCGGCGCAGCAAGGCGTTGTTCTTGGACACGTTGTCCTTGAACTCCTTGGCGTGGTTGCGGAAAGTGGTCGAAACCAGTTCCGTGAAAACCGAATGGGGGGACGGCATGATTGCTCCTTTGAGCTACGAGCGGTTGGTCAGTTACTGCGTGCCTGGATTTCCGCCAGGGTACGCTCCAGGGTTTCGTCCAGACTGGTTGACTTGGCTGCCGTCGGGCCACCGCTTCGCGCAGTTGAACGCAGGTTTGCCGAGGTGGCCTTGCGGGCCTTCTCGGCGGCTTCATTGGCCTTGCGAATCCGTTCCGATTCCGCAGCCTGGGCCACGCGAGCCTGTTCTTTGGCACGCACAGCGGGGTTTGCCCAGAGAGCTTTCTCGTAGGCAACCTTGATGTCTCGGGTGACACCGCCACGAATGAGAGCTGCGATGTCATCGGCCAGCTCATCAAAGTAGATGTTTGCGGGGTCACTGGCAAACTTTTCGATCATCGAGCGGGTTTCAGCCTGTTGGGCCTGCAGCGCTCGTTGGTCTTGTGCCGACAACCGGGATTGTAGGCTCTGCAGTTGATCTTGCAAGGCCTTGACTTGCGGGTCCACGAACGGGCCGGTGTCGGTCAAGGCTCCGCCAGTCAGCTGGGCCAGCAGAGTCGGCACGGGGATGGCGTAGTCCTTGATGAGCTGGCCGATCATGCCAAGCTTGGCAGACTCGTCACCGAGGGTCAGCGTTGCATGGGTATTGAGCAAGCCGGGGATGAGCTGTTGCGGCTGGACGCCGAACTGCTGCAGCACCTGTTCGTAGGGCTTGAAGATGCTGGCGACTTCCCAGCCGAACTTTGCGCCGTCCTTGTACTGCTCCAGGCCGTTGTACATGTCGGCCTCGCGCTTGTGGATTTCCGCGCGGACAGTTTCGGGCAAGGCAGTCCAGGCCGCCCCGGCCTCCTTGCGCCAGGTCTTGGGCGGTTGTGTCAGGTCCGCTTCGGCGGGAGGGGCGGCTCGGGTGACGCTGGGGTCAGCGGCATCGGCCGACTTGTCGCCAGCAGCAGCGTTCGGGTCGCCTCCCTCGCTGTTCGCAGAGTCCGCCAGAGCAGGATCAGTGCGATCACCAGCATTGTCAGTGCGATCACCGAGGTCATCAGCAGTATGTCCGTTATCGGGATCATTGCTTTCCCCGAAACCGAGGCCGCTGGCAATTTCACTGACAGCGGCATCCATGTTGAAGTCACCGGACGGGCCGGCACCAGTTGCGTCGAATTCCCCAGGCATGATAGGTCCTTTTTAGATGGAAGTGGGCGTAGCGCGTTCGACAGACAGGCCAGCGCCAGCGTCGAGTTCGTTGGCAAGTCGTTCTTGCTTCTCGGGAGGGAGTTGTGCGACGAATCGGGCAGCGGATTCGCCGACGGAATCGTAGAAAGCTTCATCGCGGGCGGCTCGAACGGCCGCGGCTTCTTGGGCTTCACCCTCTTCGAGCACACGGCAGCCGTGTTTTCGGAGGTTGGCTTCGTGGGCGATGCGGCCTTCGATACGCTCGCCGGTGATTGGGCAGTTGTACGCAGCGTAATCCGGGCGGATCATGGGCGCGACAACCTGGCGGTTCATGGCGAAGCCACACTTCGGGCAGTTTTCAGTGCGATCGAGCTCGGAAATCTTCTTGACGACGTCCTGCCCGCGTCCGCAGACCGGGCATTTGTAGGCGTAGATGGGCATGATCAGGCCTTTTTGGGTTGACGAGGGCCGGAGGCGGCAACAGCAGGCTGCGGCTTAGGCATCATAGCCTCGGCCATCTTGCGCTGGAAGTTGGCAGCGTCGAGTTCAGCCTTGCGAGCCATTTCCTGCATCTTGAATTCGTGTTCCTGCTGGTCAGCAGCCATCTGCATCTGGATTTTCTGGAGTTCAGCTTGCGCCTTGGTGATAGCGACCTGGGCTTCGGCTTGCTGCTGCTCCGGAGTCGGTCCGGCAGGAGCCTTTTCCCCTTCTTGCGGAGGAGGCGGTGGCGCCTGCATGGCGTTGATTTGGTCCTCGATTTCAGTGCCGAATTTGAACTTCCGAGCGACTGTCAGCATGAGGGCTTTCGCGGCCTCGAAGGGGAGAATTTGCTGCTGCACTAGCGGGGCAATGGAGCTGAGAGTCTGGCTCAGGGCCGTCAGCGCGTCCGTGATGTCCTGTTTGTCCTCGGTGGCTTCTGCGTCGATCGTCGAGTTGGTCTCGATGTCGATCTTGTAGCTGCGAGTCAGGTCATCGCGGAGGGTCTGAAGGACTTCCTCGAAGCTCGGCATTTGCAGCGTGGCCATGACCTTCGGATCAGGCTGCGGGGGCGGAGCAGGCGGCTGCCCAGGCATCGGGGGCTGGGCTGCTTGCTGCTGCATCTGCTGCATTTGCATCTGCGCGATCGCCTTGTCCTGCGCGGAAGGCAGATCGCTCTGCGTCATCGACCGGATCAGGTCGGGCTGCAGCTTCGTAATCGCCAGTTCCCCCATGATGCGGAGGCAGTCCCGGACGTAACGCTGCACGAGCTTTTGGGCGCGTTTGAGGCGAAGGGTGCCCCATTGATTCTTGATTTCCTGCGCGCCAAGGGTTTCGGAAGCCTGGGTCGACCCCCGCATGATGTCGGCGAGGCCAGTGATTTCGAAAATGATCTGCTTGATCTGCTGGCGCTGGGTGTAGAGCTGCTGCAGCACGCCAACGAGCTTGTCGATCGGCATGATCCACAGCGCGCGCTCAATGTTGCCGTTCTGGGCGTAGAGAACCGCAGCCTCCTGGATCGGCTTCATCTCGTTGTCGTCAGCCTTGATGATGTCGGCCAGTTCCGAAATCTGCGCATCATAGGCGCCGCGAATCTTAAGGGCGACGATGAGCTTTTGAATGCGGATGGTGATGCGGTTCAGCTCCTCCGCCTGCTCCTTGTACATGGTGTACAGGAGAACCGGGACGAGTGTCGTCACGCGCTGCATCAGGTTCAGCGGGCGCGGCCAGGGGTAGAAGCCGCGAAGTTCAAACGGGTCGTCCTGAGGCTCCTTGAGCCAGTCGTCGGAGAACTCGGACAGGAAGTAGACCTTTTTCGAGGCCTTGTGCCAGAGCTCGTAGACGGGGATGAGGATGACACCACGGACTTCATTGGCCGTGACTGCACCAGTGCCGTCAGCATTCCCGGCGTCGCCAGCGGACTTGTCGCTAGTCGAGCTGTCGGAGCCGTAGCTGGCCTTGAGCTTGTCCATATCGACGCTGGCGCCGGGGAAGTTCTCCTTGAACTCCTCTTCCGTCATCAGGTGGACGATGGCGACCCAGGGCATGTCCTTCCAGTACTTGGCATAGCCGAAAAGGACGTTGTTCCAGGGGACTTGCTCGCCGTAGACGCACTCGTGAGCGATGCGCTGCGGGGGCGCAGCGAGGGCCTCGGTTTCCTGCGGGGCGGCGCCGGCCTCTTCGCCGGGCTGGTCCGTCGGGGGCTCATCCACCAGCTCCGCGTCGTACTTGAAGCGCACCATGCCCCGGCTGACCAGCAGCGAGGCCAGCACGCTGTCCGACATCAGCTCGTCGAAGGTCGAGTACTGCGGATTCTCGTCTTGCACGAGGAAGGTCAGAAGGCGCTGCATCAGGTTCGATGCGCACTTTCCCATGATGTCGCTGTCGGTTTTGAAGCGGCGGGTCACGACCGGGCGCGGCGTGCTGTTGTACAGCGCCGGCTGCATGGTGTCGACGTTGCTGTACAGGATGTTGTACTGCTCAGTCTTGTGTTTGATGCCCTCGTAGATCTTGATGACCTCGACGGCGTCCTTGCGGTAGTCCTTTTCCCGGTCCTGCGCCAGGGAGATTTCCTTCAGCAGACCCTCAAGGGTGACAGCTTGCGGCTTCGGCTCGGGGGCATCCCGCCCTGCATCAGTCATGCTCATGATGATCCTTATTCAGTTGACGCGAGCCGCTTGCGTTTCAGCTGCTCGATTAGCTCGAAGATTGTGTGTTGGCCGGGGAGCTTGGGCAAGTTCGACCCTTCCACGGGTTTGAGGCGGGGGACATAAGGGCGGGACATGCAGGCATAGCGGACGTCATCGTAAGCGTGGTCTTCGGCTTCCGTGTCAACGTCTTCCGGGTCGGTTTCTGCGTGCTGGAGGACAGGGAGGGTCCGGATGGTGTCTTCGCAGCAGTCGAGGAAGTAGAGCATGGGCTTGCCGTCTTCCCCGACGAGGCGGCTGCGGACCTGTTCAGCGCCGGCGTGGCGCTTGTTGTCAGCCCGTGCCCAGGGGACACCACGGATGGCGAAGGTTTCCCCGATGCTCGGGCCGCCGTTTTGGATGAAGATGCTCGGGTCGGCGAATCCGCTGCGAGCAGGAAGCTCGTCCTGCTTGTCCCGGAAAAGAATGCCGGAGGCCACGTCCTCGACCCGGAGCTTCAAGCCGACATTCGGCCCCTTGCTGCCGTACCATTCGCGGTAGCGGAGAAGGGCACCCTTGGGCAACCCCCAGGTTCCATCGGAAATAACCCACCAGCCGCAGGAAAATGGCTTTGCTGAGCCCCAGTCAAAGGACTTGAACCGGCGGGAGGTCTTGGGGATACGGGGAATCCACTCTTCCGTGCGCAGGACATGCACCAGCGGGTCGAATTCGTCAAAGAAAGCACCATCGACGATGTTCCAGTTACCTTCCAGCCACGCCTTGACGAGGGCCTCGGAGCCAGATTGACGAAGGCGGAGGACGTAAGTCGGGTCGGCATCGAGCAGCATCCGGTTGTCGGTGAGCTTGCTCGGGATGAACACCCGGGAAAGCTGGATGTGCCGCTTAACTCCGTCGATCA
>ERZ724505.1797-NODE-1797-length-11234-cov-7.921997_pt1 | contig 11234 bp, 23 predicted proteins | sample MGYA00376038_ERZ724505 | MGnify/ENA primary metagenome ERZ724505 (study PRJEB28724, sample SAMN07190884) | wastewater metagenome | isolation source: effluent of sewage treatment plant in Hong Hong | place: Hong Kong | collected 2016-03-17 ... | reverse complement strand
TGGCGCAGCGCCAGGCCGCCCTTTCCGCCCAGACCGAACCCGACCGAACCGGCAGCATATTGCACCCTGTGTAACGGCAAGCACTACGTGATCGATCCAAGCCTGGCCGATAAGGAGCACCCCTACGGTCAGGTAAAACGCTGCATCTGCCAAAGCGAAACCGAACCAGACGTAGCAAACATCGAAGACGGTCTTTTGCCCGAAGAACGCATACTGACGTTCCGGCAATTGACGCCAGATGAATCAATCGGACCAGCAATCAAATCCATTACTGCCGCCAGTCAGCAGCATGCCGGCCTGTTCTATCTCTACGGGAATTCAGGCATCGGCAAAACCCATCTGCTCATGGCCGCCGTGAACCACACCAACCACAACCACGGTCGCGCCTACTACGCCAAGACCCTGACATTGCTCGACGAACTGCGCCAGAGCTTCGCCGACGAAACCTATCATCAGCGCTGGGAAAAACTGCTCGCCTATGACACCCTGTGCATCGACGAACTAGAGCGCTTCAATGGCACAGAATTCGCCATCAACGCCGTCTTCAACCTGATCGACGAACGCTACCGGCGCCGCGCCACAAAGCTCACCTTGCTGGCCAGCAACCTGGACCCGAGCCGCTTGCCGGCGCCAATCCAAGACCGCTGCCGGCGCAACACCATTCACATCATCGGGCCATCGTGGCGCAGTTAGGAAACAACCAACCATGGAACTCCTGTACAATCGCGACGCGGAAAAAGCCTTGCTGGGCGCAATCCTCATCAGCCCAGACATCATCACCAACGTCCGCAGCAGCATACCACCAAACGCATTCGGTTACGACCTGTATCAGAAAACGTATGACGCAATTTGTGCCCTTGCCGACGCCAACCAGGAAATAGATTTCGTCACGGTCTACGACGCGCTGGCCACGCGCGGACACATAACCGACGACGTGCCGGCCGGTTTCCTGGTCGACGCTGTAACCACCGTGCCAACCTCACTGAACTGGCCCAGCTACGCCGAGATCGTGCTACGCGACGCCACCCGCCGCGCCTACGCCCAGCACGCCAACAAATTGCTGCAGGCTGCCTACGACGAGACGAAAACGACCGCCGAATTGAGCCAGATTGCCAAACCTGACATCAACGCCGCCACCACCGCCAACCGCCTACAGCCACTGCGCGACCCACTGAATAGTGTCATCGACAAACTGGATTACATCGCCCGCAATCCAGGCACTGTAACCGGCTACCCAACCGGCTACAAAATGCTTGACTTGATGCTGGCCGGCCTGCAACCCCAGGATCTGACCATCCTCGCCGGGCGCCCAGCGATGGGCAAAACCACGCTCGCCCTCAACATGGCGCTCCGCATGGCTGAAAATTACAACCTGCGCGTCGGCTTCTTTTCGCTCGAAATGTCAGACCTACAATTGATCGAACGCCTGCTCGCCATGAAGACCGGCATCGACTCGACCCGCTTACGCATCGGCAAAATCTACGAAGACGAGTGGGCGCAAGTGGTGGAGGCAGCCAATCAGCTGGACCGCACCAGCCTTTACATCAACGCTACTGTCAACCACATCACTGCCATTCACAACGCCGCACGGCTGCAACAGGAAACAACAGGACTGGACGTCGCCTTCGTCGATTACATCGGCTTGATCAGCGCCGCCGGCCTGGTCCCAGCGCGCGAGAACCGCAACACCCAGATCGCCTACATTTCGAGCGCCATGAAGCAGATGGCACGCGAGTTGAAGATCTCTCTCATCGTGCTCTCGCAACTGAACCGCAGTGTCGAATCGCGCGCCGACAAACGCCCACTTATGTCTGACCTGCGCGACAGCGGCGCCCCCGAACAAGACGCCGATCAAATTCTCTTTTGCTACCGAGAGGATTACTACCAAGAAGACTCCGACCGGCAAAACATCATGGACGTGATCGTCGGCAAGAACCGCCACGGTCCCACTGGCACAGTCAGCCTCTACTTCCGCAAAGAACTCACACGCGTCGATGACCTGGAGTTCGAGCGCACCGACCTCAACTATTAGAAAAAAAAGGAAACAAGAATTATGGACACAGGCCAAACAACACGCGCCGCACAAGCGCTGGCCATGCAATGCGCCCGCCGTGAAGGAGCACTACAGGTTGACGTCCAGCAAGGCCAACTAGCTATCAGCCGCTGGCAAGAAACCTTCACGCTCCAACTCACCAGCGCACAAAAACCCTTACCGACAATCATCCAAGCCATCGAAAAAGTCTTCGCCATCCAACCAGGCAACGCCACCACAACACCGCTGCCCGGCTACTACATCACGCAATGGAACGGCACCTGGACCGTTCACGATAGCCGTTCATGAACGCGTTCACGCCATGAACACATCTGTACGGGGGGGGGTATCCCCCCCCAATGGCACCACGAACACCAACGCCCTACACCCCCCCCACCAACCAGAATACCCATTCTGCGAGAAGGGGACCAAAATCACCCCGCGGATTTTTTTTCGCTTCCAAAACCTAACCCAACCCAAATTTCAATTTAGAATTCAGGAGCCACCATGAGCCACCGCACCGGCATCTTCTTCATTGATGATCAACATGAAGACGCCACGCTCTACGTCGACACACCAGCCGGCACCATCGTCATCGACTACGAGCGCATCAACAAAAACGCCATCACCATCAGCGCCTATTCACTACTATGCAGCAACGCTCCCATCGTCAACCTGGTCATTCCGACCGCTGCCCTTAGCGCACCAATCGAACAATGAAACAGCAACGCGACCACCGCGCCGAAGACGGTCACTTTGACAGCGGCTGGCGCTTGGTGCGCACCGGCGGCTGGATCAAAGCCGCCGGCTGCTGGTTCCAATCCGATCTACTCCTGCCCTACGTTGACACCCAGGTCTGGGTGCTAGTCAACGACTACTGGCTCAGTGAAATCCTCTGCGCCGACCCAATGTCCAACCATATCTGCAAGGCGATCCACAAAAAACGAATTACGCGCAATAACAAATTTACTACTTGACACGGTAGCACCTTTGTGTTACCATGTGCTTAGTTTCAACCAACCAACCAAGGAGACCGACATGAAACCGCCCAAGATCACACCGGAATTGCGCACCGCCACCAAGATGATGCTGGCCGCCAAAGTGGCCCGCCAGGTCGTTGAGCCAATCGTGCTCGCCAACCAAGCTAAAGTACTGGCCGACTACATTTTTGAAGTCGATGAGCGCTGGGCGCCACACGAAACTGGACGCATCACCAAACCCCAAGACGCCTGGCTGATGACAGAAGCCAACTTCCTCGCCTATCTGGGCAGCGTCAACCAACTCAACATCGCCGCCGGCTATCAGTATCCAAGCGAAAGCTGTCCACTGCTGATGGCCCAAGAAGACGAACGCATTGCACGGCGCCAGATGATCGACGCCGCTAAGTACATCACGGGCTTCGGCTACGAAGACATCATCATGCTCGAAGACTACCAGAAAGCCGAAGACCTGACCATCGGTCTGGTACTCGCCTTGACCGACATCCCAAAGGCGGAAATCATGGCAGCCGCCGTGACCTACGCCAAGCACTACCATCCAACCACCATCGGCGAATACCAGGCGCAAAATGGCTAACCGCATCAACAACCAGGAGCGCCATGCCATCTACTGGTATGCGCTCCACGTCGTCCGTCTGGGCGCAAACAAGAAAATCGCCAACTACGATGAGGCGACTGGCGCCATCATGCACAAGTTTGGCATCAGCGAAGACCGCGCCCAAAACGCCGCCGTCAAAGCGGCCAGCATGCACCGCTCATGTATCCGCCAATGGGAAGAAGGAGACCACCGTGAGTAGAGATGAGCAAATACAATTCGTGCGCGACCGCATCAATGCTGTGCTTGAGGATGTGATCGAAAGCATCGACATTGAGAAAGTGCCAGCGGACTGGCGCGGGCCTGAACTTGATCTCCTGCTCGCCGTAAAGTTCGCCCGCAACGACACCATCGCCGGCAAACGCCGGGCCAACTGCAACAACGTCATCACCATCACCACCCTATAGGAGACCAACCATGCCACGCCGCAAGATCCCAACCATGCACCGCCAAGCCTGGGGCAAGCAAAACAACGAATGCATCATGGAGTACAGCTTTCCATCGGGCAAAGGCGGACTCCTGGCCCTCAACACAAAAGCCGACGGCACCGACACCGTAGAACTGTACAGACACGACGACGGCATCGCCTTCACCATCGGCGCCATCGAAAAGAATGGCGGTCGCATTCAACCCATCGTCGACGTCGCCCCACACCCGCCCATAACGCATCACGCCTGTTACGTGGAAACCACCGACGCCAGGATCGACGAAATCGTCGTGCCGCTGGACACCATCAGACGCACACTGGTTGGCTACACAACGGCACCCGACGCCATCAAGCACGACATCAAACCCAACATGACAGACGTGCCCGATACCACCACATCGACCTGGGAATTCCTGATCACCTGGGAATGCACCAATCAGGAATGGGGCGCCCTACTGATCCTGCTACTGGGCAACCGCCGCGTCAAGACCATCCGCCCAGCCTGACACCAACCTGCCAGATGCGCCCCATGGGGCGCATCTGGCCACCAAGGAGACCACCAATGCGCCGCAAACCAGTGCTCTGCTCACTCTGCAAAGAACAAACGACCTACAATGAAGATGGCATCTGCCGCACCTGTCACGACATCTATGAGACGGGACGCAGCATCACCATCGCCCGCACCACCGAGCAAGACGCACCCCGGCAGCGCCGTGTTGACCACCACGGCTTGATCATCGACCCACTGTCCATCTCGCGCCAACCACCGGAATACATGAGCACCCGCGAACCCGCAGACCGCTTGCGCGCACACCTACTGGAACTGGCCAACGCTATCGAAATTGAACTCGAAACACCAGGCACGGACGATCTGAACCTGCCCCACATCGGTCCCGAACCACACGCCTACAGCACCCATCGGCGCTACCTACTTACCGACCGCGCCGCCACCGACCTGCAAGCCATCCATATCGCACTGACTGAACTCCTGATCCGCTACTATCACCGCGGCTACGCCGAAGGCTACAACATGCTCATGGGTATCGCCCAAGGCAAATACACCGTCGAAGAACTTTCCGCCCTGGAGAACCGCAAATGAAGATCACGATCTACATCGAGCACGGACGTAAAGAACTGCCGACACCCAATCACGCCCCGCCAATAACAAACACAGTAATTTGCTACTTGACAGGGTAATACTTTCATGATACCATGTTAGCAGTTCCAACCAACCAACCAAGATGCGCCCCATGGGGCGCATCTGACCAACCAACGAGCCAACATGATCTTCGCCAACCTGCCACCCAATACCAAGTTCCGGCTACTCGGCATGCCCGAGTATCCAGTGCTCACCAAACCAGGGCCGACCGAAGTGCTGCCGCATCCACACGCAAACGCGTACGCCACGGCGCTCGACGGACATCGAACATTGTTTTTTGTAAAGGAAACCGAACCATGCAGCAGCACCAACCAATGAGAGCCAGCACCTATATCACCGGCGAAAATGTCGCCCAGTTAGCCAGCCGGCTCGCCGCCAATGACGGCAGCCTATCAGGCACAATCAACGCCGCCCTGGCCGCCTACTGGCGCATTTTGGCCCAATGCCGCACTGGCCTGCGCCGCCGCTTCGACAACACCGAACTGGCCGTCATCGTCAAGTATCACAATGAAGGCGACAAAGCCGCACCCCTGGCCACGCGAGTATACAACGCCTGCATGGCCGATCTCCATTCGCCAGACATCGACATATCGAGCCTGTACAATCGCCTCGACATGCTGTCCGAAATCGAAACCATCGCCCTCGCCGACGCCATCGCCCGCTGGGATGGCGCAGACATCAACCAACTACTGAGGTAATCATGAAAATCGTAACCTGCTACGCAACCAAAGGCGGGGTCGCCAAAACCACAACCGCCGTCAATCTCGCCGCCACTCTGGCCGCAGCCGGCCACGAAACGCTGCTCATCGATCTCGACGCCAACGGCCACTGTGCGCTCCAGTTGAACCTGGCGCCCAGCAGCGCAGCCTACCAATGGTTCGCCGAGCCGGCCGACCGACCCTTGATTCAGCCCGAGCAAGTCCTGATCGCCACCACCCAGCCCAACTTGAAGTTGCTGGCCGCCAATGGCTACCTGCGCCAGATCGAACGGCTCTATTTCGGCGAACCAAACGCGCCACGCCTCTTGGCCAATCGCATCGCCGCACTGGCAGCACCAACAACGGCGTTCATCGTCATCGACACCGCCATCGCCTCGGGCGTGTTGCGCGACGCCGCCTTCATCGCCGCGGACACCATCGTCACGCCATTCCAGCCGTCACCAAACGACCTGGCGCTGATCACCACCATGCTCAAGAGCGTGACTGAGCAACGCGTGATCCTGCTCCCGACCCGCGTCAAGCACACCGTGTTGCACCGGCAAATCATTGCCCAGGCCAATGCCCGCTGGGGCGCGTACCTGGTCCAGAACGGTAACGGTCCCGTCAAAGTCGTCGAATCAACCACCGTTGAAGAAGCTGCGGCCATGGGCCAACCACTGCTACAATACAGCCCCAGCCACACCGCCACGCACGCCTATCGCAAGATCGCAGAGGAACTATGACCACCAAGAACTTTGTACGTCCAGACGCCACGCAAGAGGACGACGCACCGCTGATCGTTATCGACGACCCAACGGTCAACCTGCACTACAACTATGAACTCTTGCCGCCTGATGTGCGCAACGACGCCATGGCCGCCGCCGTCACCATCCGCCGCAAAGACGCCCAAGCCACCGGCCTCGCGTGGGAAATCGGCGGCATCCTCAACAACTTCAAGGACCGGATTCCTTACGGGCAGTGGGCAGAATGGACCCGCATCGAATTCGGCTACGCACCCCGCACTGTGCAAAAGCTGATGCAGATCAATCGCGAACTGCCAAACCCAGGCAAACTGGCCATGCTATCGACCAGCGTCCTGGCTCTGCTGGCTGCGGAGACAACCGACCCTACGATCATTGACGCCGTAGCAGCACAGGTAGAAGCCGGCGGCCATCCAACCTACGCCGACGTGCGCCGTCTGGTCGACGAAAACAACGGGCGCATTCCACAGGGATTACATGATGATCGCCTGCCATCGGGACCACTCCCAACGCCACCCAGACGCCACCTGTACCCAACCGAGCCGCCAACCGAAACCGGACCACTGACGCCACTGCCCAGCACGCAGCAAACGTACCCGACCAACGGCGCCACACCAACGACAAGCACCCAGCGCGCCGAACCAATGCGCCGCATCCCGGTAGACGACTACGCACCAGAACCGGACGAACCAGACGCCAGCATCGTCATGTACGACGATATGTCCACCCTACGCGCCGCCGAAGCCATCATCATGAAGTACGCCGGCACACCAGGCATCAGCAGCCGCAAAGCGGATGAAGCATGCAGCGCGCTGGTAGACCTGATCGCCTACATCGGAGAACTGCTGGACGCCTAAGATGATCTACCGACCCACTTCCGAAATCAATCAAGCCACGCGCGCCGAACTGGTACGCGTGGCCAAACAACTCGGCTACACACCAACTGCGCATGTCTTCTACAAACACCGCAATCCCGCGGCACGCACCCAAGACTTACGCCACTACGTTCACAACGGCCTCGACTATGACGCGCTCTGCGCCGAACTGGGCCTCGATCCACCACGCTACAAACCAGGTCCATTCCAACCAGAACCAATCAGCGAAGCCAGCATCGACGACATCAAACGCATCGCGCAACAGTTGAAACGAGCACCAACCACAGCAGAATACGACGAGCACCGCATCGGCGGACAAAGCACCACAACCTTAACCAAATCTGGGCACACATTCACAGATCTATGCCGCGCTGCCGGCCTGGTCCCCAACCGCGGACGCATCAGCGCCATGCGCACACTCGACATTGAAGACATGAACGCACCCGGCCGCTATCCATTCCACTGGGAAATAGCCACATGGCCGTAGCCGGCTCAGGCGGCTGGATACCCAGCGTCACCATCACCATGACCAATGGCGCGCTAAAACCAATCGGCATCACGCACAATGTGCCGCGCTACCTGGTCTTCTCAGAGCACTACGATCCCAACGCCAAACCACGCTGGGATGAATTGCCGCCAGAAAAAAAGGAGAACAAAGACGAGCCATACTTCGCCGGCACGCTGTTCATGGCCTACATCCACATAATCTGTGAACGCTCAGTACACGTTGACACACGCGGCGACCAGCTGACAACCCTAGCCACAATACACGACCAACTCACCAAGCATCCCAGCGGCACGCTGCTTCGTGCCATGGCCAAGGCCGGCATCGATCCAGCCATGATTGAAACAGCCTGGAAGAATATGAAATACACAAACGAACTGGAGTTGACGAATGACAACCATGAGTAAAGCCAAAGCCATCATGGCTGCAACTGACGCCATTCTCGCCACATGCGACCTAGCCGTAGCCCCAAACGAAGCCATCAACTGGAGCGACTTGCACTGCACGCGCGTGATCATCGGCGTAGACCAGGACAACAACCCAGTGACCCTGGTTGAAATCGAAGAAGCCGCACCCGACGCTTGGCGCCTGCAGCAATACGTGACCCATGCCCTAGAGAACCAAGGCTACGACAACATTGAAGTGATCACGGAGTGGTGATGACAGACGAACCGATTACACCAGAAGCGCTGGACGCCCAAGCGTGGCCCAAAATCATGCGCAACCAACATCACCCCGAAGATACATGGCCAGAATACAACACACCCATCGACCGCGGCATGCAAGCACCACTCGATCTTCAAGTGCGCTTCGACGATAACCCAGACTACGGACGCAAATACATGGTCTATCTGGTTACCCGCGGCATATTCAGCCACAGTATCGCCCTGTGGAACATCACGACCATGCAACAGCTAAAAGACTTGTATCAATTGCTGCGGGGAACCAGGAACACAAAATGACACCACCGACCAACAAACAAACCCGCTGCCTGAACGCCAATGTGCTGCTGGTGGCAATCGCCAATCATGGCCGCCACTTCTTTCGCCACCGCGACAGCGTGTCATCGTTCAGCATCGACGCCCGCGGTCGTATCTGGTTCCACGACACCGGCAGCGACACACGCATCTACGTGAGCGATACAACCGGCGCCTGGCATGGCTTCTCCGAAGGCGGAACATTGCGCGATCTTTGCCGCGACCTAGTGAAACACATCCAACACGATCACAAACTCCACAACCTTGGCCCCTGGCCCAACTGGCTCTGCAACGGCGACCTATGGGGCTACGGCGACGAAATGGAGACAATTCGCGCCATAGCCACAACCCTACACATCACAGGAGTATAACAATGGAATTTGAAGAATTCGAGACTGGCAAAAAGTACCTAATCGCCCCCAACGCCATCCTATTCGCCAAAGAAAGCGAACACAGACCCAGGATGCACGAAGGCGGCTGGCAAGCAACAGCAGACATCCATACCACCCTCGGCACGGTCGTCATCGTCTACGACGGCACCAGAAACGCGCTGCAACGCATCGCCGACGCCCAAGCCCAGAGCAAGGCCAGCGCAAACTGGCATGAGCGCTACCAGATCGCAAAGGAAGACCTGGATGCAGCGCGCAACGAACGCACAGAACTAAAAATCGAAAACATCAAACTCGGACAACAGATCGCCCAACTCACAAACGAGCTGAACGATCTACAAACCGAATTCGCCATGGCCCAAGTCGCCCTCGGCGTCGCTGGCATCACCTACACCGTCAACACAGGACGCGGCGCCGAACTCGCCGCCAAAGAAATCCCATGAAACAGAAAGACCCGCGCCAAAATGGCGCCTACGTGGCACGCCGCCCCTGCGGCTGCACGATGGGCGTAAGCACAGACTACCGCGACCGCACCACCGGCCAAGCCGTCGCCGACTGGATCGCCAACGGTCTGATCGTGAACCACGTCACATGGGAAGAATACCGCGACCAGATCTGTAAAGAACCAACCTTCATGGAATGTCCGCACGGCCAATTATCGCTACTGGCACCGACAGGAGAACAACCATGATCCTCCGCTGCAACCTAATCATCACTTTCAACGGCAACATCCGCCTCACAAAGCGCATGCCACCACTCGGCTCGCTTCGTGAAGATGAAGTCGTAATCCCATTGACCATCACTATCGGCGACGACTGGTTTAGGCGCCGCACACCAGTCATCAACCTCGACATCGCCGACCCAGAAACACCAGAGCCAGTTGAAGTCGCCGCCGACGAACCGACATGATCGTCCACCCCAAACCAGGTGCGACCGTACAAATCTGGTACGCCAAACGTTACGCTCATACCATGCCACTGCATGGCAAACTGGGCACCGTGGAGATCGTCGTCAAAGGCAAAATCAAAAATCATGGCATCCGCATCGACGGGCGCTTATACGCTGTGCCATGCGGCAACCTACGTTATCCGAAACCGAGCGCGCCCCATGCCAATGCAGCGTGAACGCTATCCAAAAGACTGGGAAGTCATCGCCACTGACATCAAGGCCGCCAACGACTGGCAGTGCCAACAATGCGCACGCCAATGTCGACGCCCGGGCGAGCCGTTCACGACCCACCGCAATACCTTGACCGTCGCCCACCTTGATCACGACCCAGAGGCAGCCATCGTCATGGTGGCTGCGCTCTGCGCACCATGTCACCTTCGCTACGACGCGCCCCGCAAAGCTGCCGCCAGAAAAGCGGGTAAATAACTTCACTCAACCAGTGAAGTTTTTTCATTGACAAACCACCAGGCGCGTGGATCACTGTGGCCGCCACAAACCTTGCGCACACAAACAAAAAAAACGGGAACGCAAAATGCGTTCCCGTTTGACTTTAGAAGGGGCCAGAACAGCCCACACCACTTGCGTGATGTCCCCCGACGGGCCGTCTGGCACGCAGAAATATATCACACGCCAATCTCGCCAGCAAAACCCCTTGACACTGAAATTGTTTTGTGTTAGATTTGACTCAATCTAACCTAAATTAACTCACCAATCGCGACAAGGGACAAGAAAATGAAAAACAACCGCATCCAAGGCTATATCGACGAGCACATGCTGGCACGCTGGGAAGCCTACAAAACCGCCATGAACTTCCCCAGCGATTCAGCCGCACTGGACCACTGCGTGCGCCAGGAACTGGCACGCTTTGAA
>ERZ724505.1796-NODE-1796-length-11239-cov-3.742400_pt1 | contig 11239 bp, 16 predicted proteins | sample MGYA00376038_ERZ724505 | MGnify/ENA primary metagenome ERZ724505 (study PRJEB28724, sample SAMN07190884) | wastewater metagenome | isolation source: effluent of sewage treatment plant in Hong Hong | place: Hong Kong | collected 2016-03-17 ... | reverse complement strand
TTAAGCAAGCATTACCATAAACTCAATTATAAACTATATGGCAGACGAAAAAGAAAAACAAAAGCGCGGCAGAGGTAGTAACTCTTACCAAAATAAAAAACAGGAAGGCACCAACGATAAGGAAGGTGCATCCGATACCGCCGAACAAACCAACGAAGGCTCCGGAACTACGCCGGCTACCGAAGAAACTACTAATACCAACCAACAGGCCGGCACCGGTGAAGAATCGGGCCAAGGCGAAGATACAACTGCCAGTGGCGGTGTAGATGAGGGTGGTGAAGAAGGAGAAGGCGGTGAAGAATCTACCGGTAGTGCGAACAATAACGAAATTATAACTGAAACCGGACCAACCCCGGAATTGCCTACTGGTAACGAATTGAATCAGTTGCCGGACGAACAATTTAAACCTTACGAGGAAGAAGCAAAAGTGCGCGACTACGCCGTTAGCCATGGCCCTGGCGTGGATAGCATACCGGAGCCGCAATTTGTAACGCCGCCGGGATTTGGTGGTGGGGCTGCTGCTGGTGCTAAAAAACCGGAGGGGCCAATAATGAGCGATATTCCGTCTAAAGATACCGGAAATAAAACCGGTAATGCTTCGGGCGGTGCTGGTGCGGGCGGTGCTGCTAATCAGGGTAGCGGCACTCAACAGCTTAATCAAAACCCGGTTGTAAACGAAATGACACCGAAAGAAAAACGCATTGCTGCGGAAAACTCGGTGCAAGCATTTTGGAGTTTGTATGAAAAACTGAATGACCTCGGATATCACGTAGCCCATGTATCAGACCAAAAGCTGATGAAGGCTGAAATGAAAGACGAGATTGATTTGAATAAAGAAATTGCGGTTGCTACCGGTGGTGGTAAAAAGGTTACCGTTCGCGGTTTCTTTGAATCATACAACATAACGGCCCGTAAGGCTTTTACCGTTGATGAAGATTTGAAGAAGCGCCTGCATGAACCTATGATACGCGAGGCCATGCGTTTAGGGCTAATGATGACCGACGGCCAGTTTATTGCAAAAGAGTTGGGACAGGACTTACTTACTAAAACAGTAACCCTTATCGGCTTAAAAGTGCAAATAAACAATACATTCAGTTTGCTGGTTGAAGATCACAAAATGCGTCGCCAGCACGAGTTAGAAGAAGCTGAGCGTTTGAAAAAAGAGAATGAAAAGTTGCGTGAAGAAAAAGCCCGTCGGGACCGCGAAGATGATGAGGAAGAAGATGAGGACGACGACGATTTTGAAGAAGAAGAAGGCGAAGGCGCGGCTGGTAATGTTGAGCATGATCATGAATGGGAAAAGAAAATGGCTGAGCACATTAGGAATAAAGCAAACGGCGGCCAGGGCGCTACTAATGAAGTAACAACCACTACTGATACACCGGTTGACCAACAATAACCGGTAAAACGAGAAAAGGCATAACGATGGGTAACAGAGAGTGCTCCTTTACAGTTGTAACAGGGCGGAAACGTATTGGTAAATCGAATCATACACTGGAACTGTGTTTGGAGTATGCGCAGCGTAGAAACGTGCTCATATTTGATCCTAACAACGAGTTTGGCGGGTACGATTTGTACTATCCTGATGGTAGTGTGAAAAAGATTGAGATTAAGCGCCTGGATATATCACAGTTAGATCAGTTCAATCGTTTAAAAAAGCCCGAAATACGTCGTATCGTTTGCCTTGATAAATTCGGTAAGCCATTAGATGAAAACCAGGTAGAAAACTTGCTTAAAAGGGTGCTGGCTGAATTTAACAATGGCTTGCTGTTTCTCGATGATTTCAACAACATCTTTGCCGATAGTTTACCAAAATCTGTGTCCCGGTTCTTGTCTAACAATGCACACCGGGCCGCAGATATTATTTTGCACCTTCAGTCTATTGCCCGTATTCTGCCTAAGATGTGGCAAAATACAAACCTTGTGCGGTTCCACTTCCAGTTAGATGGTGTAGAAAATTCGAAGCAAAAGTTAATGGAATCTTACGAGTTGTTTAAGATTGCTCAAAACCTGGTTAATAAGCAGTACATGAGTGGTAATATTCGATACTTCATCTACGTGGATAAGGATAATGGTAAATTACGTGGAAAATTTTCACCGGGTATGCTTATTGAAGCAATACAGGAATATATCTCACAACATACCCAATGTATTAAGCCTCTTACCGATCAAAGAGATATTCAAACCGGTAAGAAAAAATACACTTACAATCAAGCTGTTGAATTAAAAACAGCCGAGTTATATCATAAATATCAGGGAAACAAGTAGTTGCAAAATCTACTTATGGGGTTGTTAATCCCCACTATACAAGCTGATTATCAGCAAATTACAGCAATAACATACCGTGTGGGGAGTAAGACGTGTTTGCAGCCGGGGCTGCATATATTGATTTTTGTTTCACGAAACGAAAACGGCCTGTGTGGGCGCGGAATCGTAAGCAAACATTATTAACCATTAAAGTTCGCAAACTATGAACGCAGAAGTAAAATCAGCCCTTATCACAGCCGCAGCAATCGGGGTAACAATAATTGTTACAGTTCCTATCGCTTTAACTGTGTATGACAAAGGCTTGAAGCCAATGTTGGACAAAAAAGCTACCAAAGCCTAAGCAAGTAACCAGGCCAGGTAAAGATGAAGTGAATTGTATTTAATTATTAACCACAAAAAGATTAACTCCGATGAAAAAGGAATTTCTGAAAAATTACTTCTTGCAGGCTGAGAGCCGCATGAAAGACTTCCACCACGACAACGGTGATGGCTACGACGACGACGGCTACGATGATGATGGCTACGACGATGATGGCTACGATGATGATGGCTACGACGACGAAGGCTATGATGATGATGGCTACGACGACGAAGGCTTTGAAGATGAAGGCTACGACGACGAAGGCTATGATGATGATGGCTTCGACGACGACGGCTTTGATGATGATGGTTACGAGCACGCCCGTGGCCGCAAACGCCGTAAGAAAAAAGGCAAAAAGAACCGTAAGAAACGCGCTGCCGTAGGTGCTGGTGTTGGTACCGCCGCCGCAGTGGTTGCTACGGGAGGTGCAGCAGCCGGTATTATCGCTGCCCGCAAGCGCAAAAAGAATAAACAGCACCGCAACCCTTCACAAAAACGTGCGCCAATGAACCAGTTACCTATTTCGAAATCGTACCAGTTGAGCATTGTTAACTCTCTGGGTACGCCGCAAACCGTTAGCATCTTTAACTCGCGCAAAAACCGTACTGCCGCTAACTTCGGTAACCCGGTAGGTGTAACCATTACGTATTTGCGCCCTAACTTCGACTACGTTTCGTTGTTAGCTGATACGGAGCAAATGGACCTGAAAATCGGTCTTATCCGTATAGACAGCACCAACACTGCGCAGTTGAATACGCCGGTGCAATGGCAACGTATAACCTCGGATGGCCGTATCTGCGGTGATGCAGTGGATAACTTCCAAAACCTTTACCAAAACCTTACCACCTCGGTACAGGCACCTGCTGATTTTAAACTTACCGGTAACACGGAGTTACTTTACCCGCTACTTAACGGTGTAACAGTTAGCATGTTCCTATTCCCTTCTCACTTAGTAAACGCTGGCCGTTTGTTAAGCGGAAAGAATGCCGTGATGGGCTTCACCGATCCTTACCTGGGCGGTGTGCAGAAGGTGAAACTGGTAGGCCAATAGTTAAACCAACAGTTCGATCTATAACTCACAGAAAAAACGGCAAGATGGGCTTCGCTTGTCTTGCCGTTTTTCTTTATAAGAAGTATTTTTTAAAAGGAACTGAATTGGCAAAACCATGAGAAACAGAGAACATAACCGTAAGGGCGGCCTGGCAGCTAAAAAGTTAGCTGCATTAAAGCGCAAAGGCGGTCCCGGCCCACTTACTGCCAATGACCTTTTCGGGCGCATTGCAGCAAGCACCGATCCTGAAATTATCGGTAAGGCACAAAAAATACTGAAGGATTACCGTTTTGAAAAGGCAAAAAACCGTTCAGAACTGGCCCACAAACTTTCATCAATAGTTCAAATGTATGGCGAAGATGCCATTAAAGATTTGGCTATGATACACCCGGACCGTCTGCTTATAGCGTCCACAATTACCGAAACCGAACTTAAAGAAGTAGGTAATGAAATAGTGAAACCGGCAGCACCGGTTGAGCAAACAAAGCAGCCTCAATACCATAATGCGTGCGGAGCATGTGCTTTAGGCATGTTTAACTGCGAAGGCGGTGGTGGTTGTAACTGTGGCTGTAAAGGTAGCGGAGCCGCAAAAATGAAAAATGATGCTGGCACCGATAAAGGGGTAAAGGAAGGCGAAACCCTAAAGGCCAATAAAGAATCAGATCATACCGGGCTTATCCTCGGCGCACTTGCCCTGGGACTAACCATTGGTGTGCTGGCAACTATGGCCGCTTCACCACGTAATTCTCATTCAGCAAAATAACCTGAGCACCGATGAAGTATTTAGATGATAAAGGCGGAAACATAGCAAACGCTAAAGCTGCGGACGATAGTCCAAGCCTACGTGATATTGTGTTTAATGAAATGGGCGAGTTGATTGCCGATAATGGCGACGAGGTAAACTATGCTCTTAATGCCGCCGGCGTAAATGTTGGTGATTCTACTGAGCCGAAAGTTTTAGTAGATGCTATTTACGATAACGCCCGTAAAAATAACCAGGTGGTTAAGAATATTTCTTACCTGCTGGTTCGCAAGAATGGTATTGACACCTATCAAAACGATTGGGGTAACATTGTAAGTGGCGTGATGGATGGTGTAAAGGGTATTGCTGGTACTGTTGGCGAAACAATTCAGGCTAAGCGAGATCCTGGTGCCAAAAGCAGGCAACAGTTACTTGACCTGATTGCACAAAAGCAACAACAAAAGCACGAACTGGCTGTGGCACAAGGTAAAAACAGCACCAAAGTAGTGTTAATCATAGTGGGTTCACTTATAGCAGTAACGGTTATTGCCGGTGGTTTATACTGGTATAGCCAAAGCAAAAGTAATGCGGCTGCAGGCGGTGCCGCTCCACAGGCAAAATAGTAGTTAGATGGAAGGCGAATACAAACCAAAATTCGGGCAAAAGGAATATGACGATGTTCAATTCAAACTGAAAAGGGCCACTAACCTGGACTTGTACAAGCAAATCAGCTTTAAAGCAAGGCAGGGTGTAAATGGCCTTATGATTGGCAGCGTGGTAGGTGTAGTTGGATTTTGGCTTTTGAATAAGCCTGTTTTTTGGGGGGCTGTTTTAGGTGGTGTAACCGGCGGCCTTATTGAAGTAGCAGTTTTTTCAAAGGGGGACAGTGAAAATGAGAAAGGGACAGTATAGACCAAAATCGCGGGGTGGAGCAGTTGGTAGCTCGTTGGGTTCATGTCCCAAAGGTCGCATGTTCGAGTCATGCCCCCGCAACAATTTTTTATAAAATGGGTGTAAGAGTTCATAGAAAGGTTTCCAGCAAAGGTTTTCACCTTTTCTTCCTTGACAGCAAGGCGGGAAAATTTGTATTGCTGGAACCAAAGGTAAAAACCCAACCGGGCCAGCTTTTAACGGTAGGACAAACGCATAAAGCGCCTGCTGGTGATAAACGTTCTGTTAAAGGTTACCAGCGCGTTTATGGAGCGGTTCACGGTAACAATGCCTGGGTGCCGGTAGAGTGGATTGAAAAATACACTGTTGAGGCAACACCTGATGAAATGCACTCAGATAGCGCAGTCAAAACATTTTTAATCATAGATCAACCAAACATGAAAAGCGTAAAAGTAGAAAATCAGAACGATGCCGGTTCAGAAAAGGCCGCAAGCATCATAGAAACAGCCTCTAAAGCCATTTCAACAGTGGTAGATACCGCAAAGGACGTAACTGGCGGCCTTGCTAAAAACACTAAGGAAGGCGTTACTGAGCCTGTGAAAAAGCAAACTTTAACGGTAGAAGTGCCCGGCATATTCAAAGCTACTCCGCTTATCGGTTTGGCTGTTGGTATCGGCTATTGCGCTTACAAAAAAGAAAAAGACTGGAAACAGTATGCGCTGTTTGGTTTGGCCGGTTTTGGTATCGGTTCGGCACCATTGGCCGTTTACTCTTTTCTGCCTAAAAAAGACGCTGCAAAGTAGTTAGCGCATAAGCCCGGTTATGGAAGAAAAAAAGATACCAACCTGGTTAAAATGGCTGCCGGTGCTCGGAGCACTGGCGGGTAGTGGGATTGCCTATTTCCAAAAAAAGGAAAAGACAGCCGACTATCTTATGTATGCCGGGATTGGTGGTTTTATGGCTTTCACGCCGCAAATTTTTATCGTTCTTTCCAATAAAAAGGTTTCGAATGAGAACTCCGCCCTTTCTGATAAAGAAAGGATGAAAAAGGAAATCCTTGCTTCGGCTAAAGAACTTGAGCCGAACATGAAGCCCGCCGAACAGCAGGCTTACAAGAATATCCTGGATGCCATGACCGAAGATGAACTAAAGATAGGATTCCTTACAATGAAAATGCAGCAAGATGAAAAACGGCTGTCAAAAACCTATCCTAATGTTTTCTCCGGTACAACAGTAAACCTTTTGAGTGATCCTAAAGAGGCAACTACAAAGCTGAAACAGTTTGCCGCTATCGCTCAGAAGGAATATGGTATTGAGTTGACAACGAACCCTACCAAGTTCAACGAGGATATAAAGGGATATTTTCAAAAGCTAATGGGCGGCTCAATGATGCAAATGTTGGGCGGCCCGATGGCTCAAACACAAAAACCGCAAGTATAGCATGAGATACGCACGCAAGGTAAATGATAGGAATGGTGTGATATTATACACCAAACAGAACGGTTCTTTTGAACCATCCACCCCTAAAGCAGTAAAACGAACTGGTGAGGTGGTAGTGATAGATGATAAACCTTGCAGTGCTGGCGACGTAATAGCGTTTGAAGTGTTTAACCATGAAGATTATCCCAAAGGGGGAGTTTTCATTCTTAAAGAAGATTATCAAAACGCAACCGCCCCGCTTACGAGCACCGAAACCAACAAAAACCCGGATATGAAAAAAATAAGCAGAGAAGATTCTTTTGTTTCTACACCTCTTGAACGCCAAATGACTTCTTTTGGTAAGAACGCCGAAGGTGATGATTTTGTGAACGACAAAGCATCGCGCCAGGCTAAAAAAGCCGCTAAGAAAAAAGAGCACGAAGATAAGCAGGCTGCCAAAAAGAAAGAAAGGGACGAAAAAAAGGCCGCTAAAGCAAACCCTAACCAGCTTTACAAAGAAGCACAGGCCAAAGGGTTTAAGGGTAGTTTTAAGGAGTTTATGAAAACAGCTACCGATAATGGCTGGATTGAAAAGGGTATAAACATAGCTGCTGACCTGGCTGAGCGTTTCGGCAAAAAAGGAAAAGAGAAAGGTGCCAGCGAGAGCGAAGGCGGTGATGATACATTACCAGCATCAGCCGAAAGTAACGGTAGTAGCGACAAAGTTTTCGGTGTGATACCTAAGCCTATATTTTGGGGCGGTGTGGTGGTGGTTACTGCCGTTGGTGGTTACTTAATCTACCGGGCTGTTTCAAAGCCAAAAGCAGGTGAAGCACCAGCCGGCGGCGCGGCTCCGGCGGCACAGTAAGTAGTTGATTGTTCGAAATAAAATATTTGAAGTGGTAGGCAATGACAGAAATAATAGAAACAAACAGGCGGCCAGGAATGTGGCTAATCGAAATGACCGTTTATGGCAAGCAGCCTATTATTGTTACTGTTCAGGACATATACAAGCCTAATACCTACTACTTCAAATACAATAATATCCTGGAAGGTAAGCAGAAGTTTTACATACGGATGCCCCTTAGCCCGGAAACAGCGTTGTTTGAAATTTATAACCCAAAGAAGGGTAGGTTAAAACCGGGTGAAGATTCCACCTTTGAAGTTACAAATATTGAGAAAAAGCCTTTACCGGTTTGCCCCTCATGTTTTAACTATAAGGATCCGCGCACTGCTGAATTTATTCAGTTTGCAAAAGAGTTTGCTGAGCGAAAAGGAATTTTAACTGCCAGCTATGACGGCAATATCTATACCTCTGATAATGGAAATTTCATTATCAAGTATTTTGATAAGCTACGAGATGGTTATGGCCGACCTTCTACCGCCTCTATGCGGGTTAATTCCCGTACCGGAGAAATGCAGATTTCGCAGCAATATGCTGAGGACTACACGGTACCTGAGTGCTTTACCATTCTTATGCACGAGTTCTCTCACAAATTTGTGAATAAGGATATAGCAAATGAATCGGAAGCGGACTTAAACGGGTTATTGGCCACTCTGGGATTAGGGTTCCCGCGCAATCAGGCGCTTAGCGGTTGGTTAAAGGTATTTAAGCGGGCATCAACAAATCAAAATCAACGCCGGTATAAGTTGATTGAAGAATTTGTGAATGATTTTGACAAGGATTTCGCTGGTAAAATGGAGTTTATAAGTTAACTAAATAAAAAAAAGATGGATAAAGAAACAAAAGGTGCTACCGACACCCAAAAACCAACGGTCGTGAATAATGTAGTTAGCAATCTGCCATTGATTTTAGGAACCATTGGTGGTATTGGTGGCCTTTACTATGCACATACTCAGAAGTGCGGCTTTTGGGGGTATGTTGGATATATGGTTGCAGGTAATATTGCCGGCGGCGGTGTAGGTACCGTTGTGAAGGTAGTAGCAACAGGTAAGGAGTAATTTTTTGTAGATAAATTTTTGGACCATGGGTTATATAAATCCGGCGGATTCAATTCCGACCAAACAAAGTAACGACGGCGACTGGATTGCCTGGTATGAATCACTTCCTGGAGGGAAAAGGGATAAAAACCTTATTTTCTCAATGGCATGGAATAAACGCGGTGATTCAAAGGCAAATACCGGTGATTTGCGTCGTTTTCTTAAAACAAAAGGTTTCACGTTAAACTCTGATAACTTTTTGGGAACGGCAAAAGATTCAGCTACCGGGTTTATTGATGGCGTTGGCAATTTCTTTCAATTTGGTGCTTATGCTACCGTCGGTGTGATAATTGCCGGAACCGTTTTGACCGGTGCTATTATTTGGAGGCTGGCTACACCTGCTGGTATTGGTGTGGCCGCAGGTACTGCAGCAAAAGTTTATACCGGTGGGGCGGGCAATGGAGCCGCCGCTGCAGCCGGTGCATTAAAGTAAGTAAAGGCCATGAAAAAACTATTTATAAATGGACGTTGGGTATATTGGGTAGCTGGTGCCGGCCTGATTACGATAGGCGTGGTTGTGGTATATAACCGCAAACGCACTGCAAAAATTTACGACGACATTAAAGCAAAGCTGGCCTCTACGGATGCCTCTTTGGAAGGTGGCCCATCGGGTAATTTTAAGGACTTAGACACGTGGGCGCCTTTAGCAAACCCGGCAAAGTTTATACAAAACTATAAAGGGCCAGCCCCAACTATATCAGTGGGTACGGCTCAGAACCCCGGCAAGGCAAGAATACTGGCAAGGCAAATAGCCGATAAGGTTAGTAAGCTGGATGCCTTGACCGACCAGGACGGTATTGTGGACGTTTTCCGCAACTTAAAGCTGGCAGTTGATGTGGCTAAGCTGGCAGATGCTTACCATATGATGTATGGCGGTAATTTGGGTACATCGTTAAAAGGCTGGTTGAACCCTACTGTGGGTAAAAACCGTTTGCCTGATTTGTATGAAGTATTAAAACGACTTGAATAAAAATGGAACCAACAGCAACAAATAGCAACCAGGGCACAGCTACGCCAGCCGCCGATTCTCATACACCCGCTAAATCCGGGGTGAGTACGGTTGGTATTGTTATGGGTTTAGTGTTTGGTAGCTTAGCTGTGGCCGGGCTATATTATGGCACCAAAGAGTATTTTATCTACTCAATTATTCAAAGTAAAAATAAGGCGAAACGGCCAAGTGATTTCTTTGATAATTTGGCCGGGGTTGAAATGCTTCTTCGTAAGTGCACTGCTATGGAGTTATACAAAGTTAACCAGTTGTTTAATTCCCCCGATTATTTAGAGGGTAAACCTGAATCACAATGGGCACCTGCTACTAAGCAGCTTGCCGATTATGTTTCAAAACAGATTTTTGCAATCCGTTCAAAAGAGGTTGCAAAGGTTGCGCCTGTATTATCTGCTAAGGCAAGTGTAGAAAATGGAAATTTGAATTATGATATTGTTTCTAATGGCAGATCAATTCAAAAGGGACAGCAGAACATTACCACAATAGCTAATGGCGAAAGCAAGTTTTCGGGTTGGGGTGATTTTACGGTCTATACCGTGAAAAAGGATGGTTATATAGAATTGGTATTAAAGGATAACTCCGGGAAAGTTTTAGCCCGTAGTGGTTCTGTAAAAATATAAGCGGTGAGTGAGAAGAATGGAAAAAGTGATACAGGGTATTATGTGGCCGCCGCAGTTATTACTGGCTTGTTAATCGGTGCCGGAGTTATTGTGTATATAAACAGGAAGGAAGTGAAAAAGGTGGTTAAAAAAGTGGTGGAAAAGGTAACAGACGTTCTTTTAAAGCCTAAACAGGAAGCGTTTTTAATCCAGCTTCATCCATCGGTTCAAAAAAAGTTCCGGCAACTGATAAGTGCTATTGAAGCGCAGACCGGCTATTCGGTGGTAGTAACATCGGGCTATCGTTCTTTTCAAAAGCAAGTCGGACTGAAGGCTGAAAAATCCAGCAATGCAGCACCGGGTTTAAGCTATCATAACTACGGACTGGCAATAGATATTAACCTGGCAAGAAACGGGCGTATTGAAATAAAAAAGGATTCGCCTAAAAAAGCGTGGATTGATAGCGGGGTGGTTGCTATCGCGAAGAAACTGGGTTTCAGGTGGGGCGGAGATTCGTTTAGTGGTTATTATGATCCCGTTCATTTCGATTTGGGTGGCGTAGATACCAAAAAGCTATACGAAAAAGCGTTGGCTCAATTTGGTAACGATCCTAATAAAATTATTGGCAATCAAGTTTCTCTAACATAAACAACGAAAATGGAAGGCAACACAGGCACAGGAACTACCGATAGCGGCGCAGCCGGCGGATGGAGCACGGGTAAAAAATTATTGGTTGGTGGTATAGTTACAGTCGTTCTTTTGGGCGGCTTATACATCGGTTACACCAAATTCTATAAAAAGCCTCAACCGGGCCAAGGCGGCGACGATTTACCTGGTGGAGCGGGCGAAGGTGGCCCATCGGGTAATTTTAAGGACTTAGACACGTGGGCGCCTTTAGCAA
>ERZ724505.1795-NODE-1795-length-11246-cov-6.239210_pt1 | contig 11246 bp, 25 predicted proteins | sample MGYA00376038_ERZ724505 | MGnify/ENA primary metagenome ERZ724505 (study PRJEB28724, sample SAMN07190884) | wastewater metagenome | isolation source: effluent of sewage treatment plant in Hong Hong | place: Hong Kong | collected 2016-03-17 ... | reverse complement strand
CATGCTCGTTGACATAAAACTCTGACCGTAGTATCTGCTCTAATTCTTCTTGAAAACTCATTTCTTTATAGTCTCCTCTGGGTGGGTAGGCTTCAGCATTATTGATGACCGCCATCTTTGATGATTGTCTATTCTCTGGACATAGACCTTATACCCTAGCTTTTTCGCATAGTAGTAAGCCCCAACAGGCTCAATATCAGAATAGGCTGCTAAGTTGGGTTTTTCTGATAGTTGCCTGAACAGTTCTTTCATTTCCTCGGTTCGCCCTCGCACATTTCTATTTTTGTATATCTCAAAAGTCATCTACTCTCCCCCTTCTGTCTGTGACTGCTTAGTTTTAATTGGGTCTGGTGTGGGTGTCATAGGGTCATAGCTATAGCCTGCCTGCCTTTAGGTACTTTTCTATAGCCGTTCGTATGACTGCACTAGTACTAACCTTTTTACCCGTGTTTAGCTGGTGTTCTAGTACCGCCCGCTCTAGCTGTTGTTTTAGGTCGGCGGTAATCTCAAAACTATAACGGCTGGTGTTCTGTACGCCGTCTTTAGCTCGCTTGCGTTTGCTTACGCCTTTAAGCGTTATTGTTTTCTTTCCAGGTGTTGGAGTGAGCGTTGTTGAGCCAGTTGTTACTGTAGTTCCGTTATTGGGGCAATTAAAGCACATAGCTGTACTTGGCGAGTAAACCCTTTTACATATAGGGCATTGCCAGCCCTGTGATGCAAAGTTAATTTCTGGTATTGGTATCATTCCATTCCTTTCTTATTGAGTTAGACTTCTTTGAGTTTTTTCAAGGCAGTTTTTAGCTCATCGGTCACTTCATAGTTTTTCCCGCCTATGTTTATTTTTTCTACGGTAGATTCGCCTATATCTATACCAGTAATTTCTTTAAATATAGCTGGGTCGAAGTTTGGTAGATTAAGCACCTTGTCTTTTTCTTCTTGGTCGCAGTCACGCCAGTAGTTAGTCCATGCTTCTTCCCACTCGTACGTTTTAAGATAACCACCTCTAACGAAGAAGTCGGGGTCGGCTTTCTTCTCCTCGTCGGTCATTTCTGATTCAGAAATCCATTTGTTTAGGTTAAACTCCTCGAAGTATGGGTGGTCAATCTCTTCCCATGTAAGGTCAGTTTCCTTATTAAAGCAGCGTATTTTTCCTTGGGTAGTGTTGAATATACCTGTCTCCCTATTCACACTGTTCCCGTAACCACTGTTCCTGTCACCACTGTTCCAGTCACCACTGTTCCAGTCACCACTGTTCCCGTAACCACTGTTCCCGTAACCACTGTTCCTGTTACCACTGTTCCTGTTACCACTGTTCCTGTTACCACTGTTCCCGTAACCACTGTTCCAGTTACCACTGTTCCTGTCACCACTGTTCCAGTTACCAGAGTTATTCTCTCCTGTATTGTTTTTGCCAGTATTAGTGTCTTTTGCCATTGTCTTATCCTTTCTTATTGAGTTGATGGGTACTGCTTACGGCTTTCTCTAGGTCGTAGAGTGCCGTAGCGATAGCATCGTGTTCTTGCGGAGTGAGTCTAGGGATAAAGTCTCTGAATAAGTTGTTTCTGTTGTCGGGTTCGTCTTTTCTATAAAAGGCTAACTCTGCTTGCTGTCGGTGGTATCTCGCAGCCCCAGTAAGCTGGTCGAGTATTTGAGACTCTCGGTGGGTCGCACCTAACTTATAAATCCATTTAAGCGTCTTAATCATTTTCATTTCTCCTTAATTATTTAATCTACTGCTCTTAGCTCTACTGGTTCTGCGGTTAATTGCATGGCCTGTAATATAAAACCTCTGTTTCGAGCTATCGTATCTAAATGTGCTGTTTCTCTAGCTATCCTTGCATGAGTGTCAGACTGTTCTGCGTAGTTCTCAGTAAGGGCTAGTTCTAGTTCTTGCCAGTCCATGCCTTCATAAGGATTCATAGCCAACCACTCACTGTGTATGCTGCATTTACATAACTGTTAATGAATAGTGCAAAGAATATCGCTAGACAGAAGATCGCTATAGCTCCTATAAGCCAAGTAGCAATAAAGCTGTTGTCGTCTAGTGGATGTTTAGGATGTTTCATGCCTCGGCTCCTATGTTCAGGTAATCTTCTAATGGCATTGAGTTGCCTTGAGCGTCTTTATAGCCCTCAGCCGTTGCTACATCTGCATCACCTTTGCTTCCGACTTCTGGCGGTACAAATTTTATGAACTGTCTAGGCGTTGAAGCGTCGTCCATTACAAGGCAGTATTCAGTGTCTCCTGTATCTCGGAAATTCTTACATTCGTATAACCTATTTCCTTTTTTACCCGTGTGAATCAACTTCGCCTTAAGTCCTTTAAGCATTTCATTTGGGCCAAGTAATGAGAAAGCTATCTCTCGTTTGTCTGAGTCTGGTATCTGTAATACTTCGGTTGCTGTAATTGTCTTTTTAGTGATCTTAGTCCATAAATCTTTATCGAAATTCTCGCCTTTGAGGTAATAGAATCTTTTACTTCCTTTCCACTGGATAGCCGGAAAATCCTCAGAGTGAAAACGGTTTTGCTCGTCAATTCTTACGATAGGGCAAGGGGCTATATATAGCGTATCTTGCCATTCAACTCTGTATCCTGCGCCGTGTTCTAAGGCTTGTAGTAGGAGTTCAGAGTATTCTAGGTATTTCTGGTCGTGTTCGTTCGGAAGTTTATCTTGATCTGGATTCCTCACGTATTCAAAAGAGAACACATAGTACCAAAAGTCTTCGTCTAGTGCTGACCTTGCTGACCCTGCTGACCATGCTGACCTTGCTGACCTTGCTGACCTTGCTGACCTTGCTGACCTTGCTGACCATGCTGACCTTGCTGACCTTGCTGACCCTGCTGACCATGCTGACCTTGCTGACCCTGCTGACCATGCTGACCCTGCTGACCTTGCTGACCATGCTGACCATGCTGACCATGCTGACCTTGCTGACCTTGCTGACCATGCTGCATCTTCGTATTTTTTAATGAAGGGGTCTTTTACCCATACAACTTTCTTGGGCCTAGGCAATCCGAACAGATCATAAGTCTTTAAGATACACTCAGTAGCAGATTCTTGATTTAGTTCATAGTCTTTGCGCTCAACATAGGCGCACATTCTATCTATTAAATCGGCTGTTTCCTGTGAGTAGTCCATCAGTCGGCAACCTCACGAATCACTTTCTCGAACGGGTCATACTCTGTATCGTGAAATCTTTTGTATATTCCGGCTGGTATTGTGAGTGTCTTGTGTTTGTCGGTTGATTTCTTATGAACCATTTTAGCTGGTTTGACCAACTGGAAGAATAACTGATCGTTCATATTCTCAGCTTCTAGCACTGTAAAATCAACATCTGACTCTAGCACGTGGTGGTGCCCTGTTTCAGAGTGACCTACTATATAGTTTTTAGCTTTTACTGTTTTGCCTTCGGGTAATTCGTCTACAGGTTGTAAAAGTATTTCCCCGTGTCTTATTGCATAATTCATTTCTCACTCCCCTTTTCTGCGATAATCGCTTCTAAATCTTTAATAGTTTTTCGTAAGTCCATGTATGTTTCCATTGCCATGACTGTCATTATTGGTCTGCTATTGGCTGTAATGTGAAGCAGGGGTATTTGCCCTCCGCTTGCTTGTGACTCAGCCTGTTCCCACCATTTCCAGAACTTTATAGTTTCCTGACATTTGACTTCATCGACGTATTGATAGTCATTAGGTTTGTTAATATCTCCTTTATGCCAAGCCATAGCTCCACTCATAGGCATACGAGTTGCTTTTGGGTCAATTCCATAATGTCTGTAGGCTTCTGCGACTTTACGCTCTGCACGGTTACCCTTTTCTTTACGCCCTTTAGCACTGACCTTGGGCTTCTTCGGAAAAGCTAGATCGCTCATATCAGTCACGGTTGATAATCCTCTAGCACTTCGTTAATCGTCGCTATGATCTTGTAGCATCTGGCTAATTCTTCTTTATTGGCGTTGTTTGACTCTATGCGTAACGCCAAAACCTCTTGAATATACTCAAGTTCTTCTGCTGTTATTGCTTGTCTAGTATTCATCGCCTGTTTGCCTCTCGGCTTCTTTTGGCTTCCAGAAATTAGCTTGTCGTCCACCGTCTAAATCTTGGTAGGCTTTGACTACTTTTCTTTTAGCTCTTAATTCTAAGATTCGTGGAGTGACAGAGTTTATCTCCCACCCTAAGTGTTTAGCTATTTGTTTATTGGTAGCTGGGTATATTTCCTCTAAAGCTTCTAATACTAGCTTTTGGTTCCGCCCCATCTTGGGTTTTACCTCAAGATACGCTGCCATTGATGTCTGTTGAATCATCTTCTTGTTCCCCATATTCTGACCAGATATTGTCCATCTGCTCGTTAATATCTTGTTTCGACTGTTCAGTGTCATCACCTATTTGATAAGCAATGGCCTTGTCGTACATTTCATCTTTGAGGTCGTAAAAGATTACAACCCAAGTACCTTTTTTCATAGATCCACCTTTGTTTGATTTCTTGCCTCGTTCTCTAATACCCTCAAGTGAGATTGGGCGTTAGTGTTGAGGTTTAAGCCGGTCTTAATCATTAGATCAAGTTTGGCTATTTCGCCTCGTAACTCTGCTGTCTCACCTCTTGCGAGATTTTCGGCATTACTGGCACTCTTACCGCTATTAAGGTGGGTAAGGTATGCCTTGGCTCTCTTAGCTTCGTATTCTTCTTTTCGCTGCCCGACTGAATCCCCTATATAGCTCAGGTAGGCTGCCAACTTCAGATTAGTTTCACTCAGTTTTGAGGGCATCGACCAAGCCCTCTCCAGTTCTTTACGTTTTTCAAAATAGCCTTTAACGGCTGTATCTATATCCATGACTAAAATGGGATGTCTGAGAGGTCAATCGGATCGTCCGTAACCTCGGCGACTTCATCCACCTGTTTAGCTTTGATCTCTTGTGCAACTTGCTTTGCTTTTTCGTAACCTGTATCTGTAACGTCTTCTCGTTTATCTATGAAAATAACATCACTTGCTAATACTTCAGTCCTTTGGTGCTTTTGACCGTCTTTTTCCCAGCTTTTAGTTTGCAGTCTGCCCTGAACTAACGCTCTGCTTCCCTTGTGCAGGTAAGTATTTACTCGCTCTGCTAGTCCAGCCCACATGACTACATCAATAAAATCCGTAGCGTCTTGCCATTGACCTGTAGAGTCCTTGAAAGACCTATTAAGTGCTAGGCTTATGTTGCATACTGGTTGACCGCTTGGCGTATCTCGTAACTCTGGGTCACGTGTTAGGTTTCCTAATAGAGTCACTTGGTTTAGTGAACGTGCCATTACTTAACCCTCTTATTGAAGTGTCGTGCTAGTAACCATGCACCCGATAATGCGACAACTACTGATGAAAACAATCTTACGTAGTATTCGACGTTATCTACTGGTCTTATTGTCAGGTCGTAAAAGTTATATCCGGCAGTAATAACAATTGCTGCACCGATGATAAACTCCTCGACTCCTGTAACTATTGCCTTAGTAGCTTCTACTACCTCTTTGGCTTGTTGTTGGACTTTGGTAGCCCTTTGTTTAACCTTACTCATGTTTACCTCTTGTATTCCTTTACGAATTTAACTTGATCTTCTACTTCTGCGTTTGCTCGACCTATTTCTTGCGCTAGTCTGGTTACTGCTATTTCGTTGTCTGCTCTCCATACTCGTTTTATGAATAGTTGAGCGTTTGGTGGAAAGTCAGCACAATGGCTAACGTAGTCCCAAAAGTCTTTGCCTGTTACTAACAGACATTGAATTATTTGCCAGTAGTAGTGTTCTGGTATTGATTGACTCTCTAGTGTTTCCTTGTGAGTAGCCGGAAGTGGGTTTTTATATTCAACTCCACCGTTCTGTCCGACTATTAGATCGTCAGGGCTTGCACCGTAAGTGTCGAAGTACCAGAAGCCTGTCTGCTCTGTTTCGTTTCCAGTAGCGAATGAATAAGCTAGTGCTGCGGTTCGTTCGCTGTCTATGCCCTCTTGCATCGCTTCAGAGACTACAAAGTCTTTATGGCGACCTGTTAATCGCTCCAAGGCTATTTCCGTAATGTAGTTCTTTCTGGTTGCGTAAGGCTTACCGTTTCGCTGTAGCTTCATTAAGTCACCAGCACGACTAGCAGTAAACTTACCGAGTCTTGCCTTGTGCCAATCTTCCGAGCCTTGTTCGCTTGTATCTATGGTTGGTTTACTTGGCATTTGACAACTCCTTACGCTTTGCCCCTAGAAGTCCGGTAAAGTCCTTCTTTTCGTCGGGGTTCATGTCGTTGAAAAGACTTACTAATTCCTCTACGGTCTTAGCTTTCTCGATTCGTTCTTGGTATTTTTCGTGCTTATAGTCGTAAAACTCCTCGAGTTCTTCTGTAGTTGCTACCTGTCCGTCATTTAAGTAACCTATGTCAGCGAGAGCACGACCTTTGCTGATAGTCTCTAACTTCTCAAAAGCTTTAGGCTTCTTTAATTCGAGTTCTGTATAACGTGCATTACCGCTTCCCACTGCTGAGTGCTCGTCGGCTTGGTCTTTAATGATTACTGTCTTAAAAGTTATCGAACCATCTGCGTTGTATGTCGGGTTAGAGTCTATACTCGCCCTTGGGTTTTCTTCCCTAAATCTCTTTAACCTTTCGGGTACGTATGCGTACTCCTTATCTCCAAATTTCATTCCCATGAGTTCTCCTTTCTTTATCTAATCTCTACTCATTTCCTGTGTTATCTTCAAAATCTTCGTCTACTGGTGGGTCGTAACATATAGCGCACGTTCCGTTATTACAGGCTTCGTCACTATCCATTTTTGACCTCGATTTTCTTTACTTGTCCTAGATCACGTTTAGCGTTCCAGATGTACTTTTGTGTAAGTATTCGGAATCGCTTAGTTTGATTAGTCTCTATGTAAATGTCTTTCATATATCCTCCTAAAGTTGTATTTACCGATTATTGGTAAGGGGGTTCTTGACCTCCCCCTATCAATTCACGGTAAGTTTGGTAGGGGCTTTTCACCCCAAAGCCTAGTATTTGATGTCACTAGGTAACATTTCGTAAACCATGAATTTCTCCATGATTACCACCAATGTTGGCGAAGCCATGCGTAATATGCGCCTTCCCAACTTCCATAACGTGTTATGGCGTAGTTACTGAACCAAGCATCCTGACAGGCAAAATCGCTGTTAGAACATGGCAGTTTACTACCTGGGCAAGCTTGTCCGATTCCTCGACAACCAATGCTATTTACTGCATCGGTACGGCATCCGCTTTCATGTTGGTATATGTACTGCTTGTACGGGTTGTCGCCACAGTTGGTGACTCCCTGAACAGGCGGTACGGGTTTGACCACTTTCTGTGGTACAGGTTGAGGCTTCGGCTGTTCTACTGGTTTAGGAGTAGGTGCTTTAGTCTCTACCTTCGGCTGAGTCTGTACGACCTTAGCAACTGGTTTGCTTTCGGTTTGATGTACAGGTGCTTTGTTAATGACCTCAGCCTGTGTTTTACGTGGGGGATTGTCGTATAAGGCAAATGTTGCGCTTATCACGAACACCCACACGAATAAACGTTTAATAGGCTGTTCCTCTTAAATGCAGGTTTTTAAGATGCCCGTCATCTTCCACCGCAGTCATAAGTCATTTAACAGTTGTAGAGGGTAACAATTCCCTTTGATCTACTGTCGTTAAATTGTTAATTCCACTTGGTTCGTCACGGCTAATGACTAACCCCGTTCAAGTAATAAAAAAACCGCTTCACTTGATGTGAAACGGGCTTTATGACAACTTGAGTTTGACCCCCGCCTTACCATGGTAGTGCTAGAGTTCGACCCCTGTTGCGCTTTTCCGCGACGCATCAAGAATATATGATTTATTTATCAAAGAACTCTTACATATTACACCCCTAAAGCAATATTGTCAAGGTGCTTGTGTATAAAATGGAGCTGCCTAAGAGGATTGAACTCTTGACCTCATCCTTACCATGGATGCGCTCTACCACTGAGCTAAGGCAGCCTAGACCGTGTGATGTTCAGTATATATTTTGTGCAAGTCAGTGTCTACTATGTGAAGATAATGCTCCGTTGTTTGCAGGGATTTATGCCCCATCATTCTTTGCACGAAGTAAAATGTGTTGTGATTATTTGATAGAAAAAAGAGTACCTGTGTATACAGATACCCTCCTGTTTATGTTTGTAATTTGTTATTCTGCTATTTTGAAATTCTTCTTTTTAATCATTTCTCTTAATCTCTCTTTTGCTGGTGAAGGCTTGCCCCGATTGTCTTCTTCTTCAATTATTTTTCCTATTGTCTTTGTATTGTCTTTGTATTGTCTTATATTGGATGTGTCATATATGATACTTCGGTGTGTCATATCTGCAACATCGCTGTATCGTTTCTGATACATCACTTGTGGTTGTGATGTGTCATATGTGACACTTCCCTTTTTCTTGTTCCCGAAGTACTTTTCGGCTTTATTGACACGAATTTGTAGCCCATTTGGTGTTCTTGTAGTTTCAATATACCCTGCGTCAATAAGTGTTTTTATCCAGCGTAAATAAGTTGCTCTGGATATATCAAGAACATCTGAAACGTCTGAATACTTGACAGGTTTCGTATTCCATACCTTACCCACACCACTTGCCTGATCGATTTTAGTCATCTTATCTATAAGCCATATATAGAGCCATATAGACTCACCCATAGCTTTGCGGTGTTTAGCATCTAATATTCCACCCTTTAATGTAATGGTGTATTCGCTCATAACAAGCCACCACCACTTACATAGAACTCCATAAACTTGTCGTAGTTCTTCTTACTCGGTATATGTCCAGCATCTTTAGCCCGACATAAACTCTCAGCCATAAAAACGGCAGAATCGTAGTTGCTTCTAACAATATCTACAGCATTTTGTATTTTTTTCATCCTCTTGAAAGCCACGTAGCTCTCTATATAAGATTCAGGCGATGATTTATCTGCATAGCCTGAGCCGTTAAAGCTCGCTAATGATAGATAAAGCCATTCTAACCCGAAGGTTTTCGGTTGCTTCATTTTTATACCCTCACTAGTTTGTATTGCTTTAACCGCTACAAAAGATGTGTTACTAACGCAAAACACCCCTCGTAAGGGGTTAAACATTAGCCGTGATGTAGATATATTACCAAATGAAAAGAGAGCTGTCAAGTGCGTCGCGGAACTCATTGACAACTCTCCAAAACAAGAACTCTCGCAAGTATCTCGTTCTACACGTATTGTAGCATATTTTAGAGCAATTATCTACCCTGTCATATTCAGTGATTGCCATTTTGTCATGTTTGTTTTAAGGAAAGGAAGAGGGGAGTCTGTGAGGTGAGAAGGTACGATCACTATGAGACAGGGTAAGTAGCTACTCTAAATGTCTAGCCCATCCGAAAACCACATCCCTTTCCTCTAATTCTGCTAGAGCGTTTTTAAGCTGTTCTAAGCGTATTTCTTCCTCGGCTAGTGTCGTGTCTATCAATTCGGTAATAACGTCTATATGACGAGCTGGTGAGGTCACACGGTCAAATTCCTGTTGAGCTAGTTCTGTTCTTTCTAGGTTCACGATACATACTCCACTTTTCTAAATGAGTCTTCTGGTACTCGTTTTTGTACGCTGCCTAAACACGCTTTACATTTAAGGTATTGGTAAACACTGCCTGTTTTGTTATGTCGGTATTTGTAATTGAGAGTAAAGCCTTTGTTCTCACCGCACTTAGGGCAAGCTTCAAAGTTACCGTTAATTACGTTTAGAGGGATAGCTTGTTTGTCCCAGGGTCGGAATTTGAGGTAAAGATCAACTAATGGTGGGATGTCTTGTTTGTTATATTTTTTCATCCGCTTCCAGGCTTTTTTATCGCCAGCTAGACAACCCTTCCATGTCTCGAAGCCGCCAGGGTCACCCTTTTGAGATACGTTTAAGTCTTTTGCAAGGCTCTTTAGTCTATTAGAGGTAAAAGCACCCACTCGTTTTGCAATTACTTTAGTGTCTATTTGCCTGTATGGAGTTGGCGGGTCTAATCCCCTAATCATCATTCGAGCTTGAGACTTCTTATCATCAAAAGATCGGCTGTTATGACCGAGTACAGCGTCAGCTTCACACATTAGTTCGTGTATTTTCTTAACTACGTTAGTGTCGTCATTCACGCCAGGCTTGTAGCCTTTGAAGTCGTCCTGTCCTATCACGTGGACTTTTTTCTCTCCTACCCACTGCCAAGCGACTGTAAGTATCTGATAATCTTCTATAACCTCTATTACGTCAGTCTGATAAGTTTGCCATGTATAACATATTAAGGGACTAGTTTCAATATCGTATGCAAGGATTCTAGCTTTCTTGGGTTTCATTAAGCCACCTCTTAATCTTCTTGTTGGTTACTTTAGTTACGTAATTCTCTACGAACCTATCGAATACTGCCTGATCGCCTTCTGCTACTTGGTCACAGATGACTGTTTGCCATTCATTCTCTGATAGTTCTTCTAGGATTGTTGCGAACACTCCAGGCTTGATTAGCTCTAGTTCTGCTCTGAACAGAAACGCACCTCTAACTTGATCTTCGTTTTCTTCAAGTTCTATAAATATGTGGTCTACACCTCTTTGTTCGTAGGGATGTACATATATTGCGGAGTTATACGGGGTAGCTTCTAAGTCACCCATATTTGAGGTGAAGCTAAAATATGGTTCACCTTCCGGCGTATAGTCTATAAATTCACTCATTGCGAACCGCCTTTACTTGTCCTTCTAAAATGAAAGGAGCTTGTGATTGTAAGTTTTCTATAATTCGGTCTGGCACTCGATCTTCTAAGAATGTAGCTAGTTTTAAGAATTGGTCGTAAGGGTTTTCATGCCTTATTTGAGCTGAGTACTCTATTGTTTCTCGCATTACCCTAGCTTCTGGTTTTTGAGGTGGTGGTACTTCTGCGTGTAGGTCTTTATGTATAGGGATTAAAAGAGGTAAGACAAAACCCCCTAGATTCCGAAATTTCTTATCTAAGGGGCTTGTATATCGTCGTCTATTAAACCAAACGTGATGATTGTTTACTTCGCCACGCTCATGCAACTCGCCGCTAACGTCTTGAAAAACGTAGCGGTTCATGGCTATAAATCTTTTCCGCTTACATCAGGTACTACTAACCCGTCGGGATTATGCCAGTTGCCTTGGTCGTCAAATTGGAATGATGGTTGAAAGAACTCTGCTGTTCTCTTAACTGATTCCTGTTGAACACCGTTAAAAACGTCAGATATTACGTCTGTAGGTAGGAT
>ERZ724505.1793-NODE-1793-length-11260-cov-4.263454_pt1 | contig 11260 bp, 10 predicted proteins | sample MGYA00376038_ERZ724505 | MGnify/ENA primary metagenome ERZ724505 (study PRJEB28724, sample SAMN07190884) | wastewater metagenome | isolation source: effluent of sewage treatment plant in Hong Hong | place: Hong Kong | collected 2016-03-17 ... | reverse complement strand
GTGAACATCAACGTGCCCCCGCTGCCCGATGGCAGACCTGAGCGTTAAACAGGGGCAGGCGTTCCGCTACCTGACCGACGCAAAGCACACGGAGGTACTTTACGGCGGAGCGGCCGGAGGCGGGAAGTCATGGCTGGGTTGCCTTTGGCTTCTAGCCTCCGCCCTAAAGTACCAAGGCTCTCGTTGGCTCATGGGGCGGGCGGTCGCCAAGACGCTGAAGGAAACGACACTCAACAGCTTCTTCGACGTGTGCGCGGCGCATGGCCTGAAGTCGGGGGAGCACTACACGTACAACCAGCAGACCGGCACGATAACGCTGGGGGCTTCCACCATCATCCTGAAGGACTTGTTCAGCTATCCGTCCGATCCCAACTTCGATGAGCTGGGTTCGCTGGAGATTACCGGGGCGTTCATCGATGAGGCTAATCAGGTCACGGAAAAGGCCAAGGCCATCGTTGGGAGCCGCATCCGTTACAAGCTGGATGAGTTCGGGTTGATCCCGAAGATGCTCATGACGTGCAACCCGGCCAAGAACTGGGTCTTCAGAGAGTTCTATCAACCCGCGCAGGATGGTACGCTGCCGCCCTACCGCGCGTTCGTTCAGGCGTTGGTGACGGACAACCCGAACATCAGCCCGCACTACATCGACAACCTGAAGAAGCTGACCGGCCCCGACCGGGCGCGCCTGTTGATGGGCGATTGGAACTATGACGATGACCCGTCACGGCTCATGGATCAGGACGCTATCAACGACCTGTGGACGAACGAGCACGTACCCGTAGGGAAGAAGTACATCAGCGCGGACGTGGCCCGCTACGGCCACGACCTGACCGTAATAGCCCTATGGGAAGGGCTGCGGCTCGTTCACTTCACGGTCATGGAGCAATCCAGCGTGCCGGAGGTTGCGGCCGCGATAACACAGCTATGCAGGTCGGAGGCCGTGCCCCGGTCGCATGTGGTGGTGGACGATGACGGCATCGGCGGGGGCGTGGTGGACCTGCTGCCCGGATGCGTTGCGTTCAAGGGCGGGGCAAGGCCCATCGAGAGCAAGGTGAAGCCGCAGAACTTCGCCAACCTGAAGACGCAATGTTCCTATGTCCTATCCGAGCACGTCAACGACCGGGAGGTGTATATTGCGACCAGTAATCACAGGGATAAGGTATCGGAGGAACTTAGCCACATCAAACGGGACAAGATGGACAACGATGGGCCGTTGCGCATCTTGGCGAAAGAGAAGGTGAAGGAGGCGCTGGGAAGGTCGCCCGACTTTGCGGATGTGTTGATGATGCGAATGGTCTTCGAGTTGAGGGAGGCGGGGAGGGCGGGTAGTTCACTGGCGAAGAAGGGGGAGCGGGTATTGAGGCAGAGGCACGAACAAACGATGCGGGAGCGTTTTGATCCCGGATACACGGTAAGGAACCTATGAACAAGCGTGAACCACTGTTGAGCGATGAACAGGCGCGTAACATCATGAAAAATTGCGCCTACAACCCTGCCACTATGAACCCAGTGGCCGAGACAGCGGCCTACTACGAATCCCTCATTGACACCGGCAAGCTCCGGATAGTGGAGGAGGTGGAGTTCGTAGATAACGACTACGACGCGAACGTGGACTGCAATTGCTGCGGCTGGTCTATCTGCTACATTCACATCGAGGACAACCCGATGACATACTGCCCCGGTTGCGGTAACAAGATCAAGCGATGAACGCTAACATTTCAGGCGAGGACGTGACCGTCCGCATCCGCCCCGCCTCGGAGCTTACCCTCCGCGATTGGCGGACACTGACCCCCAACGAGCCGGGCCACGATGCCCTGCTCGCTTCCTTCGCCGTGTTCCTTGGCCTGACGCCCGAGCAGGTGGACCGCATCCGGTACGCGGACATGCGGAACCTTCAGGATATCATCGCCAAGGAGCTAGGCGAGGCCATGCGGGTGTCCACGGCCTTTGCCAAAGCCATGAGCGACGATGATAGCACATGGACGCCGCCCGATACCATCGACATCGACGGGGTGACGTACCGCGTTCCCCGTGACGTGGAAATGGAAACAACGTGGGGCCAGTGGGTGGACTGGGAAGGGTGGAACCCACCGGAACACGAAGCGGACATCGTGGCCGAGGCGCTGGCCTTTCTCCTTGTCCCTGTGGGGGAAACATACAGCGGAACCCCTCGGAATAAAGTGGAACGGATGCTATCTTGCCGCATGGAGACGGCGATGGAGTTGGCCGCTTTTTTTTTCGCCAAAAGCGAAGGGTTCAGGAGCGCCATCAACCAGCGGAGCAATCGCTACCGGGAGTTGCTGAAGCAAGCGGTGGCGAAGGCGCTAAACGTTTCGCCGAGCGATATCGAGGGTATGGCCTCCTCGTTGCAGCAGCAGAGTGCGAGCCTGTCCTTAGAGCAATTTTCGGACCCCGGCCGGATGTGACTGAGTATTCGACCTTTCAGGTTATGGAGACGCTGAGTTTCATGCGGGACCGGGAGAATAGGTCGGCGCACGTTCAGCGGAACTATCAGAAGTACCTAGAGGCAAAGCATAAGCGGAAGTAGATGCCCCAAAGTGTAACAACCCGCGCGGCTCTTGGATAGTCAATTTCGCGCGGGATGCTTGCGCCTGACCTGCTTTTCAGCGTGTGGGAAGACATTGTCACGTCCCACGTGGCGGACGTGTCCTTTTACCACGACACCAACAAGCTGTTGGACCGCTCCGAAGGTACCGCGTGGCCTGCCTGCTTTTGGGCCCTGCCGTCCATGACCCTGCAAAAGGATGCGGAGGTATACCGGCCGGTCTATCGGCTGTCCATGCTATTCCTCGACCAGACGGCAACGGATCGCAGCCCGACCGATATGCTCGATGCCCACAGCCGCATGGCATCTATCGCGGCTCAGTGTTGGGTCAGGTTCTCGGACCTGTACCTTGTGGACAGTGGAACGTTCGAGGGGGCTAACGTGGACGTGGAGTTGGTGGGCAACCCCGTGTTCACCCCTGTGTACGATGACGATACCACGATGCTCACCGGCGTGCGGCTGGAAGCATCGCTGAAGGACGTTTCCGCCCCGTATTGCGTTACCGGATACTTCGCATGAACCTGAAGGACATCGCACAGGGGGCCGTTGAAAAGCTGCGGGGATACATCCTCGAAGCCATGCGCGACCGTGGCAAGGTGGCCACGGGCCGGACGGCGCGGAGCATGGGTGTACTCGCTACCGGCGGGGAGAGTTTCGGGCAGGCATCCCTTGAGGCCGAAAAGCAATGGCGGTATGTGGGGAACGGACGCGGGCCGGGGGCCATGCCGCCGGTTGGACCTATCCAGCAATGGATCAACGCGCGGGGGCTGAACCTGTCGGCTTGGGCGGTGGCGATGAAGATCGGGCGGATGGGTAGCCGTGACTTCCGGTTGGGTAGGCGGAACCTGTTTTTACAGGAGATCGAGGCGTGGGAGGCGAAGGATGTTCCGTTGGCTGAACAGGCGGCGGCAGAATACTTCGCGGGGAAGGCACTGAACGAAATCGACAAAGCGATAAACTGATGGCGACATTCACGGTAACGACCACGATCACGGGCACGGTGAACGGGCGGAGCATAAGCGCAACGAACACGTTCACCATTGCTGACATTGTGCATGTGGTGGAGGATGCTTCGGAGTTCACTTGCGCGGCAGATCCCGTAAATACGCCGGTTCCGATCATGAACAAGTCCACATCGACCACGTATCGGCGTGGCCTGTATTCTGAGAACGGCCCGGCGCTTATGGCCTTTGCCGTGACCAACGCTGGCGGCATTGCGCGCCTTCACCACGACCACGATGCGGGCGATGGTAGTTCCTACACGTTCCATACGGGCGGACTTCCTTCCTTGTTCCATCATTCGGCAACCTTTGACGGTTCGGTAAATGGAGATACGGGCCCGGCCATCCCCGATCCCACTGGCAACGTCACCACCTACGGCGTGCAGCCGGTTACATCTGTTGGCGTCCGCGCCTTCGCACTTCTTAAAGCCGTGAGCTAATGAACACAGTCCGCGTAAGCGTATCCATCACCGGAACCGATGATAACGGGCAGAGCCGCCCGTGGGCACAGGCCGGTATCTTCCAGTGCATTTCGGCTAATGATGTGACGGTGACGGTCACCAGCACGGCGGCCAAGATCGTGGATGTGGATGCCGGTGATATCATCCCGTCGTTCATCTACCTTGAGAACTTCGGAGATGCGGATATTGCCTATGGGGTGCTTGACCCTAACGGCATCACCATTTCGCACGCTCTTCCCGCTGGTGCGGCCACCTTCCTGAAGGTTCACGGCCCCACTAGCAACGCGTATCCCTACATCGAAAGCATCCAACTGTGGACAGATAGCGGCACGTCCGAAGTGCGCTACATCCTGTTCTACTAATGGCCCTCGTTGTCACCCAGCAGCCTGACAAGTTCGCATCGGCATACGCGCCGCTGCTTGTCAAGCTCACGTCCAAACGGTACCCCATCAACAACACGCCGGGGGAGTCGAACATCCCTATCATCGAGATCCGCGTGGCCGATGCCACGGACGTATCCACCTACGGCGCGCCCCTTACGGTAGGTGACGTGTTCGTACAGCATGTGGACACGGGCGGGGCGTCATGGGTGAAGGGTGACAAGCTGTTCATCTTCGCCACGGGGAACAGCCTTTACGATGGCGTGTACGGCATCAAGGGCATCGTAGGCGGGACCATCACGATCATCGATGCGGAGGATGCGGGCCTTGACTTCGGCGGCGTGTGCTCGAAGCAATACCAAGGGTACAACATCATCGCGGACATGATAACGGAGGCGGCCGGAGCGGTCACGCGCTACCGCCTGTCCGCCGACCCCGATGGCGTGTTCACGTTGGACGCGGGGCCGTTGTGCCGTCGCACGTTCAAGGACATTTACGAGATAGCCGAAGGCTCGGGGTCTATCCAGTTCATCCCCGGAAACGAGTACATCACGCAGAATTGGTCGGTCATCTTCAGCGAAGCCTACATGGTATTCGACGGGGATACCGGCGTTGGCACCTACGTTGAACAGGGCAAGCAAGGCGACACGGCTACTGTGGCGAGCAAGATCGCGGTTAACAACGTCCAACCCTACGCCAATACAAGCGCGGGGCACTATTGGGAGGACGGGCTGGAAGACTACATCGTTGACCCGCTCATATCGAACCGGACGCGCTTCCTGACCTATGGTGAGCGCGGGGGCGTCAACAGCTTCGACATCAATACCGCCCAGCGGGTAGCGGACGGGGAGGACTTTTGGCTTGCCTTCCTGTGGGACCGGCCGGGGTCCAACGTGGGCCTGCGGATAGTCACCTTTGGGTCCGATGGATTACAGAACAGCCTCGACGATGTGACCTTCTCCCCCGATGCGGCGGATAGTTATTTGTTCAACGCTTCGCCGGATGCGTTGGGGTCTTACGTACCGGCCAACACGGACCACTATTACATCCAACTGCGCAACGCTGTAACGGGCGTCTATTCCGAGCGATTCTATTTCAAGATCGTTTCCCCATGTGAGACGGCCCAACGCTTCTACTTCCTCAACGGCATGGGGGCGCTGGATCAATACACGGTAGAGGGTAAGGACGTGCGCGATACGCGCATCCGCCGTTCAACGGTGGAGAAGCCTCACATGGAGTTGACGTTGGGCAACGAGGGCGATTGGCAGCGGCGTACGTATGCCGTGGACATCACGCGGCGATACACGGCCACCACCCGAACTGAACGCAAGGACACGGCCCGCTGGCTCCTTGATGAGTTCTTTGAGAGCACAGACGTGCGGGCGTTGTCCTATCGCAACGGGGCGAAGTTCACGCGCGTTATCTTGGATGCGTCCGACCCTAGCGCGGGGCCACGAGGCACGCGCTTCGATGTTACGTGGAGCTACGGCACGGATAACCGGAAGCACAGGCGGTGAAGGTCACAGTAGATGGACAGGAGCTTGATATGGACCCCGGCGATCTTCCGGCGTTCACCTATTCCATTTCAGACCCTTACGACCCCGGAAGCATAAAGGGCACGCGGTCCACTTCCTTCAAGTTCCCCGGCACTAACCGTAACAAGGTAGCGTTGGGGTCTGAGGTGATGAGCGAAGACCCGCCCACGGATAGCATCATCCGCATCGGCAACGAGGGCCACGTATTCGTGGAGGCGCAAGTGCGGCCGGTGGAATGGAGTGAAGATGAGATCCGGGCGGTGGCCGTGGCGAACAATGGATCATGGGCCAGCGAAATGAAGCGCGTGAAGGTGCGCGATCTTGACTTTGGGGAGAGCGATGAGATAACCGCCGAACTTCAGTCGGGCACATGGGAAGATGAGGAGGACGTACTTTACTTCCCGCTCATCAACTACGGCTACGACTGGACCAGCGCGGTGAACGTCACCATCGACCAGCTTCGTCCCGCCCTGCGTGCGTGGCGCGTGCTGTCGCAGGCGTTCAACGACTTCGGGTATACGATCAAAGCCAAGGGCGGGTTTGCGCGGGTGTGGAAGAAGTTCGTGCTTCCTGCGGTCAGTGACCCGGCCATCGCACAAAGTACCATCGATGGGAACGTGTTGACGTTGGAGCAGAACGTGGAGAGCGATACGTATTCCGCCCCGTTCGACTTCATCGGCAACGAACCGGACACGGTGACGGACCCGGGCGGCAACCTTGCGGCGGTCCACCAATACGCCTCACCGTTCAACCAGACCTTTTCCATGCGGGTCACGGGGACGCTGACGGCGGCCCTCACCGGCGATACCTTGTTTCAGGTGCTGGTGATGCGGACGCTGCCCACCCCTACGGAGATCGCTGCACAGGGTGCGACCATCCCGATCACCGTGGCGAACCCGACCGTGGACATCGATGTTACCATTTCGCCGGTATCGGCGGACCAAGCGGATCGGCATTGTGCGGGGATCAGGTTCTTCAACAGCGGCTTTGTATCCAGCTACACGATCACCAACCTTGTCGTGACCTTCACGCCGGTGGAACCCGAGTACGGGGAAAACGTGCGGCTCGACATCGCAGGATGCGGGCCGGATGTATCCATTGCCGACGTGCTGAAGGGCATGAGCATCCCGCGCCTGTTGGCCGTCACCACCAACGACATCGCCAAGGAGGTGACGTTGCAATACTGGGATGAAAAGTTCATCACCCCGGAGGTGGACGGATGGGACATTCGCGGGCGCGAAGACTTCACGGATAGACCCGTGAAGATGGACCCGCTGAAGCCGCGCCGCCTCCTTTACAAATGGAAGGAAGATGGATCGGATGAGCGGCTTGCTGAACTGGATGGCATCGCAGGTGAGCGAGGCTGGGGAGGCTTTATCCACACGTATCCGCGTGGCGTGCTGGATGATAAGAAGGTGGATATTCCCTTTGCGGCCACGGCGATGAAGTCGTATCGGGGCGAGGTGTTCGTTCCCGTTATGGATGATCGCGAAGATGAGGACGCGGCATACAAGGCGCGGTATCGGTGGACGCCGCGCATCCTGTTGAGCGATGGGCTGGCGCGGGGATCGTGGACGTTTGATGGTTCACTTCAGGACTTCTACCCCAAGTGCTTTTTCGTCTACCCCGGCGAGACGGAACTAACGATGGCGATCGACCAAGAGACATACTTGGGTGACGTGGGGCCGGGGTTGGCATCGCTGTATCATGCCCGCCACCTGCGGAGGACCGACGAAAGCAAGTCGCTGGAGATCGACCTGTTCTTGTATGATGATGAGCTTCCTGAACTTGACTTTGGGGTGCCTGTTTTCGTGCATGACGGGGCCGCTCCGGGGTGGTACTATTTCACAGAGATCAAACAAAAGAGGTACGGCGTGGATGAACCCACGCGCTGCGAACTGATCCAAGTCTAGTCATGGCAGAGAAAGAGATCGTTGTTAATCTACGCCTAGCCGAGACTGGCGTCCGTGAGCAATTCAACCGGCTGAAGGCTGCGTTGATCGATGTGAAGCAGGAGGTCGCGGAGAACAACAAGGCGCTACGGGACAACGCGAAGGAGCAGAAGGCGGTAGAGGCTGAACTGAAGAAGGGGAAGGCTACGGCGGAGCAGGCTGCGGCTGCGTTGCAATTCCTCAAAACGGAGCGCGATAGGCTAAAATCACAGGCCGCAACGTTGGCATCGGCCGAGGCCGGACTGTCTGCGCAATACCGCGAAGCGCGTAACGATGTGGGTGGGCTTACAGATGCCAATCTTCGCTTCCGTGACGTCATGGCCCAAGCGTCCCTAAAGGCCATCGAACAAAGTAGCGTGCTGCAAAAGCTGGGCACGCGCATGGAGTTTATCAAATCAGAGCAGGACCGTCTCAACGCAGAATATGCGCAGACTGAAACGCAGCTTCGCGCGATTGAAAAAGAACAGACGAGCCTGAATGATAGCCTTGCACAAGGCAAAATAACACAGCAGCAATATGCCACAATACAGGCACAGCTTAATGAGCAATACAAGCAGGGCAAGCTAACGCAGGATCAGTACGTTGCGTCATCGAACAAGCTGGAGGCAGAGCTTGGGCAACTTAACGCACAGACCACCGACCTACGCGCCAAGTTCGACGCGCTGGGGAAGGAACTGAAGGAGGGGCGGATCACCGTTGATGAGTTCCGCACGCGCACGGCCGCGCTGGAGCAATCGGTGGTCGGCGTGGGTGCTGCGGTGACGCGGGGCGTTGCCGACCTAAAGAACTTCGCCCTTGGGTTTGTGGGCGTGGTGGCCGTTGCACAGGGTGCCATCAGCGCCATCAAGTCCATCGCGTCCACGATCGCGGACTTCGACCAGCAGCTTGCGAACATCCGGTCCCTTGGTGGCGAATACGCGGCGAGCATCGACCGCATCGCACAGGCGGCGGTGGAGTTGGGGCCGAAGCTGGGCATCGCCCCGGTGGAGGCGCTGAAGGGCTTTGAGGAACTTGCCAAGGCGGGCCTAACTACTGAGCAGATCCTGACCGGTGGATTGGAGGCGGCGTTGACGTTGGCCGCTGCTGGCACGTTGGAGGTGGGGCAGGCTGCGGAGTTGACCGCTTCGACCTTGACGCAATTCAACCTGCAAGGGGAGGAAGCGGGGAAGATTGCGGACCTGTTAGCGAAGGGGGCGAACATCGCACAGGGTGGAGTTGGCGACCTTGGCGCGGCGTTGAACCAGTCGGGCCTTGTGGCGGCTCAATTCGGCCTGAGTGTTGAAGAGACGGTGGGCGCGCTGACGTTGTTTGCGCAGGCGGGCCTTATCGGTAGCGATGCGGGTACTTCGTTCCGTTCGGCGCTGCTGCGATTGCAGAACCCGACGAAAGAGGCGCGGGATACGCTGAACCAGTACGGGATCCGCAGGGGAACTTCCTTGACCTGTCGCAGATCGCGGGGCAACTTCAGACGCGCCTTGCTGGGTTGACGGAAGAGCAGCGCGGCGCGGCGTTGGCGACCATCTTCGGGCAGGATGCTATTCGTGTTGCGAACATCCTGTATAAAGAGGGCGCGGAGAGCGTGGCGAGTTACACGCGGCAAGTGAATGATAGCGGATTTGCTTCGGGCGTTGCTGGCGAGCGCCTGAACAGCTTGCAAGGTTCCGTGTCGCAGCTTGGCGCATCGTGGGACCGCTTTGTGCTTTCCGTCGAAAAGGGCGACGGCGTTATCGGCAAGTCGCTTCGCGCGGCCGTTGACTTTGTTCGCGACCTTGTGGACGCCTTGGCGGACTTGAACGGTCAAGGGCCGTTGTCCGAAGCGATCAACAAGGCTCAAAGCGAAGTCAAGAACTTCCAAGGGCTGGGCCGTGACCTGAACATCGGGGCGCGCAACTTCGCCAAGGAGATCGGGCAACTGGAGGGGCAGATCGCCAAGCTGCGGAAACAGGAAGAAGACAACGAGCGGCTATTGCGCCCCAAGGCGGCGGCGTTCAACCGTGAACAGATCGCGGCCACCGAAGCGCAGATCGAGGCGCTGAAGAAAGAGCAGGTCGAATACGCCTTGCGTCTTAAGGCGCTGGCAGAGAACAAGGGCGCAACGGACAAGGACACGGCGGCGAATAACACGAACGCGGTATCCATTGAAACCGTAGCCGATGCCCGTAAGCGGCTGAACGAAGAACTGGCGGCGGCGAAGGCGCGGCGCGATGCCTTGGCAGCAACGGACACGGCCGGACTTGCCAAGGCCAACGCCGAGGTTGCGTCCCTTGAAAAGCAGGTCGCCAAGTTGGAGGGCACGGGCAAGGGCGCGGCGGACGTGACCGCGAACGTAGCCGGCAGCGTTGCGGACCTTCGGGCCAAAATTGAGGCGCTTAAAAAGCAGCAGGAACAGGCTACAAGTAGTGAGCAATTTGCCACATACCAACAGCAAATTGATGCACTCACGCAATCGGTGGACCTGTTGACGGGCAAACTGTCGCAGGACTTCATTGATGCGGCTAACGCCATCCCGACCATTCAGGATCCGCGCATCACGCCCGCACCGCTTGCGCCGGGTCGACCTATCGGCTTTACCGATGCCGAGATTCAGCAGCAGCAACAGCTTGCAAGTATTACCAGCCTCGAAGAGTTCTACGCTTTGCGCGGAGAGATCACGGCCAAGGGGTTGCAGGATGAGCTTGCACTATACCAAGCGCAATTTGAGGCTGAACGCGCCCTTGACGATGCCAAGATCGACGCGGCGTTCGGCCTTGCCAACGCCCTTGCCACGTTGACCGACGAAGGCACGGACGCGGCGAAGGTCACGTTCGCCCTGCAAAAGGCGCTTGCCATCGCTGACGTTATCATCAAAACGCAGCGAGAGATTGCAGGATACTACGCGGCCTATTCGTTGCTGCCGGGTGGCGCGGCGATCGCCACATCGCAGGCCACGGCCGCGAAGATCCGCGCGGGCATATCCATTGCCACCATCGCGGCGCAAGCGATCAAGGGCTTCGACCAAGGCGGCTACACTTCGCCCGGCCACCGCCTGAAGCCCGCAGGCATCGTTCACGCGGGCGAATGGGTAGCCCCGCAATGGCAGGTAAATCACCCCCATTTCGGGCGCATCATCGAAATGCTCGAACAGGCCCGCGCATCCCGTTCGTCCTTCAATTGGTCCGATGGTTACGCCACCGGCGGCCCTGTCATCACACGCGGCACGGCGCTGGTGAACGCCACTGCCCCGTCCGACCTGCTCAATATCGAGAACGCGGTATCGGCGCGGCTCGCCATCGACCGCCCCGTCATCGCACAGTTCACCGAGATCCTAAAAGTTCAAGACCGATACGTCAAGTTTATCCAAATCGCAGAGGAATCAGAAGGGCCAA
>ERZ724505.1791-NODE-1791-length-11267-cov-14.144399_pt1 | contig 11267 bp, 9 predicted proteins | sample MGYA00376038_ERZ724505 | MGnify/ENA primary metagenome ERZ724505 (study PRJEB28724, sample SAMN07190884) | wastewater metagenome | isolation source: effluent of sewage treatment plant in Hong Hong | place: Hong Kong | collected 2016-03-17 ... | reverse complement strand
AGTTCCCTTTGGGCGAGGAAGAAGTTCGTCATCTGGCAGAGCTTCTGAACGAAGCGGTCCAGATACTCGATGCGGATCGGAAAGACCGCGCTCACTGACTGCTGACATAAGCTTGCTCCTCGGCTATCCTCGCCGCGCATGAAAGAGATAGAACACCGCTCCACGAAAGAGCCGCTAGGCCCGTTCTGGGCCGCTCTTGCATTGATCCTGCTTGGCCTAGTTCTTGGCGGCTGGCACTTGCTCCTAACAGGGATTGACGAGAATTTCGGCATCGGCGTCGCCGTTGGCGCCATCCTCGCCTTCGGTATGATCTTCCTCCTATCAAAGACCGCCAGAAACCTGCGGTGAAATCACCATTGCATTCCGCGACGGCGATGCCGCCTGAAGGATGCTGTTGGCGATGAGCCTGGCCTGAGCGGCCGTAATCTCCCCCCTCGCCTGCGCAGCCTGAGAGACCTTCAGCGCCTCGCCGATTGAACCGCTGCTGGTCAGTATGCGCGCCAGTTCCTCGTTCAGTTTGTTCTGCGCGGCCGTCCGCATCGAGCCGAACACCTTGTCGCCAAGGCCCGCCACCACATCGCCGAAGCGCATGTTTGCCGCGTTTCGGAACAGGCCTGGGCTTTTTGCGCCAGCGCCAACTTCCTGCATGGCAGCCGCTCGAGCCGCCGTCTCGCTATTCCCCGTCACGATGTCGCGCGTGCGAGTGAACAAGGCTTCGTTGTCCAGGGAACGGAGTAACTGAGCAGCTTTGTCCTTACCGACCAGCAGCGCCAACTTTTCCTTGTTATAGCCCGTGCTGAAGGTCGTTCGAGCCGCCAAGGCATCGTTTCGAGCGGTACCCATAATATCCGCTATCTGCGCTCGCCCAGCCTGTAGGTACGCCTCGCGCTCCGCTGCGCTCATCTGCGCCATCTCGCGGAGCATCTGCGCGGGAGTGGTCTGCTTGGAAAAAACGGCCCTACCCTCCTCCATCGCATTGAGAATAGAGGATGGACCGGAGTATGCCTTGCGCGCGGCTGCGTACTCAGGGACCGCCGTGTCCATCATGCCCAGCAGGCGCTCCTTGAGTTGCGTGTAAACACGCGCCTCGTTGGCGTTGCCGCTCTGCTTTGCCGTCTGGATCATGTCATCCAGGGCCATCTTGGTATAGTGCAGCTCGCGCGTGTTCGGCGGACGGCGAACCTTGACGGCGCCATCCTCACCCACTTCAGCGAACCAGCCAGCCGGCACTTCTTGCGGCGGGATGCCATTCTCAGCGATGTCGTCGGCAATCGCGCGCTGCAATGCCTCGTCCGAAGGCATGCCATCCTCGACTAGGCGCGTCGCGCGTTCGAACACATCGTCATCGATAGAGCCGGAGAGTTCCTGCCCGACACGATCAGCCGAGTTGCGTGCGGATGAACGAGCAGCCTGCGCCGCCTCCCACGCTTCGATCATTCCCGCTTCGGTTAGGTTCTCCTGAGCATAGACAGGCGACCCCCTCAGATCGTCATCAAGAGCCCGCAGGAGATCATCGACGGAGGCGCGGCCGAACTCGTCGCTCGTGTAGTTTCCGAGATAGCCGGCCTCTTCGGCGGCCTCTCGCATGTAATCGAGCGTTCGCTTCCCATCTGGCCGCACCAGGCGCCCGAAGCGGGTCTTCGCACCTCCTGCAATGGATGCAGCCTCGCCTGCGTGATCCAGAATGCCGCCCTGCGCGGCGATGAACTCAGACAGACGCATCGGGCGAGCGGGCTTCGGCCCAGCGGACGGAGTGATCGCATTGACCGCGCGACGCTCCTGCCCCGCGGCACGTCTGTTCAGTTTGGCAATGGCATCTTCAGCCGACATTCGCGGCTTGACAGGCGCGGAAGCAGTCGGTGCCGCCGCGCGAGATGCGCCTTCATCTGCTGCAAGAGCCTGCGCCTTCTTCAACGCACGCCCGACCGAAGGCCGCGAGATGAGTTCCTTAAGTTCAGGAGTGAACGGCACGTCCTTCCCCAAAGCAGCGTCATAGAGAGGCTTCGATGCCGCAGCCCGCTTGGCGATGATGTCATCCGCCACCGCGAGCGTGTCGATAGGGCCACCAAGAGCATCATCCAGCGCGGACATGATACGCGATCCGGCACCCTGCTGGCGCTGTGCGACCGCCGAGCGGATGATTTCCTGCCCCCTCCCCGGCGTGGCCGCGAGAGCGCCAGCCTGCCGCTGAAGATTTGGCCCGAGGTCCATCGGCATGGCCGCATCGCCTGCATCTGCCAGTCGCGCAGCCACGTCGTCAATGGCATCGCTTCCTGCCGCGCGGCTGATGGCCCGCTGCGCTGCCGTAGGCGTCTGCACACCGGGCGCGCGAACACGGTTGGCGATGGAGCCAACAGCGCTTCCGATGAGCTTGCCGGCTGTAGGGGCTACCGCGCCTAACACGCCGCCCCATGCAGCGCCCTTCAAGGCCTCTTTAGCGTCCCCACCTGACCTTACCGCAGCATCAGCGCCGCCGAGCGCCGCTCCGGATACACCACCCATCGCCGTCGCCGCTGGCAAACTCATGCCAACGCCAAACGCCCCCGGCGCAGCCATCACCATCGGGATCGTACCGAGCACCGCGCCGCCGACATTTCCGGCGGCCGTGATGTACGGATGATCCTCCTGCGACTTGTCCACAATGTCGCCCATTTCGGAGCGAACCTGTGAAAACGGCTTGCCGCTGATCGCAGAGCCGATGCCCGCCGCTGCATTCTCGACGCCAGTTTGCAGGATCGGGCCGGCGACCGGGATGCCTTCCAGCGTGGACGATAGTGCCGCCTCTACGCCAGAACCGGCTGGCTTCGTCACCTCTCCGGTGGCCGGGTCATACCCCTCCACGCCAATCGGCTGAAACTCCGGCGCATTGTGACCACGGCGAGGCGTCGCAAACTGCCGCACGGCGTTAAGCGCGGTGGCTTCGTCAGGTGCTTCCACCTCGAACGAGCCGGCCGGCGTCTCAATCTCAAAGACTGGCATATCTCGACTCCGGGGCGGAAGGATTCAATGATGGGTGGAAATGGGAGGGGATAGTGGACAAGGTTTACGTTCTGTCGGATGGCGAGGTTCTGTCTATCGACGCTATTCAGTTTGAGGGGCGATCATGGATAGTGCCAATTTGGCTAGCTCCGCTTGGCGGGTCAAAGAAGCGCCCAATTCGAATAATAGCGCCACGGTTTCCTCCGGGCGTGAATGTGAACGATCCCGATCTGTTGCAGTCTTTCTTTCAAGGCGTGCAACTACCAAGAGCCCTTCTGAAGCAAGGGTTTCTTCCGCAGGAACTAGAGCGATTGGTCGAAGTTCGTGAGAACCCGGATATAGAGTTTGATATCCCAAAATAGTGTCGTGGGCCTCCATCGCTCACTCCAATCCGTAACTACTTCTTGCGGATGCGAACGCCATTACCCACGTCCCGCCAACCGCTGCCGTCATTGCCCTTGGGGATTTCAACGCCAGTTTGCTCAAGGCGAAGGATTAAATCCGGGGGAATTCCGAGCGCAAGCGCCTCAAGAGCGCGCCTCCGCGATTCCTTCTTCTGGGCAAGGACCTGTTGACTGTCGCCGGGGCGCGGGAGATATACCGTGCCGTACTCGTTGACTTCCTGCGCGGTGATGGCCGCTCCTGTGTCCTTGCGTAGAATGGCCTGCAAGAACTCTTTCCCGGCCTGCTCAGCCTGCTGATATTCCGGTGATTTCAGATAGTTACCAACGGCTGGGACGCTTCCGCCAACAGCCTCTCCGGCGCTGGTCAACGCATCTCCCATCTTGTCGATGATCGGCAATGCACCCGCAGCGCGCTTGGCATACACCATGTCCTTGGAGTTCTGCTCCGTCATCTTGCCGCCAGTCGGGCCTTGCGTCACAGAGACCGTGCCGTCCGGATTGGTGGTGATGGACATGCCGGACGGAGCCTTGACGCCACCTACCCGCTCCCAAGTGCCGCTTTCGGCGTTCCACTGCGCGTTGTACGGCTGCCCCGTGGCTTCATCGTAGAAGGTTTCGATCTGCGGCGGCCGGGCGGCCCTGTTCGGCGCAGTAAGCCATTCGCCGGAATTCGGGTCATAGATCATGCCGTCGCCAGCGTTCATGAGCCCCTGGCGCTCGCCGCCGCCCCGGCTCTTGACGTACTCACTCCATGCGGTTTGCACTGGCAGGCCGGCGTCGATCATCGCCGCGTATTCGGGCGCGTTTTGAGCGAAAAAGTCATAGGTCTGCCCACGCTGGGCCTGCGCCTCCTCCTGCTCCCGGCGCTGCTGCTGCTGTTCCAGAGCGAACTTTGCAGCTTGAGGATTTGCAGCCATGACGCGGGCCTGCTCCGGGTCCATGCCGGCGGCGATGAGTGCCTGCTCCATGGCGGCCGTCTGCCCTTGCTCCTTGCGGTCTTCTCGCAAGCCCTTTTGCATGCTGAACAAGGCCGGGCCAAAAGCGGCGAGAGGCGTGTTCCGGTTGCTCCCCATCAGCGACAAGCCGAGAGCAGACAATACGTTGCCAAATTCGGGCGACTGGAGAAAGGACGGCCGCGATTGCTGCGCCTGCGGGGCGTTCCCCGCTCCACCTAGCCCCCCAAGCCCGCCGGGGCGCGGCGTTGGGATCGGAGCTTCGTCAGGCGTCGGATAGCCGATGTTGATACCCATCTAACGTCTCCTACAAAGCCTTGGAGCCGACAAGCCAATCACCGAGGACGGACCCTCCGCCCTTGGTGCCCATACCCCCGATCGCCAGCCCCGCCCCCAGCAACTGCTGCAAGAAGCTCGGACTGTTGTCCGGTGACGTGCCAGTGGTCGTGCTCTCGTAAATCTGCGGCACGTACTGGAACAGCCGCGCTAGCGCCTCGTAGGGTGCGTTGAGCTGGTCTTGCATGTCGTTCTGCTGGAACGCGCCGGTGGAAAGCAGATCGCTGATGACGGAACGCCCACGGTTGAAATCCGAGTTGAGCAGGCTGTCCAGCATGCCGGCGCTGGAAATCATGGTGTTGGCACCCTGCATCGCGTTGTTGGCGTTTTGCAGGCTCGTCTGCTGCTGGCGGTTCGTGTTGCCCTCCGCCAGCGCTGTTGCCTTGTCGTAGGCCTGCGCCATCGTGTCGGCCACGAGCCGGGAGCCGGTTTCCTGAAGGCTGCGATCAAGCTGCGCTTCCTGCAACGCACCTCGCGATCCGCCATAGGCCCCGGCCGCTGCTGCCCGCGCCCCGAGGCCGGCGCGCGCATTCTCCGTCTGGCGCTGAAGCTCGTTGGTTGCCGGAACGAGCACGTCCTGAACGTAGGGGTTCATGAACTCGCGATAGGCATCCGGCGACAGTTGCGCGGCCGTGGCATTGGAGCCCTTGCCGATAAAGTCGCCGACCTGCCCAAGCATGCCGCGCGCGCCGGCCGTGGTGTCCGTTCCCGGCCCCCACTGGTTCAGCATGTTGCGAACCGAGTCGAAACCCTTCTGCTGGTCCATGTTGAAGCCGGCGTGGCTGTACTGACCCGAACGAGACAGATCGGGCAAGTTCTGCGCGAGCGCCATGCCCAAGGCACTCTGCTGAGCCTGGCTGATCCACGGCGCATACTGCGTCTGCTGCGTGGTCTCGGTCGTGCCGCTGCCTTTTCCCATCTTCACAAGTCCTTGACGAGAACGATCATCTTTTGCCGGTATCCCAGATTGGCGAAGGGCTTCTTGAACCCTTCCCGGCATGTGAGGTTGACGCGATGACAGCCGTTGGCCTTGGCCGCAGCCTCGGCGAAGCCCATCATCACTTCGATTTCCTGTAGGTTCCCGGCTGCGAGCCAGCCGATGATTTCCTTGAAGCCGGTCGGATAGACCTTGACCTCTGTCACCATGGCCGATCTCGCGCCGGGCCAGAATTGCGCCTGCCCGGCCTCTATCGCCTGCCAGACGTGTTCCTTTTCATGCGTCGGGCCATAGCGAGCCACGGCCTCCGCGAGCAGAGGCCACAGCCTGTCGAACTGGCCACGCACCTACCGCAGCGCTCCGGTCTTCTGGATTTCCGCCCGAAGCGCCGAGAGCACCCAGAATGACGGCGCTTGCGACGAGTAGATTTTCAGCTTTGCCTGCCGCGCCATGATCCGGAACGGAATGCGCTGCTTGGTGGGCTGCGACGTATAGGGGCCGAAGCTCAGTTCCGTGCCGTTCGGAAAGGGCTTCGTCATCACCTCGAAGAACACGTTGCCCTGCTGCGCGTGGAAGTCGGGGACCAACGCCAACACCGCCAGCAGGTTGTTGCCATCCTCGATGTCGAAATAGGAGGTCGTCAGATAGGCAGCGAGTGCGCCGCCGTTCGCCGAATTGCCCCGCTCGTGGTAGAAAATTTCCCCTGAGGAAGATACCAGAATAGGGCTGGGGAAGATGCCGCCAGAGACGCCCGCCGTCCGGTCGAACATATGCGTGACGAAGTGATCTTCCAGCCAGTTGTAGACGACGACGCGTGAGCATTCGTTCCCGTCGCGCTGGTCCGGGTAGTGCCACCACGCTTCGTTAAAGTCGGTATTGATCCAGCAATAGACCTTTTCGGACTGGTTCGCGGCGATATTGCTCACGCAATCCCGGCGCACCCGGCAGGAAATGATGACCTGCGGGATAGCCCCCTGAAACGTGTAGAAGTTGCCCGAATTGGACAGCCAGAACACCTGTCCGTTGATTTCAGCCGCCGCATTGGTGCCGGCGAGACCGCAACCGGTGCCGAGCATCCGGTATGAATAGGACTCTCCGTTGAACTGCTGGGAAAAGACGGCATTGTCGGTCCAGATCAGCGTCTGTTGCCGCGTGGCGAGACCCTTGACGATCCTGCCGCCCGCCCCGAGCGCGAACTCGTCGGCGAGATTGGAGCCGTCCGGAACCCAGACGCGATAGTTCTCCTGAGCCGAGTTGCGAACGAGCGTCGGGTTGTAATCGCCGTCCGCCTCGTAGGTCCCGCCGATGCAGACGATGCGGGCGGAAGGGTCCACCCAGCACACGTCGATGAGGCGCGGCGCCTGATCGATGAAGTACGCCTTGCTCTCCAGCTTCAGCGACACGTTGTCGATCTGGCCAGCGAACGAACCATCCTTCTCGAAAACGATGTCGCTCGGCTTGTCCGGCATGACAAAGAGCCGGGAATAGGTTCCGGTCTTGTTGATCGGCTTCGAGGCGCTGTCCCCGGCCGAATTGATGCCAACATCAATCACAGTCGGCGTCTCGCCAGCATTTACACGGAACTTCACCGTGCCTGCCGAACGCGTCACATCGAACGTGATGCGATAGACCTGCCCTGCCCTGACAAGGCCCGTGATGTTCTGGTTCAGGTTCGACTGGACGCCGGCGGTGGCCGTGGCGTGGCCCGAACCGATGGACCATCCTGTGCCTGTCGCCCACCCTGTCGCCGAGGCGAAGTCGCCGTTGAGCAGGATTTCCAGATAGGCCGTAGCAGGCTGCCACGCATAAAGCGGGCCGCCTCTACGACACGCAATCAGCGTTTCGCCGAAGTTGCCGAAGGTCCAGACGGAGGCAAGAAACTGGTTTGACGACGGCAGGCCATAGGTGCCGGCGCTATACACGCCAGTGCCGTAGCCGAGCCCGCCCGTACCGTCCGTCAGCCCTCCCGCGAACGTCCCGACGAAATCGACATAGCCGCCGACCGTTGTCTGGTTCGATGACGCATTGGAGCCATGTTCGATGGTGTAGGTATCGCGGGTCGGAGTGGTCTTGACCTCGTATTCCCCGTCGACGGTAATCCCGCCGCCCGCATCGGCATGACTGAAGGTGACGAAATCACCCGGACGAAACCCATGCTCCGAATGATGCACCGTGACGATGTCGGAGCCATTTGTCGTGTCGAACGGGTCGAACAACACCCCTTCGGAATGGTTTGGCGTGACGTCGATCAGATCGCCGTCCGTCAGCGCCCAAAGCTTGTTCGGCGTGCCGATCGCCAGTTGCTTCAGGCCGTTGAGGTCCGTCCAGTTATGCATGCCACGAGCCGGGCCGTCCACCGCGCCCGCCCCGTTCTCGCCTCCGACGCCGACCGCTTTCTCCCAGCCAAGGATCGTCTGCCACGAGCCCTGACTGTTGCGCATCTTGTCGCTATCGATGATCGCGCCCTCCGCGTTGAGCGGGCTGTCATCCTTGATGACGTTCGGCGCGAAATGGATTTTGGTGAGGATCGCGGCCACTTAAGCGGGGCTCCACGGGTTTTTGGCCCCGAACACGCCGCCCCACGGGCTTTGCCCTGTCTGCGCACCGCCAAGGCCGCCAAGCCCGCCTACGCGGCCATAGGAACCCATGGTTCCGCCTCCTGAAGGGCCGCCATAGCCGGGGGAAAGCAGCGACGACACGTCAAGCTGCTGCGAAGGCGTCGACCATGGATACGGCCCCTGCTGCGTCGTGGTGAACACGCTCTGCGGAGCCTCGCGGCCGGTGATCTGCCCGAAGAACTGGTTGGAATAGTCGTCGTTCAGCAGTCCGCCAAAGAGACCGTTGCCGAGAAGCGCCGAATAGCCCTGCTGGTTGCGAAGCTGGTTCTCGTTTCGCCCCGCCATGCTCGACGCGAAGTCGGCATTCATGGCTTTTATGGGCTGGAGGTCCCGATAGTAATCCTCCCCGGCCTTCCACCACGCCTCTCTTTGAAGCTGATGCTGATAGTCGGGGCTGTCCTTGTACTCCATGGTGGAGCCATCGGGGTTGTATGTAACCCCGCCATCGGCGTCCCGAATGATGTAGCTGCCGCCCCACAGATCGGGATTGCCGCGCCGGGTGTTGGTATTCCCGATGAATGTGCCGCTTCCCCAGCCGCCGCTGCTCCACATGGCAGGGTCCTGGTTGACGTCCATATTCCAGTTCAGGCTTTCCCAATCCTTCGCGCCGTTGTTGCGCGCGAACTCGTCCAGTGCGCCTTGGCCCAAGCCGAGGCCCATCGCTTCCTCGTAGAGCCGATCCTTGCCGAAGCCGTATCCGAGAGACCCAACAGTCTTGCCGCTAGCATCGCGCAAAACCAGCCCGTTGGCATTCATTCCGGTCGGGAAGAGCCCGCCGCCGCTCCCATTGTCGTACGCCTTGTAGGACGGGAGGATCGATCCCGCCTGCTCCGGCTCGGACCATTTCCACTGGAACTCCGGCGCGACGCGATTGGGATCGTTGAGGCTTCGCTGGATGCTGCCAAGGTCCTGCTGACCCCATCCGCCTTCCGGCGCGTAGTTGTCCCAGTCCTGATAGCGGCGGATGTCGATTGCCTGCTGCGCCGTCGCGCCTGTCTGGTTCATGATTTCGGCGACGGAAGGCGCATTCCGATAGCGCTGCGCATACTCGTCATAGCCGGACGCCTGTCGCGCCGCCTTCATCTTGGCCTGTGCCGCCGCTCGTGCTTTTTCTTCCGCAGCGCGACGCATCGCCTCGTATTCCGCGTTCGTGCGGATAACCTGGCTGTCCTGCCGGACAGGCGCGAACGAAGGCGCGCCCATGGTGTTGATCGCCATGAGAGACAGTCCTTTGGAAAATGCGGCTAGTTCGAGGAGCGAAGGTCTTTCGCCAGAAGCCATGCGCCGATCAGGTCTTTTTCAGGCAGTTTGATCGCGGCCCGAAGCTGCTCCACAAGCGGATCGCCATAGTGGTACGATGTCGCCTTCTCGTAACGGGCGATCGCGGCGGCCTTCATCATCGGATCTGGAATGGCTGCTATCGCCTGCCGAATTGCCGGATCGACGCCGAGATAGTTGACCATCGCCGTGAATTGCCACGGCAACAGATCGTAGTCGGCGGGATTGGGCGGCACCGGGTCTGGCTCCGAAAAATCCCCGTCGACATACGTCCAGCCAGCACGAACAGGCAGGCTGTCAGGAACGGTGACGAGAGTTCGGCCCTCGATCGTGAAATCATCATCGGCAACGATGACGTTCTCGACCACGCCCGCGTTGATGACCGCCTTGCGCGCTACCATGCCGTAACCCTCACAAAGCCATCGCCGCCATTGCCGCCCGCGCCGGAATTGCCGGTGCCAGTGCCAACACCCCCACCGCCGCCACCGCCCGCGATGCCACCGTTCCCGCCATTGCCGCCCGCCGCATTTGAGGTGCCACTAACTCCAGCGCCACCGCCGCCGCCGCCCATGCCAAGGCTGCTGCCGGCGCTCCCTGCGGTTCCAGTCGCCCCGGAGGTTCCCGCTCCGGCACCCGAACCTGTGCCAACTGTCGTCGCGCCGTAATTGGCGATGGCCCCGCCTGCCGCCCCCGGTATGTCGGTGTTGGTGTTGGATGCGCCAGCCCCACCCCCACCGCCAGCCCCGGCCCGCCGCCTGTTTGTTGGCGCCGTGGCCGAACCTGTATTTGCAGACGCGCCCCCGGTACCGCCAGCTTCAGAAAGTGACGGGACATCCATGGCGGCACCGCCCGCCCCACCAGTAACAAGTGCGCCCGTACCGCCGCCGCCCGCCGCGCCGCCCTTGGCGATGATGAAACTGCCGAACGTTGTATCGCCGCCATTGTTGCCGGCATTGCCGTTGGTCGTGGCGGAGGTCTGTGAGGCACCACCTTGCCCGCCCGCGCCGATCGTGACGGTTACGGATGACGGCAGTTCACTGATCGCGAAGATGGCAGCTACATACGCCCCGGCCCCGCCTCCAGACCCGCCTGTTCTCGTGGAGCTTGCGGCACCTTTCCGCCCCGATCCACCGCCCGCGCCAGCGCCCCACACTTCCACCAGGACGAAAGAGGGACCCGTGGGCTTGTTCCATGTGCCGGACGCCGTGAACTCCTGAAACTTCGTCCGGATGGGAGATATTCTGGTTTCGAGCTTTAGAGACGTCACCGCGCGTTGATCGTCGGAGCCGGCGTCAACTTCTGGCTGCGTCGCAATCTCGATAACGCCAGCCGTGCTCTCCGATGCCGCATTGATGCCCGTAACCGTCTGCCAGACAGTATTCGTCGCATCACGGACCTTGAGCACGTTGCCGGACGTGTCGAACCACACCATGCCAGCAACGGGAGAACCCGGCTCGGAAGCGGACGTAACCCAGATGTCGTCAAAGGCTTCCTTGGATGCCGCCGCATCCTCCGCATAGCCCCGAGCGCCTTTGAACCCGCCACTGACAACAGAGGTCGACGTCGCCCATGTTGAGGCCCCGACTTCGGAATTGTAGGCATTCGTTGCCGACGTTGCGGCGTTGCCGGCTGAAGTGGACGCGGCAGACGCGGAACTGGAGGCATCGTTCGCGTAGCCGCGCGCGCCCTTCAGCCCGCCATCTACCGTGCTGGTGGAAGTTGCCCACTCCTTCGCGGAACCGGCAGCAGGATCGCCGTCGCC
>ERZ724505.1790-NODE-1790-length-11271-cov-3.992511_pt1 | contig 11271 bp, 9 predicted proteins | sample MGYA00376038_ERZ724505 | MGnify/ENA primary metagenome ERZ724505 (study PRJEB28724, sample SAMN07190884) | wastewater metagenome | isolation source: effluent of sewage treatment plant in Hong Hong | place: Hong Kong | collected 2016-03-17 ... | reverse complement strand
CCATGAGCAACGTACTGAACACTCGCGCGAACTTTCGCTATATCGAACTTCTGACGTGTCCCGTCGCGCTTTGTAATATAAAGCCCACCCTCTTCCACCTTTTCAAGAGTTTCCAACTTCTTTTCTTCTCGTTCTTTTGAACGTTCATAACGATAGATGATGTACGCCTTTGCTACGTCAAAGAATCCTGCACCCATGATATGCTTTTCAACCAAGTCCTGAGTGTGTTCAACACTTGGTACATACCCATCTCGAGTGAGAGCTTCGAGTTCGAGCTCTTTAGCAACCAGCTCAGAGATATGCTTTGCAACAAGAGGTTTCTCGTCACGCAAAATACTCACAAAAGCTTTCTTGATAGCAAGCTCGATTTTATCTAATTCAAATGGAACAACATCCCCGTTTCGCTTCTTAATAACTTGTAGCATTGACATACACGCGTATCATTTTTAGTTGGATTTGTAATGAATCCAGTGTACCTAAGCACCCAGAAAAAGCCATCTTTTTTGTCCAAGAATTTGGTGTCAAGAGTTACTCTTGACACGTACTGAGGCGTGCGATTATGCAACCTTATTTCGTAAGAGTTTGTGGTAGCCGATTGCAAAACGGTGAGACTCAGCGTTAGCTAAAAGTATTTCCTTTGTATGGTTATCCACATGGAGTTTGGTTCCTAGTATGTCTTTTGCTTTATGTCCTTTATCTTTCACAACTGAAACACATGGGATACTGAGCCCAAGTGTGGCGAGCACTTTTTCTGCGGTTTGCTTATGAGCAAGTCCCCCATCTATCACGATAAGGTCTGGGTATCGCCATTCAGTATGAGCAAAACGACGAGTTAGGATTTCACGCAACCCTGCATAGTCATCATTTGTTTTTTCTGGGAGCTTAAACTTGCGGTAATCCTCTTTCATTTTTTCTTTCCCTTCAAGAGCAACCATAACCCCCACACGAGATGTTCCGGAGATATGGGCAACGTCATATGCTTCAATACGAAATGCTGCGTCTTTAAAAGACAAAATTTCGTCTTCTTTGATAAGGCTTGTGTCTTTTATGTGATCAAGCGCCCATAACGTATTACGGACATGAGCAGCTTTTTCAAAAGCCTCTTTTTTGGCGTACTTTCTCATTTCTTTTTCTAGACTCTTTTTTATTTCTGTCTTTTTACCATCAAGCAACTTCTGCACATTAGTTATATGTCCTTTATATTCCTGCTCAGATATGGCACCACAACACACCCCTGGACAAAGTTTGATCTGGGCATTGAAGCATGGCTTACACGATGTGCGTAGCCCATAAACACCATCTACTATACAAGGTTCGCATTTGTCTCGATATGGAAACATTTTACGGATAATCTTCATGGCATCCCGCAAAGTTTGCAGTGAAGCAAACGGACCATACACAGCCTGAACATCTTTCTTTGTGTAGCGCTTTTCGTAGTCTCTGATACGCATAATAAGTACTCGAGGAAACTGCTCTTTGGTTATGACAACACAACTAAAGCTCTTGTTATCTTTTTCTTTTGCGTTGTACGGAGGATTGTGTTTTTTGATGAGCTTGCTTTCAAGAAGGAGCGCTTCAAGCACACTTTCTGTTGTTTGAAATGTCACCGTATCTGCAATGGTAACCATGCTCACCAAACGAAGCCCACGAGCCTTCATGAGGTCTGGATTGAAATAACTACGCACACGATCGCGTAAACTCGTAGCTTTTCCTATATAGAGGATATTTCCTTCTTTGTCCCGGAAAAAATACACTCCTGGGACTTCAGGCAATCCAGCTTTTTGTAGGTCTTGCCTTTTCATTGATTCTATTGTACAATATATTCTTGCCTTTGCAACTGGTAACTTGTTTTGAAATAGAACGAGAAACCAGCTCTGCAATGAGCAAACCGAGGCCTATAACAAGGTCAATCACAAGAAGTACTTTACGAGGACAAGATGAGCCAAGAAAGCGCAGTACTAGAAAAATCCCAAGCCTTATCTCCTACCGAAATGGTTAGGGCCTGGGGACAGAAAAAAATGGTTGGTCTTATGAGGAGGCCAGGGAGACCGGTGCAACCCATCGCACCTTTACCGCAGAGGTCAGAAATCTCGGCAAAGATCGAGCAACTTCAGTTCCGTGTCACAGTTATCCGCCTGCATAAGCTCGGCTTTTGCAAGTTCAAAAACGTGATGATGGACATTGGGCATGAAGTCTCTGTACCTCTCCTGCTTGAAGCCGTAAAAAACGGCAGAGCCCAGTGGGTAACACTGAGGCTCACAGGCAACAATATGCTGGGGAAACCTGCCGTAAAACTGCTATCAGTTGAACGCAAGTCGCTCCAGCTAGCCCTGCAAGAGCTTGGCTACATGTAGGGTTCACTTCACCCGCCCCGAGCAATCGTGGGCGGTTTTTTATTGTATAGAAAAGCGGCACACCTTTAGGTGTGCCGCTTTTACTTTTACTATTTATTTGATTTAGACTTTTTCAGTAATTTCTTTAGATACTGACCCGTGTATGATTTCTCATTACTTGCCACTTGTTCTGGGGTCCCTGTTGCAACTACGTTTCCACCCCCTACTCCACCTTCTGGACCAATATCAATAATATGATCGGCAGATTTTACAATATCTAGGTTGTGCTCAATCAACACGACAGTGTTGCCTTTGTCTACAAGCTTGTTCAAAATCTCGATAAGTTTTGCAATATCTTCGTAGTGAAGCCCTATCGATGGCTCATCAAGCAAATAGATAGTCTTTTCAACATGTGGACGATAGAGTTCGCTTGAAATCTTTACACGCTGCGCTTCTCCACCTGAAAGCGTCGTAGCAGACTGCCCAAGTTCAAGATATCCAAGACCTACGTCGTTAAGCGTTTTGATTCTGTCGTGAATTGCAGGAATATCTTGGAAAAATGTAAGTGCTTCTTCTACAGTCATGCGCAAAATATCATAAATGTTTTTGCCTTTCCACTTTACTTCAAGTGTTTCTTTCATGAAGCGCTTTCCTTGGCAGACATCACACTGCACATACACCGTAGGCAAAAAGTGCATTTCAACTGCAATCTCACCGTTGCCCTGACATGCCTCACAACGACCGCCTTTTACGTTAAATGAAAATCGTGACGCTTTCCATCCACGAATACGCGCCTCTTCTGTTTCAGCAAAGAGATCACGAATATGTGTCCACGAGCCAGTGTATGTTGCTGGGTTTGATCGTGGGGTACGACCAATCGCTGACTGATCTATCAGTACAACACGTGAGACATATTCGGTACCAGTGAATGATTCACAGTTAAATATCTGCACCGTACGATGCTTTCGTTCTAGACGTGCCAGGAGGTTTCTGTGCAGAATCTCGTACATAAACGAACTCTTCCCAGAACCAGATACTCCTGTGATAGCAGTCATGCGTCCAAGTGGAACGGTTGCATTTAGATTTTTGATGTTAAAAATATGTCCACCAGTTACACGAAGTGACCCCTTGTCAGTTTGTCTACGTACAGGTATAGGGATTTCTTTTTCTCCTCGAAGGTACGCTAGTGTCACTGACCCGGATTTGTTTCGAGGCGCAGTAAGAAGTTCATCTAGATACCCTGAGACAATAACCTCACCTCCACGGACTCCCGCTTTTGGTCCAATATCAACAATATAATCTGACGCATAAATGGTGTCTTCATCGTGCTCCACAATGATGATTGTATTCCCAATATCTCGCAAATGAGTGAGCGTCTTGATGAGACGATCATTGTCTCGTTGATGAAGCCCAATAGTAGGCTCATCAAGCACGTAGAGTGCCCCTACAAGCTGACTACCAAGCTGACTTGCGAGACGAATACGCTGAGCTTCTCCACCTGAGAGCGTGTCTGCTTTTCGGTTAAGCGCCAGATAGTCCAGTCCGACATTGAGCATAAAGTCCAGCCGAGATTCAACTTCACGTATCACGACAGCTGCAATTTCCTGCTCTTTTTTAGTAAGTGGTAGCTTTTCAAAATACTTCTTCGCGTCATTGATAGATAGCGCAGTGATGTCAACGATGTTTATCTTTTCGGTGTCGTCCAAAAATACGTTAAGTGCCTCAGGGCGAAGACGCTTGCCATGACAATCATCACATTCGTCTAATCCTCCAAAATACTTTGTTCCAAGACCGTTACATGTTGGACACGCTCCATATGGTGAGTTGAAAGAAAAAAGACGAGGCTCTATTTCTGGGAAAGAAAAGCCGCAGTGAGCACACATGAACTTGCTACTCATCACTGTACGTTCATCGAGTAGATCAACCTCAAGGAGTCCATCAGATTCATGGATCGCTCGTTCGATCGCTTCTGAGAGTCTCACGAGAGCGTCTTTTTGTGTCTCCTTCCGACGAAAGTCATCGATTGCGATAGAGTCAACCACTATAGAGATCTCATGCTTTTTATTTTTGTCGAGCACGATTTGCTCACGAAGGCTGTGGCGTTTACCGTCCACAAGCGCCTCGGTGTACCCTTTGCCGAGCATATCGTAAAGCATTTGATAGTACTCACCTTTTCTGCCACGTACAAGCGGAGACAAGATATGCACTTCTTCATGAGAAAACTCAACCCCGAGCATTTCTTTTTTTACTTTTTTGTAGTCAACTGCCTGTACACGCTCCAACACAAAGTTCATTATTTCTTCATTAGATAACTTCTCGATTTTGTGCCCACAGTCTACACAGTACGGCTTACCTACACGAGCATACAACACACGCAAGTAGTCATAAATTTCAGTTATCGTCGCAACAGTTGAACGAGGGTTTCGCCCAGCTGATTTTTGGTCGATAGAAATTGCAGGAGAAAGTCCAACGATTTCATCCACGTCTGGTTTTTGCATTTGATTCAAAAACTGACGAGCATATGCAGATAGAGACTCAACATAGCGACGTTGTCCTTCGGCAAAAATAGTATCAAATGCAAGAGAAGACTTTCCGCTTCCAGAAAGTCCTGTAAAAACAATCATCTTATGACGCGGCATCTCAACAGTGATGTTTTTGAGATTATGTGTACGAGCACCTCTAACGATAATGTTGTCCACCGCTTCTATTTTTTGAGACTTTTTTGTTGCCATAACTAATGGATTATACCATATTTGACAAGACTTTTCAAAAATTGCAAAGCAGATGAACAATAGTAAAAACCAAGCCGTACGGCTTGGTTTTTACTATAACTTGTACTCAATTTACTTAACACTAAACGTCTCGAGGAGATTGACTGTATCTTCGTGAAAGAGTTTTTTGTTCTCTACGATAACTAGCCATTCACCGTTGAGCACTGGAGTGATAAACCATTCTGAGTGCGCAGATTCTACACCTTGCCAATCGTGAGCCCCGAGTGTTGTTGTTCCTGTTGGATTTACTGCGGCAACCTTAGGGCCGATAACATTGCTTATATAATCAGATGCGGAGTATCCACGACCTCCTTCAAAACTAAAGTAAAGTGATGTTTTGAGATCATTGCCATTAACAACCTGTACAAGCGCACCGTCCATCTGAGAAGACACTGTTGCTTCTATTGGCACATCAAACTGATACGCAAGTACGTTCTCTCCTTCAAATAAACGTTTTACTTCTCCGTTAACTGTTTGAATTTGTGCATTAGGGGTCTTCGTTTCTGGGTTTTTCTTGATACTAGACGTCAACTTGTAACCAACAAATACTACCCCAAAAAGAGCAACTACTCCCACTAGAATTGCTATGTATGTTTTCATATGCCGCCCAGTATACGCTTCTCACTTCAAGCGCGCAAAAACATGAAATATAGTCCATGTAAAGGCCTCTGTCTGCGTACTGTTTCCCTTTGTTGGATAACTTTATAAAGGGATATCAGATCTGTCAGCAACTTTGTTACGCAATACCTCAAGCTCGTCACGCAAAATCGCAGCTGTTTCAAAGTCGAGAACTTTAACAGCTTCCTTCATTTGCTTTTCTTTGAGACGAATAAGCTTATCTGGATTTTTTGCAAATAGTTTCTGATCAACACGCAATTCTTCGTTCACAGCTTTTGCGTGTGTGCTTTGTAGTTCTTCTGTGATATCTTTGATATTTTTCTCAATAGTTGTTGGGGTAATACCGTGTTCTTTATTGTAGTTTTCTTGAATAGTTCTACGGCGGTTTGTTTCTGCTATAGCGCGCTCAAGTGACCCTGTCATAACATCTGCATAGAGAATCACGCGCCCACGAGCATTACGCGCAGCGCGACCAATCGTTTGAATAAGTGATGTTTCAGAGCGAAGGAATCCCTCTTTATCAGCATCTAAGATACCAATGAGCGTTACTTCTGGTAAATCCAAACCTTCACGAAGCAAGTTAACCCCAACAAGACAATTAAACTCCCCCTTTCTAAATCTAGTCAAAATCTGAATACGTTCCATGGTCTTGATATCGCTGTGGAGATACTCTGCTTTCATCCCCTGCTCTTTGAGATATTCAGAAAGGTTTTCCGCCATTTTCTTTGTGAGTGTGGTTGCCAAAACACGTCCACTGGATTTGATATCTTTTACAGCTTCTGCGATAAAATCATGCACTTGGCCTTTATACGCACCAGACTCTTGTACTTTGCGAACATCAAGAACTGGATCAAGGAGCCCTGTTGGACGAATAATTTGCTCGACGATTTGCGCTGACTCTGTGCGTTCGTAGGCACCAGGAGTTGCAGAGACATATACTACCTGTCCAATGCGAGTTTCAAATTCCTCGTAACGTAGTGGTCGGTTGTCTTTTGCTGATGGTAAACGGAAACCAAATTCAACCAGCGTATTCTTTCGTGACTGATCTCCAGCATACATACCGTGTAACTGCGGAAGTGTCACATGAGATTCGTCAATAATAGTAAGAAAATCTGGGTTCCCATCTTTGTCGTGAGGAAAATATTCAAGCAATGTGTCCGGAGCTTCCCCTGGGCGCTTTCCAGAAAGATGACGAGAATAGTTTTCGATACCCTGACAAAAACCAACTTCGCGAATCATAGCAACATCATATCGTGTTCGACGCTTCAAACGCTCTGCTTCGAGGATTTTACCTTCTTTATCTAACTCTTTAAGTCTTTCTTGTAGCTCTTGTTCTATTGTTTGCACAGCGCGTTCTCGAGTAGGGACATCTGAAATAAAGTGCTTTGCGGGAAAGATAAAGTAATCAGTGACTTCTTTCATAACTCGCATAGATACTGGGTCTACAATTTGTAGATGACTTATTTTACCAGCGGCTATTTCTATTTGAAGCATGACTGTTTCCGAAATAGGCATAATGTCTATACGATTGCCGAGTGCACGAAATGTTCCAGGAGAAAGATCGGCGTTTGTACGTTCGTAATAAATATTTACAAACTTTTGCATGAGGTCTACTTTAGTTGCGGGGTCACCAACTGTGAGTCGCATGTTTTCGCGCTCATAATCCTTTGGGGAACCGAGACCATAAATACAAGAGACCGACGCAACAATAATAGTATCTTTACGTGTTAGAAGTGCTTGGGTTGAAGCGTGACGAAGACGGTCGATTTCTTCGTTGATCTGTGCGTCTTTTTCAATATACGTATCTGTAACTGGCATGTACGCCTCTGGCTGGTAGTAGTCGTAATACGATACGAAATAGTGCACCGCAGCATCTGGGAAAAATGTTCGAAACTCTTGAGCAAGCTGTGCAGCAAGTGTCTTGTTGTGAGCAATAACAAGTGTCGGCTTTTGTATCTGTTGTATCACATTTGCCATGGTGAAGGTCTTACCAGTTCCTGTTGCACCAAGAAGCGTTTGTCGAGACATACCCTGTTTGATACCATCAACAAGGCTGGCGATTGCTTTTGGCTGATCACCCGCTGGAGTAAACCCTTTGATATTAAAAGTTCCTTCGTGTTTACTTGACATGATTAATGGTACATTATAGCATAATCATGAAAGTAACTCAGCCTGGAGGGCGTCATGGCAAATAAGCCACGTAGATCGAGAGACATTTTTGGGGATGAAAGAGACCCACCATCAGACACTGGAGCACGTAAACAAAAATTACGAATTCTTGTGGTTATTGGTTTAATGATTACCCTAATCCTCTATGTAGTCATAGCCGATCCAACGATCCGAAAATTTGTCGTGATTGCAACTATCAGCATCCTTTTTCTGTCCCTTGTTGTCGCAGGATTTTTCAAGAGCGACTAGACCACTATCCCCCAAGTACGTGTACATGGGGGTTTATTAATTTTACACCCTATAGTATCTCACGATAAACGCCTCCTTGAATTCTTTAAAGGTACCCTCTAAAATCGCTCCCCGTGCATCGTCAACAAGCTTGGTCAAAAACTTTAGGTTATGAATTGATGCGAGTGTGCCAGCAAGCATTTCGTCTGCTTTAAACAAATGTGACAAATAGCTTTTTGTAAACTGATGTGTATACCATGATTCATCATCTGAAACAGGAGACATGTCATGTGTGTATTTTGCGTTAGTGATATTGATACGGCCATCAACCGTATACAGAGCTCCGTTTCTCCCTATACGAGTAGGTGCAACACAATCAAACGTATCTATACCATTTTCAATAGCGAGCAAGATATCAAGTGGTTCCCCAATGCCAAGCAAATGTCGAGGTTTTCCTTCTGGAAGCTCCTCACATACCCATCTCACCGCAGTTCCCATATCTTCTTTTGTAAAACTACCCCCGATACCAAATCCATCAAAGTCCATAGCACCCAATATACGCGCTGACTCACGACGCAACTCTTCATATGCACCACCTTGCACAACACCAAAGAGCGCCTGCATTTCTCCTGTTGCAGCTGACACTCCGAGACGTTTATGTTCGTCGATACATCGTTTTGCCCATGTATGAGTTCTGTTCATTGCTTCGCGTTGATACGGAATAGGCGCAAGTGGACTTGTGCACTCATCAAATGCAAAGAATATATCAGCACCGAGATTGTGTTGTATCTGCATACTCTTTTCTGGAGTAAACCGATGTTCGCTACCATCTATAACAGATTTAAATGTCACACCGTCGTCATCTATAGTTGCCATTTTTTCATGCACCTTACCGCGAGACTCTTCGTCTATATCGCGCTTACTCTGCTTCACTTCTGCTTGTGATATTTCTTCTGATGTTGCTATCTTACTCACACCATGTCCAAGAGCTTGCCCAAGCGAAAACACCTGGAACCCTCCAGAATCAGTGAAGCTTGGACCAGACCAACCCATCATCTTTGGAAATCCACCATGCTCGGCCACAACTTTATCCCCTGGCTGAAGATAGAGGTGATACGTGTTTGCAAGAACAGCTTGCGCGCCGACATAATCACGCACCTGCTCAGGTGTGAGTGCTTTCACAGTTGCTTTTGTTCCGACTGTTATAAAGGCTGGTGTTTTGATATCTCCATGTGGTGTATGGATAACCCCAGCACGAGCAAGAGGAACCTCTTCGGAGCGTTTGATTATTTCAAAAGAAAATGACATGACTTGATACTACCATATCGAGGACCTGGTTCGAAATATAGACTTTTTTGTTCAAACAACGTAGGATACGAGAAGATATTTTTGCGGAGGATGGTTCTATGAAAAAAGGGTTTTCACTGCCAGCTATCATTCGCTGGACGTTCTTTGCTGTGGTTGCAGGCCCGGCACTCGTTATCGCGTGTGTCACCATACTCATTTTCTGTGGCGTGTGCCTCATTTTGAGAAAGGACCCATTTGACTACATCCATGTAGAAGGAGTACGCAGTGAAATGTATTTTCAAAGGCTTTCAAGTACATACCAACGGTATAGTCGCTTGTTTCGTGGTAAACGGGAAAAAACAAACATTCACTAAAGCGGCGCTACAGCGTTTCCACGACAAACTAAAAAAAGCTCTACCTCAAAAGGGGTTCACCCCTGAATCAGAGCAGACGAAATTTGCTCTGGATCGTTGGCCGCCAAAGGGTAAACTGGAAACAAAACAAAAAATTCGACAATGACCTCCTCGCGAGGTCATTTTTATTGTACTGTAGCAGCAATAACGTTAGCGAGCTCTTTATCAAACATCGTTGGAAGTATTTCTTCTCTTGTTGGATTTTTAACATGCCCAGCGAGAGCGAGTGCAGCTTTCGTAAACATTCCTATTTCAAACTGCTTGATATGAGCATCAAGAACCCCTTTGAAGAGCCCTGGGAAGATAAGCGAGTTATTGAGCTGATTAGGGAAATCACTTCTTCCTGTTGCAATAACTGCGACACCTGCTTCACGAGCAATATCTGGCATAATTTCTGGAATCGGATTTGCAAGCGCAAATACAATTGAATCTTTATTCATAGCTGTCACCATTTCAGGAGTGAGTACTCCGGCTTTTGAAACGCCCACAAATACATCAGCTCCCATAACAGCGTCCGCAAGTGTTCCTGGTTCTGGACGAAGGTCACTTGCTTCAAGCAATTCTTTCTTTTCTTTTGTAAGATCTGCACGCCCTTCATGGATAATCCCTTGACTGTCACAGAAAATAATATGCTTAAAACCATACGCAAGAAGAAGTCGAGATGTTGCAACCCCAGCTGAACCAACACCATTTATTACGATAACCGATTCTTTACCTTCTCCACGACCAGTTACTTTAAGCGCATTGATAAGCCCAGCTAAAACAACTGTTGCTGTCCCCCATTGATCGTCATGCATCACAGGAATAGAAAGCTCTTTACGCAATCGCTCTTCGATTTCAAAACATTTAGGGGCTGCGATGTCCTCCAAGTTAATAGCACCAAACACAGGAGCAAGCTGCTTAACTGCTTGAATAATTTCTTCTGTGTCTTGCGTATCCAAACAAATAGGAAAAGCGTCCACGTTAGCAAATGATTTGAGTATCGCAGCTTTTCCTTCCATAACTGGAATTGCAGCGAGTGCTCCCAGGTTTCCAAGCCCTAAAATTGCAGAACCATCAGACACGATCGCAACCGTATTTCGTTTCAATGTATAGTCACGAGCAAGCGACGGATCGCGAGCGATCTCGCGAGAAATTTCTGCAATACCTGGCGTATACGCACGCGAAAGATCGTCTCGATCATTCATCGGTACTTTAACCGAAAGCTCTATCTTTCCGTTATGTTTTTTATGTAGTTCAACTGATTCTTTGTTGTAATCGTGTGACATAGAAGCTTAGTGTAGCGCTATTCCTTTTTGTTTCAAACTTTTATCTAACCTGTCCCTCATTTCTTGCTTGTGGTACTTATTTATATGATCTTTACCATAATAAAATGAAAAATCTTTTGGTGTAATAGGACTTGCAACAAACTCTACTTTTCGAGTCGATTCATCTATTGTACGAATAATATAC
>ERZ724505.1788-NODE-1788-length-11281-cov-6.033761_pt1 | contig 11281 bp, 18 predicted proteins | sample MGYA00376038_ERZ724505 | MGnify/ENA primary metagenome ERZ724505 (study PRJEB28724, sample SAMN07190884) | wastewater metagenome | isolation source: effluent of sewage treatment plant in Hong Hong | place: Hong Kong | collected 2016-03-17 ... | reverse complement strand
GGCGCAGTCCTTGTCACTGATCTGCTGACTGGCATCGAGCTTCTTGCCGTCCTTCGAGGCGCGGTAGACGACGCCGGCGGCGGTCTTGTAGAGCGCGAGGCCGGTGCCCTCCTCGTACTTGCGGAAGTGGGCGCGTGCGTTCGCGAGGTACTGCGACTGGTGCTGGGCGGACTTCGTGGGGATGACCTGGGCGACGATGACGGACATGGAGACCTCCGAAGGCGCGGAGGATAGCGCGAGTCAGCGATGGCGTCGACGCTTCCTGCGCAAGCCGGACAGGTCGCGAGCGGCGCTCCACGACTTCAGGCAGTACCGGCCGGCGAACGGCACGGCCCGCCCCTTCTTGACCTGCTTCTCCCAAAACCCGACCGACATCTCCGAGAGCGTGTCGCTCGAGCACACCTTGCGGGCGCCCTGTTGGTACGCCGCCTTGATCGCTTCCTCGTAGAGCGCCGTGCCGACACCACAGCGGCGGACCTCGGGATGGACGGCCGAGTCAGTGACGTTCCACTCTCCTTTGCCGGAGACCCAGAGCCCTTCCTGGTGGACGACCACGCGCCCCATGAGGCGGTCGGGAAGAGAGATCGTGCGGGCCTCGGCGTACACGCCGTCGGAGTTCTCCGCAACGCGAACGCCTAGTTCCCGAGACCCACACGTAACTTTGCGCATCACCGCCCCCGACGGCGCAAGCCGGACAGGTCGAGCTTCCCGCACTTCTTCAGGGAGTAGACGTAGTCGGACTTCTCGTAGTTGTCCGGGTTGACGTCGTCGAGGTCGACCCCGGATTCCTCGAGCTCGATCGACTCGTCGGCCCCGCCTTGGAAGATCGCGGTCGCGCGGCCCTTCTGGCGCTGCTTTCGCCAGAACGCCTCGTCGAGGTCGGAGCGGTCTTCGTCGGAGCGCAGGAGCTTCCCGGCAGCGCACGCACGTTTCGCGGCAGCCGTGTAGAGCGCAGTCCCGACACCCTTTCGCTGCGCCTCCGGAACGACCTCGACGGCACGCACCTGGTCGAACTCCTCGTCGCTGGCGATGGCGATGCCGCCGACTTCAACCCCGTCGATGCTGGCGCAAAAGAAGGCGTCGCCGCGGTGTCCCGCGAGGTCGAGGATGCGGCCGATGCGCCGCTTGCACTTCCCCTTGCGCACCTTCACGGCGGGCATCTTCAATCACCGCTTCCCCTTCTGGAGTGACGACGCGAGCTTGTGGAGCGCGTCACCGACCGCAGCTCGCAGGGACGCGTGGTTCTCGCGGGAGGCGCCGCAGCGCTTCCGCGCCCGCGCCGGCGACGCAAACCATCCGGTCTTCCGGTTCACGCAGGCAACAGCGTAGAACTTCCCGTTGCCGAGGCGGTTGCCGCGCACCTCGATGCCGGCCTTGAAGAACTTCGCACGACGCTTCATCGACGACTCCGACGGACGACGGCGTCAGCCCGTTCCATGTACGCCTTCGTGAATCCCTTGGCGAAGGCGCCGGCACACCCTGGCGTGGCGTCTTCGTTGTCCGCTGCCGACTTCCGAAGCTGCCGGAGCGTGTCGACGACGAACTTTCGACGGCACTTCTTGAACTTGGCGGAAGACGTGTCGGAGCCGCACTCTTCCTTGAGGAGCTCGAACGGGTTGTTCCCATGCTCTCCCGACTTGAACCCGTCGTGGAACGCCTCTCGGCACTCCTTGGGGACGCGGTAGCCTCGACGCTTCATCGACGACTCCTGCGGCGGATGCCCGCCAAGCCCCGGTTCGCGATCACGCGGTTCGCGCGGTACGCGAGGATGATCGCAGCGCCAGTCGCAACACCAAGCGCAACGATCATGGGCGTGACGGCGTCGGCCGCACCCTTCTTCGCTGCCTTCTCGGCCTCGGTCCGCACGCGCGACTCGATGTCCGCCACGACGGGCATGAGCGCGCTGCGAATGGGCTCGGGCAGGTCTGCGATGCCGCCGTTGAGTGCCACGTGAGACTCCTACTTTTTCGATCGCATCTTGATCCCGCACGCGATCTCGACCGCTCGCCAGCCGGGTTTCGTCGGGTAGAACTCTCCCTTGCCGACCTTGCGCAACAGACCGGCGGCGTGAAGTGACGAGACGGCGTCGCGGGCTTGGGGGCCGGCGTACTCACCCATGTCACGTCTCGTGAACGCCCGGTTGTGCGCAAGCGTGCCCGCTGCGCAGAGAGCCCTGAACGCACCCTTTCGATTGCGAGTCGCCACTTTCTTCCATGCACGCTTCGCCATGACCGCCTCCTACTTCCGGCGCCGATGCGACCGGCGCGCCTTCTTCAGGCCGAAGAGTCCCTGGGCCTTCATCTTGCGCTCGATCGCCTCGTCGGCCGTGGGCCCCGGACCGCAGTCACGCTTCGCGAGATCGCGTGCCTTCTGGAGGGCCTTCTTCGCGGAGTCGCAGAGCTCCATCTGCGAGAAGGACTCGGCGTCCCGGAGCGCGTCCCGGACCGACTGGCGGCAGACGAGGTGCCGCTTGCTCATGTGGTAGTGGAAGCGCTGGACGCCCCGGGACTGGTCTGCGCAGGTGACGTGACCGCGGGAGATCCGGAGCTCGAGTTCAGCCTCCGCCTTGCGGCGGGCACGGCGGGAGTCCTCGCTGGTCTTGTGGTACGCCCGGCCGCCCTGCCGGTAGTCGACGTTCGGCCGGCGCATCTTCGGTCCGTCGCTCACGAGACACCTCCTTCACGCATCGCCCTGGAGATCCGCGCGGCGCGCCGCAGGACGTCCGTCGCGTAGTCGCCGCCCGTCGTCCTCTTGTCGGCCGGGAAGCCCGCTGCGATCGTGCGCAGCACGTTGTTCACCCCGGCATTGTAGGAGGCGACGACGGCGCGTCCCAAGGCTTCGCCTGTGAGCGGCCTCGGGTCGGCGTACTTGCCGGTCGGGGCGTTGAAGCCGTACTTCTCGCGTGACCCCTGACTCCATGCGCTGCTGACCAGCACCGATCCTCGCGAGTCGATGATGCCGAACGGACGTGCATCGCGGGACGAGAAGAACGCGCGTGCCGGCTGGATGACGGAGTTGACGGCGTACTCCCCCGCGCTCTTCGGATCGGTCCAGAGAGGCTTTCCTCCCGCGTCTTTCGCGGCGAGGAAGGCTTGGTGGGAGCCATCGTCGATCTGCCAGAGTCCGTGGCCGTGGCCGTTGTCGCCGCGTCCGCCGGGCCCCTTCGGGAAGTACCCGCGCGCCGTGCCGTAGTACGACTCCCGCTCGACGATCGCGGCGAGCAGCTCTGGCGCCTCGCCCGTCTTTTCGAAGAGCTCGAGAAAGACGGCAGCGTATGGGCGCCCCTCCGGAGGTAGCGCGTCCGTGAACGATTTCGCAGCTTCGGGGGCCATCGGCATCAGGCGACTCCCGGCCCGCCGAATTCGCCGCGGGCGATGCGTGCCGCGTACTCGTTCACCGACTGCATCAGCTTCGGCACGTAGCTCGTGAGCGACGTGTTGAGGCGAGACCACGTCGCGCTGCCGGGAGTCGCGGCGTCACGCGCGGCCTTGAGGCTGGCGTACGACCGCCCGCTGTTCCAGGCCGAGACGAGGTCACGGGGATCATGTCCGACCCGCGCCGCCTTCTCGTCGAGGACCGCCACGAACCACGCCATGTGCCGTGCGGGATCAAGGAGCTCTTCACCTGCGCCTCGAAACCCGACGCCGCGCGCGGTCTCGAGAGTGATCTGGGTGAGGCCCCACGCGCCGCCGCGTTCCGCGTCGGACCCGGCGTTGTTGACGGCGCGGGCGCGGAACGACGACTCGTTCTTCGCGAGCGCGAGCCCGACCTCCGGCGCGTACCCGGCCCGGCGCATCGCGCGCGCGATCATCGTCCCGTAGAGTCGCTCACGCTCCGCGAACGGCGCCGAGTCGGTGTCGTCAGGGGGAACGTCTGCGGGCGGCGGCGGGCTCGACGATGTCGATGACTTCCCCGACAGGAGCCACAGAAGACCTGCGGCACCGAGTCCCCAAAGGAGTCGAGGGTCCACCTTCTTCGCCATGGCTGCGCCTCACAGGAAAGGAATCGCAGCGAGAAGGAGCCACCACGCGCCGCCCGACTTCTTCTTGGCGGTCAGGTCCTCGTCGACCCCGGCGTCCGTCAGGGTCACGAAAGTCGACGTCGTGCCGTCCTTGTTCTGGACCTGCTGGACCGTCTCTTTCGCCTTGATCTTGAGCTTCGGCGCAGCGTTCTGGGCGATCTTGTTGGTGAGGTCGGTGCGCGCCTGGAGGTTCACGACGAGGGCGCCGTAGCCGCCCTGCTTGTTCTTCTTCGCGCGGACTTCCTTCTCGAGGTCCTCCTGCGAATCCCACGTGGTCTTGCAGAGCGCGATGACCTCCTGCTTCGTCGGGTCTCGGCCGAGCACGTTCGAGAGTGCCTTGATGATGCGCTTCTTGCGGTCCTCGGCGAACGCGCCGCGGATCGCCTTCTTGGCCTCGACCTCGAACGGGAGCTGCCGGTTGAAGTCGAGGGGCTTGCCGCCGAAGAGGTAGCCGCCCTGGTCCACGACGAACGCTGCGATGCCGGGCGCGGCCGGCACGAGCTCCGGGTTCGCGACGGCGATTCCTGCGACGGCGATGGCCGCCGTGGCCGCCCCGAACAAGACGTTCGCAGCGATCTCTTCGCTCTGGTCGCGCTGCCCCGGAGGCGGGGGCCAGATGTGGATGATCGGGCTCGTCTTCAGGAGGACCGCCGCGCCGGAAACCGCGACGTCGAGCATTCCGTACAGGGGACTGTTCGCGAAGCAGTCGACCTGCTTGTAGACGTCATCGAGCCGCGCCTGATCCGCAGCGCGCTTGGCTGCGAGCGCTTCGGAGTAGGTGGGCATCAGAATCCTTTCTGCTGATCCATGCCGAGGTACTGCTGCCCGATGTTGAAGATCCCGCTGTCCTGCTTCTGCTTCTTCTCTTTCGCGTCTTGGACGGCCCGCGTGACCGAGAGCGCCTGTCCGTTGACGATCCGCGCCGGGGCCGTCACCGCCGCGATCTTCGCCTTCGCCTTCGCCTTCAAGTTCGCGGTGAGGATGCCCTTCGCGCGGCTCGTCCTCGTGAGCGGCTTCAAGAGCACCTGCGTCGTGGCGGGCCCAGTCGAGCTCGGGTTCGCGTCGAGCTGGTCCCTATCGGTGTCGGCGACGGCCACCACTGCGGCAGCGGCACCCGGCGGCATCGTGACGGTCGGGTTCTGGGCCTCCTTCGTCGCCTCGACCGCCGCCTTGTTCACGTCGTCCATGTACTTCGAGTAGCCGGTGTTCATGTCACCGCCTGCCACGTACTCAGGCAAGGCCGCGCCAGCGGAGGACCCGGCACCCGCACCTGACGCCGCACCCTTCGGGCGCAGGAGCAGCCACAGGAGGACCGCGCCGCCGACGACCGCGGCAACCGTCCCTGCGTGGCCTTCCGAAATCGGGCCTGCCCCGAGGCCCCTACGCCGACGCGCCATCACGCACCTCGAATCACTTCTTCCGGGTCGCGAACCAGATCAGGGCGGCTCCGCCGGCGGCGACGAGTGCCATCGTGCCGGACGCGCCTCCGGTGAGGAGGTTCCCGCCACCGCCGCCACCGCCGCCACCGCCCTGGTTGCCGCCGTGGTCTCCGAAGTGGTCGACCGGGGGAGTCGCGTTCACGTCCCGCGCCGCGTTGATGATGTTGCGGATCGTGTCCCGCCAGTTGATGTGCTTGCTCACGATCGCGTTCACGTATGCGGCGGACGGCTCGGCGCCCCACTTCGCCTTGTAGTTGTCGATGATGAACTTCTTGCGGTCGTCGCCGCAGACCATGCTCGAGTTGAGCGTCACGCCGAGGTTCTCGCACGCCCACTCGCTCGCTTGGTCGAGCACGTTCTTGTTGTCGTTCGCGAACTTCGCGATCGTGTCGACGAGGCTGAGGGCCTGCGTGAACGAGTTGTCGCCCTTCGTCTGGCCGGCGCCGTTCAGGAGCGAGTTCGCCGCAGAGTTCAGGGAGACGTTCTTCTTCCCTCCGGAGGTGATCCCGCTGAAGATGTTTCCCCCGGCGGTGTTGAACTGCGCCGCATCACCGAGCCCGGCGAGACGCGCGCCGATCCGTCCTTCCCGCGAGGCGTAGGTGTACGAGTCCGCGCGGACGCCGATGATGTGCGAAGCGTTGTACGACGTCCCGCCGCCCACCGACCGCGCGTCGGCGTCGACCCACCCTTCGCCGGCGATGTTGACGCCGAACTGTCGCGAACGCGCGATGGCTGCCGGAGGCAACTGCACGTTGATCGTGTCCGGCCGCGAGGCCTCCGCCATCGCACCCTGGAACGTCCCGCTCGTTGCGGCTCCGAGTCCGCCGCCCCGCGAGAAGCCCTTCAGGGACGAAGCGACCCGCGTCATCTTGCTCGCCATCGCCTGCTTCGACAGCGCGGTCGCGGCGTGCTTGAGCTCTCGCCGGTTCGCGTCACGGCCCCGCGACATGGACGAGCGCGCGGACGCGGTGTCACCGACCGCCGACGCCTGCTGCGCCCGAAGGATCTCGAGGCCCGCCTTTTCGGCCTCCTGGCTGGAGAGCGCGCCGGCGTTCGCGGCTTCGCGCGAGAGCTGCGCGGCTCCCGATTCGATCTTCGACACCACGGCCGCGCGGGTCGCAGGGCTCTGCGTCGCCGCGTTCACGAGGGCCGGCAGGCCGGAGGGGTCGACGACGAGGGTGAGGCCGCCATCGTTCGACGAGAGGTACCGCTTGCAGTCCATGGGAAACTCCCTTCAAGGATTCCATCGTGCCACCGGGGGAAGAGCCGTTCCAAGGCTCACGCCACCATGCGAGGCGGGCCCTTCTTGGCGTCGTCCTGCATCACGGCCCAGGCGAACAGCCCGATCGTCACGACAACGAAGAGGCTGATCCCGATCCCCGCGGCTTTCTGCTCCGGGGACACGTCGAGTGCGTCCGCGTTCGTTCCCGCAGCCGTGCCTTCGGGACCCGGGCTGCCGTCTTCCGTCGCGGTCGTGGTGGCGAGATCACCGCCACGCGAAAACGCCTGCTCCGGGACGTCCGGCACCTGCTGCTGCGGCGGCGTGAAGACGGAGATGTCGTCCGGCCCGACCGCCTCGGCCGCGGCCTGCACCGCCGGCGACACCCGCTTGAACGGGACGACCTTCCTCCGATCGATCAGCGACTTCACGAACTGGACGACCTGGGTCGCGAGCGCCACCTGCTCGGCGCGCGCAGGGTCCTTGCCGTACTTCGCGAGGAACTGTTCGAGCTCGAAGGCGATGGCGGAGAGCTGCTGCGGCTTCAGGTCGCGCATCCCCGCCGAAAGCTGAGCCGTGGACAGGCTCATCAAGTCGGACGCGAGGTTGAACGAGACGCCCGGCCAGAACCGGCGCGCGAGGTCCTTGTCCGTCATGCCCGCGGTGGGGGTCGGGACGTTGAGGTACACGCCGCCGTGGGGATGCTTCGGGCTCGGCGGGATCGCTTCCGTCTGGACGACTTCGTTCGCGTTCCGGAGCGTGCCCTTCTGTGCCTGGCGATCGGCTTCCGCGGAGAGGTACTTGTAGTCCACCCGGCCGAACTTGCCGTTCATCGCGAGCCCGAGCTTCTTCTGGAAGTCCATCACGCCGCGCCGCAGGCCTTCGTCGAAGTAGTCGGCACGGCCGCTGGTGACGGGCGCTGCGACACCGATCGACTCGAGCGCGGAGCGCAGCATCGACACGGGCTCGCCGCAGTCACCGGCGCGGATCTCGGTGACGGACTCGTTCGGCTGGATGGTGCGCAGGGGCTTCGGGGCGGCGGGCATGGCTGAATCCTTTCAGTCGACCATGGGGTTCGGGTCGTTCGCGTACCGGCGGTCGACTTCGCGACCCGCCGCCTTCGTGAGCGTCGGGAGGAACTGGATCGCGAAGTAGCCGACGATGCCCCACATGATGAGTGAGGAGATGTCGCCGACCGTGTCCGGCGGCGGCTTGGGAGCGTCTCCCGCGGCCTTCTTGGCAGTGTCGATCGCGGCCTGAATGTCCCTCGGAGTGCCACCCTGCGCAGCCACCGTCTCCGCGATCCGGGCGAGGTTCTCGGCGCGCCGGGAGCCCTCGGTCGCGTACGCTTTGTAGGCATCCGCCGAGTCGGACACGGCGTCGGAGATGTAAACGAGAGCGACTGCGGCGGCGATGGCGATGAGCGTGGCCGTGAGCGCGTACGCGACCCCCACCGCCGTCGAAACGGGCTCGCCGAGGGCCCCGGACGACTTGCGCGTGAGAGGCGGCACCGAGTCGAGGAACGCGAGGCCCCAGTCCTGCGAGCCCAGCTTTTCCCGAATGTAGCGGCGGATCGTGTCGCCGACGGGGAGCTCGTCGACCTGGTCGTTCAGCTCCGACAGGGCCCGCGTGAAGAGCTGCGCGACTCGAGACCGCGCGCGGTTGTAGTCGTCGACGTCGGACTGAGGCAGCGTGAGCCCGGCCTTTCGGTAGGCGGCATCCTTACGCACGAGCGACGCGCGGAGCTGCTTGAGGGCATCCTCAGCTCCGCCGATCGTCGTCATCGCCGCTTCGAAGACCGCCATTCCGGTGCTCCTGTCCTTCACACAGACCGGTCTGCCGCGGAGCGGCGGATCAGTTGGTCGCGCGGGCCCGGAGGAAGACGCCCATCAGGGTCACACCGTACTCGGTCGAGAAGCCGGCGTTGGTGTTCCACGTCGTGCCCGTCGACCGAAGCGTAGCGGTCATCTCGATGCGGTCGTTCTCGTTGACGATCATCGGCACGATGTCGACGCCCTCGGCGAACACGAGCGGGCCGCCGCCGAGCTCCGAGTAGAGGGCCGAGAGCGGAAGGGTCAGGCCGCCCTGGCCGTCGACCGAGTTCCCGCCATCCCGAACGAAGTACTGCATCGACTCGCGGTCCGGGTTGATGAGCGTGATGTCGCAGTTGAGAGCCTTCAGGAGCTCCCGGTTGCGGGCGCCGGCGATCGAGAGGTACGTCCCGTTCGCGTTCGTCTCGGTCGTCTCGTCGGAGATCGTGTTCATGGCGAGGTGAGGATGGATCTCGTAGACCATGAACGAGACGCCACCTTCGACCCGGTAGAAATCGAATCCTTCCGCGTCGTTCGAGTCGGACAGCGTCGCGCGGAGATGGACCGCTGCCGGGACGAGGTCCCAGTACGACAGCTCGAGGGACTCCATCAGGGCGGACCGAATGCGCTCCTGGAAGTTCAGCGGCGGTGCGGTGATGATGGCCATGGCGGCAGTCTCCGTTAGGGCTGGTAGCGCACGAGAGCGCCCACGAGCACGAGTCCGTAATTGGTGGTTCCCCCGCAGGCGATGGCGTCGGTGTCCTGGAGGCCCATGAGGAGCTGGATGTTCGAGCCCGGGGGAAGGGCGAGTGGCGTGTCGAGCGCGGACCAGTGCCGGTCCGGACCCCAGAAGTCCGAGAGTGCGATGGACGGCACCGGGTTGAAGTTGATGTTGCCGTTCACGATCTTGAGGTCGAGGCGGCAGTTGTGCGCCTTGCCGAGGAGGTGATCGGGGATCACGCCGCCGCTGACCACCGGCCCGCCGCCGGCGAAGGTGAACGTTCCGAAGTTGGTCTTGTTGCTCGGGTCCGCGACTTCCAGGTCGGGCTCGAGGGGGCAGACGATCGGCAGGATGCGGGAGAGGCGCAGCTTGTAGAGACGAGGGATCGTGAAGACCGCCGACCCGCGCGGCGAGCTCGCCGACAGGGGGCAGAAGAGCGGGATCGCGACCGGCCGGTAATCGTACGGACCGAGGCCCATCGCCTCGGCGATTCGGGACCGGATCGTCTCGATCCGACGCTCCTGGGGCGGCAACTCAAGCATGGGAAACCTCCATGAACGACTGTGGACGAGGCACCCCGTCCGTCACAAGTCCTGAAAGTCGAGAGGCCCGGCTCCGTTGCCGGAACCGGGCCTCTCGCCTTGCGATCTGACTCTCGGCCCTGCTGGATCCGATGGCGCCCCTTGGGGCGTCGCCGGATTAGAGGTTGCCGGGGCGCTTGACGAGGCCTTCGAGCCGGCACGTCACGACCGGGTTCGACACGAAGTTCGGCTGGTTGGAGCTCGAGCCGCCCGAGCTCGCGATGAGCCAGGTGTTCGCGTAGAACGTGATCTGGCCGAGGATCGAGTCCTCGTCCGAGATCGGCTGCGCCACGAGGAGCTGCGGGGCAGCCGCGGCCGACGCGATGCCGGTGGTCACGACGCCGGTGTTCGACCGGGTCGTGGTGCCCGACACGCCGTAGCCCGAGGGGTAGGCGTAGACGGGGCCTTCCGCGATCTTGCGCTGGTCGTTGATCTTGATCTCGAGCGTCGCGCCGTACGCGAGCTGGATGAAGTCGCTGTCGGTGACCAGCGTCGCGCCGATCGCCTGCGCCACGATCACGCCGATGTTGTTCGTGATGAGGCGCGTGTGGGCGGGCAGGCGGCCCGCGTTGTTCTGGAAGTTGTTGTGCTGGAGGTTCTTGTTCTGCACGTCGCGGAACAGGAACGCCTGGGTGCCGGCCGCGACGAGCCCGCTCGCGAACTGCACGGAGTCGTAGAAGGCCCAGACCTTCCACTCGTTGAGCTGGATGACCTCGCCGGTCGCTTCGATCACGTAGGCGCCGGTGACGCCTTCCACGGGACGGAGACCCGCCATGGTGTGCCTCATGTCGACGGGTGATCCGCCGACGCTTCGCGCCAACCGGCGCTGGTTCCTGTCTTCGCCCGGCGTCCGCACCATGCGGGCCCGGCGTCGATCAGACGTGCCCGGCCGAGGCCGGAAGGGGTGTTACGCGCCGAGCGTCGCGGCCATGCGGCCGATCGGGTTCAGCGGCGAGACGGTCATGGGGGCGCCGTTCAGGCGGTCCACCGACATCGGCGCGCCGCCGAGGCGGGGGATGCGGTCGACGGTCACGGGCGCGCCGTTCAGGTAGTGGTCGACGCCGAGCCCGGGGCCCGCGTAGCCGCCGAGCGCCGCCGAGGGCAGCGTCGCTGCGTTCAGGGCCTTGTTGATGTACGGACCGACGAGCTGCCCGATCGAGTACGCGATCATGCCCATGCGCGCGCCGCGCAGGCCGCGCGAGAGGTACATATTCGACACCTTGCGCTCGATCATCGGCATCACGAAGAGGCCGACCGCGGCAGGGGCGATGGAGGCGGCGTACTTCGTCAGCGCGCCCTTCACAGTGTCCGGCACGGCGTCCGGAAGCATCGCGACACCCTTCTGGGCCATCGTGTCGACGAACGTCGACAGGCTGATGCCGACGAAGAGACCGGTGCCCTCGGCGACGGCGGGGAGGAACTGGGCCTTGACGCTGGAGACCGACTCGAAGAGACCGAGGGAAGCCATCTGGCACCTCATCCCCGGGCG
>ERZ724505.1785-NODE-1785-length-11289-cov-25.875912_pt1 | contig 11289 bp, 13 predicted proteins | sample MGYA00376038_ERZ724505 | MGnify/ENA primary metagenome ERZ724505 (study PRJEB28724, sample SAMN07190884) | wastewater metagenome | isolation source: effluent of sewage treatment plant in Hong Hong | place: Hong Kong | collected 2016-03-17 ... | reverse complement strand
GGACTGAATTCGGCGGTATACACGCTGCAACTCGGGATGGGCAATGTAGCATTTCCGATTATGAATTCACTATCTTTCATGCAGAATGTTCTGCCGGAATTAGCCTATGTTATGAATGCCGCTGACAACAGGGTTATCCGGGATTACTATGAAGTTATGCTGGCGGGCGGTAAAGACTTGCGACCGAAGGGTTCTGTTGGAGTTCTTTCTCCGATGAAGTTGCTTGTGAAGTCCTTTGGTAAAATGCGGGAGGGCGAATCTGATGTGGTGTACGGTTCCGCGCTGCAGCGGGCGCATCGGGAGGGAGTCATTGATCCGCAGATGCTCAATGACTTCATTGGGAAGACTTCGGAATTAACCACAACTGTTTCCGATGTGATGAAAGGCGAAGAGCCGCTGCTGAATTTGGTATTGAAATTTTCCAGCTGGCTTCCATCCAAGTCCGAAAGGTTTTCACGCGGAAATGCTTTCACTGTTGGGTATCTTCTCGGGAAGGACGTGTTGGGCCTTGCGGATGAACCGCTGTACCAATTCGCCAAGAAGCTGACTGAACGGACGATGTTTAACTACGGCACCGCTGATCGAGCCACGCTTATGACCGGGCCTCTTGGAAGAACCTTCGGCCTATTCAAAAACTGGCAAACGCATTACATTTTCTCCATGCTGCAGTATGCGGATGAGGGTTACAGATATGGCAATTGGGCGCCGCTTATGTGGCAGATGGGCGGGACTGCGGCAGTCGGCGGTGTGGCCGCGCTTCCGATGTACACTGTGGCTGACGGCTTCTCCCGCATGGCGACGGATAAGTCGTTGATGGAACAGGTCTATTCCAGGTTCGGCCCGTCGAATCCGGAAGGGACACTGGGAACATTTTCCGATGCGGTGTTTATGGGGCTTCCGGCCTTTTTGGGCGTATCGCTGACGGGGAATGCTACCGCGCCGTTGAATGATCCATCACGGGACGCCGCTCAATTGATGTCCTTCCCGCAATGGGACCGCATGCGGCGACTGGGGCAAGCGGCGGGCGATGCGATTGATCTATGGACACAAACCGGACGCCATCCCACGTCCGATCCTCGCATCCGGGATCAATTTATCGCGGCGTTATCCCCGAAGATAATCGCCCATAGCATGCAGATAACCAAAGACAATGCACTGAAGTCGCTTAATACTGGCAACACATTGCTGCAGAATATGACGCTTGCTGAAAGACTTCTGTATATGTCCGGGATAACGCCGCGCCGCGTGGGCTTGGCCTATGAACAAGCCGACGAGCTTTGGAAGAACAAGGATGCGCGGGCCACGACTACAACTCGTTACGGCCGTATGTGGGCTGAAGCGCAGCAAGCCGGGGACTGGGATAAAATCCAAGACCTCTGGCACGAGGCAATGGTCCTCGGGTTGGATGTAGGATCTATAACCAAGTCGGCCAATGCGGTTATACAGAAACAAAGTACAGGGTATCTTGCGCGGGAAGCTAGCCCGGAAACGCTTGGGAAACTACGTGAAATGGGCATGCCGGGCTTTTGAAACTGTTGTATGTATCTTCCCATTGCGGGATTGTATGTACAATACTCAAGCCTTCTGCACTCTATATTTCAAATTAGGCTTATATTCCGGAACAGAAAGATTATCATACACGCCCGGACTCCGTTCCCGCTGTTTGATCGCGAAGAGGGCTTCGGTACTTATCAAGTGTGATATGATGTAATTGACCTTGGAAACCTCTACCTTCGTTAAGATCTGCTCCGTCAAGCGCGAATGCTGGATGGGCTTTTTTGTTTCCAGGAATTCGCGCATAGCCCAGGCGTAGATGAGGTTTATAATATCAGCACTGTCTGATGCAACGGCCTTGTGCAGGAGATTGATGAGGCCGAACTCTTGATCGAGATGGAGATCTATTGTGTAGTTTAAATCTGGCAGTGTGATAGTGTAGTCGGTATCTGCACGGGCGATTGCGACTAAAGCTGCGTCCCGCCGTAGGCGGAAAGCGCGGCGCGTGTTGTAGTCAAGAAGCCACGGGTGAGTTAATTGGGTTTTCACCCTGTCATGTTCGTACCAGTCTATAAAGCGGTCGCGCGCCTCTTCGGTTAGGACTATCTGTTTTCCCACATTGGCCGAAATGTCTGCGGCGATACATTGCAGGTCGTGGGCCACGTCCCGACAGAAACTATTGACGAGGTTATTGCGGGAATTTGACTCTTCTGAATAATCGAGATAATAATCCGGCGACTCCGCCATGGTTTCGGAAACATAGAAATCGCAGCGGTTTGCCATACCAGAGGCCCACGCTTGGCGCGGAAATTGTACTGCGAAGTGTTCCGGCTGCGTTGCGGTGAGGATATTCAGATAGGGGATCTCAACCGTGATCGGGCCTGTTTTAATCGACCGGCGAGTCTCAATATACGTCCGCCCGTCAAACATATCGCAGAGGGTGCGGAGAAGAGACTCGTCCGTTTTATCCCCGAGGAAGACTCCGTATTCGGAGGAATTAACCAACAACGCGCTGACAATTTCCGACGCGTCAACTCCCCAAGGACGGCGGGAACTTTCAGCAGCTATCTCATCCACAAAAGAGGCTTTTGTCACAGATTTCGCGGCGGTCATTACGCCGAGTTTGGACTCCTTCAAACACTGATCGACGAGGTCTGTGGTTAGGGACTTACCTATCCCCGGCGCCCCGATGAGAAACCTGAAGGCGTTCAGGAACATTCGACCCCTGTTTGTGCGAATGAACAACCTCCGCCCTATCATAGAGCTTAATATCGTCATTGCCGCTGGCGGGCCATACGTCAGCGGCAAACCTTGATCGGCGATAAAGTTAGAGAATGACTCGATCAAGGAAACTTGAATTCGCTTTGGTCCATTTTCTTGTTTCATGGCCTGTCCATTTTTTGAGTCCGTAAACATTGTCATCGCTGTGCTTTCTCCAATTCCAGCCGGTACCTTCGCATGATACAGGAATAATCAATTGTCTACCGTTAATTGGGATGGGGACTTGGAGGAGTTCCTTTGCCCGCGCGAGTGTTGTAGTTTCATGCTCATCCGAAATGTCAGGATATTGGATGAGAACGGCATCGTGGACCTGCGCCAGAAGTTTTGCTGGATATTTGGCGGCGGTGCTCTCCATCTCATACCAAAGACGATACATTCCTTCATTGAGTATTTCTCCGATCGTGGACTGAGGTAGAAACGCGATAGCCTCTTTGAGTGTGTCGTCATCGTAAAGTCTCTTTAGGAAGTAGCGCGTGCGGCCGAGTGGGGTTGTTAGGAAGCCGTTGAGTTGTAAATCTTGGGCGACCTTCTTATGCCACTCGGCGATGCCGGGGAACGCCTGCCGGAGGTATTTGTCTTGAAAGAGTTCAACAACCTTTTGGGAGACCTTAATATTCTTCGCCATGGTGAAGGGTTTGCCGCGATAGTTTGTGCCATGTCCGAGTCTCTTGGCCATGTCGCGGTAGGACCAATGTTGGTAAAATTTCTGGTCGGCAACAGCGCGGTTGGCCTTGGGGTTATCAGTCCAGGCCAATTCAGGCCAGACCATCATAGCAACAGTTGTGTGAAGATCACCGGACTCACATGCTCGGATGTAGTTGGCGTCTCCGGAAAGGTAAGCAACTACACGACTTTCAGCTTGTTCAAGATCAAGATAGGCTATCTTTGTTCCCATATCGGCCTCGAAGATTTCGCGAAGTTCGTCGGTCCAGTTTTGCAGATTAGTCCCGGAACCAAAAGCGTTTTCGTTTGAGGACCAACGGCCAGTTTCTGTCCCGCAAACGTTGTAGGATGTACGCATGCGGAGGTCGGCATCTACGCCGGATTTGAGCGTGGAAATCTTTTTGGTCAGATCCCGACTGCGGAGGATATTATTCACGATAGGCCGGGCGTGGAAATAGTCCCGTAATTTTTCCAGTGCGGCTTTGTCCGTTGTGATAACTCGTTCCTTTTTCACCCTATCGTATTTGTACTCCGGCGGAATGCCCATGACTTTATAGAAGAAGGTTTGAAGCTGTTGTGTGCTGCGCGGGTTCAGCGGCTGATCCCATACCGCATGCGCCATAGCGTCGAGGGAATCTTGTAATGCGGCTACGCGCAATTCAAGCTGGCGTATCCACTGCGCGCGTTTCTCTGCGTTAATTGAAATTCCGCGCAGGGCCATAACCATGGCCGGGGCTTGAAGGCCGCGCACAAAGTTGTAGGTATTGTATGTGTGGGGCTGTACTGTGGCCGAACTTTCTTCCCAAACTTCCGTAGATACCGAAGCATCAAGGGCGTTATATACCCACTCATTCTGCTGCGGATCGAGTAGATGGAAATTCTCCGCTGTGGTTTTTATTTTCATCTATAGCCTCCTTCGGAAAGAAACTTACTAATGTGTTTAGGAATCATAAGGGACAATTTATCGAAAGGCAAATTGGCTACAGGAAATTTGTTTGCATTACAATAGTCTATCTCGGCCCGCACTCCTTTAGATGTATCCCAGCCCGGAAGTTCCGCCAGTAACATTGCGCGGCATGTCGCCAGTGCGTCAAATGAATGTGCCATCCAGGTTGAATGGCCGATTACTCCTAAGACCTTTTCCGCTTCATGGCCTTGCACGATAGGAGAAAAAAGAAAAACGCCCTGCTGTGCGTAGACTCCGACAAGCGCCACACAGGCTTTTACTCTCATCGCCTGTATAAACGGCTCTTTTGATGTATATGGAGATGCTAAGTAGATCATTGGTCAATGTCCTCTCTTTTTGCTAGGGTGGTTTTCTTCGGGCGGAGGCGCTTCCATGCAGATTCGTTTGTGTAGATACTGCCAAGGAAACCCAGACTCTTCCGCATTTCCGGAAACATGGAGTGGTGAAGAAGCATAGTATCATGTATGTTCCCGGCGACGGTTAGGCCCATCTTCCGCCAGAGCCATTGCATGTCATACATTCCGTTTTGGAAAATTTTACTTTGGTCTGGAAGGAGAAGTATCTGGCGGACGTAATCCCAGGCCGCTAGCTCGTCATCGGCGGTTGGCCAATAGGACTTGTCCGCCTTGCGCTCGTCCACGAACGGAATGCAGATTGCCTTATCTCTTGTACCAAAACCGATACAGGTTATTTGCTCGCGCATAGTTTCAATGTCAATGGCAAAGTGCGGAACGGTTAAGAGGTAGAAGAGAAAGTCCTTTATGTCGGACAATTCTGGCTCCAACCACAGTTCACGTTCCGGGCGGGAATAGGTTTCCGAAAAGGATTCACGCTTGACCTTCATTAAATCCGCTACGACAATAAGGCGCTCGTCCCAGTTGCGAAGGATGTAGGCTGGATGGTATGTCGGCAGTACTTTGTATTTACGCGGGCCGCCGATGGAGGCCTCAAGGATTGTCCCTCTGACTTTGGAAATCCCGGACTCGCCGCAAAGCGCCCATAGGGCGGCGTTTCCGAGGGCAATAATTACATGAGGGGCGTACTCGCGAAGCTCTGTGAAAAGGCGCGAAAGTTCGTTGAGGCGTTCTGGCATAAGATACTGGCCCGCCCGGATTGGAGGTAGTGGGTATTTTCCGGAGTTGCCCAGCGCAGCCCAGGCCGCATCCGCGTCCCGCTTTTTCAAACACCAAGAGGTGATGTCATTGCGCGGAGGTTTATCTGTGAAAACGCTGGTTATCAGACATTCCTCCCGAACAATGCCCGCCTCTGCCAGCATGTTGGTTAATTCTTCCCCTATCTTTCCGATGAAGGGTATGCCCTTTTCGGCCTCGGCTTCGCCCGGCGCTTCCCCGACTATGGCGATTTTACAGTCATGCGCCGGGTCAACCGGGAGTACTCGTGATACGCGCATGGCTCAGTCTCCCACGAAAGACGATAAAGCGAGTTGTTGGTCGTATTCTTTCTGGGCAAAATCCGCATATTGCTGATTGAGTTCCAGCCCCAAAAGCCGCGATGCCCCCATAGATTGTGCGGCGCGTAGGGCTGTACCTGATCCGGCTGTCGGATCAAGGATTTCTGTAAAGTTGTCGCAACAGAGCTGGAAGAAGTGGCGCAGAACCGGCACAGGTTTTTCTGATATATGCCCGGCAGTTGCTTTTCGCGTCGGCGCGCCATAGGCGTTTCCGACTGCTTTGATGATCCGCCGCTCCCCTCGCGTGATGAACAGTGCGGTTTCATACACATTGCGCGGAGTATGGTCGATGTTTCTGATAATCCCTTTGTTGTCTGTCTTGTGCCAGATGAGGGGTTGGTGGTCAACTACCATCTCCGGAGCAAGTTCATTAAACATCTGGATTGTTTCAGAATAATATTTCATGCTGAACCAGAATATGATGTGCGTGCTGGGCAGCATGAGTTTCGTCCGGTTGTTGAGCATGGCGCGGAGAAGAGTCCAATAGATTTCGGAGTCATCTTCGTATGCGTCCCAGCGAGAAACGGCGCCGCCCTGATCGCTTTCCCCGTGTCCGATACCGTAGGGAAAATCACAATGGAGAAAATTAAAACGCTCGCCGGAATAGTTCTCCGCGAATTCAATGAAGTTTCCTTGGCGGATAACTCGCGCCGGAACGGGCTTTACCCGACTGGCAAATTTTACCGGCGCGGTTAGATCGAGAACGTCTCCTTCAAGAGGCAGTTCTGGCTCTATCGGCTCCTCGGCGGTTTCCGTAGTGTCCTGGGCGATAGTCTCAAACAACTTATTCATAGCGTTGTCTTGTGTGCGGGCAGCCTCTCGCGTGATGATATTATCCGCAGCGATTAAGGTTGGCGCTGCGGCTACTCGAGCATTTCCCGCTCGCAATTCCCGCGCTGCCCGTAGTAGTCTGGCACGCTGTGAGCTTGACATGCCAAGGCAAGCTGCGCGTTCATCACTAACAAGCTCCGGACGCGTTTCCACCATGAGTTCGTCTAGGTCTAAAACTGCAAGAGCGTGTTCTTGCCAGGTTAAGTCTTTGCGTCTGACGTTCTCTTCGAGTTCCAGAAGTTTCCTATCAGTCGAATTTAATTCAGAAACCAAAAGCGCCGGGATCATATCCCACTTGCCGGAAGTGTCGGAGGTTTTTAAAAGTTTATAGGCTTCCAGTCTATTCCCTCCGGCGACAAGGCGGAGGTCAGAGTCAACTACGATGGCGTTTATTAGCCCAATACGGCGGATACTCTCCGCCAATTCGGCTACCCCTTCGGGCTTTGCGCGCTGGGACTTTTCTCTTGGGAGGATTTCATCTACATGGACGAGTGTTACATTGTGCATGGCGGGCCTCTTTGGGGTTGCTAGGACTTATATCCGAATGAAAGAAATGGAAGGGGAATTTATGCTCCCCTTCCATTGAGTTTACCTTTTACCCATTCAGATTGAAGGTGCGGTCGATCTCCGAATACACCTTCGACGGGTCTTTCTTGTCCAGATTGTGGGCGATATGGACTCCGACTTGCGCGTTCACCAACTGCGCGATGCCCTGCGAAAGACTCATCCCGCGCAGATCCAGCCCGACATCTTTCAAGATGAAGTCCTGCAGGCGGTACGTAGAATCCTCCGTGATGTAGAAATCCAAACGGAGTTTCTTCCCGTTCAACTTCTCCCAACCGCCGGCTTCAGCCAGATCGACCTCATTCACATCGGAGAGGAATCCGGTAAGTTCCAGAAGCACCCGAACGTACTTTGTCCGTTTTTCACTCTTGGTTTCGCCGTGTTCGATGCTACGGATTACGGCAGAATACGAGCCGACCGGAATCGGCTTCGGGCGCTCGATTTCGCCGAGGATCGCCTTATCGAGAATTGAAGAGAAATCTGTAAACATGTAGTTCTCCTTGGTTAGTAGTTACGGGCGACACCATATCGCCCTGTATTTTGGGCCGGGAGCTTTATACCTTCCCGCCCAAATCCTTTCCCAGCGCTACGTTGAAGTACGTTGCGAGGCCGGTTTCGATAGGCAACTGCGCCGGAATTCCCGTAAGAATTGGGCTCTTTGTATTTATAACACCGGACGGTACAGTTGTCAAGTACCTTTTTGCGTGGGCTCCTGTGCCGGAGCGGATCATTTGCAGCATGATGTTGAAGTAAGCTGGGATTTTCGGCGGGAGTGCCGTACCAAGCGCGGAAGGAAGGCCGCGAATTTCCCCAGCGGGGTTGCCCTCCGCGTCGAGTTTTTCCTTGCCTTGAATGTAACTGATATGGGCGAGGACTAAGACATTAGTTTTGAATTCTCCGGAATAGAGTAGAGACAACATCTGCTCTACCATGTTCTGGGCCATACCCCATTCGGGCTGTGTGATCTTGAGTTCGCCGGAATTTTTATTCAAACACTGGGCGAGGCGCAGCGCCGCGTTGCACATGTGGGTTAGGGAGTCGATGACGAGGACTGTATCCAATCCCCACTCACTTGGTTTCCCAAGATCTTCGGAGCCTGGAAGACTGCGCGGCCCCCAATAGTCCAGCATGGCAAGCCCGCGTGAGAAAGCCTCGGGAACGCCGCGTGGCGATACGCGCCCGGCTACGACAGTGTACTTGTCATCCATGGTCTGGTAGATGACGTTCTTCAGCGCTTCCGGTTTGCCCGCTTTTTGAATGGCCTCGACAATCGGGTGGACTCCTTTATCGTAGTCGAGAATCCTCAGCTTGTAGCCTGCAATGGCAAGGGATGCCAGCGCGCCAGTCTTTCCTGTCCCGGAGTCGCCGATGATAAGCCCTTTGACTGGGTTGCGCGTATTGAAATTTTCGAGTGTTGGCATGGGTTGATAGTCCTTTCTGTTAAAGAAATGGGCTGGGAAGTTTGGTGCTTCCCAGCCCTGAGGTTTAGAAGTGATCTTCTTCGATGGAGTCTTCGTCGGGGGTTTCCGCATCAACTGCCGTAGGGTGAATCCCATACCGCAGCGCGACAACATTCTTCATCGCAACTAAGAGTGAGACCGACTCTTTCCTAAATGTGGCGACCATAGCTTTTCCAAAAGAAGTCTCCGCAACTACGCGGGCCTCATTATAGTCGGCCTCCGTCTTGCAGAGCAATTCTCGTGACTGTCCTGAGTCAAACAAGAACTCAATGTAATAAACTTTCTCTTCCATGGTAGTTTCCTTTCCTGTAGTTGCACAAACTTACCACCCTACTCCCGTGAGTCGAGCGGGTCCCACATTCTCTTATCGAATTTCGACTTGAGATATAGGTCTCGGACGGATGGGTCTGCCCCGCAGATTTCTCTGAAATGACAGCCCCCGAATTTGTCACAGGCCGTATCATTCTGCGGCCAATATTCTGCGTCGGCATACCGCTCGGCTAAACGGAAATAATTTATCGCATCGCGGAGCCACTCATCCAATTGGGCCTGCGTGCGATATACCAACTTCCTGGCGAAGCGTGCGCCCCCGACGAGAAGCTGCGCGGCATCCATGATAACTCCTTTGACAGTCCGCTGGGAAATAACCCGGCCCGCTAGGGAGTAGAGGGTTATCTGATTATTCGGAGTGTACTGGTTGAAGTAGTAGTCTGCTAACGCGGACTTGGTTGTCTTGCGGTCAGTCACCCATACGTCCGGGCCAAACTCAACTACGCGATCGAGGTGGCCGCAAAGAAAATACTCTGAACCATCCGCGGCCTCCGTCCCGATGCCGAGGCGGAAGGAGAGTTCCACTGCCGGTTTGCCGTTCTCCAAAATCAGCGTGCGCGCCGGATCGTCGTTGAACTTTTCAAGATACCAAAGGACTGCGCGGAGAAGGGTATATCTGTTCTTGATCCCGTAGTCCTTATGATTACGGTCTGTATCCCACGGGGTCCAGGCCCCGGAGTCGTCCCGCGTCCCGAGGGTTTGAATGTAGGTTACTGCCGCGTGTGTTCCATCCTCGTGGTTTCCGCCGAGCGCTAGTGCTTTGTCGTACAACTCCAATGCCTTGTGAAAATGAATGCCGAATGTGAGGTGGATACTTTCCCCCTGCGGCACCCAGTTTTCAATCATGGAATAGTAATACTTTCGCGGACAGGTCTTGAGTATTCCCAAACTAGTACTGTCCCACGCAGTCTGTAGCTGCGGAATACTCCGCGAAAATGCTTTGTTTATCTCTTCCGGTTTGTTGGTCATTTTGTGAGGCGCCTTTTTGTTGCGATTGCTGCTACGTAGATAAGCTCTGCGAATTCATATAGCGGCCAAAGGATGATAGCTAATATCGGCAGCCATATGTTAGAACACTTCGGCTCCTGCGCGGAAAGATTTCGGAACTCCGCACATAGGCCGAGAAGGTAAAAGACACTAATTGTTGATAGGTTTAAGTCGTCCATCTCATTCCTCCGTTGTTAACCATGGGGGTCATGGGGCCGGTTCATCTCTCCCTGACATCCTCGATCATGCCCTCGACCGAATCCCGCAGTTCCTCGGCCTTTTCCATCATCGCCTCAAGATAGTCCAGCGCGATGCTGTGATCCTGATCGCTCTTTGCCTTACGGCACATTTCCGCAACCTCCTCCGCAACTAAGTCGAGGATGTCGAAAGCAGCGATGTATTGCTGCACGGCTTCGTCGATGGTCATCTCAACACCTCTCTCTCACAACAAAACCAAAGCGCGTTCGTCGGGATATCCAAGGATCTTTGCCGCAGAGTTATAGTCGCTTATCCCTATCCCGTATTCGGGATTAACCCGTACCGCGTTCTCGTGGTCTATCCGCGCGTCGTCAAGCGCAACCCATTTTTCTGCCTGAACAGCGGGGTGAGTTTTTATCCAGTCGGTAATCGCGTTAAGGCGGCTCTCTGTCTTTGGGTAGTTTGTTCGACCAAGAATGGTCGCTGTGATGCCTTCCTTCCGTGCTATCTCCACAATGTCTGGATCACGCATCATGTTCCATGTCGTGTTAAAAACGATTGCAGCATCGCATCTGTCGCAGAGCCTGTTTACGACGGCAACTGAAACGCGGTCGAACCCGCCGCCACAGACCTGAACGGACGTATCAAAATAAAGCCGTGCTGGTTTCATCGGCCCGTCTATATCGAGAAAGACAATGTTCATCTCAAAGCCTCCAGCTTTTCCTCACAGTAAAAAATATGATCGTCGATCTGCTCGATCATCCCGGTGAATTCCCTGTCATCGAGGCCGAGCGCATTGAAGGCGTGCGCGACGCAAAGGGATTCCCGTACCTCGCTGGCTTGTTGTAACGACGCCTCGACGAAGGCGCGGAGGATTTCAGGGGTTTTCATCATTTCCAGTCCTCTCCAGCCCTGCCCCGCATGCGCAGCTATGTATGCGGCGCATGCGGGAAGTCTCGGGCAATGTTATTGCTGCACTAAATTTGCGCGCACAGCCGCATCTTTTGCCTCAAGAAGTTTGCGAAGAGCTACAGTTCTCTCCG
>ERZ724505.1783-NODE-1783-length-11302-cov-3.248422_pt1 | contig 11302 bp, 9 predicted proteins | sample MGYA00376038_ERZ724505 | MGnify/ENA primary metagenome ERZ724505 (study PRJEB28724, sample SAMN07190884) | wastewater metagenome | isolation source: effluent of sewage treatment plant in Hong Hong | place: Hong Kong | collected 2016-03-17 ... | reverse complement strand
CGCCCAACGTATTGGCAAACCGCAGGTGCAGGCCTTGACGTTCGACATCGGTGAGCCGGTGGGCTCGGTGGGCGAGGTTGAACTCCAGCAGCCTGGCGATGTCCTCGATCACCTTGAGGTCTTCTTTCAGCATTTCACTTTGCTTTTCCAATACAGTGTTCATGATTCTATCAGCAGCAATTTTATTTTTGGATGCTTCAATTCGATTTTTAAGCGCTGCAATTATCTGCTCATCATTTTTGGCCCCTTTACTCTCTAAATTGGCAAGTTCCCTCGAATCGGCATCGAGAAGTGTTTGTTCGGAATCGATTACTTTTAAATTAGCATTGATTTTTTGATCATTCAGATTGAGTGTGTCTGTTTTCTCCTTCTTCATCTGAGCAAGATGCTCACCCGTCTCTCTCACCCGACTCATCGGTTCCTTCGGAGTGTCGCTACGGCGTTTGTCTAGCTCTGTGGCTACTCTGCTTTCCGCGTCTTTCTTCTTTGTTTGCTCATTCTCGCGTTGCAGTGTTTCTGTAGCTTTCTTTTTATCTTCTGCCGTGCCTTCTTCTTTGGAATCGCCTAGCGGGGCAGGGGTTTCTTGATTCTCTCTCTGCTGCTGTGATCGACCAAATGCGGACATGACATTGACGATGGTGGCAATGACTGTCATGAGGATCACCTTCATCATCTTTTCATTGTTTTGCGGGTCTTCTGCCGCTTCGAGCAGTGCCTGCCTCATATTGTTTTCACTACCTTCTTTCGTGAAATCGAAGTTGCCCAATAGGCCTGACAATGCCTCTACGCCATTGGTGGGAGTAGCGCCCTCTGCTGGGGCTACTGGAGGGACGGCTGGTCCCTGAGTAGGTGCCTGCTCTGGCGCTTGGGTTTGAGGTTTCAGATCAAATGATGTGAGAGGAAGTGTTGGTTGCTGAGTGAGAATGCTCGGAGGTGTAGTTGGGGCCCGCTCGACAGGCGCAGGATTACTGGCAACGGCTGGTGGCCTTGCTAGGTTAGCAAGTGTACTTTCCGTTCTCTGCGATACCGAGGCTGCTGCGGGAAGGGGGCTTTCGCCTCGAATTGCATTGCGTGCTGCTCCATCCGCCGATAATGGCCCTTGGGCACCTTGGAACAGGTGATCATGAATTGCACTACTAACGTTTTGCTCATAGGTTATTTGTCCTTCTTCGCGTTCTGCAATTGTACGCTCTGGTGCGTCTTGTCCCGCTGGTCTTTCTTCCGCTGGTGCATGTGAATTTGCTTCTCTTACTGCCGCCATATTGGCTTGTTTTAGAGATGCAAAATGCTCTGCTAGATGCTGAAAGTGAGCAGCATGAACTGCTGCAATACCAGCCGTTCCTTGCAAATTCACTAATTGTTTCTGTACGGCATCAGTAGCTTGATTTTGTCGGTTGGTCGCACCACTTTCTGTTTCTTCTGCTCCGGCTGGTCTATCTTCAAGATTTTTAGCTAGCTCCGCAGCAGCGACTGCATTAGAATTCCTAGATGTTTCAGGTGAAGCACTAAAACAAATCACCCTCCTCTCCCTCTCAGAAACAGTGAATTTAAGAAAGCAGTGCTTCATACACGGGAAGGGGAAGAACGGTAAAAATAATTGAGTAATTTTTGAAGCGTGCTCTCCTCCTCTCTCCGACTCTCAGCCTCTGCCTCTTTAAGAATATCTCTACGCGCTTCGTGCACGAGGCGGCCAAGCTCGGCTGACCACTCGGCAAAGGCCTTGTCGTAGGCTTTGTAGGCTGCGGCGTAGCGGGCGAGGCGGGAGGCATGCTGCGTGGGAGTTTCTCCTGCATATTTTTCATCGAGGTGCGGGATGGAATCGGTGAGCAGCTCCGGCTCGATCTTCGCCATGAGCCCATCGTAGATTTGCCTGCCAGTGGGGACTGAAAACGGCAGGCTAGTTCCGCCTGCCTTGGCGGGGGACGCGGGTGTTGTTTGTGTCATAAAAATCCTATCAGTATAGCAAACAATTAACCCAAACGAAAGGAGAAGGCTGGGAAACAAAAAAGGCCGACTCGTGGCCAGCCTCTTTGCATGACTGTTAAGAAACACTACTTCTTCACTTCTACCTTGAAGGTGATGGGGTCATTGGGCATATTGTTAGCCTCATTCCTCGGCACACGGGCGATGGCGTGCACCACGTCTATACCCGAGGTAACTGAACCGAAGATGGTGTACTGCGGCGGGAGAGGATTATCGGCATCCATGATGAAGAACTGGCTGCCATTGGTGTTTGGCCCACGGTTCGCCATGGCAATGATGCCCGTTTTGTAGCCTGCGGCATACACGGCATTATTTGGATCGATTTCGTCGTCAAACATGGGTCCGTAGATGCTGCCTCCGCCTGTGCCATCACCGTTAGGATCTCCTCCTTGGATCATGAAATCTGGAATGACGCGATGAAATTTCAGATTTTCGTAGAAGCCAGTTTTAGCGAGAGTGACGAAATTCGTCACTGTTTTGGGGGCAAGATCAGCATCGAGCGAGAGGACAATGTCGCCTTTGGATGTCTTGAGGGTGACGACGTGCTTGCCGGAGAGATACGTGCCGTCCCAGAGTGCATTGGCTGAAGGAGAGGATGATGTCATCGTAGAATCGGAGGAAGAAGCAGAAGAGGAAGAATTGCTTGCTCCGCTGCAAGAAACGAGCGTAAGAACTGCAAGCGGAAGTAAAACGAGAGAAGCGCGCATACACACGAGGGGGAAACGAAAAAAAACTGCTGATATTCAGTGGCAGTATGGTACATCTCATTTCGTGAGGAGTCTAGATTCGTTGTTTATATAGAGTGGAACCAGCGATTATTATCTGCTTCTGCTGCTCTTGTACATTTCGGGCTTGAACGATTCGAGTCGTTCGATAGGACAAGCAAGATCGCCTAGCGATACGCCCGGAGGGAGGAGCTGATCGTAGCCAAGGAGAATCAGATCAGGACGCACCGAGCGGATCGGCACAAGGAAATCCTTCTCATCTCCCAGTATCACAGTGGCATCGGGTACTTCCTTCTTCACTCGGTCTAGTCGCGTTCGTTCGTCTTCTGCGGGCGTGTGACCTTTAATGGAAAGTACATGGTGATCTCGAGCAATGACTACCGTGAGGCGGCCCCGTCGAGACGCTTCGGCAAGCACAAACGCATGGCCGGGGTGAAACCGATCAAACGTCCCAAACACCATCACTGAACGCGCGCTCACGTCCTCAGTGTACCATGAACATCAATCAGCGCTGAGAGGAAGCGCTCTGACCGCTCGACTTGAGCTCAATGACATAGAGGCGCTTCTCGTCTAGGACATAGAGACGCGTGTCTTCAGGATCGACATAGAATGATTGGAGCTTGCCCACTTGTTCTCCTTCCAGAATGTACTGGCGCAGATACAACGCGTCACCGAGGTCATCATCACTCGTCGCAACGATGACTCTCTTGCCGACTGGGTCAAGGAAGTAGAAGTTGCCATTCGCAGAGGACTTGAAAATCTTTGTGGTACCGTCGAGGGCTCCTGCGGGCAAATTACGAATCACAAAATTCTGCTTCTCTCCTCTCAGGAGCTTCGTCACGGTTCTGCCAGAGGCTCCGATGCTTTGGCCAGCAATCTCACGAAGAACGTACACAGGACCAGTGATGGTCATGTCGATGGCGCCGGTTAAGTCGCCGTTGACATTGTACTCCGCTGCGGGTCCGAACCTGCCAGAAAGGTGCTCATACTTGTAAATTTGCTTCTGCTCTGGAGAGAGAATGTACAGATATTTAAGGTACGTCTCGATGTCTGCTCCAGTCATCCATCCTCCCGGATCTTCCGTCTTCATAATGGTGGCCTGTCCGTTCACGAATTCGATGAGGCTGTTACCAGTCGTCAAAAATACCTGTGATTGAAAGCGTAGAAATGGAGCGCCATCCACAATAAGTTCTTCAGTATTGAGACGAGAGGGCTTGTCGACAGAATTGAGCAGTACTCGATAGACGTCTTGCCGATCGTAGACAAAGAATTCTCCATCGGAAATACCGATGAGTCCTTGAGCGACGACATCGGCTTTTTCGGAGCTCAGGTTGGCAGCAACTCGCGGAGGGATGCGAATGATGTTGTTCATCTCCTCTCGCTTGGATCGAATGCGGTCGAGGAGATTTAAGGCATCGCTCCTAAAGAGCCCTGACTCATTGCCCATAATCTGACGCGCACGATCTTCCGCGCGCTTCAGAAAGACATTGGCGCTCTCAGCTTCCCCAGCTAGCTCACGATTGTCCGCAAGCTTGATGTCGCTCTCTATCTGCTCTATGAGCGCGGCAAGCTCGCCTTTTGTCTGGCTCTTTTGAGTAGAGAGCGAGAGCTGCACAAACATCCAGAGTACGAGGAAAAGAATCACGACACCCGCAAGTAGCAGTAAGTGCGCGCGACGCTTTCTGTGGGGATCTGAGAGATCTGAGAGGAATCGGGACACTGAACCGCTTTCGCGTAAACGTACTATAGCTCCATGCAACGCCCTGTGCAGAGACACAAGAGCAGGGAGTGAGACGGCGGAGAGTCGCCCCACGATACCACCTGTACGGGGCCCACCTCTCTGATATCGCGCGGGCCCCGACCGATTCCGAGAGATGGGCGTGCGGGCAGAGGCTCGCGAAGGCGGAGAGAGTTTGACAGCGTCCGCCGCAACGGCGATGTGCGCGAGGCAGGCTGTCTCTTTCTCGCTATCGAGGTCAGCCACAAGCTGATTGAGTACGCTTCCTGAGCGAAGAGTGGTCTGGGCAAGCTGCGCGGGGGTGACGGTTCTGAGGAGTCGCTGCGTGCTCAAAATGACACTGTCGCCCGGCTCCAGCGGGCCGCTCACGATGTGCAGAAACGCAACAGGTTGTTTGCCTCTGGCGTACTCCGTGATCTGCGTCGCCGCGCCATTGCGAACGAGATACGCCTCTGCTCGCCCCACATGAGAAAGGTGGAAATTGCCATCTGTCTCCAGTAGCCCGACAATGGCATGAATCTCTGAAATAGCATCGCTCAATTGGAAGCCCTTCAGGAGGCCGTTCAGTTCTTTAAGGGCGCTCTCGAGCCGATCGTAGGCATTTCCTTCGGCTTCTAGCACACTGTGAGTCAGCACGCTCTCACACTCCTCTTTCAGGCTTCCGCTCCCTCCGTCTTTGCCTTGGGTATGGAGCAAGAGCACCACTCTCTCACCCTTCTCCTCTCCGAGGAGAATCGGCATAAGATATGTCCCTTCAAGTGCTTTGCTGTGGCCCGTCGAGACGTGAATTCTCATACGGTTATCAAGGCTACAGGGTATCGGCTCGGACGGCAAGCAGCGCTTTTTTCAAAATGTCGCAGCTTCAAACAGACATGCGCCTGCTTGAGACGTGACAATTGTCTTATTTCAAAAATTTACTTCTAATTATTCATTGTTCTGAAGCCAAAAAAAAAGCCCTATGACAAACTTCTCTTGCTACATTCTTCCCCAGAGCCTACAATAGTGGTACGTGAAGAACCACGATTAGTTACATTCCAATACGTAGACAAATGAAATCAGTTCATGAATGGGTGAAGAAAGTAGTCGGCGAAAAGCCGAGTAATCCGACGCATGCTCCGCACGCAAAAGCGCCCTCTTCTCCCGTACCACACCACAAGCATCCTATACAGAGACCGCAACAAAAAATGCAACCGGCACCCGTCGGGCAGCCTGGCAAACATCTCAAAATCTATCCTCTCGGGGGATTTGAAGAGGTGGGACGAAACTGCCTCGTCATCGACGTTGACAACGATCTCTACATCATCGATCTCGGCTTGCAATTTCCGGAAGAAGACATGCCAGGAATCGACTACCTGATTCCGGATCTTTCCGCGCTTCGGGGAAAAGAGCACCGCATTCGCGCGGTCATCTTCACCCATGGTCACCTAGACCACATCGGCGCAGTGCAACACGTGATTCAGCAACTTCGCTTTCCACCGTGTTACGGCACAAAGCTCACGATGGCCTTCGTGAAAAAACGGCTGGATGAAGAAAAATTGACGAGCAAAGCGAAGTTGAATACCTCTGCGTTCGGCCAGAAGATCGTGCTTGGGCAAGTGACGATCGAATTTTTACGCGTCACCCACAGCATTCCCGATTCTGCCGCCGTGGCAGTGCACACACCCTACGGAACGATCGTGCATACTGGCGATTTCAAGTTTGACCTTACGCCGATGAACGAGCCCCCTGCCGATTTTCAGAGGCTCGCAGAGCTTGGTGACGCTGGAGTGCTCGCCATCATCGCAGACTCCACCAATGCCACCAAGCCCGGCAACGCCCTCAGTGAAAAGGCGATCTCCGAAACGCTCTACCATCTGATGCGCGATGCGAAGGGCCGCCTCATCGTCTCCACATTCAGCTCTCTTCTGAATCGGTTGCAACAAGTGATCGAGCACGCCAAAAAGCTGAATAGAAAAGTATTCGTCTCAGGGCGCTCCATGGAAGAGAACATCGACATTGCCTGCCAGCTTGGGTACATCGATGCGCCACGAGGACTCATCCGAAAGGTGGGGCCGGGGATGGAAAAGCTGCCGGACCGGGAAGTGATCATCCTCACCACAGGATCGCAAGGAGAAGAACGCGCAAGTCTTGCCCGCATGGGACTCGGCACTCACCAACACGTGAGGGTGAAGAAAGGCGATACAGTCATCTTGAGCAGCAATCCTATCATCGGCAACGAACGAGCAGTGTCTAAGGTGGTCAATAACCTCAATCTTCTCGGAGCGAGAGTCTTCACCAATCAAGAGTTGGCGCTGCATACCACGGGGCACGGCTACCAAAACGACATTCTCCTCATGCACAGGCTCGTGCGAGCCAAACACGTCATCCCCGAACACGGAGAACCGTACATGCGCGCAGCACATGCAGATCTTGTGCGAGGTATCGGCTACGAAGACAATAAAATCCACTTGCTCACCAACGGTGAAATTCTTGAATTTGATGCACAGGGCAATGCCAGAAGATCCAAGCATCGCTTACCCGCCAACGATATCATCATCGATGGCCGAGGGGCAGGAGGCGACGGCCAACGCATTTTGGATGACAGGCTCATGATGAGCAAAGCGGGCATGTTCATCGCCACGCTGAAGGTGTATGCCGATTCCATGCGACTCGTCTCAGATCCCCTCCTGCTCTCGCGGGGGCTCATCTACGGCTCAGAGCAAGCTGAAATACATGCACAGGCGACGCAGGTGATTCGAAAGGCATATGAAGAAGCGATCGCACGAGGAGAGAAGTCCATCTCAAATCTTAAGCGAGAAATCACGAGCGCTCTCTGGCGATTCTTCTCAAAAAAGCTGGACCGAGAGCCGATGATCGTGCCGATTATCATAGAAGTGTGACGACCAGTGTTCCTGTCAGACGCTCAAACGTTCTCCCATCGTTTGCCGTGAAGAACGTCGTTCATTGCGAATGATCGGCGTACGTGCAGGAGCGCGCGTTCTGTTCCAAGGCTGCGCGCGTAGAAGCCTTCCTGCCAAGCAAATCCGCCAAAACCGGCTGCGTGGATGTGCCTCGTGCATGCGCCCTTGAACTGATTCATGATGATCCCCAAATCAGGAAGCTGTACCGTCGGCCGCAGGATGACAATCCCGTGCAGCTGCTCGGGAGTCATGATCCACGCATCGAGATACACATTCTGGCGGGTATGCGGAATATCTTGCCAGTACTGCATGACGATGCGTCCGATGTCAGAAAGAATGAGTCCACGGTCTCTCAGCGTGCCAAACGAGTGCCGCCCCGCCTTCGTGCGCACTGTCACGAGGGAAACCGGGAGGGGGAGAGGGGCATCAGCAAGAACATGCGGATCGAGAGATGGCGCGAGGCAAGGGGTCATGCCGGTATCGTATCGGTCAACAAGCAGTGGCGGTGTCCCTCCACTCGCTGTCACTGGGAAGGAAATGGCTATTTGCGCGTATTCATGAGAAATAATCGGTTCCGTGAGGACAGGGAACGTGAGTGGTTGCTCTTCCTGTAACATGCTCTTCGCAAGAAGAGAGAGCAACGGAAGAACGCACATCGTGTAGACTAAGAGAAAGAACTTCCGTACCCTTCAGGTTTTCATGCCATCCCGCGCAATCATCGGCTCTGCCGCATGGCAAATTGCGAGCCAAATTGTTATGGCGGCATTAAGTGTTGCAACTGTCAAATTCGTTGCATTGGGCCTCAGCAAAGAGCTGGCGGGCAACTACAACTCTGCATACGGATTTTTGCAGCTCTTTGGCATCGTTGCTGATTTCGGCCTGTACGCTGTCTCTGTACGAGAAATGAGCGCAACAAAAAGAAAGGTAGACGTACTCGCAACACTCATCGTTCTACGACTCATTATTCTCGCAGTGTCGCTCACTGCTGCCATTAGCATTGTGTGGGTGCTCCCGCAGTGGCGCGGCACGCCGCTTCCTCTGGGGGTGACGATTGCATCTCTCGTCCCCCTCTTCACGCTGCTTGCTGGCATCCTGCGGACCGTCTTCCAAGTGACCTACACCATGCAATACGTGTTCGTAGCCGAAGTTGCTCAGCGCATTCTCACTGCGTCTGGCATTGGCCTCGTGGTCCTCCTAGGGCTTCGAAGTAGCGATGATGTCTTCTACTACTACCTTTTCCTCCTCATCGGAGGGATCGGCGCACTGCTGCTGCTTTCGCTTTCGTTCATTTTTGCTTCTCGGCTCATGCCGCTTCGTCTGCGATGGTCTGGCAGCGAGCTTTCCTCGCTCTTTAAGCGTGCCTCGCCGTACGGCATCGCCTTCCTCTGCATTGCCCTCTATCGGCAGTTTGATATTACAATGATCGCTCTCCTTAGGCCTGATTACGAGATACAGAATGCCTACTATGGATTCGCCGGAAGGATCATTGAAATGACGTACTTGATCCCAACGTACCTTCTCAATTCTGTTCTTCCGGCCATAAGCGGGCGAGCATGGGAGACTGATTCGTCAGCGCACGTACTCGGAAAAACATTCGCGCTCACAGTGCTCTGCGGGGCGGTGTCGCTCGTCTTCTGCCTCCTGTGGGCACGGCCGCTCATTCAGCTACTCACGAGCAGCCGCTACCTAAGCTCGCCTGGGCATGTGGGGTCCGATACGGCTCTCATGCTCTTAAGCCTCCCCGCTCTGCTCAATGGCATCGTGCTCTTCTGCTTCTATGTGCTTCTGGCTCGGGACGAATGGAAACGGCTCGTCGCCACGATGCTGGTGGCAGTCTTCACTTCTCTCCTGAGTAATGTCCTCCTCGTCCCGCCGCTCGGTTTTGTGGGCGCTGGGATAACGGCCATCATCGTCAATACCCTCCTCGTAGTGCTCCTATTGCCACAAACGCTTCGACTCACGCGCATTTCTCTCCCGCCCAACTTCTGGGGAAAGCTGTGGCTCTTCATCCTGCCCCTCTCTGCCATGCTATGGCTGAGTGCACGATTCATGGTCTCCTCGCCAAGAATCGTCCTCGGACTGCTCCTCGCCACAGCCGTCATGGGCGCACTAGCCGGCGCGACGAGGCTCGATCGAACCCTCCTCGCCACAACACCGCTTGGGAAAGAGGGCAAACAATGATATAATAATCAGAAATGAAAAAAATACTCAGAACGATCCTTCTCGCATCCGCCTTGCTGACTCTGCCCTCAGTGGTGGTCGCTGCGAGCGTTCCTCCGAATGTGACGGGCGTAACGGCTGCAGTCATCAATGGCGCGCTCACGGTTCAGTGGCAGCCGGTGAAGGACTCCTCTGTCTCGAAGTATCGCATTTATTACAGTCGTGCTTCCATTCTCGGTAATCAAGGCGATTTTGATGATTTTGTAGAAACACTCACGAGTGAGCCATCGTTTACATTTCCGAGCGTGCCGTACAAGGGAAGCACTCTCTACATTTCTGTCATGGCAGTGAATGCTCAGGGCAACGAGAGTGAGGCGTTTGAGTCGGAAGCAAGCGTGAAGACTGAGCTGCCTGCGTCAAACGGCGGACCCTCCTCGAGCGTCTCAAGCGAGACGCGAACAGCTCTTCCCGTCGAGACTGCGACTGTGATGTCGTCCCCCGTCGCTTCCGCATCGTCATCGACGATGCCAGTGTATATCCCTACGCCAAGTACTCCGCAGCCGCCTACACCGACAATGGAGATCGACGTCGCGCCCCCTCAGAAAGAGTTAACGACCTCCCTCTCAGAAACGGGCATCGGGCTGCTTGGGCTCATGCTCGTCTCGGGCGGCATCGCGGGCGCGAGGGTACGAAAACACTCGAAGGTCACTCCGTAATCTCGTCACGACAGACGAAAACTCCTGCGCGTTTCTTTCTCTCGCTCAAGCCAGCCACATACGATGGCAGCGTGCCTGCTTCTTTCGTATCACATCGTTGCCTCTCTCTGTTCATCGTGTGCCTCGCGGGTTCTGCGTGGGCATGCTGGCAGCTGTCGCTCTTGCCAGACGGAGCGGCTCACTTGTACTTCTTCGATATAGGACAGGGTGACAGCGCGCTCATTGTGAGCCCGACGGGCAAACAAGCGGTGATCGATACGGGGCCCGATCTCTCGTCACTCGAACGAATAGCCGAGCGCATGCCATTCTTCGATAGATCTATTGACCTCCTCATTCTCTCGCATCCCAATCTGGACCACATCGCCGCAACCCCGGAGCTTCTCACGAGATACTCGGTCGGCAGTGTGCTCATCACCGGCACGCCCTACCGCCTGGGTGCGTACGAGCGCGCTCTTGCGATCATACGGGAAAAAGGCATTCCAGTTATCGCGGTACATCCCTCGCAATCAATCCACTTCGGAGACGGCCTTTCCATTGATATGCTCTGGCCTCCTCAGGGCAGTTGGGGGCGCGCATGGAAGAATGTCAATAATGCGTCGGTGGTGGCGCGAGTGCGGTTCGGAGAGCACGCGGCACTCTTTACCGGCGACATCGAATCGGATGCGGAGAGCGCCCTCTTGCAGAGCGGGATAGACATATCCGCCGAGGTGCTGAAAGTGGCTCACCACGGCAGCCGCACTTCCACATCCACTGGCTTTCTGCTCGCCGTTCATCCCTCGCTTGCGGTCATCTCGGTCGGGGCTCGCAATCGCTTCGGCCACCCAAGGCAGGAAACACTCTCTCGACTCTCGCACTACGGCATCCCGTTCAAGCGCACAGACATCGACGGCACGGTGGAGGTGGTATGGCGGTGAGGACATGCTGTATCCTGCAGGAGAACATGATCGCCGTCGTCATCTTCGCCGGGCTCTCCAAACGATTTTGGCCGCTCTCTGAAAAGTGCCTGCAACACATTGCGGGGAGAACCGTACTCGAGCACCAACTCTCGCGCTTGCGAGAGGGGGGAGTGCGAGACATCCT
>ERZ724505.1781-NODE-1781-length-11303-cov-4.313922_pt1 | contig 11303 bp, 15 predicted proteins | sample MGYA00376038_ERZ724505 | MGnify/ENA primary metagenome ERZ724505 (study PRJEB28724, sample SAMN07190884) | wastewater metagenome | isolation source: effluent of sewage treatment plant in Hong Hong | place: Hong Kong | collected 2016-03-17 ... | reverse complement strand
CCTGATGGCCGGCGCCGACACGCGGCTGAAGGAGTGCCGCAGCGCCTTCTCCGCCATGCGGCAGACCCACTACAGCCTCACCCTGCCCTACGTGTCCGACCCGAACGCGCAGCGGCTGCGCGGCCCCCGCCTACTGCCCAACGCCCTGTTCATGCCCTACCTCGACGCCATGGGTGCCAAGCGGCGGGAAGCCAACGCCGCACTCGACAAGTTCTGCGACGGCTACGACGAGGACAAGGCCGCGGCGCAGGCCAACCTCGGCACGCTCGCCGACAGCGTCTACCCTACCGTAGAGCAGGTGCGCAGCCTGTTCCGCGCCGAGTTCGAGTTCTCGCCGATCCCCGCCGGCGCCGACTTCGTCAACCTGCCCGACGTGATCCTGAAGAAGCTCTCGGGCACGCTGGCCGACCGCCAGGCCGCCGCGCTGGCCTCGGCGATGCGCGGCATGTGGGAGACCGCCCGCGAGCGCATCGAGCACCTGGCCGCCGTCATGGCCGACCCCGAGAAGACGTTCAAGGAGAGCACGGTCGAGCAGGCGCAGGACCTGATCAAGCTGCTGCCGGGCTGGGCGATCAACGGCGACCCACGGGCGCACGAGGCGGCGGCCGACTTGCTCGGCATGCTCGACGGCGTCACCGCCAAGCTGATCCGCAAGGACGGCGCGGTGCGCGCGGAAATCGCCGACCGGGCGCGGGCGCTGGTGGTGAAGCTGAACGAGTGGGGGGTGTGATGAACGCCCCCAACCCGCACGAGCCCCCTCCCCCGCCGCCCTGGCTCACCGCCTGGCACGCGCCCATCCCGGAGCGCGACGAGCCTGTCGAGCGCCCCCCGCCAGTGCCCATGGTGATCGCGATCGCGGCGTCATGCCTGGCGCTCGGTGTGATGCTGGGCCGGATGTTCTGAAACCACTACAGTAGGGAAACCTCAACATGCACCCCTTCACCGAGGTCAAGCTCACCGTCGAGCAGACGCAGGCCATCGACGTCGCCCGCGTCGGCTTCATGACCGCCTGCCCCTTCTATGCCCACTACTTCTACAGCGAGATGACCGAGGTGTTCACCAAGGACATCCCGACCGCGGCGACCGACGGGCGGCGCATCTTCATCAACCCCGAGTACGTCGCCGGCCTCAAGCCCGCCGAACGCGTGTTCGTCTATGCCCACGAGGTCGACCACGTCATCTCGCGAGACCCGCAGCGCATCAAGCACTACAAGACCCTCGGCAAGGTGCGCTCCAAGCCGGCTGACGCGACGCAGTGGAACGTCGCCACCGACTACCGCATCAACGCCGGCCTGATGGAACAGGGCGTCGGCATGATGAACCCGAGCTGGCTCTATGCCCCCGACGTGTCGGGTGATGCGCTGGCCGAGGAGGTCTACGAGCGCAAGTACAAGAAGCCGCCCGAGACCTACTCCGGTAGTGGCAAGGCGCCGAAGGGGATGAAGGGCGACAAGACGGCGGATGCCAACGGCGGCGCGTTCGACCAGGTGCTCGAGCCCGCCACCGACCCCGCCACTGGGCAGGAGGATCTGCCGAGCGACATGGAGTTCAAGGAGGCCATCGCCAAGGCGGCCGCCGCGGCCAAAGCGATCGGCAAGCTTCCGGCGTCCCTGCAGCGCCGCATCGACGAGATCCTGCAGCCGCAGGTCGACTGGCGCGAGCATATCCGCATGCTGATGACCGGCAAGATCGGCGCGCGCAGCGAGACGTGGGACCGGCTCAACCGCCGGCGGCTGGTACTCAACCCCATGGTCGCCATGCCCGGCCGCCGCGGCTTTGGCTGCGAGCTGGTGGCCGTCATGATCGACACCTCCGGCTCGATCGGCCAGCGCGAGCTGTCTACCTTCCTCGCCGAGGTCGGCGGCATCCTGCAGGACGTGCGGCCGAAGGAAGTCATCGTCATCGGCTGCGACGCCGCCATCACCCAGGTCGAGACGCTGCGCACGCTGGACGAGCTGGGCGACCTGAAGCGGCGCGGTGTGAAGGGCGGCGGCGGCACCAGCTTCATCCCCCCGTTCGCATACCTCGCCAAGCACCAGCTCAAGCCGGCGGCCGCGGTCTACCTCACCGACATGCTGGGCCCGTTCCCCGGGCCGCAGCCGTTCCCGGTGATCTGGGCGGCGACCACCGACAACGTCGCGCCGATCGGTGACACGGTGCGTATCCAGGTGAAGGAGGATTGAGGTGAACAAGACCTATCTCGACGGACTACGTGAGGCATTGGCGCTCGCTCAGGCTAGACCGACTGCCTTTGCCTTCAGCATCGCTGCGGAGATCAACACATTGGTCGAGGCGGAGACGGCGCGTTTGCTTGAAGTGCAGCGACGCGTGGCTAGGAACCTCGGGCCGCGCTACGGGAGGGACTGATCCATGCCCCTCGACTTCCCGGGCTACGTCGCCGCGCAGGTGCGCCAGCTCGAAAAGCTGGCCGCCTTCGCCCAGGAGAGGGGCTACTGGCTGTGGTTCCGCCCGCACTCCGATGAACCGCTGCTGCCGAATATGATCTCGCGTGGGGCGGCCGGCGCACTGCAGCGGATGATGAACGACCATGCCGACGAGTATGGCCGACGACACCCGCTATCCGTCACCGTCAGCCTGTGCCCAGCATCCATGGAGGCCAGCCGGGCCAGCGGCAAGCTGGTGCTCGATGATCCCGCCGACCCAAACGCACGCATCGCGGTCAGCTTCAACATCCCCAACCGCGTCAAGTTCAAGCCGATTGTCGGCGCCATGAGCCTGATCTCCACCACGCACGAGCGCCTGATCGAGCCCACCCGCACGTTGTTCTGCCACCACCCCATGTCCGACCGCCATGAATACTACGGTCGTGGCAAGGCGGCATTGGCGGCGGTGCTCCCCATCCTCGACATGCCCGAGAACCGGGCGCTGCTGAAAGGCTAGACCGATGCCCAACTGGCGCTTCTCCGGTGCGATCGTCTCCGACATCAATGCCCGCGCGACGGTGCTGGCGGACACCCAGGCGAAGTGGATCTGGGGCCGCTGCCCGCTCAGCTTCGAGCAACTGCAGGCGATCCTTGTGCCCGACCCGAAGGTATGGGGCGCGATCACCACGGCGCGTGATGCGGGCGTCGAGGTGCCGCAGGCCAGCTCCTTCTCGCTCGTTTTCTCCGCCAAGCTGTGGCCGGAGATCCAGCGCAGCGCCGCGCTCACCGTCACTGCTCCGCACGGGCAGAAGTGGTGGAAACCAAAGACCTACGGCTTCCATGCCGGCTACGACGACGGCCGCGCCGATGAAAACTGGCGAGGCAATAAATCCGGCGCCTACATCCGACCCGACCAGATCGAGGACGACGAGACGCGCCAGCAGCTTATCCAGTGGGTGAACCTCTCGGTGCGGAACGCGAGGCTGCGCAACATGGCAAAAACGGCAGTCAGCAAGGCGATGGACTACTTCGAGTCCACCGGGCAGCTCCTCGCCACCTGGCCGTTCCTCACCACGCTCTGCACCGACGCCTTCTGGACCAACCGCTTCCGCAGCCCGCCGGTCAAGCTGCACAACTACTACCAGCCGTTGTTCGATAGCACGGTGAAGCCGGTCACACGCGAAGCCACCGAGGTGTTCCTCACCGGCGCCAGCATGCTCGAGCCGTACGAACCCGACACCACGCGTGTGCACGCCACCCTGTCCGTCTATAATCCCGTCGCCAACCCCGAGGATTACGCGCCGTGATCGTCACCGTCGACCTCGAAACCTACTACAGTAGTGAATACAGCCTCTCGCGGATGACCGAGATCGACTACATCCTCGACCCGAGGTTCGAGTTCATCTGCTGTTCGGCGAAGGTCGACAACCATCCGGTGCAGCGTGCGTGGGGCCAGGCGGCGATCGAGGCATTGCTGCGCCCCCTGCCCTGGGACCGCCTGGCGATGCTGGCGCACAACAACCGCTTCGACGGCGCCATCCTGGCCTGGAGGCTGGGCCTTGTGCCGAAGCTCTACCTCGACACGCTCTCCATGGCCCGGGCGCTGACGCACGCCAAGATCGGCCGCTCCTCGCTCGCCGCGGTCAGCGACTACCTGGGCCTGCCACCCAAGGGCGACGAGGTGGTGCACGCCCGCGGCAAGCGGCTGGCCGACTTCACGCCGCAGGAAGCCGAGCGGTACATGGGCTACTGCGACCGCGACACCGACAACTGCAAGGCGATCTTCGACACCATGCGCCCTTCGATGCCGACAAGCGAGCTGGCGGTGATCGACTGGAACCTGCGCATGTTTATCCAGCCGCAGGTAGGGCTCAACAGCGACATGCTGGCGCAGCACCTGCACCAGGTCCGCGCCGACAAGGAGGCTGCGTTCGGTCGGCTGGCGCACATCGACCGTGCAGTGTTCAGCTCGAACCAGAAATTCGCCGCCCTGTTGGAGGGTATGGGTGTCGACGTGCCGACCAAGATCTCCCCCACCACCGGCAAGCTCATGCCGGCGCTGGCCAAGAACGACGTCGCGTTCAAGGAGCTCGCGGCCGACGAGTCCCTCTCGACCGAGGCACAGGCCGCGATCGCGATCCGCCTGTCGGCGAAGTCGACGATCGAGGAGACCCGCACCGAGAAGATACTCAACCTAGCCCTACGGGAGTGGGGCGGCGAGCGGCGCGGCATCGCACCGGTGCCGCTGAAATACTACGCCGCGCACACCGGCCGGTTCGGCGGCGACGGCGGCTTCAACTGGCAGAACTTCCAGCGCGGCTCGATGGTGCGCCAGGCCGTCGAAGCGCCGCCCGGGTACGTCATCATCCACCGCGATGCCTCGCAGATCGAGGCCCGAATGAACGCCTTCCTCGCCGGCTGCGAGCGGCTGCTCCACGCGTTTGAGCGGGGTGAGGACATCTATTCCCAGTTCGCCTCGATCTTCTACGGCATGCAGGTCACCAAGGAGGACAAGCTACGCCGCTTCGTCGGCAAGACCTCGATCCTCGGCCTGGGCTACGGCATGGGCGCGCCGCGGTTCAAGGTCACGCTGTTCCTCGGCCAGGGCGGCGTCAGCGTGCGCGTCACCGACGACGAGGCGCGCTCGATCGTGCAGACCTACCGCAAGACCTACCAGGAGATCCCGTACCTCTGGGATCGCGCCGAGGGGATGTTGTTCCGCATGGTCGGCAAGTCCATCGCCTACGACGGTAGTGAGACCTCCCGGCGGCTGATGGAGCGGATGACGCTGCCCGGCGTGCAGGAGATCCCCGCCATTGAGTTCACCGCGAACGAGATCTGGCTGCCAAACGGGCTGTTCATCCCCTACCCCAACCTGCGTATCGAGCCGGCTGATCCAAGCACCGGCGAGGGTGGCGGCTTCGTCTACAACGGCCCGCGCGGCGAGAACGACATGCGCCACCTGTTCGGCGGCAAGGTGGTCGAGAACCTCTGCCAGGCCCTGAGCCGCATCGTGATCACCGACATCGCGCGGCGCGTGAAGTCCGAAGCCGGTATCTGGCCCTGGCTCACCACGCACGACAGCCTCGACTACTGCGTGCCGCACCAGAACGCGGCCGAGTTCGACGCCTACCTCGACCGCCAGTTCGCCATGCGCCCGTCCTGGGCGCCCACCCTGCCGCTCGCCAGCGAAGGCGGCTGGGGCTTCACCCTCGCTGCCGCCGAGAAAGCAAGGAACCCAGCATGGACGCACTCGATGACATCCGCCGCCTGATCGCCGAGACCGAGCAGGAGGTGAAGAAGGTGTCCGCCCGGCGCTGCTGGGGCTTCCACGCCTGGGAGCCGTGGATCGACTTCGCGCTGCACCAAGAGCGCCACTGCGCGCGCTGCGGCCAGGTGCAGGTCGGGCAAGTGCGCAAGTGCGAACATCCGGTCTGGGAGGCGCAGGCGCTGCACGGCATCGCGCCCAACGGGATGCTGATTGGGCACATCGCGTACCAGGAATGCACGACCTGCGGGAAAGGGCGCAGCGTGCAGACGTTCGTGACCGATAATCACTAGCGTCGTGTTTGCGGAGGTGCTATAATATTCATCCAACAATCCTCAATAAAATGTAGAACATGAGCAGCACCATACAACAACCCAAGGCGTTTGCGTGGTCGTATTCCGCGCTCAAGAACTTCGAGACCTGCCAGAAACGCTACCTCCATTACAACGTCCGCAAGGACGTCGTGGAACCCGAGACGCCGCAGCTCGCCGAGGGCAACGCGCTGCACAAGCACTTCGCCGACCGCCTCTCCAAGGGAACGCCACTACCGTTGGGGTATGGCATGCACGAGCCGCTGCTGGCCCGCATCGCCGCCGCGCCCGGCACGTTGGTGGTCGAGCAGAAGCTGGCGATCACCGCGGAGTTCCGCCCCGCCACCTACTTCGCCCGCGACGTGTGGTTCCGCACCGTGGTCGACGCCGGCAAGACGCACGAGGGGCGCTGCACGGTGTTCGACTGGAAGACGGGCAAGCAGGTCGCCGACGACACCCAGCTCGCCCTGATGGCCGCGACGATCATGGCCCACGACCCCAGCGTGCAGCGGGTGAAGGCGGCGCTGGTCTACGTCAACCACGGCGGCATCGAGCAGGCGGAGTATACGCGCGACAGTCTGGTGGAGATCTGGAACGACATCATCCCGCGCGTGCGGGCGATCGAAAAGGCCGCGGCGACGCAGACCTACCACCCCAAGCCGTCCGGTCTGTGCCGGCGTTACTGCGCGGTGGTGTCGTGCCCATACCACGGCAAAGGAGGGTGAGATGCGGGAAGCCACCCTGCGCAGGGTCCGTAATTTTCTACCCCAACTTGTCCACGCCCAGCTTCCACGTACGGTCAGCGAGAAGGTCGCCGTCACCATCGAGTGCGACAGTGCCATGTTGAAGGTGTACGCGGTCTTCACGGAATGGCGCGAGACTTCGCGTGGAGCCGCAAAGAAATGGCGCTTCGAGCTGCAGGACGGCTCGTTCGAGGGGCGCCCGGCCAAGTGCCGTCTGCGCGACGAGGATATCTCCCTTCTTTGTGTGAGTGTATAACAATGTCACTACCGTCGTGGTTGAAGAACGTCATGGGCAGCCCGAACCCGCAGGGGGATTTCGGGCAGGCAGCAACGCAAACCCTGGGTCAGGCACTCGGGATTGCGCCGCAGCAGCCGTTTAACGGGTATCCGGGCGGACTCGGCCAGTGGTCGATCGACCAAGCCGTGAGGCAAGCGCAGATGGGCGTGATGAATACCGGTACGGCGCCTCAACCGCCGCGATACCGAGGCCGCGTCGCCGTCGCGGAGCGTCTGGCATCCAGCATCGCCGATAAGATCGTGGCCGAGCTGCCGCCGACGGCGGCGATCCGCATCGCACACGTCGAAGTCGTGCACGGCGGCGATCGTGGGCCAGAGGTCTTGATCGAATTTGCTGGGCGCGCGCTTGGTGACGGCATCTTTGCCCTCCCCCTCACCGAAGATTTCCCCACCGACGCCGACATCTCCCGTATTCTCCTGGCAATGCCGTGACGCCGGAAGGTAAAATCAAAGAAAAGGTCAAGAAATTACTTGACCCACGCAGGCCGAAACTGTATTACGAAATGCCGGTTCCTGCTGGATACGGCAGGCCGTCGCTTGATTTTGTGGGTTGTTACTACGGTAAGTATTTCGCCGTGGAGACGAAGCGCAGGGGCAAGCGGCTGACCGACCGGCAGGAGGGCACGCGTGATGACATGCGTGCCGCCGGCGGCATGGTGTTCGAGGTGCTGGGTGACGCGGGGCTCGATGAGCTGAGCGCCTGGTTGGAGTCCGTCGAGGAGGCGAACCGTTGATCCACACGGCCAAAGGCGGCACGACGCTCGTGGTCCCGTTCCAGCCCGAGCTCGCCCTGCTGATCCCCCACGCCAAGCCGCTGGTGCACAACGGCGAGCGGCTGCTGGTGATGCCGAACGGGCCGGAGGAAGCCAAGCTCTGCCGCAACCTCGGCGTGCCGGTGCCGTCGCCGATCTTCACCCGCTACGACTGGCCCGGCGATCGCCCGCCGTGGGAGATCCAGAAGTTCACCGCCGGCCTCATGGCCGAGAGCCCGCGCGCCTACGTCCTGAACACGATGGGCACCGGCAAGACCCGCAGCGCCATCTGGGCCGTCGACTACCTGATGAAGCTCGGCAAGGTGAAGCGGGCACTGATCCTGTCGCCGCTGTCGACCCTCACCATCGTATGGGAGCGCGAGCTGTTCGCGACGGTTCCCTACCGTAGGGCGCGGGTGCTCTATGGCCCGAAGCAGAAGCGCCTCGATGCGCTCGCGGCCGACGCCGACTTCTACATCGTCAACCACCACGGCCTGCTGGTGCTCGGCGAGGCGCTGCTGCGCAAGAAGTTCGATGCCATCATCATAGACGAGCTGGCGGTGTTCAGGAACCGCGCCACCGAGTTGTGGAAGGCCATGAGCAAGCTGGTCGCGCCGGCGCCGTATGCCTGGGGGCTGACCGGCTCGCCGACGCCGCACTCGCCGATGGACGCCTACGGCCAGATCCGCCTGCTGACCCCCAACCGCGCGCCGCGGACCAAGGGCATGTGGGAGGACATGACCATGCGGAAGATCACGCAGTTCAAGGCGGTCGCCCGCCCCGAGGCAAACACCATCATCCACGAGGCGATGCAGCCGTCGGTGCGCTTCACACGCGAGGACGTGATGGAGCTGCCAGACACCATCTACGTCGATCGCAAGGTCGAGCCCGACGCCGAGGCGAAGCGCGCCTACAAGTTGCTGTTCGACAAGATGCGCACCACCACCCAGGACGGGCGCAGCATCACCGCGGCGAACGAGGGCGTGCTGACGATGAAGCTGCTGCAGGTCGCCTGCGGCTACATCTACGCCGACGACAAGACCGTCTATGAGCTGCCGAACAAGGCGCGGCTGTCGGCGCTCGAGGAGCTGGTCGACGAGTGCGACGCCAAGCTGCTGGTGTTCATGCCCTTCGTGCACGCACTAAAGGGCGTGGCCGAGCACCTGCGCAAGGCGGGCAACAGCGTCGAGATCGTATACGGCGAGACGTCGAAGGGCGCGCGCGACCGTATCTTCCACAAGTTCAAGACCGAGCCCGACCCGCGCATCATCGTCGCGCATCCGCAGACCATGGCGCACGGGCTTACGTTGACCGAGGCCAACACGATCGTCTGGTACGCGCCGGTGCCCAACCTCGAGATCTACGAGCAGGCCAACGCGCGCATCACCCGGCCCGGCCAGACGCGCAAGACGCTGATCGCACACCTCGCCGGCACCAACGTCGAGCGCGCCACCTACAAGCGCCTGCGCGAGCGTGCCTCTATGCAGGGGATGCTCTTGCAGATGTTCAAGGAACAGGGAGTGGAGTTCTGATGCCTGACCTAACCTTCATCCTCCTCAACGGCCCACCCTACTCGGGCAAGGACACGTTCGCCGGCATCGTGAAGAAACACTACAGTAGTAGGGTAACACACCGAAAGTTCTCAGCGCCGCTCAAGCAGGGGCTCGAGGAAATGTTCCGCCTCACGACCCACGAGGTCGAGAAGCTCGACGCCGACAAGGGCACGCCGTCGCCGCTGCTCGGCGGCATGTCGTGGCGCGATGCGCAGATATGGCTGAGCGAGGAGGTGATGAAGCCGAAGTTCGGCGCTGACATCTTCGGCCGGCTGCTGTGCAAGCCGTTCGAGGGTGGTATCGACCCGCGCCGGCGCCTGGCCGTGGTGAGCGACAGCGGCTTCATCACCGAGGCGCAGGTGGTGCGCGAGACGTTCGGCGCCGACAAGGTCCACGTCGTCGAGCTGCACAAGCCAGGCTGCAGCTTCAAGGGCGACAGCCGCTCGCACTGGTCGGATGCGAGCTGGAACCGACACGTCCTGCACAACGACGGCACTCTCGAGGATTATGAATACAAGGTGCTGATGCTGACGAAATTTATTATGGGGTGGTGACAATGCCCGAACACTGGTTAGTGCAGGCGATCGGAACGTTCTTCCTGTGCCTGATCGGCTACCGAATTTACTACACCATGCTTGGCTTTGTGCCAGGCATCGCTATCGAGGTCGAAATCACGCACCGCGTAGAAGCCGCCGTCTCGGTGGCAACAACCCAGGAGGAACCCGATGAATGAAACCACGACGGTAGTGGCCGCGGAGCCGCAGGCATCCCCGGCACCTGCCGTCAACCCGATGCTTGGCAAGCCGGCCGACTGGCTGGTCGAGAAGTACATCGCCCTACGCGACAAGAAGAAGGAGATCACCGAGCGCCACAAGAAGGAGCTCGAACCCTACAACCTCAACCTCGGCCTGATGGAAGCAGCGTTGCTCGACATCCTGCTCAGCAACAAGGCCGACAACATGAAGCTCAGCGTCGGCACGTTCTACAAGTCCACCAAGACGTCGGCGGTCGTGGTCAAGTGGGCCGACGTGCTGGACTTCATCCGCGAAAAGGATGCCTGGGAGCTGCTCGAGGCCCGGGTATCGTCGACTGCGGCGCAGGCCATTCTCGAGGAAACCCAGGCGCCGATCCCCGGCGTCGAGATCAAGCGCGAGACGAGCTTGAACGTTCGCCGCGCCTGAATAATACTACTCTCGTAGGAGCACCCCCACATGAACGCACTCGCACCGCTGGCCGGTGGCGTCCCCGCGGCCTTCGCCGGGCAGACCCTGCCCGACATGAACGCGGCGGCCAGCCAGGGCCTCTCGGCCGGCTTCGCCGTCATCGGCTACAAGGGCCGCAACTGGCGCATCAAGTATCGCGGCGAGGAGGAGCTGCTGAAGGGCGCCGACGGCGTGCCCGTCGCGATCCTCCCCTCCGTCATCGTCGGCATCAGCCCGAACATCTCCAAGCAGTTCTACGACAAGCGATACAGCGAGGGCGACGACGCGGCCCCCGACTGCTTCTCGCTGAACGGCACCACGCCGGACCCGCAGAGCCCCAAGCCGCAGTGCCAGACCTGCGCGGCCTGCCCGCAGAACGTCTTCGGCAGCCGCATCACCGAGGCGGGCAAGAAGGCCAAGGCGTGCCAGGACAGTCGCCGCGTCGCCGTGGTGCCGCTGGGCGACATCGAGAACGCCAGCTACGGCGGCCCGATGCTGCTGCGCCTACCGCCCATGTCGCTGCCGAACCTGGCCACCTTCTCGCGCGAGATCGGCCGCTACGGGGCGCAGCCCTACATGGTCGCTACCAATATCGGCTTCAACTACGACGTGGCCTACCCCGAGATCACCTTCGCCGCGGCGCGCTGGCTGACCGAGGATGAGGCCAAGCGCGTGGTCGAGGCCATGGGTGATCCGCAGGTCGAGCGCATCCTGTCCTCGACCAGCGAGCAGGAGGCGGCCCCGGCGCCCGCACCGTCTGCGCTGTCGCAGGGCGGCCCGCCGGCGGCGTTCC
>ERZ724505.1779-NODE-1779-length-11311-cov-16.274165_pt1 | contig 11311 bp, 20 predicted proteins | sample MGYA00376038_ERZ724505 | MGnify/ENA primary metagenome ERZ724505 (study PRJEB28724, sample SAMN07190884) | wastewater metagenome | isolation source: effluent of sewage treatment plant in Hong Hong | place: Hong Kong | collected 2016-03-17 ... | reverse complement strand
CCGCACCAACACTAAAGCTCGGTGAACTAAACGATCGTCTTGGATTTACTGTAACTGTCGATTTTCTTAAATCTATTGGGTTTGAGCCGCATTGCGAAGGGTCGAAAAAACTGTTTCATGAATCTGATTTTCCTCGTATTTGCTCGGCGATTTCCAACCGGATGACGGATTTAATTTCAAAGTTTGGGTAAAAATCATGAGCAATACGATCACAACACCCGAATCTATTCCGTCATTTGTCGAAATTGCGAATTTATTTAAGGGGTCACCAGAAAAAGAATCCGCGCTGGTTCATTGGATTAGACCATTCACAGATGACTCTTTAATTCCTGAAGATTGGTGGAAAGCACGAAAAATAGAAGCGTCGAGAGATGATTTTCTCGAAACGGCAAGGAAGGTAGTTCTTACCGATCAAGAAAAAATTGATCTTAAAAATGAGATTAATCTACTTATCGACAAAAACATATCTGGATCTGATATGTACTTCATGCTCCGCGGCTCTTTTAAATTGCCTCGAAGGAACGGCAGATTATTTGCAATGAAGCCGTTTCTTGCGATGGTAAAAAATTTACGCGAAGAATCCGGAAAGAAAGGAAAGCACACCGAGATTCGCAGATCAAAGACACGCTCAGCAATTGAGTTGTGGGACGACGGGAACAGAGATATTAGGTCAATCGCAGATCTGGTTGAAACTGATTGGACAACCATAAGAGCCGCTCTGGTTAGGCACGGAAGGATCAAAAAAAGAGGACAAACATGAGCCAGCAAGCGTGTGATGTTTTTGATGATGAAGGCGAGCTTAAAGAAATGCTTGAAATTGCAAGAATGAATGCTGAGAACGATTGGGAGGAAAACTTTGTTGCGGGGCTTTTGGAGAAACACAAACAGTACGGCGCGCGGATGTATCTATCCGATTTGCAGCATGAGCATTTGAAAAGAATAGCTGGTTACTAACCGAACATGAGGAGCAATAATGAGTAAATTTACGTTTGATGGGCTGGCAAATATCCAGCACATGAATACTCGCAAGCAAGGCCCGGAGGATGATAAAGAGTTGGCTGTTGATATTAAATTGACCACCAGAACCAGCATGAAAGTCTGTGATTTTTTTGATGATCAACTAGCAGATTTTCTATTTCTAGCATCCGGTGCAGTTCGCAATGAGTTCCAGGAACCTATTTCGTACAAGTATGAGCTGCTTAATTACACGGTTGCTGTAGCTGGCATGACATTCGATGGTGTGACGGTTAAGAAAATTACACTATCACCAGCGGACGGGTTTCAAATAGACCTGACATTTCAGCTAAGTTTCAAGCCACTTAGCAACCAGGTTGCTTTGTTTGCCGAGTACTTGCAAGAAATGATACCGATTAAATTGCAACCGATTAACACAGAATTGGAGTTTGCATAGCCATGAAAATCAATCGAATAGCATCTGGCGGTGTTGAAGCGCACCGGATCGAAAGCGGCGTGATTGTTGATCGGACTGAGGAGGCTGCGGCATGACGAGAACATATCACACACTAACAGCACCCGAGCCGATACCGATGAAGCAGCTGCATTGGTTTGCACAATTTGGCCATGCTCAAATACCGGAAAGCTGGTATGAACCGGTTCAGCAAGAGCCCGTTCCAGCGAAACGCGAAGCCTACGCTGAAGCAGCGCGAAAGGTTGTCTTAACAAGTAAAGAAGAAAACCAATTGCGATCTGAAATATTGAAGATGATCAAATCCGGATCGGATCGAAAGGCAATCTATTTAGGATTGATTAATAAAAAAGTTTTGCCACATAGAAACGGATTGCCCATGTCGTTTAAGCACGTTTGCCGCTTGATTTGGGCAATAAAGGCAAAAATGCCAGATCATGACAGATCAAAAACTAAGCGGATGCTAGAGGCTTTCGATAAGGGAGAGAGAAGCATCAAACGTCTATCAGAGTTGTTTAATCTAAATCAATGTTCTGTTAGGGGAGCGTTGAAAAAATACAGAAATCATAAAACAGGAACAAAAACATGAAAAATTTAACGATATGCAGAGTAAAAATAAGTCAGAGTTTAACGCCGCTTGAGGAGGGATAAATGGCAGTCACAGTCAGAAAACTTGATAGCGACATCATTTACGAACCATTAAATATAGGTTCAGCTTGGATACCAAGGAATGAAGGTTGCCGATTAACTCATATTCCAACCAAATCAGTTATTGAGTGCATAGATTACAACACCTATCATAAAAACAGAGAGGCTTGCGAAGTTAGATTAGCGCAAATTTTGAAGTATTCGGCCAATTAAGGAGAAAGTATGAGCTATAAATATAAAACCGCTGAGCAACATTTTCTTGCTCAGATAGTTATTAGAATTGTACAACTGCACTTAGAGAGAAGAAGGAATGAGACGTGGATAAGATTGCAACGGAGTGCAGCATCAAGAGCAGCTTTGGAATTAACCAACGAAGCTATAAAAAACAGAATTGCTTTTTTATCCGATACCTTTAGAAACCAAACAGATTTACCACTACACAAGGCTGCTTTTAATCATGCCAGAAATAACCTGGACTAACTGCGCGGATGAGAAACCGCCTAATGATAATAAATTGTATCTAATGCTTACTAATAATAGATGCGTAAAGCTATCAGGAAAGAAAATCAATGTCCTTTGTTCAGCACGCGGGCCGAGCAACAGAAAATGGAAGGATCTAAGCAAATGAACGAGGAAACTTTAAAAACTGTAGTTGCATTCAACCAACTGCCAGAGACTGATGAAATAAAAGAGATAAAACTAAGATATTTAAACGATGAGATAGGATCCTTTGAGTTTTTTAGTCTAGCTAAAGATTGCCTTGAAAAGAGTATAAACGAATGACTCAACAATGCGGGAAGTGTAAGTATTGGGATAGGAAGAATAAAACCATGCTGCTGGTTAATGCAGAAGCTCATTGCCTAGCCCCAGTTCCTTATGCCGTTAAAGAGCATGAGAAATCGAAAGTGCAGGAAACTGAGGGAATGTATTGCAGTGTTTACGAGGAGCGAGAAAAATGCGAGGAATAAGTGAAGAGTGGTTAAAGAGATTAGCTAACCAAATACATGATGCAGATGATTCTAATTTTGCAGTTTTAAGCTTACTAGATTTGCTTATAGCGGAATGCAAAGAATTAAACCACTGGCTACCGATTGATGAGAATACGCCAAGAGAAAAAGATTTGTTATTAACAAATAAATCGATCTTTAATTGTGAGGGTTATGAAATTACGAGCAGGTTGCGTAGCCCATGTAGTTTAAAAAGAGACGGTATAAGCATGAGGAATATATCCTGGGAGTGGATTGACGAGGAGCTAAACAAATGACAATCATTAATACTCAATACTTAGAAAAGAAAGAGAATGATTGGTATGTGAGGAGAAATAAAAGAAGGATGGAACTTAAGAAGATTTCACAATATAAAGTAACCCACTCTAATGAAGCTTCTTTTTTAGCGACTTTGCGCGCCATGTCAAAACATTAATTTTCTAATGGGATAAACAAATGACACAACAATGCGGAAATTGTAAGTTTTTGGATAAATCTTTTGCCTATGAAAAAATGTAGGAGCTTGCACGGCGCCATTGCCAGAGTCTTTAATACAATTTGATACTGACCCAATGGCAATTAGGCGTAATTCCACCAAATAAAAACCCGCCGAAGCGGGTTAAATTCTATGCAGCGCAGGAATATGATTGCAGTTAAAAATCCCACAAATACTGAAGAAAAGCCCCGGCGATCGATAGAATGAGAATCGCCAGGATGATGTACTTGCCGTATTTTAAAGCCAATTCAATTGCAAATGGGGGCATCATAAATTTTATCTCCAAACAGAAACCAATCTAACATAATCATAAAAATATGATTGCCGCTCTACTCTTTGAGTACCCTGAACCATCGCGGCATCTGTAACGTCAAGACTACTCGATGCTGGATCGGTATCGAGAGCGCCCACCATGTAATGCACTTTTGCATAAATAAAACGCCGCCTAAGATTGCTTGCGCCGATAGCATTGGCATAACTCACACTAGATAGATTATCAAGCCCATACTTCCAGTCATTGTATGTGCTCGGGCTTGAGGGTACTCTAAAACCTCCGTTACCATCTGGACGGTGAACGCCTGGGTATGCGTAACTTGATGGAGCGCTAACAATAAATCTGTTCCGGCTATCCGTGCTGGCCATCGAATATCTATTGCAGAATTGCCCGCCAGCGCTATGGCCGGCAATGACAACACCCTCGAGATTTTCAAACGTATTATATAAATGAGCTATCAATAAATCCATGATCTCGCCCGAACTTATACGCCACGGCAATAACGAACTCGACCGGCCAAGTTGCGGCCACGAACTGCCCCAGAATAATTGATCTACATCAGCCCGCTCCACGTTACGCTCGTAAAATGGTGCGAGCACAATTGTATTACCCAAGTAATCCCGCATATTGTGCGCTACCACGTTGTGATATTCGGCGGCATCTAAGCTGCGGCCATGAACCACAATCACAGCGCGCGTGATATCAGGGTCCGCTACAGTATGATCTTGTGTAGTGTACAACCCCTGCCACAGGGTGGTTCCTTCCCTCTCAACTTCAAAACGCTCATAATTTGGCCCAACGTAAGCAGGTGCAATCGCAACAGTGTTGTAAACTTTTGCAGCGCCCGTGCCCGACATAGTAAACACGCCAGGATCTTCAGTTGCTGTCTCGTTAAATCGCCGTGCCGTGATGCATTGCCCGTCTGTTGTTGCTGCTCCTGATGATGTTTGCGTCAAGTCTGTATAATTAGTTGGGGCAGACGATACAGTTTGTGATGTTGATGTGTGTAATGCGCCTATCCATAATGTTTTTGCTGATTCCCAGTATGCCGTTATCGCCGGAAGATCTGCGGTTGAGCCGCTGCCATTTTCGGCAACAATGCCGTTATGAAAACCGCCAAGCGTGCCGTTCCAATTTGAGATTCTGTAGACTTGCGCCGCGCCTTTTTCGGCTGAACTTGTCACAAAATCAACAGTCGTCCCTCCCTCGGTTCCGGTTGCAACAAGTGCGTAGGCGCAGCCCGTGACCGATGTGCTGTAGGCTTCGCTGTAAAGCTTATCCCATTCAGCCGGGGTCGTCGGGATTGAATCGCCATCAATAGTTAAAAATACTAACAACCCATCCCCTGCATTTACGGTGGCGGGCATAGCAACAGCATGATTAACCGAATCCGATGCAAAAGTTGTCTCAGTGACTGACTCAATAACCGGGTAGCCGGTATCTGTCCTTGCTGCTTGCGCCGATGCTGGCTGCATATCGCCGCCAGTTTCCCAAGCCTGTCGGAAAATATCTTGCGCTTGAGACGATGCTAGCACTCCATAAATTTCATGACCAACACCGGGAATTGGGTCAACCAGGATATGCCTTGATAAAATCTCAGGTTCTGGATCTGCTGAAATCCTAATTGGCGGTTTATCCCATATAAAAGTATTGCCGTATTCGATCTTTATTGTTCCAGTACTCGGGAATCCGCCGGTGTAAATCCCGTGAAAAATCGGCCTGGCGATCGGAGTATTAGCGTATCCGCACGTAGGTACGCCGGTTTTACTATCGCGCATTGCAATAGTTTTGTCTGTATCGTTGATTATCAAAATCTCTGTTTCGCCGGTCAAATCGGTGTAATCTAATTTTTGATCGATGTAGGTATAAACTGTATACTGCTTTCCGTCTTCCAGTGTTCCTTCTTCCGATTCCATGCGCCAAAGAGCCGTTGGCGTGTCGTTAGATATCACATTATTGCTTAAATCGCGCCGGAACAGATCAAACCTAAGAGCAAAGTGCATGCCGGTCTCACCAGGCTTTCTCTCGAAAACTAGGCCATAACGGTGATACATTGTAGAATTGCTTGATCCGTCTTTCCACGCTGCGAACTCAAACCATCCGGTATAAGTTTCCGGGTAAGTATGCGTCAAGATGTCAGAAAGGTTCGACGGAACCTTTACCGTGAACTGATAGCAAAGAGGTGGAACTGCCGTAGTTGCCTCGTATCTATACCCTATCATCGCCCACACTTGTGGGGTTTCCGCATTCCATTTTGTCGGGGTACGCTTCAATTGCTCAAGCACAACTTTATTACCCTTGCCGCCGATCATATCGTTTGCGGCAATTGTCCGCGTAAATACCGCATCGACATCAGTTGCATTGCCCAATACAACGTCACCCGCAGCCAGGCCGAATTCTGTCCTGACGCCTATGTACCCATCGGTTCCGCCCATGGCGGTTGCTAAGTGTCTCGGCGCGTGGGCCAGGCTATCGTACGCAGTGTAAGTGCCAAGTTGCGATGTGTAAAAAGTTCCGCTTCCAGTTGGGGGGTCGGGAAAGCTAACCAAATTATCGTATAATTGAGACCACTTTAACTGCGGCCCTGATTGATTGGCTACTTTTGAGAGTGCGTCGACTATTCCGTTCATTATGCTGGCCCCGCTTTAAATAAGCGTATCTCGCACTCTTTAATATATAGAGCGGTATCTACTAAAGACCCGCCGGTCTTTGTAAGTCTCCCGCCAACGTTAATGTAAGTTGGCGTAGTGTCCATATTGTTTATGGTTAAGTCTGTTGAGTGCGTGGCCGCTGAGCCGCCAGAGTTAAAAGTTGTTGATCCATCACCTCTAAATTGTATTGTAGTGTCGCCTGTACGTTTAAGCTCCACATCGCGCACCCACCTTGTCACCGGCGTGTTAGATGCATCTATGATAGCAAGATCAGATGCGCTATTATTCGTTCCCATTCTTACGATAGCGCGCAGATTATCTGTAGTGCCTACCTTGTTCCACCAAATAGAATGGAATTGAATATAACCATTCTGCCGCAACAAGCTTTTTCCGTTAACATCGCGCGGAATTCCCAAACTTATTGGATACCATTCGGTTTCCAAGCTTGTCGTCCTTTCCAAGTATGCCGATAGATTTTTAAGTACGACATATTGATCTTTTGGCTCATAAGCAGTACCGTTAGAAACAACGTCACCATCGAATGACGCCACATAACACTCAAGCCCAGGGTATGCCGTTGGGTCTGGCGCACTTGCTAACGTTGCGCAGTAAATTGGATCATCCGCCAATTGCCGCTTATATCCCGTTCCTCCAGTTGGATCAATGCGCCACAACGAACCTGGTGTGGCTGTAGCATTGCGCGTAGAGTGCTTATCAGATACATGCACATACCGGGCTGTTGTAAGATCAAAGCTTCCTCCGGTAAATGTTGCCCATGTTACTGATGTAACGCCGGTTACTGGCGTTCCTGTTTTATCTACAATTTCTTCAGACACTAGTCGCAATGCATTATTTTCCAACATTCTTTGCAGAATCTCGGATTTTGAAACATTCCCGCTTGGCGCACCACCCCTGATTTTAAGTGGTTGTGGCGTTACATTTAGTTTTTTTGTTGCTCTGTTTTTTTGCTGATTACTGATAGCCATCGCTCCCCCTTATTTTTTCCAGTATTTCCACCCACCGATTCTCACACCCGCCCAAATGAGCCATGCGATTGCAAGACAAGCGATATTCGCCAGGTTGTCTGTCAATGTTTCTGGCTCCGGTATCCGCAAACACTCGTAAGTCGCGCCACGAAGCACCTTATCCGCGGTTGCCCGGTCGACAGTTAAGCCGGTCCCGGCGATGCGTTCGTGAGGTCTGTCATACAATTGATCGTGAATCGTTGCCGGCGCTTTCCCGCGGTTTCCAAGCAGCATGTAAAAGATTGGGATCCTGGGTGTTGAGTCGTAATCCGTTTCTCTATTTTCATCAGCGATGATGATCCCGACGTTATTCGATTGATAAATTAACGGCGATGTAAGCCGATATCGAGGTCGCCGGAACAGTCCGCCTTTGTCGATTTCAATTGATTCAAGATCGGTTAAAAATTTACCCATATCGTTATCTCCTTCGCGGATAAATGCCGCCACGCTCCCAGCGATCCTTGCATTTTGCGCCGGGACATGTTTTTATTGATGCTAACAGCCATTGTGCTACACTTGCAGCATCTGATCTAAAACGAGAAAACCAATGTTTATTGATATTAGTGGGCGCAAGTTTGGTAAATGGATTGTTATACGAAGAACAGACCATAAAAAAGTAGTTCGCTATATATGCATATGCGAGTGCGGTACTCAAAGAGAGGTGCTTAGCGCATCCCTTAGAAGTGGCAAAAGCATAAGTTGCGGTTGCTATCAAAATGAGATAAGGAAAAAACATGTAAATATAAGAAAAGTTCATAAATCTACCTTTAATTCTTGGGTTGGCATGAGACAGCGCTGTAAATATAAAAATCACAATGAATACCATCGCTACGGAGGAAGAGGAATAAATTACGATCCTTCTTGGGATGACTTTGAAAAGTTTCTGAGTGATATGGGTGCAAAGCCGGTAGGATCATCATTAGATCGAATAGATAATGACAAAGACTACTGTAAAGATAATTGCAAATGGTCAACACGAGAAGAGCAATCATCAAACACCTCCAGATCAATATTTGTTCAATGGGATGGAGAAAAGACAACATTAAAAAGACTGTCAAAAAAAATCGGGGTAAAGTACGATAGGCTCCATAATCTATTCAGAACTAGAGGTTTTTCACTAGAAGAATCAGTACGTAGGGCATCTTCATCTAGTTGAGCATTAAAAATCTTCTGGCAATAGCGCGTTTCGCTCAAATGGTTGTCCGCATACGCCGGCGTGTCACAGCCAAGCAATAGAATTGCCGAAATTATTAAGATAATTCTCATCTCATCACCGATTCAGGAATCAGGAATTTTTCTATCAATATCTCGCACAATCGAGCCCCCGTTTCTACTTCTGCGGCGTTTGCTCGAATGGTTTCAGCAGTTTCTGGTTCCAGTTCTGCTTGTAGAATTTTTGTGCCTGCTCCACCAGCTTCCGAGGAACTTCCTGCTTTGGCTGGCAAGGTGTCTCCACCACAACTTGACGCGGCGGTGTTGACGAACAGGCGCTTGTTACGATCAGTATCAAGCTGATCATTGAGATTTTGAATATGGTTCGCATAATCTTTTATGGCTCCTATGTAAGTGGTACGTTGTTGTTCTTTAATACGATCTATTTCATGGTTCTTTAGAGCAAGTATTGCCAGCCCCCTTTTTTCTGTTTCAGCGTCTCTCTCATTCCATGCCGCTCGCTCTTTATCCAATGCTTCGCTTACGACCTCATGCTTCCAGTAAAAATAACCGCCGATAACAATTAACGTTATCAACAATCCGGCGATGATTTTTTTTGCATATGGCGCCAGAAAACCTGCTATTGCTGTGTACATAACAATTAACCTCTTAAAAAAACCAGTGATACAAAATCGTTCCAGCAGCCGATACAGTTGTGATCCAGATAGCAGAGTTTTTCACTGTGTCTACTGTCGTGTAATTGTCACGAGCTCTCTTCCATGTCGGTGTGAACTCAGTGAGAACCATTGTTAACTCGTTGACAGATCGCGCAAGTAAAATGTTTGATTCGGCCTGATTGTTGATAGCATCGTCATGTCTCTTACTTTGCGCAAAATGTTTTTCGTGCAGTTGATCGCACATCATTTTGTGCTCCTCAAGTCGCGCGATCCTTCCGTTGTGCTCTTCTAGTGTCATTTTAGTTTCCGTCCTTAGTTGTCTAACACCAAACATGAGAAGCCCTCTTTAATTATTAATTGTTAATTGCCTTGCAAACTATTGAGCCTTATTTGCTCAGCCGCGATGAATAATTGATCAAGCTGCTCATCTGTCCATCCAAATTGCACCTTCACTTGCTTCACATATTTGTTGTATTTATTGACCGATGTTGCGCGCTCGAACCAGATCTTTTCTTCCATCGGCCTTTCGTTAAAATAAGCCGCTACCGCGCCGTACAATCCAGCATCAACAAGCGCCTCAAGTGCGCACGCGATAGGCACTTCGATCGGCAGGTTCTTTTGATAGACAGCGTTCGCATGCGCTTCTAATACGGTCGACGCTTTAACTAAATTGCCGCCCACTCGCTGCATTTTGCCTAGTTCAATGTTTGCCGGGACCGGTCCATCTGTTCTCGAATCCCATAAAACTTTTGATTGATCGTAATAATCGCCGGTATCATCAATCTCGATCCGTGCCTGTTCACCTGTCGGCAAATTTACGATTAGGCTAGGCATTTGCTAACTTGCAGCCTTTGAACATGCCGTAATCAGTAACAGCATCCGGAGTGCCATCCGTGTGCCAGCGAACGATATCGCCAACTTCCAACCAGATCGGCTCTGTCATTACTTGCATATAACTTGAAGCCGGAGCATTGAAAATAATCGCCCTGCGATGCGCCAAGGTAATTGATGAAACCGATTGCGATAGTTGATTACTGTTAACCGATATCCCGAAATGGCATGTGCCGCTTGAAAGCGAATCGGCTACGGAGAATTGATACAGGCCATCTTCATTAATCGTTACAGTCATCCCGGCTGCGGCATCCGAAATATCGATAGTAAAGGCTGTGCCGACATTAGCTTCTATTGTTGATACTTTTCGTATTTTTGTATTTGTTGATCCATGTCCACTAGGTGTGTGCGCTCTGAAATAGTTTTTAGCGAGCTTATTATCTGCAGTCGTCTGTGAAATGGTCCAAACCGCATAAGTGCCGCTGCCCTTGTGTGACTCTGAATAAAACTCCAAAGCGCCGGTGCCACTGTCGTAAGTGATAACAACGCCGATCATTCTATTGGTCGGGTCTGTAGTGTAAGCACAGATAATTTCCATGCCCGGCTGGAGTGATTTACCGGTTTGTACCGTTATTGTTTTGCTTACACCTGACGCGATACTTGTGCTGGTCGTGCTTGTGCAATTGGTGGCGTTGAAGTTAAAAGCTTTTACAGCTGTATCAAGCTCAGGCCAAAAAACATCAAGCAGCCAGGTAATAAAAGCATCGATTAAAATCGGGAAGTTTATTCGATCCCCGCGCGGTGGCTTTTCTCCGTCAAATGGCGTCATACCATCCCCTTTACTGTGATATTTATTACGTTTTCAGAATAGTTATCAGGTGACATATCGGAACTGACTAAGCCGAATGTTCTGAGCCAGGAATAATCGTCAAAAGTTGTGGCGATTACGACCGTAGGAACATCAAGAACTGATGTAAGGGCGTCCATGGCGCCATTACCCAGAGTCTTGTCAATAATCACTTGGTATGTGGCATCTCGCGCTTTCCGGCGCTTCCTAACCTCAACATTCCCGAATTCATCCTCTTTGATTGCGCTGTATGATTTGGGGCGCACAGATCCGCCGTATTGCAAAACACCGACCGGCC
>ERZ724505.1778-NODE-1778-length-11316-cov-3.717787_pt1 | contig 11316 bp, 9 predicted proteins | sample MGYA00376038_ERZ724505 | MGnify/ENA primary metagenome ERZ724505 (study PRJEB28724, sample SAMN07190884) | wastewater metagenome | isolation source: effluent of sewage treatment plant in Hong Hong | place: Hong Kong | collected 2016-03-17 ... | reverse complement strand
TGACCGTTTGATCAACTCTTTTTCTGCACTCTCAATCTCATTAAGGATTGAAGATATTGATTCGGGAAAAGCTTCTTTCTTTAATTCAGACTCGAAATTGTGAGAACTATAAATGAGATCAATATTTAAATTATTTTCTGACATTAGTTTTCTAAGACCAAGATAAGGATATAGCTGCTCAACCTGAATGTAATCTGGCTTGTAAGAATCAATCAATTTCATCAATTTTTTACGCACTTTTTCATCATCATAAATTGCTTTACCGCAGATAATGTCTTCTAGGTTGCGATTATCAATTATTTTAGAGTCAGTCTCCGAGCTAACTCTTATGTCGCTGGGACTCAAGCTAAAATGCGTCGCCTTGCTATATACGCCAACGTATTTAGAAGTAACGCCTTGTTGCCTGTAAAAATCTGCAATTGCTCTGGCCCGCTTAGGTCCGCCGTGAGAAGCCCCTTTGACTGGGTATATACCAAGCTGAAGAATTTTCTTTGTTTTTATATCAGCATGAGCTTTCATCTTGGATGTATTGTACCATTGTAGTGCTAGCCAATTTATAAGAGATAGAAGTGAGGGGAAATGGGGTTATTAGAAAAGTTCCTGGATAAAGTAGGTGTAGAGAAGTCGTTAAAAAACAATTTCTTCAGAAACAGAAAGCTTGATGATTTTTATGTAAAATTTGAGGACCGATTTAGAGGAACTGAGAAAGAAGTTGAAGAACGCCAAAAAATATATTTACCCAGACTAAAGACGTTGGTTCCATCAAATGCATATCCAATTATTGACATTGGTTGTGGTCGAGGAGAGCTGCTTCAGCTTCTTAAGAAAGAGGGGCTTCCGGCGATAGGGATAGACTTAAATAAGGATATGATTTCTAGGGGTAAAGAAAAAGGCCTAAAAGTCTATGATGCGGACGCGATAAAGTTCTTGATAAAAAGAGAAGCCAACAGTGTAACTGCAATCACTGGTTTTCATATAGTTGAGCATATTCCGATTGAAAATTTACTCGATCTATTTGAGTCAGCATTTAAAGCGTTGAAAAGCGGAGGAATTGTTATCTTCGAAACACCAAATCCAGAGAACTTGATTGTCGGTTCATGCAATTTTTATAATGACCCTTCACACCTTAAGCCTATCCCTCCCGAGGTGTTGAAATTTGTTATAGAAAATTGTGGGTTCATTAACGCTGAAATACTCCGCCTACATCCAATCAAGAATATAGAATCTAGCGATCCATTAGTTAAGGAGATAGGAGAGAAGCTATATGGACCACAAGACTATGCAGTAATCGCGGCTAAGCCTTAGCTTTATCCTTAAGAATTTCAATGAGTTCCTCCGAGCCGGCTTCCCATGTGAATTTTTTAGCCCGTTCTTCCCCTTTTTCGATTAATGCTTTCCTAGCCTCTTTGTCTTCCACCATTCTCTTCATTGCCCCTGTTATCTCGCGCTCATTGAGGGGGTCTACATAAAACCCAGCATCACCAACAACCTCAGGCAACGAAGAGGTATTTGACACAATTACTGGAACGCCACATGACATTGCCTGTATGGGAGAAATGCCGAAACCCTCATAAATAGCCGGATGTACCAGGCCACAGGAAGCTGAATAAATACTAGGTAGATCAATATCTGTTACATATTCTTCTGGATGGACAATTTTATCCCCCGAACTTATTGCCTTCTTCATCTCTTCAAATATCTCGTCGCTTAACCACCCTCCTCCCCCTACAAGTACTAGTGGATGATTTCTTTTTATCTCTCCTGGTAGCTGATGATAAGCCCTTATTAGTCTCGCAATGTTCTTACGCGGTTCAATATTGCCTAGATATAGGAAGTAATTTTTTGGTAAACCGTATTTCTTTAGAACCAGATTATATTTTGTCTCTTCGACGGGCGAGAAGTCATCCTCATCTACCCCATTATGAACAACCAGTATATTGTCTTTATTGACTAAAAGATTCCTTTCGATTTCTGCTTTTGAGCTTTCCGAAACAGTTGCGATCATCGAGCTCCATCGCACCCATCTATTTATATTTTTTTGAAGCATTTTTTGATTTCGTGGGGCAACATATTGGGGATGAAGCAAGAAACCTATATCGTGTACCCAGGTAATTGAAAAAGACCAAATAAGTGGCCATGATCTAAAGTTTGGAAATAAGTAAACTCCCTTCCCTAGAAGAATGTCTAATGGAGGAACTAGCGGGAGTGTCGGAATTCTATTCGCCACTCTATTTGGTATGGGCATCTTTACGTATTTGACATTTTTAAAGCCCCAGGAGGAAAGATGCTTATATCCGCTTCTAGTTGTCAATAGCTTAACGTTGTAGTTATTAAGTATGGTTTCGTTCGATGATAATACACTTATTAAACCGTGTAAGCTATGCCCAACCCCACTAATCCTTTCCGTTGATAAAGGTAGGGCATCTACAAAAAGATTTCTTTTTTTCATGAAACCTTTACTTTTACATCTGGGTTGACGCTGTATGGAAGCTTCTCGTCTTTATTCACCCTAAATGCGCCAGCCCCCTCCCACCAATCATAAACACCCGAACCACTTACATCATGTGCCGAGACATCAACCGTATAGTTGCCATCCGAGAGGATGTTTGGGAATGTCCACGTTATTCTCTTTGACTCTCCCTCTCTAACCTCCTTTATTACCTTCTTCTTTATCACTGTATTTGCCCCAAATACAATCTCTCCGTCTCCCGACCGAATTCCAAATCCAAACACTGGACTATCAACATACTCGGCTGCTTTTAGGTCTAAAATCAAAGAAACTTCTTTATTGTTCGCCTCAACTTTTACAGATGAATACTTTATTTTTTCATCTCCCCATCTTTGCCCTGTGTTTTTCAGTTCCTCATGACCTGTCTGAGCGAAAAGTTTTGCATATTCCTCGGCAATCATTTCGGCAGAACCCTCGAACACAACCTTATTTTTATCGATCAAAATTGCCCTATCACAATATTCGCGAACAGCATTCATGTCATGTGTTACAAAGACGACCGTCGTGCCTGTTTTTTTGAGACTTTTAAAGTAGTCGAAGCACTTTCTTTGAAAATCAGCATCTCCTACGGCAAGAACCTCATCGACTAAAAGTATGTCTGCCTTGGCGCGTGTTGCTAAAGAAAATGCTAGCCTTACCTGCATTCCCGAAGAATAATTCTTTAATTTTTGATCCATAAATTTTTCTAATTCTGCAAAAGATACTATATCGGGGTACATGTTATCAATTTCACTTTTCGAAAAACCGAGCAGAGCACCATTAAGATATATGTTATCTCTTCCAGTTAGCTCACCGTTAAACCCAAGACCGAGTTCAATAAATGGTACCAGCCTACCCTCTATCGACACGTCTCCGGAATTGGGTTGATAAATACCTGCAAGTATCTTAAGTAATGTGCTTTTACCAGAACCGTTCCTACCAACTATCCCAAAAAACTCGCCTTTAGAAACGCTTAAGGAAACATTTTTTAATGCTGTCTGTACCTCGCTTCCACCACTTCCGCCTTTAAGCAAATTGAGGAAAGCCGTTTTAATAGTTGTAGTCTTCTGGTGTGGTAGTACGAAGCTCTTTGTCACACTATTAACTTTTATTACTGGCTCGCTCATTTCTTAGACCTCTTCCGCGAAATACATAGTTCTTTTTCTGAAATACCAAAGTGCGACTATCGCAGTTAGTAAAGTTATTGCAAATGGGATAATTCGATATAATCCACTTCCAAACAACTGCTCAAAAGTAACTGTATCGGGGGTTATGAGCCAGTATCTAAAGTCTTGAATAATCTGGGCCATCGGATTCATCAACATTACCTTGGCAACATTTGTCGGTACCATCGATAATGGATATAAAATTGGTGTTGCGTAGAATGCGGCTTGCAAAACAACTTCCCAAATATAAATAAGATCCCGGAATTTTACATATAGTGCGCTAAGAATCAGCGCAACCGAAAAAGAGAAGACGAACAACTCCACGATTAAGAAAGCAACTATCAATAAATTTAGCCAACCGGTTTCAACCATGAACCCGGTTAGAAACATAATCACAAGTACCACTATTAAATTAAGTACTAAATTTATAAGCGCAGAAACTGCTGTCGAAAGAACAATAACGTAGCGAGGAAAGTTAACCTTGCGAATTAATTCATCTTTATCAAGAATTGCTCTCACTCCTTGTGAAGTTACCTCTGTGAAGTAGGTCCACAAGACAATTCCTAGCAATAGATAAATTGGGAATCCCTCAATGTCAGCGCCAATTTTTAGGAACTTGACGAAAACTAGGTAGAGGATTCCAAAGAGCGCTAGGGGCTTAATAAGAGACCAGAGATAGCCGAGTACGGACCCCTGGTATCTAAGCTTGAAATCTGTGATTACCATTTGGCGCAATAGGATAATTGGGTACCTATAGCGACTTTTTATAACGCTTAGCATATTTTATATACTACCATTTTAGATCTGATAATATACTATTTTCTCGAGGAAGCAATGGAAATTATCTGTTCCGCCCTATTATGGTAGGTGTGTGATTCAAGAACTTTTTTTCTTCCAGCCTTAATAATTTCTAGACGCTTATCAGGATTTTTGATGTAATACTCTAGTTTATCAAACCATTCTTTATCATTTTTAGCTATTACGATTTCTTTACCCTCAACAAAATACTTTCTTATGCACTCGATATCGTCGCAAATTTCAAATCCGTTAAATAGAGGTATCTTAAATGTTCTCTCGTTGCAGTCCCCACCAAACTTTTTTTGATAATCTTCATGAATATTTATTGACACTTTTGAAGAGGCGTATATTTTGGCCTCGTCTTCAAATTTGAGCTTAGGTTTCTGAAGCGACTTTAAATATGGGACATTAAACAATTGACCCCCTTTTTGTAGGAATCCCTTAAACCGGTCAATCGATGTCCAGTCTTGCCCGTAAAGTTTTAGATCGTAACTTTTTTTCAATGGGAAGACTAATCTCTCAAAGGTTTTCCGCTTATCGGGTAGATTTGTTCCAATGAAAGAAATATCTGCATTAAATTGTGGGTCATAAACGGCATTTTTAGCCAAAGTTTTATCTGCAGCCAGGGGTATAGTGTGATAATCAGCCCCAAGAGCCTCTTTAAAGCCCTCCATTCTTCCATCTCCCTGCTCAACAACGTGATAATAGGCATCTCCAAGCAGGCCATCCAATATCAATTTTACAACCGTAGAGTCATCTTTCATGCTTTTTGCTTCGTTCAGCCTCGTGCTGCTCAGCGGGGAGTTCCAGAAGTCGATCTTGGTCAATACGAAAAGTCCGTTTTGTCTTAGTTTTTTTAGTGCGTCATAGTTGATGTATTTCCTGTAGAGGAAGTGCGATGAGGTAATTAATATATCGATCTGATGGTGCTCAATAAATTCTTCGAGCTTGTCGTTAGGCGTGAGAGTAAAAAAATCATGACCCAAATCCGTAAACGCTAATTCAAAGCCCTTATTGATTGTCCTGTAGGCATATACTGTGTCGGGAAAGGGATTATGGTAGGCGATCTTCATGCTGTATTGCGGATTTTCTTGAATAGAGCAATTTTCAATTTACTTGGGATAAGGAATAAGGAGACAGCTTGAGCAAGATTAAAAAAAATATCTTTCAGACCAACACGATAACCACTACTGCGATTATTCCATCTTATTTTGAGTGTATTCTTCTCCATTCTCCTAAGCTGACTATAGGTGGCGGACCCCTCGCTTTCGCGATACTTAATCACAATCTTATCTAAGTTTGCGAACTTACTGATTCGACCTATTCTAAAACTCATATCTAGATCTTCAGTGGGTGGGTATTTATACTCCCCACACTCATCCAAAATTGATTTCCTTATCATAGCTGCTGGCTGAGCAACAGGTGAATACCTATAAATTATCTTTCTTAGTTCTAAATCATTGGTTGGATACTCTCTTCTTCCATGTTCGCCTTTTTCGTCAAAAAAGAGCAAGGCTCCGCCGACAATCCCCATATCTTTATTTTTTTCCAATATGTTTACCTGGTTTTCCATCCTGTCGCTGATCGAAATGTCATCGGCGTCCTGCCACATGATGTATTTACCTTTTGCTAGTGAAACACCTTTATTCCTATTTCCTGCAATTCCAAGATTTTTTTCGTTTTTATATACTCTAACCCTCTTATCTTTTTTTGCGTAAGTTTGTGCAATTTTGAGCGTTTTATCTGTGCTGCAGTCGTCAATTATTATGTACTCGAATTCTTTATAAGTTTGATTGAGCACACTATCTATGGCTTCGACTATAAATTTTTCTGCGTTATAAGCTGGAGTAATGACTGTAACTAACGGTTTTTTATTTGCCACTCTTTTCATCCTTTTCAATTATATAGATTGGCCTATTAGTCACCTCATCATAAATGTGAGCAATATATAGTGAAACTAGACCTTGCGACATCAATAGAATACCTACTAAAAAGATAATCATAACCGCTAGACTCGCGCTTCCGGATATATTTAAGCCCATAGGGTCTCCTAATAAATAGTTTTCTATGAGAATAAATAGACCTATGAGAGTAGCGATTGTTGTGATGAGAATTCCCAAATATCCAGATAATTTCAGAGGGAACAGGCTTAGTGAAACAAAGCTGTTCATAGCTAATTTGAGTAATGGCCTAAATGTATAGCCAGCTTCACCGTCTATTCTTGCGTTAGCATCGAAATACACATAATCACGCCTGTACCCCATCCAATCTATTAAACCCCTCGTGATTCGATTTCTTTCTGTAAATCGATTGAATTCCTCAATCACTTCTCGATCAATCAAGCGAAAATCAGTAGAACCCGGAATGATGTTCACTTTGGCGATTTTTGACATTACCATATAGAAATACTTTGAGCCGGCCCTCTTAACAATACCCTCACCACTGTTAGATTTCCTTACTCCAACAACAACTTTATTTCCCTCTTTCCAAAGTTTTATAAACTCGGGGATTTTGTCTGCCGGATGCTGGCCATCACAATCCATAATAATTGCGGCGTCACCCGAACAATTATTAATTCCTGCAGTAACTGCGATTTCTTTTCCGAAATTCCTGCTGAAATTTAGTGCAACTACATTCTTATTCGATTTAGTAAGAGATTTTATAACCTCTCGCGTGGCATCAGAGCTGCCATCGTTAATGAATATAATTTCTAAATTCTCCTCTATAGAGGAGCCCTGCTTTATTAACTGACTGTAAATCTTATCTATATTCTTTTCTTCGTTGAACGCTGGAAGAATAACTGAAAGGGTCTTCATACTACCTTACCTTTTAAAAACCTGATGAAACTCAAGAATATTGTAACAGCCAGAAGCGAAACCGATATAACCCAAATTGAATCGACGATAGTTAAGGGCGTTAACTCAACGTTGCCAGCAAAACTTAAAAAACTATATGCTGCTAAACAAACTAGCACAACTTCTATGTACCTTTTCAAGGAAATTGAGTAAAACAGTATTAAACTGAAGAGTGATAAAAAGAAGAAGGATGTAGCTAGCTTCCAAAGAAGGCTCGAATATTGAGTAAACTGCACACCAATTACTAGCTCTATAATTTGATGTGGCCAGATGTAATATACAAGGCAAATCCCACCCCCAACTAGAGTCGTTAAAATAAACGAGGTCCTAAGGTTCCGCCTACTCTTCGCAATGTCTCCCCTATTTACAGAAGCGAGAAGTACAGCTGCTAGGGGTGCGCATGCAAAATATACGACCCTTGCTATTGAAGACATTCCTGAGTACAGACCAGCATCATACGGATTTAAGAAGTGCTTTGCAGCAAATAGGTCACAGATGAATAGGAATGTTAAAGCTAGAGTTGCAATTGCACCAGTAAGTAAAAATGGGATGTAAGGTTTAATCTCTACATATTTTACTTTTGCGAAAGTAATAAAAGGCATGAGGCTTGGCAGGTTACTTTTCCTAAATCTTATGAAAACGAGGGCGCAAATCTGCCCAACGACGATTGAACCAACAGCTCCGGCGACCCCAAACCCAATCCATATCAATCCCACGGCAGCAAGTAACTTCAGACCCGAAGCTACAACATTAAGGTAACTATATCCTACAAAGTCCTTATTTCCCTGCATGTACGCAAGCCAATAATTTATTGGCACAGATAGAAGTAAGGCAAATACAGTCACCAAGAAAGGAATCATGTCATTAAACTTGAAGAACATTTGTACTTGCCCAATGAATAATATCGACAAAATTGAAAGCAGTAAGAAAGAATAGAAAATAAGAAGATTAAATCCTCTTACTATATTGGAGCTATTAGCCTCCTTATCAGCGATTAGCCTAATAGACGCAACATTGATTGCTGTAAATACAATTGATATCTGGAGATAGATGCTTACCAATACCTGTATCTCTCCGAATTGGTCTGGAGATACTAATCTTGCAATAACAGGGTAGTAAGCATAGTTAAGAAAAGCGACCAACATCGATCCAGCAAACATAATAAAGCTATTTGCTAGAAACGTATTTTGTTTCAGTAATTTCATTCTTTTTTAGCCTCAACTACCAAAATGTAGCCTTTTCCGAATACGTTCAAAATGATATCCATTGGCGAAAGTGCTACCACAAAAATTGTTTCAATAATTGATGGAAGTTTGATGCTAAGTTTTTGTCTTAAAAAGATTACTATTGAGTAAGAAAATCCAGAGAATCCCGTTGTCTTAAGTTTTTCTATTTTGAATCCATTTATCTCTAGCATCTTACTTAGAGTTGTCGGCGTAAAATGATATAGGTGCGTGGGTAGCTGTAGACCGCAGAAATACTCTTTGAAAAGTTTTCTAGCAGGCGAATCAAAGTTCGGAACCCCAATTACTATTCGTCCACCATTTCTTAATAAAGCATTGCTATACTGTAATGTCTCATACGGGTTATAGAGATGCTCTAAAACGTGACTAAGTCTTACTAGATCAAAGTCTGACGGCAGCTTTTCTTTAGTGATATCATTTGTAACTAAGGCTTTTATCCCTTTTGCTTCTAGTCTTGGCTTACTTTTTTCATCTATTTCAGAACCATACAGCTCTTCAAAACCGAGGTCCTTGAGCTCAAGAAGTGCATGCCCGTCGCCACACCCAATGTCCAGCACCCTGGACTCCCCGTCCGTAGCAAAAACATAAAGATCATTTAGGAGCATTCCTTTGCTCATGTTTTTTGGTAACGACAGCTTTATGGAGTGAATCAGCTTCTTAATCTTGAAGAAGATATTTGTTTCTGTCTCGTAGGCATAATAATTACTTGAGTAATACCTAGCCATATCATTTTTTTCGGGTTTATTCGATATTTCCTCTAATCCGCACTCTTTGCACCTCCATACCTCATATACTTTTTTATCTACGTTATAAAGATTGTCCCAATGAGAAATTGTGAGGGAGTGAGGAGTTGTCTTCCTGCATAAATTACAATTGAATTTCATATACTACCTGATTAATAGCAAAACCGATATATGTATAATAACTTAAGGGTAATGAATTTGTTCACTTCTATTAAACCGGCTTACCGGAAATTTTTTCTTCATCTAGTTTCGCTGTCAGTTATTGTTGCATATGCATTAATAGTAACTGCGCCTGCTTTACAGAATTGCTCAACAACAATTCTGGGGGCTCCGGGCGACGGAACTTCTGGTGGAATATGGAGTATATGGCAATATCACACACTTGACTCTCCCCCATGGGCAAGCCAAACCCCCTACCTAAGCGCTCCATATGGTGAATCTCTTTGGAACCCTGTTTATGTTTCCTTTATCTTTAACCTGATAGCAATGTGGTTGCTGGGTACTATGGTAAATGCGGTATGCGCTTGGAACTTATGGGTACTTTTTGGGTTTATACTTTCAGGGTTTATCGCATATGGATTCGGTTATTGGCTTTTAAGAAAGCACCTATTAGCGTTATTCATTGGTTTTGGGTATGCATTCTCCCCCTACCATATCGAAAAGGCAACCGGACACATAAATTATCTTCATTCTTGGCCACTCATTCTTTCTTTGTGGGCATTATTTGTTCTCTATAAGAAGCCCTCGACGATAAGAGCAATTCTGTTTGGTGCTAGCGTATCACTCCTTGCCTACACAGATGGGTACTATATTCTGATAGGGCCGATAATGCTTATATCTGCACTCACCCCAATGATCTACCTAATAATCAAAAGGGGCAAAATTAAGGAATACGTTAAGCCAATAATCTTCTCTTTTTTGAGTGCACTGATTTTTGTTCTTCCTTTTGTATATGTATATGCATCTTCAAAATCCGCGACAGAGCAATTTCTGGGCGCATCTAGGCCTAATATGTACAACCAGCTCATTGTATGGGCAAACAGATTACCGGAAATCGTAATTCCACCGATTCACCATACTTTTCTCGGAGGCATTGCATCACAATACTGGAAGTATTTTGACCATGGCTCAAATCCCTCAGAACAAACGATATACCTTGGTTTAGTCGTAATTCTTTTGTCAGGTCTATCAATCTTTGCACTTCTGAGAAAAAGGATAACTGATATAAGGAAAGAAGGTATATTCATATTTACCTGTATTGCTCTTACGACTTTTGTTATTAGCATACTCCCCTCAATCGGAATTGATATTAACGGTCGCGCCATATACCCATTTGCAAAAATATTTGGGGTGCAGGAGATATGGAGGGTATTCGCGAGATTTTACTTGGTATTTCAGTTTGCATTCTTAGTGTTGGCAGCTTATGGAATTAAGATACTTTCAAAAAAATATCGAGCAAGAGAGCATATTGTGGCCATTGTGGGTTTAATAATCCTCGCAATTGAATATCTTATGATTCCAGTTGCATCATGGAATTACAGCCAAGCTCCTAGGGTATATGACTACGTTAAGAACACTCCATCAGACATAGTAGCCGAATATCCACTCAACACACCCCCAGATGGTTACTCATTAGGTTACATGACATATCAATATATCCATGGTAAAAAGTTATTCAATTCTGGATTGCCAAATGGCACGAACTCCGATCTATATCCAGTTCTGGACGATCTAACCAATCCCAACACATCTGCAATTCTATCCAGGCTTGGTGTAGATTACATAATTCTTCATCCGGATATACCAAACACTACGAATACTCATTTTAACGACACCTATCCTGGCCTAGATAAGGTTTATGTCGCAGGGCAAGACATTGTTTACAAAGTTAATTCCAGCCAACCAAAAACCATACTTATGGAAACTGATGGCTTCTATAAGCCCGAAAAAGAAAAAGGCGAAGAATTTTCATGGATGGGAGAAGATGGAGAGCTTAAGATACTTTCATTTTCTGAAGCTTCA
>ERZ724505.1777-NODE-1777-length-11316-cov-4.203801_pt1 | contig 11316 bp, 7 predicted proteins | sample MGYA00376038_ERZ724505 | MGnify/ENA primary metagenome ERZ724505 (study PRJEB28724, sample SAMN07190884) | wastewater metagenome | isolation source: effluent of sewage treatment plant in Hong Hong | place: Hong Kong | collected 2016-03-17 ... | reverse complement strand
CCACAAGCATATGTGCCTTCACCTGCCATTGCAGTTTCTACAGTTGGATATTTGAATGGATCAACTATTGATGCCTCAACTATCAATAATGGTGTAGCAAATAATCTACGGCTCAATAGCCCTATCATTAATGGACTTTCAGCTGACGGTGCTTCTTTTACAGGTACAACCACATTTAGCGGCCCGGTTGTATTTTCTGGGGTTTCAAATCCTAGTCAAATTATCACTGCTGCGACGGGGACTATCGGAGTGCTGACAGTGGAGAATTCACTCTTTTTGGGTACAACTACACCACTTACTGTGTATGGACTCACAACACTAGCAACCACAACTGCAACTCAATTCACTGCATCAGATATTCTTTTTACAAACGCAACTGGTACAAATCTTGTAGCAACACAAGCAACGCTTGGGTCTCTTGCGATAACTAACGGTCTAACAGTCGGTGGTGCGTTTACTGTTACAGGAACAAGTGCGCTTGCAACGACAACACTTTCTCAGGCAACAATAGGCACATTACTCGCAACGAATCAGACAGTAAATAATGTACTTGCAACAAACGCAACCACAACAAATCTCGTAACAACGTCGTTTATTACTACAGACGGTGTGCTTACAAACGCGACAAGCACAAACCTCTCTGCAACAAACGCATTCTTTGGAACAACCCAAACATCTGGAAACAGCTTTATCGCTGGTACATTCAACGTGACAGGCACAACTACACTTGCTACGACCACACTAACACTTGCAACTATTGGAAATGCTTCAATAACTGACCTTGTTACAACTAACGCAACAGGGACAAATGCATTTTTTACAACATTAAATGGAGTAACAGCAGCATTTGGATCACTTGTTAGTACAAATGCAACGACAACCAACTTGGTTATCAATCAATCATTGATCAACACTGGCACTACGACTCTTGCAACAACGACAGTAACCAACGCATCAGTTGATACACTTCTAGTCACAAACGGAACAATAACAAACGCAACCTCTACAAATAGTTTTATATCAAACCTTGTTGCCACACTCGCTACGTTTACTGATGTACTCATCGGGAACTCAACAACCACAAATGCTTATATAACAAATGCTCGTATCGACAATGGCACCGTCACAAATCTACAAGCAACAAATGCAACCACAACAAATTTGCGTGCAAGCGAAGCTGTTATAACTAACGCTACAACTACTAACCTTGCTTCAGTGAACGCTTTTATCACTACAGGAATCATCGGAACATCGACAATCGATCGCTTAACGGTAACCGGTACATCGACCCTTGCTACAACAACTGCAACCCAAGCAGATATTGCTACACTAAATGCAACAAATGCAACGATAACAAATGGTACGTCTACTAATTTCTTTAGTACAAATAGTGTTGCAATAAACGCCACATCAACAAACGGATTCTTTGCTAATCTAGCGGCAACCATTGGAACTATCACAAACCTTGTTGTAGGAAATGCAACAACAACAAACAGTTACATCACAACAGCGCGTATCGATGATGCTACTGTTACCAATCTACAAGCTACGAATGCAACTTCGACAAATCTTGTTACAACAAACGCAACCTCAACAAATGGTTTTGTGGCAAACTTTGTTGCAACACTAGGAAACATAACTAACCTCATTGTCGGAAACGCGACGACAACAAATCAAGTTATCACACAGTCTCTTACAAGTGCTGGCACATCTACACTTGCAACAACAACAATTTCAGCGCTCACAGTTAATACAATCACTGGACAAGACGCTCTCTTTGGTCGAGCTACATCTACAAACGGGTTCTTTACAAATCTAGGATTTACCAACGGCCTCGGTGCAGTGCTTTCTGTTTCTGGTGACACAACAATTGGGGGAACACTTGCCGTTACAGGCACAACAACATTAGGCGCACTCGTTGCTTCTTCAGCAAATATTTCATCTGCAACACTAGGAAATGCGCTCATAACAAACGCAACAAGCACCAACCTAAGCAGTACGAACTTTGTTGCAACAAACGCTACGTCAACTACATTCTTTGCTTCATCATTATTTGCAACGAATGCAACAACAACGCGGCTTTTTGCAACTGACGTGATGGCTACAAATGCTACAACAACAAATCTTGTATCTACATTCTTTAACTCAACAAACAGTATTCTCACTAACGCAACTATTGGAACTCTCGGTGTAACCAATCAAAATGTAACTAACTTTAGTGCAACTAACCTAAATGCAACAAACACTTCAGTTGTTAGCTTTAGTGCGACATTTGCGACTATTTCAAACGGTGTGTTCTCTACACTAACCGCAAACACATTAAACGCTACAACATCAAATAGTGTTAACGACAATGTAACAACACTCACAGCTGGAACTGCAACAATATCAAGCCTTCTTTCTACAAACGCAACCTCAACCACACTTGTAACACTCGGCAGAACAGCTTTTGCAGCAAACCCATTCTTTTCTGCGCTCACTATTGGATCTGTACCATTTATAGGAACAGCAGGGCAAATCATGCAAGATGGCGCTTCATTTTTCTGGGATAACACGACTAAGCGCCTAGGTATTGGGACAAACGCACCAGATCAAACACTCTCAGTAAACGGAGATGCTTCAAAAATCGGAGGTGGTACATGGGCATCATTTTCTGATGAACGTGTAAAGAAAAATATTGCTCCGTATACAGACGGTCTTGATTTGATACTTTCTATAACACCAAAAGTGTTTGAGTATAACGGTCTTGCGGGGTATCAAGAGACTGGCAAAAAATATGTCGGTATCATAGCTCAGGAAGTAGCCGAGAGAGCGCCGTACATGTTTACGCAAGTGTCAAAGAAACTGTCTCCTACGGATGCAGAACCTACAAACCTCTATATGTACAACGGTGGTGCGGACTTCATTTACGCTTTGATCAACGCTATTAAAGAACTTAATGCAAAAATACTTACTCTCAAAAATGAAAGTGTTGAAACCAAGAAGCTTTGCGTTGAAGATATCTGCGTTACAAAAGAACAATTCTTGAGAATCATCGAACAAAGCAATGTAACTAATTCTCAAACTCCGTCTATACCTTCTGTTCCAGAAACCACCGAAGAGCCAACTGAAGCTCCTGCACCTGGAGTGATGGTGGATTCACCATTTACAGAACCTGCCCAAGAAACAGCTTCAGAAGAAGCTCAACCAGAAACACCAACAGAGGAAACCCCAACTGCTGAAGCACCTCTTCTACCTACATCAACAACAGAGTAGTACTCTCTTGATTCGGGTGTATACTTTGATGATATGTCTAAGATACACATGTACGTTATTGGGGTCATAGCTTTTTGTCTACTAGTAAGTGGTGGTATCTATATGTACCACAACAAACGAGAAGCACTCAAACCTACATACGCAGTTATATATGTAGAGCAAGGAACGGTTTCTACTAAAGCCACCAGCTCTGATCATTACGAACTCATCACGACAAATCAAAAAGAGGTAATGAGTGGTACGTTTATAAAAACAGACCTTGGATATGGCTACGTGCTTTTGCCAGATAATTCTATTGTTACCATAGATGCACATACGGAACTACAACTTGTTTTCCAAACACATTCGACATCTATAATCCAGATTTTGGGTACTACCTATCACCGAGTACAAGCTCTAACAAAGGGTGCTACATACGAAGTTATAACACCAACTACAGTTGCGTCTGTTCGCGGGACAAAATTTGGAGTAACATATGCAACATCTACAAAAGTAACGAAAGTTGCAGTGAGTGAAAGTGTGGTTGCTGTTAAACGACTCAGTTCTGGAACAACAACCAAAGATGTACTAGAGAAAACCATTACCGAAGGACAAATGGCAACTGTATCTGATGATCGAGCACAATCTACATCAACCACTATCAGTGTTACATCTACCAAAACTGATGCAGAGATTAATGCTTGGATAGAAGCAAACAGTAAGCTGGATACTTTTTTTGAACAAACTAGAGAGCGCAGTGAGCGTCAAGAAGTCTTGGAGAAAGTTATCTCTGCTTTCCAAACAGAGCGCAGTGACGTCAAAAACAATACTACAACAACAAAACGAGAAGAGGTTATCAATCGTGTTATCAATAGATTAGAAGACCAAGCTCCAACTAAAAACGATACTCCTACTAACTCCACAGAAACATCTCCAAAAGAGCCCGTGCAAACAACACAACCACAAGAAACAAAGCCAGTTGAAACAAAGCAAGACCCACGCACTCCAACATCTTCTGAAACAAATCCAGCAACACCAAGTTCAAACCAGCCAAAAACACTACGAACTATCGACTTCAGAGAAGAAGCTATAACAGCCAAAGACACAGCGTACTTGGATGCTTTTTATTCATTATATGAATCACTTCTTTTGGTAGATGAACGTAACACAGTATGTGAAAAGGTAGGCCGCACAACAGCGCAGGGTATCTATACTCAGCTTGAAACATTTGCTTCTGAACGTGGGTACGAACTTCCTAAAAAGAGTAACCTACTCCGACTCGCTGAAAGTGTTACAAATTACTGTTTAACAGGGAAAGGGGACGCTCTACTGCGTGCGAAAGTTGAGGCAGAGTTTGATAGTGCATATCCGTATTCAGGATAAGTCATGAATTACAAAGATTACATCGTATCGTGTATAGGGATGGTGTGTGCTTTTGGTATTTCATACGGAGTATCCCAAACATCGCTAGGCACTTCGTTTGATAGAGTTTTGTACGATACATTTGCACAAGACGTTTCTAGAAATGACATTGTGGTTGTAGGTATCGACGACAAAAGTCTGCAAGAAATTGGTTCATGGCCTTGGAATCGAGATATATTTGCCACAGCATTAACCAACCTCAAAGACGCAAGAGTCGTTGCATTTGATGTTCTTTTTCTTGAGGAACGAGTAGGGGATGATACCTTTAAAAAAGTTTTAGAAGACCTCTCTGCAACAAATAGTCGCAACTCGGCTATTATTATGGCTTCCAAAATAACAAATGGTGTAGTACAAAACCCTGTATACCAAGGCATTCAATCAGGACTTGTACATGTTATGCCAGAAGATGACGGGGTTGTTCGTACGATTGGCACTCATACCCAAGTGACAGATGAGTGTTTGCCTCATTTTGCGTATCAGGTATTTGCAACGTATACCAAAAACACTACGACATCATGCCCTCTGGCATATTATGGGTTCCCGTATATTCAGAACCCTGTCACTATTTCATTTGCCGATATCTACAAAGGAAACGTTACTACACCAGTAAAAGACAAGATTGTTTTTATTGGAGCAACCTCGCTTGATATGGGAGATATGTTTGTTGGGCCATCTGGGGAACGTATTCCTGGGGTTATTGTCCATGCGTCATTTACCCAAGCGCTACTCAATAACACGCTATTTACCCCACTTTCAAATTCTTTAGTTGCACTTTTCATTTGTATTGGGTACGGCATCATCTTTATAATCACTCGCATCGCTCGGGTATTTGTACAAATACTATGTATAGGCATATATGTAGTATCTGTCATAGTGGCGAGCGCTATGTTACTTGAATTTAACTACACAGCACCATACCTACTCCTCCTTTTGCCAGCACTACTGCTATATATCTATGAAATACTATACCGTTATATATACACGCACAAGAAAAACATAAAGATAGGAGCGCTGTTTGGGTCATATGTAAATACAACACTTCTCCAGTCTCTCCTTAAAGAAGGCGACACTGTTTCGCTTGGCGGTGCACGTAAACGAATAACTGTTCTGTTTTCAGATATTAGAGATTTCACAACTTTTTCCGAAGCTGCATCTCCTGAACATCTTGTTGCTACGATGAATACATACTTTTCATACATGACACCTGCTGTTACAGAAAACTTAGGTACAATAGATAAATATATTGGAGACGCGATTATGGCGTTTTGGAATGCCCCACGTGATGTAGAACATCACGAAGAGCGTGCTGTACAAGCCGCTCTTGCGATGAGACGCGCTCTAGAAGATTACAACAAAGCATCCGGAAATTCATTCAAAATTGGTATCGGTATCCACGCAGGCGAAGCGGTGGTGGGAAACATTGGTAGCAAAGAACGAATCAGCTACACAGCTCTTGGGGATACAGTAAACGTTAGCTCACGAGTAGAGGGTCTAACAAAACAATATGGCGCTGATATTTTGGTAACTCAGGAGGTTGTTGATGTTGTGCAGTCTGATCGGTACACATTTACATATATCGATACTATCTCTGTAAAAGGTAGAGGAAAGCAGGTTATTTTGTATACCGTAACTGAAAGCATATAGATAGTGGGATTTTTACTTGCTTAATCAAAGCAATAAGGGTATGCTGGGTTCTCGACATTACTCACACTAAACACACATCTATATGAACGAAACAACAACTCCAACGACTACTACTCCTGTTGAAGAAACTCCTGCTATCACTCCTGAGACTCCAGTGGTTCCAGAACCAACAGACGCTCCTGTAACTCCAGAAGCAGAAATGCCAACTGAAGCTCCTCTACATGTTGTAGATACTCCAGCGGTAGAAACTAACTAGCAAAAAGAAAACCTCTGCATATGCAGAGGTTTTTTGTTACACCTAGTTCCAAACACTCGCGCGTTTATTGTCAGCAAAACGATGGTTTACATCTCGGTGAAGCATTTCATCTTTGATGGTTGCTTCGACAATATCAGAGAGTTTTGCAGTATTAGATAGCCCCCAGTATTCTTGTGCAAGTGTAGTTGCTTGTATATTTTCGTGTACACCAGTTGCAATCAAATGGGCATAGTGTTCATAACTATGAATCGCTTCCTCTTCAAAATACCCCACGGTACGATGAGCTGTTTTTGCGGCTATGAGATAGAGCAATGTATAATTAATAAAAAATATAACCTGAACCATCACGATAAGTACTCCTTCAAAAAATTTAGGACGAGCGAGTTGACTGTAGATGAGTAGGTGCATGCGTTCATTTTCAGCTTCATCAAGAAGTGTCCGTATCCATCCGTCATCATCTTTGATACCTCGTAGTGATTTCAGGTGTTGAAATGCTCCACCAACCATACCAGGTACAGCTGCAATTGTTTCAAGCACCACCGCACGGTGCCCGTATCTACTTTGGAATAGTATATCTGCGGCACGTGCTGTTATATGTACGATTGTTTTAGCGACACGATCACCAAAACCGCGCGGATGGTGTCGGTATTCTTCCGTATGTTCAATAATCTGTGGCACAAGCGCCTCAGTGTGTTCAAACATTTCTTCGCTCCCATGTGAATGATTAGACTGCATGCCCCCAAGTATAGCATTGAGGATTCTAAAATAGATATGCTAAAATAGGGCGATGTTAGACATCAAATTCATTCGCGAAAACAGCGACCTCATCAAACTAGCTGCAACCAAAAAACGACTATCTTTCAACGTTGACGAACTCGTACAGATTGACGAAAAACGCCTCTCACTTTTAAAAACAGTAGAAGATCTACGCGCAGAGCAAAACAGAGCCTCAGAATCTATTCAACAAGCAAGCCCTGAAAGCCGCATGACACTTATCGAGTCAATGCGTCGCGTAAAAGACGACCTCAAGACAAAAGAGGACGAACTTGAAGCTGTTATGACCGATTGGAGACGGCTTATGCTTGCTGTACCAAATATCCCAGACATGTCAGTTCCTGATGGAGTAAGTGATGAAGACAACCAAGAAGTCAAAGTTTCTGGAACTATTCCTACCTACGACTTTACACCGCTTGACCACATCGCACTCATGGAAGCTCATGATATGGTGGATTTTGACCGAGGTACAAAGACGTCTGGTTTCCGTGGGTACTTTCTCAAAAATGATGGGGCCATGCTTGAAATGGCTATATGGCAATATGTTATGCAACGATGGCAAAACAAAGGCTTCACACCGATGCTTGTTCCATCTCTTGTAAAGCGAGAAACACTTCTCGGTACAGGATATCTCCCACAGGGCGAAGATGATTTGTACAAGGACGGTAACGACTACTTGGCAGGGACAGGTGAAGTGGCGACTATGTTTTATCACGCAGACGAAGTGCTCGAGTCACTCGCTGAACCAAAAAAATTCATTGTTTGGAGTCCATGTTTTCGAAAAGAAGCAGGTAGTCACGGTAAAGATGTAAAAGGTCTCGTGCGCGTGCATGAATTTTATAAGTGCGAACAAGTAGTTCTCTGCGAAGCCTCACACGAAACATCGGTCAAACTTCATGAAGAAATTCGCAACCATGCAGAAGAAATGATGGAAGAACTCGGTATTATGTACCACACTGTTGTGAACTGTGGTGGAGACCTTGGTCTTGGCCAGGTTAAAAAGTATGACATCGAAGCGTGGATGCCTTCACAAGGAAAGTACCGTGAGACACACTCTGCTAGCTATTTCCACGATTTTCAAACACGTAGACTAAACATCCGCTACAAAGATACTGATGGCAAAATGCGTTATGCACACTCGCTCAACAATACAGCAGCGGCAACTCCACGTCTTGTGACTGTGCTCATCGAACAATACCAACAAGCAGATGGTACTATCAAGGTTCCTGATGTTCTCGTGCCATTTATGGGCGGCAAAACAGTTCTCGGTACACCATTTAGGTAATACTTCATGCGAAAAAAGACATATCTACGTCTCAAGCGCATTACGTTAGTAACAGTATCTGTTCTTGGTTTTTGTGCGGTTATCTATGTATATTTTTTTACCTCCGTATTCCAGATACAAACCATTGCAATACATACAAAACATGGGGAACAGATACCAGATATTCAAGAATCTCTGATGGAGACACTACGAAAACCACTCTTGTACTATATTCCTGGTGACAGGATACTCACATATCACGAACCACGCTTGGAAGCTCTTGTGCTTGAGCGAATCCCATACGCGGAAGACATTTCTATAACACTAGCTGGACTACATACGCTTGATATTACGATTGCTTTAAAAGTTCCGCTGTTTAGAATACCTGATAACAAAGCTCTCGCAGCGCAAGGTGAACCATATCTTGATTCAAGAGATCTATCGAGCCTGCCACTATTGCGTGCTTCATCAACCATTCCAGAAGCAACCCGCACAAGCCTAGCTTTGTTTGTAGAAAATATAGAAGAAGTGCTCTGGGAAGTTCCAACAATAGACATAAACGATCATGGTGATGTCTATATATCAGGCACAGGGGTGAGTGGGCATATTATTCTCCCTCCTACGACATCATATGATACATTGTGGTCAACGCTACTGAGCGCAATAGACACCGACCCACTCAAGTCCAAGCTTGCAACGACACCACAGTCATTTGACTATATAGATCTCAGGTTCGGGAATAAAGTGTTTTATAAGTTTACAAACAAGCAAGAAGCAGCTATAATCCCCGAACAATCTACCGACCATGACATGGCTACAACGACTATTCAATAGGCAATCAAAGATATCTCGCATCAATCAAAAACCTGTGCGAGGTTTTTGGCAGAACCTTATTGATGAAAAGCTCTCCAAAGGTGAGACACTTTCTGTCGTTGCGCCTATGGCAGATGTGACCGACATCGCTTTTCGTACACTTCTCGCGCAATATGGCAAACCAGACGTCATGTGGACTGAATTTGTTTCAGCTGACGGACTAAACAGTCCAGGACGAGAAGTCCTCAAACGAGACCTAGAGTTCACAAATATCGAACGACCTATCGTTGCACAGCTGTTTACATCTACTCCTGAAAATATGAAGAAAGCCGCAGCGCTTTGTCGTGAGCTTGGTTTTGATGGAATAGATATCAATATGGGATGCCCTGACAAGAGTATTGAAAAGCAAGGGGCAGGGGCTGCGCATATCAAAGATTGGAAAACTGCTCAGGCCGTTATCCGTGCAGCACAAGAAGGGGCACAAGATCTACCAGTATCAGTGAAAACACGTATTGGTTATAACAAAATAGAATTCATGGAGTGGTTACCAAAGATTTTGGAATGCAACATCCCGACACTCACAGTTCACCTTCGCACACGAAAAGAAATGTCACTTGTGGATGCACACTGGGAGCTCATGCCTGAAATAGTAAAGCTTGTGCGAGATATAACTGGCGAACTCTCTGAAGGCGGAACAATTATTTTAGGAAATGGAGATGTCAAATCTGTTACTGAAGGAAAACAAAAAGCTCGTGATACTGGAGCAAACGGAGTCATGATAGGACGCGGTATATTTGGTACGCCGTGGTTTTTCAATGAACAAGAGTTCAACCGCGGAAAATCAATAGAAGAACGTCTCAAGATCTGTATCGAACACACAAAACTCTACGAAGAAAAATTAGGGGATATTAAGAGTTTTGCGATTATGAAAAAACACTACAAAGCATACGTGAATGGCTTTGATGGCGCAAAAGAACTTCGTATGGAGCTTATGGATTGTAAAAACGCAGCCGAAGTTGAAACAAAAATCAACCAATTTTTGAAGAAATAAAAGCTCTCGCAAGAGAGCTTTTATATATGATAAACTTACATACATGTCACAAACGTACGTCGCGCTCTATCGTAAATATCGTCCACAGTCTTTTTCTGACGTTGTTGGGCAAGAACAAGCAATAGAACTACTCACGAGTTCTATCAAACAAAACAAAATCTCTCATGCATACCTTTTTTGTGGTGGACGAGGAACAGGAAAGACCACAGTGGCACGTATCGTTGCTCGCGAAGTCGGCTGTAATGATGAAGACATCATCGAAATAGATGCAGCATCAAACCGTGGTATCGACGAGATACGCGAACTTCGTGAAGCAGTACGCACTGCGCCATTTTCTTCACCGTACAAGGTCTACATCATCGACGAAGCACACATGCTCACAAAAGAAGCAGCTAACGCACTCCTTAAGACACTCGAAGAACCTCCACGTCATGTTATTTTTATACTCGCCACAACTGATCCAGAAAAACTTCCAACAACTATTGTGTCTCGTTGCCAAAAAGTCGTATTCAAACAACCAGATATTGATACACTCGCAGAAAGGTTACTCTATGTAGCAAAAGCAGAAGGTGGTGCAACCATCACACCAGAAGGTGCGCGCAAAATCGCAACACATGGCAAAGGTTCATACCGAGATGCGCTAGGAATACTCGAACAAATTCTGACCGGTGCAGAAAAAGTAAAAGAAGTCGCGGACGAAACAATTCACAAGCTTCTTGGTATTCCTCAAACTGAACAAGTTATCGCACTCCTTGAAGCAGTGTGCACAAAAGACGCGTCAGGGGTTATCGCTGCCATCAAAACTCTTGGCCAGACAGACGCACTACGCACCTATGACGAACTCATAGAAGTGGTACC
>ERZ724505.1774-NODE-1774-length-11330-cov-3.789180_pt1 | contig 11330 bp, 7 predicted proteins | sample MGYA00376038_ERZ724505 | MGnify/ENA primary metagenome ERZ724505 (study PRJEB28724, sample SAMN07190884) | wastewater metagenome | isolation source: effluent of sewage treatment plant in Hong Hong | place: Hong Kong | collected 2016-03-17 ... | reverse complement strand
AGTGACTTGGATGTTGAATCTGAAGCAATACGACATAAACTTCATTTCGAAAACTGGACATTATGAACTAAAAGCCACGTTTGTGCCAAATCAATGGGGATTCTTTGCTGACATTCCTTTTCTATATCTTCTTGCGGCCAAGCGTTTGCGTATGAATAAAGGAAAGAGTCAGGATGAGGCAATGTCAATATTCGACCTGATCAAGATCGGGAAGCAGGTAGAGATCAAGACAGAAGAGACCACAAAGAAGTTTGATGTCATATTGAAGAAGATAGGCAGCATGCAGTCTGATATGGTTGGAGCACTAACTAACAGCAAGCTTGTTTCTTTTGGCGAGATTATTATTGGCCAAGTTGGGGGTCAAACAATACAAGGGTTCAAGGAAATAGAGATAGGAAATATCATGGATGGCCAGATCGATCCGGTTGATGTTGATAGGTTGCAGATAGCTGCCAATGCAACAGGAACGAGCTTTGGAGTAAAAAGCTTAGAGGATATTGCTTTGTTTAGTGATAGAAACTTAATGAATCAGTTCCTTCTATCAAAAGTTAAAATAGATCGCAGAAATGGACAATATTATTATTATAGTTTGGAAAGATTCAAGGCATTGCCAAATAATGTACGCGAAGCAGAAAAGAGCAGAGTTGTCAATGAATTACAGAACAACATAGTCAATATCAATGAGGAGATTCAAGCAAGTGTTTACGACTCAACAAAAACAGAGTTATCACAGACAACAATAGGAGAGGTATTCAGGCAAATAGCAAAGGATACAGCCTATATTATGGGCAGAATATTGGAAGCGGGTTTCAGAGGCAACTCGAATGATAATAAAAACACGAATGGATTTACAGATCGCTATGATAGAAGAAATTTACAGCAAAGTGATTCAAGGCCAAGCATAATTGGTCAATATTATCCTCTTACCGAGGAGAATGGAAGCGAGGTCCCTGCCATGAATGGATTTGGCATAACAGACCCCGGTTGCGAGATGGATTTTGTTAATGAGTTCATTAGTGCTGTGATTGAAGGTATTGCAAAGGACTTGATGGCAGATGAGCAGTTGTCTGGGGCGATAAGTGATGATAAGCTAACAGCACGAATCAGCAATATTGAGGCTTTATCAAAAAATCCATATAGAGCGAATTATGAAAGCATTACAGAGAATATCATAGCACGATCTGGAATTTTGGCTTTCATGGTCAGAAGTAATGATTGTAATTTGCCGGGAGACTATGGAAATGGGACAATAGTTTATGATGGTGAAATCTATTATGGGAAAAGTCCGCTCCCTACAGATCAAGATGGCGATGTTGAAAATATAGTTGCGGCAGCAAGGGAAGATGCAAAAAACATAACGGATACCATGTTAGGGGGTATTCCAAGTGAGAACATCTTGCAGCTAAGGTCTTTTGTTGACTTTTTTGACAAGCTACTAACTCCTAATGGAGAGGATTTTTTGAATTCTGAAGGGAAAAATGCGGAGTTCTTAGAAGATAAACTTACGGATGATGTCACAATACCTTTAGATGTAAGCATTTTGGATTACAAAGTAATCATGAAATTGCCAAATGGAAGCAAAGCTGAAGACTTTAATACACAAGAAAAAATAAATCAAGCTATTGCGAATAAAACCTTAGACCCTAACGATTGTAGAACAGTGAGAAGCGTTTTTGCTGAGGTTATACAAGGGCCAAGTCAAATCAAGAATTTTATCAATATTGACTATCTTTCATCAAGAATGCTGGTCAACAATGGATTGATATATGCATTTCCTCATAATGCAGATGATGAATACTTTTTTGTTGCTTATGAAGGGGCCGATGCACGCGCAAGAAAAGAAGCTCTTAATGCAAAGACAGATTATGATTATAAAAATGAAAATGCTGAAACTTTTCTTGGAAATCCTAACAACATTAAAGACAATCCAAGACCGACAGGATTGGTTGAAATAAGCCGTTATTATGACGATAAAAGCGAGAACGCTTTGCTTCGTGTAAAAAAGTTCAATGAAGCAGTCACAAGTGGACTCGTTTTGGACTATAGAAAACTAAGATTGAACGGGTTTGACTTTAACAATCATCAGGCAATTGGCTCTGCATTAGGAGATGACATACTTTTCCCAAACAATGGGAGTAACATTACACAAACGCAACTGCCGCCTTCCATGGATAGTTTGCTTTGGAAAAAACAAGTAGTTCCAGAGACGTACAATATACCGCAGGAGGAGATGAGGTTTAATATATCAGCATCTGAGAACTTGTTGTATGAGGTGGCTTATCATAAAGATGAAGATGATGACATACCTGTAACAAGGTTGGTTTTTGGGCCATTTTTGAAGGGTACAAAAAGCAAAAATCAAAGAGTCTTCCTCAAAACAATATGCTCTGAAATAAAAAAGAAAATCGACGACCTCGCCATTCAACAACAGGAAACCATAAGTCGTGTGCTTGGGAAGGCCGATGAGCAAAAGAAGATAATCTACAAGCAATTTCATTCCCTTTTCCATCAGTGGAATACCATAGCATACAAGGATAACGTTTCAAGTGAAGGAACCATCAATGGGTCAAGCCTGCCAGAGAATGGAATTGGAATAGCAAATGATCTTGAGGATTTATATGGCGGTGGTAAAGGAACTCAAGAAGATCGGCATAAAGACTTGAATTCAATAGATATTAAAGAGGTACAGAATCTTCCTGATCCGACTTTTGTGTATGACTATCCTCTACAACGTATCAGGGAAATGAATGGGCCCAGCTTGTCCACCATAGATGTAAGAAACTCGATCATTAACCTTGATCCATTGTTCAAGCCTGATGCTAATACAACGGTTTTGAACATGCTTTATAACTTGTGTAACAAGAACAATTTTTTGTTCATACCAATACCCGGATATGCTGGATATCTGAACGTAAAGGATGTGTACAAGCCGTACGTTGGTCAGGCGGAAACACGCATCAGAAATTTCTTCCATGTTCTATTCATGCCAACTCCTGAGTCGCGTTCGATGATTTCAAACAAGACAAATACTGGAGCCTTGACGATGCATGATTCTGATTTACAGAGGAACATAAAAGGCGATGCAATAAGCGTTCAGTTTGGTGCTACTGACAATAATATAGTGAAAAATGTATCTGTGAGTACTCGTGATAATAAGGTAACGGCTGAGAGCATAATCAACCTTCAGAGGTTGACAGATAAGGAAGATCACAACAAGACTGTGACAACAGATTGTTCCATGCTGAACGTCATGGCTGGTAGAAGCTACGTATCAAGAGTGGACACTTTGGGAAACGCTCAGATATACCCAATGCAATTCTACTTCTTGGAGAAGATGCCGCTCTTTGATGGTTTGTATCAAATCATGAAAGTGGAACATTCCATCACGCCCAACAATATGAACACAACGTTTGAGGGTATACGAATGAGATTCAACTCAGAATATATGTCAATCCCTCCCATTACGCTAGATGGTATGCAGAGGTTGTTGGAGGAAAGGCCGCGCAATACGCAGGATACCGATAATGTTGTGGCAAATGCAGATGGAATTCCATTCGACCCTTCAAAACAAGCTGGAGAAGGGGAGTTGAGTGATGGTCAAAACGTTGAAGGTGTAAGAGCCAACGGAACTGAGAATTCCCAACAGGTGATTTTGCTGCCATATATTAAGCAGGCACAACAGTCTTCCAGATTGACCAACATGGGAGATGCTGGACCAATAGTTGACAATATTGGTCCAGATGGAAGGATTGCCGATAAGGGAGGTATAATTCAGTGTATGAACCACTTTATTGAGGATATACTTGAGCCGTTCGCCAAATATTTCAAAGAACGCGATCCGGACTTGTTCAAAAAGTGGCATATTACAAGTGCTGCTAGAAAATACAAGGCTGGAGGGAAAACGACATCGCAACACCTGCGTGGTCAAGCCGTAGACTCATCCATTGTGTTCTCCAATCAAGCGGAAGGCCTGATGAATAATCATAAGTTGTTCAACTATATCATGGATTTCTATGCAGCTAATCCAAGTTTGGAGTATGGACAAATTCTTCTTGAAACCAAGAGTACGGCGGGAAGACCTCAAATATGGATACACTGGTCTTATAGACGTATTGGCGAGAACTATAAACAGCGACTTCGTTTTGTTAATGATGCAAAGTTGATTGGGGCTCGCATGAACACAGAAAGAGGTGGACCTCAGGTTAATAAGATTGCTAGTCTGGAGGAGGCTAGGATGAAAAATCTCTTGGGTTGATTAGGTTATTTTTCAACATGAGCTTGGTTTTTCGTTCAAATTTTCTTATATTGTGCTACAATATAAAACAGAGTAGCAATGAAGAAATCAGTAACAAAAACGATCGGTAAGGAGAAGCATTTATTCCAATTTGAAGGAGATGATTTCTTCGAGGTTGTCATGGAGTCGCAGAACTTGTCATTCCCTGACGTACACAACTGCGGCCTTTGCGGAAGCGATAATCTGACCCTTGGGGCTCACATCGCTCAAGGCAAGCACAAGTATGTTCACATCACCTGCAAGGATTGCAGAGGGTATGTGAACTTCGGCAAACAACAAGAGAACCCCAACGTCTATTTCTTGCGCCTGAAGAAGGATGAGAAAGGCAACAATGTAAAGGGTAAGGACGGCAGGTCGATGTACGACTGGCAGAAATTCTCACGCGAAGAAAAAGAATAAGAGGCAGAGTCTCTCATTCTGATTTTTCATTACATTTGTGACGCTCCCCACAGAGCGCCCTAAAATCTCATATTCACATGGCTAAGAAAAAGGACTATAAATCTATGTCGCAAGATCAGTTGAAAACTGAATTGGACGTGGCAAAGGAGGGCAACGATACTGTTGTTGCCGAGGAAACTGAAAAGGAACTGAAAGCGAGGAAGTTAAAGGAAGAAACGGCCAAGAAGCTTGACAAGAAGTTCCAAGACCTCAACAAGTACAAGGAAAAGATCAAGCTCAAGGAGGTGAATTACAAGCCTCAGGAGTGGATCGACATGAGCCATGCCTTCAAGCATGTGACCCGCTTGCCGGGCATCCCGCTAGGGCACGTCATCATGTGTTACGGCAAGAGTGACACCGGAAAGTCAACCTTAGGTCTTGAAGCTGCGGCATTTGCACAGAAGCAGGGAATACTGCCTGTGTTCATCATCACGGAGAACAAGTTCAGCTTTGAACGGGCCCAAAAGATGGGCATTGATTTCGACAAGGCCATCATTTACAATGGGGTAAGCACCATTGAGCAGGGGTGTGACTATGTCAAGCAGACGCTGGACGATCAAGAAAAGGGCAATCTGCCCTTCGACATCCTGTTTGTTTGGGACTCCATTGGAGCAACTCCATCTAAGGCTGAACACAACAAGCGTGAAGAAGAAGAGGATGGTTCTGGCGGCATGATGGTGACGGCAAAGATCCTTCGCGAACGTATCACGAGATACTTGGGGCCGAAGATCAATGCCACACGGAATGAGACGTATCCGTACAATGCATCGATGGTGATCATCAACCATGCTTATACGGCTCCTCCTCAGCCGCCTGCCACCATTTCATCCATTGTTCCTTATGGCGGTGATGCTGTTTTCCTTGCTGCGACCCTTGTGTTCAGGCAGGGTGGTATCACTTCAAGGTCCTCAAAGGTGACCGCGATCAAGGACGGTACTGAGGTGGCATTCGCACTAAGAAGCCCGCTGGTGGTCGAGAAGAACCACATCACAGAGGTGTGTACGACGAAGGGGAAGATACTTTGCACGGACGAAGGGTTCATGCTCGATGACAAAGAGACCATCGAGAAGTACAAGGAAAGGACCCGAGACGGCTGGAATCTGAACTTTGATCGCTATTGGGATCAGGTCGCTGAGGATTAACTCAAAACGCTCTCAACATGAGAACGCTGATAGTGCAGGCAGACTGGCTATTGCGTAAAGGTCACTTCACTAACATGGGCATGACAATGCACCATGGATCTGAAAGATTGCACTGTGGAGGTATAATCGCGTTCATAGAGAAGTTGAGGTCTACGATAGCCGCCCACATGATCGACAAGGTTGTCGTTGTGTGGCGCGGCGTCGTGGACGGACTTGACAAGTATGATAGATTTCCGGCCTTGAGATCAGAGAAGGAAAAGCTCTGGCAGGACCGTGTTCTGATACAGCAGCTTCAAAGATCATCATTGACGAGCAAGCAAGAGCATGAGTTCCAGATCCTGCAACAAAAGAACAAGTTGCAGAAGTATTTCAATGAGATCGGCATTCGGCAAATAGATGAGGACAGATCTGAGTGCATCGACGCCTTGGCGCTATATGTGAGCGGAGCAACTCAGGTCGGCGAGGAACTGTTCATACTCAGCAAGGAACACGAGTTCTTTCAGGTCATAGGAGACGGCGTTCATGTCATCCTAGATGATGGAAGGAAGATAGACAAATGGAACTTCTTTGGCATCTATGGATATGATCACAGCAATGACCTGATGATAAAATGCTTTACTGGCATGCCATCCGGTGTGGTCAAAGGATTGAAGGGATTGACCCTCAACAGGCTTGTTCACTATTTCCCCGGACTCAAACTGGAACACTATGCTTATGGGGACATGCTCAGTTATGCGAGAAGAAAAAGGGTGGACGTGAAGTTGAAGGTGTATGATGCTGTGATTCAGGCACATGACATCGTGAAGAGGAACGCCAAGCTCATCAACATGAAAGATCCTATTATCAATAGTGATTTAACTGAGCAAGTGAATTATTGTCTATATTCGCCTTTGGAAAGAGGAGATCTGAACGTTCTCATAGAGTCCTATGAACGTGAGGAGTACAAGCAACACATACAAGGAGATATCTCAACATACTTCGATCCCTTTAGAAGGGTCATACTGAAAGAGAAGGAGTACAAACTGTTCCATGAACAAGTAAACATCTGAACACATGAGCAACATCAAGGAAAAGCTGAAAGAGGCTGAGAACAACATGAATGATATCGAGTTCGTCATCAACTATAAGGGCGAGCAGATACATTCGGCCACGATCCCTGTGCCCGCATACGCAGAAAGTGTGTTGCGGAATAATGAGGCCACCTTCGACCTCTTCTTCTATGACATGACCAGAAAGCTCAAGGAGAAGATAGACAAAGAACACCAGAACAAGTTCTTTGATCAGCAGGACAAATCCGGCGTCCTGAATGACAAGATGAGCAAAGAGTAATACGAGAATTGCCATGACCCAGAACGGGTTCTTCTTCAGTCCAAATGACTGGGTGACCGATGAGAAGCTTCAGCTTTGTTCATTGGCCGCAAAAGGCATGTGGATAGATTTGATATGCTGGATGTACAAAAGCAAGCGTGTGGGCTATCTTGTTGTCAATGGTAAATCTCTGGACGAGAATGACATATGCAAGCTTCTCAAGTGTGGCAGAGAAGAGTTCAAACAGGCTTGGTCCGATCTTGTGAGCTATGGCGTCATCAGCCAGCATGAGGATGGGACATACTATTCCAAGCGCATTGTTCAGGACATGGAAAGGAGGAATCCGCAATATGGTCTTAGTCCTGAAGATGTGGCGTCCATTGATAAGGTGCTTTCAGAGTTTGAGCGCATCATTGTGAACCATGCTGCTTACAATGTCAAGGAAGCTAGGGACCTGATCGCCATGAGAATGCGATATGACAAGGCAAAGTTGGAGGACTTTGTGATAGTCATCAAAGGCAAGCTCAAGGAGTGGGATAATGACAAAATGAGGGTCAATCTTAGGCCGAGAACATTGTTCAACGAAAAGTTCTCTGACTACCTTCTTGAGTTGAAACCGAAGGCGGCAGTGGTGGACAACAAAAAAGTCGTGCCGGGGTTTGATTATGGAGATTTGTAATCCATATTAGACAAAACCTGTATTCATGGAACCAGAAAAAGCAAACCCTCTTGAAGGGATAGTCACGATATTCCCCAATATTTTCAAGACGCGTGATCCGTACCACATTTCTCTTCGTAAGGCGTTTGATAGGATACGAACAGGAAAGTCAAAGAAGATAGTAGAGGAGATCCGCGCTTGTGAGGACAAGAAGCAGAGGCATGAACTGAAGAAGACCCTGCCCTCCATATGCTTTGCCGGGAAATTCAAGCATAGAGATAACCATGGCATTGTCGACCATGCAGGGCTTATCTGCTTGGACTTCGACCACTTCCCAACGAATGAGAAGCTTTTTGAGTTCAAGGAGTCTCTAAAGAAGAACAAGTATGTACTTGCTGCCTTCATATCGCCGAGCGGCGATGGAATGAAGGTCATCGTTCGCATACCCAAGGATATAGAGAATCATTCCAAGTATGCGGAAAGCCTTGGTAAATGGTTCATGCAGGACCAGCAGAAGGTTGACGAACTCAAGGATGTGGCTCGTGTCTGCTATGAAAGTTATGATCCGGATATCTACGTCAACGAATCGGCTGCGGTATACGACATACTCACAAAGAGCAAGCCCATTCTTATGGAGTTCGCTCCCGAGGGAGAGCGCATCACGGATGAGCACACGATATTCAGGAACCTAAAGAAATGGGCTGACACTCGTGATAGCTACCATGACGGCAATAAGTACAACTTCCTTGTGAAGCTTACTTGTGCATGCAATCGTTTCGGCCTCAAGCCTGACTTTGTCGTATCCAAGCTGATAGAGAATTATCAGGACAAGGCCTCTTGGGTCGATTCGAATGATTTCCATGACATTGTCAAGCGCATATACATTACGTACGAAGAGCATCATGGTAAATCGGTGTGGACGACAAAAGAGGGGATGCTCGATTTCGATCCCGATGCAAGAGCCCGCGATGTCATCTATCTCGATGACATTCGCAATGAAATGCTCACATCCTTTTACAAGGGAGACTCAAAGGGTGAGACGACTTTCTTCAGGTCTCTGGATAGACACTGGAGTTGGAAGCTCGGTGAGGTGACATTGATGCATGGAGCCCCTAACCACGGAAAATCGATCCTTACCCTTCAGTTGATGCTATTGAAGAGTATTCACACAGGGGTTAAGTGGGGTATTTTCTCGCCGGAACAGAACCCTCCGATCGACTTCTACAAGGACCTCATTCACATGTACATTGGGAAGAGCACAGAGCCGTTCCATAAGTACAAGATGACGGACAAGGAGTTCGTAAAGGGAATGGACTTCATGAAGGAGCATTTCTACTTCCTGTACCCCAAGGATGATAGTCCGACCCCGCAATACATCAACGATAGATTCTCTGAACTCATCATCAAGGAGAACATCAAAGGGTGTTTGATAGATCCGTTCAACCAGCTTGATAATGATTGGGCTTCCGCTGGCGGCAGGGACGATCAATACATAAGCATTTTCGGCGCAAAGGAAAAAAGATTCGCCCTGACGAACAATGTTTACAAGATGATCATCGCTCATCCCAAGGGAGGCTTGGACAAGCTGAGCGATAAGAATCAGGACCCTGAGTTGAAGAACGCTGGCAACTATCGATGCCCAGACATCTATGACATAGCTGGCGGTGCGATGTGGGGTAACAAGATGGATAACATACTTGCGACCTATCAGCCGTTCTTTCAAACGAGAATGACAAGCTCGGCACGAAGGGATGGGGACTTCACCGAGAACGGCAAGCATCTTCGTATGACACAGTTCAGAAGTCAGAAGATCAAAAAGCCAAAGTTGATCGGACTGCCCGGCACAGCCAATCTGATCTTCAACATCAAGCAGTTCAGGTATTATGAGGAGGAGGGATACAAAGAGATGACCGAACACTCTGACGAACTAAGGAGAGGGTTACCGGAAGAGGGTGTATACAGCCCCTTCGATAAGGAGTACCGGGAGATGGGTATCAAGGAAAGCTTGGAAGAGACCATCAAGTCAACGGACTGGGAGAAGTTCATTGAACGCTCACAACGGAACACTCAAGTTCAGCGCGAACAGGAACAGCGTGAAATAGAGGACAGAAGGATGTTGGAATTGGGTTTGGATCCCGCCATGGATGAACGGGACGCATATGATGTGGATGCATCACAATTCCAACGTGAAGAAGATTTTGGCCCTGAAGATGAGGGGGTTTGATAGATATCTTGATGTTACTATTTTTTTACATTGAGGTTTCTGGAAACGAGCCCATATTTAACTTTGCCATTGCTCTTTTGGGCAGCCAACAGGATTAACCTAGAAGAGAAATGACCATGAGTCAAAAGAACATGGAGGTGGAGCCTATACTCGTAGAAAATCTTAATAGGTTAGTAATTTCTGATGCTATTTAACTATCCATGAAGGTGCAGATATATGCGATATATGACCCACGAAATCAGAAGGACGTGAGATACGTAGGCAAAACAATTCGCTCTTTACGGGAAAGAATGTATGCTCATATGTTTCATGCAAGGCATGACAAAAAAAGGCCATTATATTTGTGGATGAGAAAGTTGATTCGTCAAGGAGTAGTTCCAGAAATTAGAGTTATAGAACTTACAAGTGAGTCTGATTGGCCGCTACGTGAGCAGCACTGGATTGCTCACTTTAGAAGGCAGGCCGATAGTAAGTTGCTTAATCTTACAGATGGTGGTGAATCGAATCTTAACTGGATACCTTCCAAGGCTACACGAAGAAAGATTTCCATATCAAACAAAGGAAAAATAGGATATTGGAGAGGGAAGACGATGTCCAATGAGCATAGAGCTAAAATAGGCGATGCTCAAAGAGGCAGAAAGAAAGCTCTGAAAACCAGAATTAAAATAAGCAAAGCTCTTCAAGGGGTAAAACTGACTGAACAACATAAATTAGCATTATCCAATGCTAAACAACGGAAGAAAAAACCAGTACTCAAAATTTGTACTAAAACTGGTGTTGTGATATCTGAATATGAATCGATATCATCCGCATTGTTGGCGCACGGAATACAACATCTAAAAACAAACTTGATAGGAGTGTGCAAAGGAAGGCTGGAGACATGCCATGGATTCAAATGGAGGTACAAAAACTAAAAACATCATGGAGCCGATATTAGAACCGAACGATCACCGCTTTGTTATTTTCCCGATTCAATACCATGATATCTGGGATTTTTACAAGAAGCATCAGGCGGCATTTTGGATAGCTGAGGAGGTTGATCTGACAGATGACATACGCGACTGGGAGGACCTCTCGAAGAACGAGCAGTTCTTCATCAAGCAGGTGCTGTCTTTCTTCGCTGCGAGCGATGGCATTGTGAACGAGAACCTTGCGGAGAACTTCCTGAAAGAAGTGCAATATCCTGAGGCTAAGTTCTTTTACGGATTCCAGATCGCCATGGAGAATATCCATAGCCTGATGTACTCTCTGCTCATCGACACCTAC
>ERZ724505.1773-NODE-1773-length-11331-cov-4.003636_pt1 | contig 11331 bp, 9 predicted proteins | sample MGYA00376038_ERZ724505 | MGnify/ENA primary metagenome ERZ724505 (study PRJEB28724, sample SAMN07190884) | wastewater metagenome | isolation source: effluent of sewage treatment plant in Hong Hong | place: Hong Kong | collected 2016-03-17 ... | reverse complement strand
AGGAATCGAACCCACACCAAAGGTTTTGGAGACCTTCGTTCTACCACTAAACTAATCGCCCAGTTTAATTTTCATTCTACCACTAAACCCCGCTCAGCGGGGCAAGCCACTCGCCCAGTTTCCTTATTTAATCATAAAAATGCTTTTTTTACAAATTATAAAAAATAAGCCCTTAAGGCTTATTTTTTTGTTTCAACATAATCTTCCCGCTTCCGAGTAAATGGATTATATTTTTTGAATTTAAGTTTCACATTAGCAAGCTTTTTTCGGTTTTTCCGAGTAAAGTACGTGTGTCCAGTTGCTTTGTGAACCAATTTGATAAGGTTTTCTTGTGATGCCATAATACCGATATATTACATGATTTTAATAATTTTGCAAGATATGCAATGTGCGCCGGGTTGGATTTGAACCAACGAAGCCCGGAGGCGACAGATTTACAGTCTGTTGTAATTGACCACTCTACCACCGACGCATACATTATTAGGCGAGCCTAATAATGTAATTATTATATATCACATTAATCTACTTTCTGCAATGCTTTTTTCTGCACACTCAAGCCTCTTTTCTTGATATCAAATACCATTTCATCTTTTTTCATATCAACAATAATAGTATTTCCTTCTGTTAATTGATCTGAAATAATTAATGTTGCCATTTTGTTCAAAACTGTATTTTGTATCAACCGATTGAGTGGACGAGCACCAAATTGAGGATCGAACCCTTTTTCTGCAAGATAATCAATCGCGGCAGGCTTTATATCCAAAATAATATTTTTTGCATGCATTCTTTTTACTACACGATCAATTTGTACCTTGACAATTTCTCGGACAATTTCTTTTGGTAATACATCAAAAACAATAATTTCATCAAGTCGATTAAGGAATTCAGGTCGGAAGAAATCTTTTAACGATTCCATAACACGATCTTTGGTTGCTTGATAGCCTTGATCCAGTGTATGGTCAGAGAATCCAATAGTTTGCATTTTTTGAATATGTTGCGAACCAAGGTTTGAAGTCATGATAATGATAGTGTTTTTGAAATTGATTTTTCGTCCTTTCCCATCAGTTAAATGACCATCATCGAGTACTTGTAATAACAAATTAAAAACATCAGGATGAGCTTTTTCAATTTCATCAAAAAGAATTACTGAATATGGTCGATGTCGTACCATTTCTGTAAATTGCCCAGCTTCTTCATACCCTACATACCCAGGAGCTGTTCCTACTAATTTTGAAACAGAATGTTTTTCCATGTATTCTGACATATCTACACGAATCAACGCTTTTTCATCATCAAACATGTACTCTGTAAGTGCCTTTGTAAGCTCTGTTTTCCCCACCCCTGTTGGTCCAAGGAACATAAATGATCCAATAGGTCGATTCGGATCAGAAATTCCCACGCGAGACCTCCGAATTGCATGACTAATTTTTTCAATTACCTGATCTTGACCTTTAATTCGTTTCTTGAGCTCTTCTTCCATTTTAACCAATCGCTTTGATTCTTCTTGAAGCATTTTAGTTACTGGAATATGTGTCCATTTTGCAACTACTCGCGCAATATCTTCTTCGGTTACTTCTTCTCTCATTAATCTATCTTGAGATTTAATTTTTTTCAATCGATCTGTTTTTTGTTTCAAGTTTTTTTCAAGCGCTGGAATTTTTCCATAACGAATCTCTGCAACTTTTGCAAAATCAGAAATAAGTTCTGCATTATCTGCATCAGTTTTAAATGCTTCAATTTGTTTTTTGATACTTCGAATTTCGTATAATGTATCTTTTTCAGTGTTCCAACGAATTTCTAGATCTTTTGTAGTCTCTCGAATGTCTGCAATCTCTTTTGCAATATCTTTGATTCGTTTCTTTGCGTTTGATGCATGCTCTGTGTCGCCCTCTTTACTTTCTCGAACCAATGCTTCTGTTTCAATTTCGAGTCGAGTAATTTTTCGATGTACCTCATCAAGCAATGCAGGCTTGTTTTCAAGAGAAATTTTTAACATTGACGCTGATTCATCAATCAAATCAACTGCCTTGTCTGGGAGAAATCGATTCGTAATATAACGTACCGATAGATTTACTGCAGCAAGTAATGCATCATCAGTAATACGTACACCGTGGAAAAGTTCATACTTTGATTTTAATCCTCGCAAAATAGCAATTGCATCTTCTTCACTCGGTTCTTGAACCATTACTGGTTGGAAACGGCGAACCAATGCTGGATCTTTTTCAAAATGTTTTTGGAATTCATTGAGTGTTGTTGCACCGATAGCGCGAAATTCTCCTCGAGCAAGTGCTGGTTTTAACATGTTTGCAGCATCTTGCGATCCTTCTCCACCTCCTGCACCAACAATAGTATGGATTTCATCAATAAAGATAATAACTCCACCTTCTGACTGCTCGACTTCTTTCATAATAGCTTTTAATCGCTCTTCGAATTCACCACGATATTTCGTCCCCGCAACAAGTAGTCCAATATCCAACATAACCAAGTCTTTTCCTCGTAATGACTCTGGAACATCTCCTTTTGCCATACGAATTGCAAGACCTTCTGCAATTGCTGTTTTCCCTGTTCCTGGTTCACCAATAAGGATTGGGTTATTTTTAGTTCGTCGTGCGAGAATTTCAATGACACGCATAATTTCTCGGTCACGTCCGATAACTGGATCAAGCTTATCTTCTCGAGCAAGTTTAGTTAGATTACGGGAATATTTTGCAAGTGCGCGAAATTGTTTTTTTGGTTCTGATTTTCCTGTGTTTTCCTTGATTTCATTCAAAGTTTTCATTACTCGTTCATAAGTAATCTGAAGCGCATCAAGTTTTTCACGCATACCATGTGGTAATGCTAATACTGCAAGAAATAAATGTTCAACAGAAATAAACTCGTCTTTCATTCCGCGAGCTATTTCTACCGATCTTTCAAGAACCTGAGCAAGGTCAGGTGCAATATACATTTGAACCATCTGTGATTGATTTCCAATAGTAGAAGGTTCCCCTGTTTCAATTATTTCGAGCAATGTTTCAGATAATTGAATCAAGTCAATTTCAAGTTTTTCAAGAACTGAAACAACTGGACTCTCGTCTTGAAGAACAAGAGCGGTAAGTAAATGCGCAACCTCAACATGATCTTGTCCTCGTTCCATTGCAAGTTCGTGAGATCGTTGCAGTGCATTTTTTGCTTTTGTAGTTAATCGTTCAAATGGAGGCATAAATAAAAAAATACTAAACTAATAAGCTAATTTAAAAAAATACAGATTTTTATCAAACAACCATAACATCAAACAACCATTCTGTATATTTTCACTATACCACATTTTTTGAATAAAAAAAGCCCCTGAATTTGAGAACTTTTTATTGAACAATTTGCCAGAAAACCTTGAGGAAGTTCTGCAAATCTTTTTTTGTTGTTTTTCGCCCTAGACTCATTCGCAAACTTCCTTCTTCTGTATTTCCTAATTGTCTCCCTTGTGCAATTCGCAATGCTCGAATAACATGCGACTCTTCGTCACTCTTTGATTGACATGCGGATTTTGCCGAAACCGCAAAACCTTTTGCATCAAGCTGAATAACTAATTGCTCTCCTGAAAATCCTGCAACAGTAATATTAATATTATTTGGTAATCGATTTTCTATTGATCCATTTACTACAATTCTTGTATCTTTTTGTAATTCTTTAATAAACCAATTTTGTAATGTACTCAATCGAGCAAATTCACCTTCTTGTTCTTGTAAACTGATTTCCAAAGCTTTTGCAAAACCTATAATACTTGCAACATCTTCTGTTCCTGCTCGCAGAGCAAATTCTTGTTTCCCGCCAAACATTATAGGCGCGATGACTTCTCGATTCTTTACAAAGAGAACACCACTTGATTTTGGTCCATATATTTTTGAACCAGAAAAACTCATCAAGTCCACACCAAGTCTCTGTACATTACTATCTAAATAATTCACCGATTGTATTGCATCAGTATGAACGAGTGGATACAATACATTTTCTTCTTTGTGATGTTTTTTATACCATCTGATTAATTTTGTAATTTCTCTGATCGGTTGAATTGTTCCAATTTCATTATTTGCATACATTATAGTAACAAGAATAGTATCCTGAGTGAGTGATTTTTTAATTTCATCAAGAGAAATAATACCATTTGAATCACATCCAATATAAGTAACAGTAGCTTGCTGGTTCTTTTCTAGATATCGACAAGTTTCCAGAACTGCATCATGCTCTATAGTACTGGTGATAATATGAGGAATTCTATCAGGAAAATTTTGTTTAAATTTATTGACAACACCAAGGATCGCAAGATTGTCAGATTCAGTTCCTCCGCGTGTAAAAATAATTTGAGATGATTGAGCTCCAATTATTTTTGCAATTTTTTTTCTTGCATCATAAATAAACTGCTCCGTTGTTGTTCCTAATGTATATAACGAACTAGCATTTCCATAACTTGTTCGATAAACAGTATTCATCACCGAAAGAACTCGATTATCTATCGGGGTTGTAGAAGCATAATCTAGATATACTTTCTTTTGGAAATAATGTTGTAATAATTTTTTAAAATAAAAAAACATAGAATACCTTGAAATTACCATAAAATTGTCTATAATCAAATGTTATATGCAACCAATTATTTTACTCGCTATTATTGGCGTAATTATTATCGTTATTTTAACCGCATTAATATTCTTAATGATTCGCTTTCAGAGAAAGTTAAACCTTTTTACCACTGGATCAAATGGAAGTTCACTGGAATCAGTAATGCAAGAACTCCTTAAAAAACAAGAAAATTTACAAATAAATCACAAAAAACTTTATGATATTGTACAAACAATACATAATCGAGTGACTACAAGTCATCGCGGATTTGCATTAATGAAATACAATGCTTATGAAAATATCGGTGGTAACCAAAGTTTTTCATTTGTATTACTTGACGAAAATGGTACAGGTATGGTATTATCAAGTCTCTACAGTCGTGAGCGATCTAATGTTTTTGCAAAACCTATCTCTCAATTTAAATCAGAAATAGAACTTACTCGAGATGAACAAAAAGTTCTCAAACAAGCCATGGAGAGTTTGCAATAACAATTACCAGTTTTAATTTACCTTTTATTTTTATGCCAGAAACAAAAACTCCTCGACCACCAATTGTCGCTATTATGGGTCACGTTGATCATGGAAAATCAAGCCTCTTGGACTATATTCGTAGTACCAATATAGTAGCTGGTGAATCAGGAGGAATCACTCAACATATTTCTGCATATGAAGTTTCTGTTCCAGACTCAGAAGGAATAGAAAAGCGTATAACATTTATTGACACTCCAGGTCATGCTGCTTTTTCGCACATGCGTGAACGAGGAGCAACTATTGCTGATATTGCCATCCTTATTGTCTCTGCAGAAGAAGGTGTAAAAATGCAAACCAAGGAAGCTATCAAGACAATCATTACAAACAATGTTCCCTATATTGTCGCTATTACAAAAATAGACAAGGCTAATATTAATATAGATAAAGTAAAAACAGAACTTATGGAGCAATCGGTTTTTGTGGAAGGATTCGGAGGTTCAATTCCTTGTGTTCCAATCTCATCAAAAACAGGACAAGGTGTTCCTGACCTTCTCGAAACAATTCTCTTGTTATCAGATTTAGAAGGATTCACTGGTAATCATCAACAACCTGCAAAAGGTTTTGTAGTAGAGGCAAACGTAGATGAAAAAAGAGGTATTTCTGCAACAATGATTATCAAAGATGGAACACTCCAATCTGGTAATTTTGTTGTTGTTGATGACGCATTTACTACTACTCGGCTCATCGAAGATTTTTCAGGAAAACAACTTGAATCTGCTTCATTCTCAACACCAATCCGACTTACTGGTTTTTCTAAATTGCCGAACATTGGCTCAGTATTCACTACTCATGAAAACAAAAAAGAGGCCGAGTCAGTGGCACTTGAAAATGCAATTATTCTCAAAGAATTGGCTCATACACGACAAATTCCTGAAAATACTGACGATATTGCCATTATTCCCGTAATTATCAAATCTGATGTTTATGGGACAGCAGAAGCAATTGAGAACGAAATAATGAAATGAGAAATTCCTGATGTTTATTTCAAAATAATCAAAAAAGGAGTTGGTTCAATCAACGAATCAGATATTCAACTTGGAATTGCAGACAAGAAAACAATTATACTTGGATTCCATGTTGATATGGATGCACGAGCAAGAGATCTCAACGAAACAGAAAAAATCACCGTAGAAACATTTACTATTATTTACAAACTTACTGAATGGATGGAACTTGCAGGACGAGAACGCAAGCCTCAACGAGAAGTAGAAAAAATAATCGGAACTGGAAAAGTATTAAAATTCTTTAGTACTCAAAAAGATATTCATCTCGTAGGAGTTCGTGTGACTGATGGTATTATTGCAAAAAATGCTCTTGTAAAAATAACTCGAGATAATGAAATTATTGGTCGAGGAAAAATAGTAGCTCTCCAACAAGGAAAAACACCCACTGATAAAGTGGAAAACGGTAATGAATGTGGTATTCAAATTGAAACCACTACTCCACCTGATTCTGGAGATATTATTGAAACATTTGAAAAAGTTATTGAATAAAAAATATGAAAAATAATATCAAACTTATTCTTGCAAATGCTGGAGATTGGATTACACGTAATAGTAATCGTAATTCATTAATTACCCTAACTCGTACTGAACGTTCAGTTGATGGTAAAAAATTGCATATTTTCTATACAGTAATTCCAGAAAATCAAGAACGACCTGCTCATGAATTCTTGACTCGACACGTCGATGATATTCGTAACCATGTTAAGAAAAAAATGAAAAATCAACCACCGTGGTTTCGATTCCAACTCGACACAGGAGAACGTAATCGAGAACGAGTTTCAGATCTTCTTGACGGAACAAGCGAGAGTCATGGTGATATTCCAGAACGATTGCATAAATAGGCAACTTTGGTTATAGTATCAAGGTTAGTCTATTATGCGCGAGTGGCGAAATTGGTAGACGCACTTGCCTTAGGAGCAAGCGGAGTGATCCATGGAGGTTCAAGTCCTCTCTCGCGCACATAAAATTGAAATAAACAAAAACAGCGAACATATTCGCTGTTTTTGTTTATTTCAATGGGGATTTGGATTTTCGCAAAACCGAGACTAATTTTGTTTTTGGATTTTGTCCGCGCGGAGGAGGGGTCTGGGGAAGAATCCGCGCGGGCTTTTTGGATTTTTTGGCGGGGGCATTCCTAGCTAAAATTGATCAAAAAATTATACATTCCCATACCACAAACTCCTTGCAAGGGTTCTCCTGCTTTTGGTATACCAATATCAATTACTTCTTCTCCCGTTTGAGATAAGATTTTTTGAAAACCAACCGCTCGAATTACAAGAGATGCGGAGCAATCGTAAGTGCCATTTGTTTTTACGATAAGTTTTGTCGGTATGCCTGCTTTTGCCATAGATACTTTTGGCGAATATCCGCCTCTTGCATTCACAGTAATATACTGAATGCCGTCTTTAATTTCGCTATTTTCTCCCGCTTCATTTGTTGCCGTGTTTATATTATCTTTTGAACCGCCGAGAAGAATAATACCAAGTCCGACAACGAGAGCGAGTGTGATAATTATTGAAGTCGTCTTATTCATAAAGTTAATTATATCAAAAAATTAAATATTGAATAAAGGATTGATAATATCAAGCCCTGCAAGTCCAGCAAGAAGCGCAAACAATCCCAAACCTATCACAACGACCCCTGCTGATTTAAAAAATAGCGGAGCTTGTTTTGAGTGCGCAAAAGAAGCCGATCCGAATGAAAGTAAAGCGAGCATTGGGAATGTTCCAAGCGCGAACGCAAACATAATCAAAGCGCCTGACATGAATGACCCGCTCGAAAGGGCGACTACTTGCATTGCTTGCGTGAATCCGCAAGGCAGAAAAAATGTTCCAAATCCAATCGCCAGAGGCGTGAAAGTTTTATGTTCTATTTTTCTGAAGAAATTAAAAATTCCAGAAGGTAATGCAACTTTATTTTTTGCAAATACTCCAACCAGATTCAAACCAAGCAACAGCATCACAACAGATGCCACAAGCCCCAATATTGCTGTAAAGGTAAAGTTAATACCTATGGCATTGCCGACTGCTCCGAGAACTCCGCCCAAAATTGCAAAACTAACGATTCTTCCTGTGTGAAAAAGTACAAAATTCTTTTTATCGCTAACATTATCTTGCGAGACTTTCGCTGAAAGCGACAGAACTAAACCGCCGACAATCGCAAGACAAGTAGAAACTGATGCGATAAGTCCGATAATAAAACTTGTTGTTGGTGTCGCCCCACCACCGATACCAAGATTTAAAATACCCGACTTTTGAAGTATGAAAAAGAGGGCTAAAAACACTAACCCGATAGGTATTGCTTTCCAAATAACATCATCGGATTTCTTTTCTTGAATAACTTTTTCTACGGAAAGAGTATAACCGTTGTGCTTTATTTTTGAAGTCAAGATTTCTGCTAATTCATGCTTGCTGTTATCAAGTTCAGTTTCAACTGATACAATTTCGTTTTTCAAATCAACATAAGTATTTTGTATGCCTATTTGTTCATTCAAAATATCTTCAATGAAGATTTTGCATGATGCGCAATGAGTACCTGACACATGAAATGTATATGTTTTCATCATAATTTCTTTGCCTTAATTCTTAATGAGTTAGACACAACCGAGACAGATGACATTGCCATAGCGAATCCGGCAAACACTGGAGAGAGGAGCCAACCGAATATTGGATAAAACACCCCGCCCGCAAGTGGGATTCCAACAATGTTATAGATAAATGCCCAGAAAAGATTTTGCTTGATTCCGTTCATTGTTATTTTTGATAATTTCACCGCTTTGACAAGTTTTGAAATATCGCCACCGAGCAATGTAATTCCCGCGGACTCAATCGCAACATCCGTTCCTGTCCCCATAGCGACACCAACATTTGCTTGAGCAAGAGCGGGTGCATCGTTTACACCATCGCCAACCATTACCACGATGTCTCCTTTTGCCTGTAAGTCCTTGATGATATTTAATTTGTCATCTGGCATTACTTCCGCAAAAACTTTATCAATGCCTACAATTTTAGCGATATATTCGGCTGTATTTTTGTTATCACCCGAAAGCATTATCACTTTCTTTTTCAATTTGTGTAATGTTTTAACTGTCTCAATGGCTTCGGGCTTGATAGGATCGGCAACAAAAACTATTCCGAGCAGTGTGTTTTTGTTTGCAAGCAATACTGGTGTTTTGCCTTGCTTGGTTTCTTGATCCAAAGATTCCTCATCGTGAGGAATATTCAAGTCAGAAATTATCTTGAGATTGCCCGCAAAATATTCGGTATCACCAATCGTCCCCTTAAGACCCTTGCCTTTTATGATTTCAAAATTTGAAATGTTTTTTGTATCAATACTTTTTTCTTTTGCGTAATTAACTATTGCATGAGCTATGGGATGTTCTGATTTGCTTTCAAGGGTGGCTAGAATTGAGACGATTTCTTCCTCGTTTTTGTTTCCTAAAACTTGTATTTTTGTTAGTTCGGGTTTACCTTTTGTGATAGTTCCTGTTTTATCAACCACAACGACATTTGCTTTATGAAGCGTTTCCAGTGTCGCCGCGTCTTTGACTAATATCCCTTCTCTCGCGCCTTTGCCTACCCCAACAATAATTGCCGTAGGCGTTGCGAGTCCAAGCGCGCATGGACACGCAATCACGAGTATTCCCACGAATGAAGTAATCGCAAATCCGAGCGCGCTACTAAAACTCAAAATGGAAGTACCAAAATAAAGCCATACGCCAAAAGCAACAATCGCAAGCCCTAGGACAATAGGAACAAAAACAGACGAAATTTTATCAGCAAGAGCTTGAATTGGCGCTTTGCTTCCTTGCGCTTCCTCAACCATTTTAATAATGTGCGCAAGCAATGTTTCAGAACCGATTTTTGTCGCTCTGAAATTAAAAGTTCCTGTTGTGTTGATAGTTCCAGCAACAACTTGTGTGCCGATATTTTTCTCAACTGGTATAGGTTCACCAGTAATCATTGATTCATCTACGAATGATAAACCATCAACAACTTCGCCATCGACAGGAATTTTTGATCCAGGCTTTACGATAACAACATCGCCAAGAATCACTTGGTCTATATCAACTTCCACTTCTTTTCCATTGCGAATAACAAGAGCTGTTTTCGCTTGAAGCCCGAGAAGTTTTTCTATAGCATCGCCAGTTTTGATTTTTGATTTCGCTTCTAAATACTTGCCGAGAGCAACGAAAGTTATGACGACAATCGCAACATCGTAGTATGTATATTCCACATTGAGATACGGAGTCAAAACGGTGTCAAAAGCTGAAATAATAAAACTATAGATAAATGCTACGGCTGTACCTAAGCCGATAAGCGTATCCATATTTGCTTTTCCATACCTGAAAAAACGATAGACACCGAGCAGGTATGGTTTGCCGATAGTTATAAAGATATATGTGGCAAAAATCGGCAGGAGATGATGAAAAAATTCATAGATTACATCAGACATTGGGGCAACCAGATTGTATTTTCCAAATATTTCCCAGCCCATTATAAAAATGCTTATGCCAGCAAGAGGAAGTGCGCCGAGCAGTCCCTTTTTCATCTCGTCTATTTCTTTCAGTTTTTCTTTTTTTGATTGATTAAGTCCGAGATGTGCGGCATGTTCGTCTTCACTCATTCCCATTTCTTTTGCTGTTTGGAGGATAAGAGAATATCCTAGCGGTTCCAATTTTTGATTAAATACTTTAGGGGATGTTTTATCTCCGTCAAAAGAAATCTTGGCGTTTTCTGTTCCATTATTAACCGAAATATTTTCTACTCCGTCAATCTTTTTAACAGTTCGTTCAATAATTGAAGCGCATGAAGCGCAGTGCATTCCTTTTACTTTGTAAGTGTTTGTGGTGCTCATAATGATTATTGCATATTGTAAATTTTTAATAGCTCTTTAATCGACCCCTCTTTATCTGTTTTTAATTTTTCAGCAAGACAAGACTCAAGGTGTCCCTTGAGAAGCTCTTTTCTTGCACTGTGGAGTAGCCCAATTACACTATCAATCTGTTGGATAACTTCGGGGCAGTATCGCGCATCATCAATCATCTCAGGCACTTTAGCAATGCTCCCAATCGCCATGTTGATAACTTTGCGAGATTTTGTATTCGGCTCCCCGTGTTTGTGTTGTTTTACCATATACCCTAGAGTATAGGGTATATGGTTTTGAAAGTCAATGCCCCCGCCAAAAAATCCAAAAAGCCCGC
>ERZ724505.1769-NODE-1769-length-11364-cov-5.229905_pt1 | contig 11364 bp, 9 predicted proteins | sample MGYA00376038_ERZ724505 | MGnify/ENA primary metagenome ERZ724505 (study PRJEB28724, sample SAMN07190884) | wastewater metagenome | isolation source: effluent of sewage treatment plant in Hong Hong | place: Hong Kong | collected 2016-03-17 ... | reverse complement strand
TTGGGACTACTTTTGGATGCCACTTATTGGTAATGTGAATGTAGGAATCTTTTACCCACTTATCATATTTTTTATGTTTATGGCAGTTCTTAACTTTGTTGCCTTTACCGATGGGCTTGATGGACTTGCGGGTGGGTTGGGACTTATTAGTTTTGTAGGTTATTGGGTAATTGCTGTCCATCTCGAGTATTTTTCGATCGCTGCTTTCTGTGCAACCTTTATTGGAGCAATGATGCCATTTCTTTATTTTAATATCTACCCCGCACGTATTTTTATGGGTGATGTGGGTTCGCATGTACTTGGAGCTACTCTTGCGATAATTGCCGTTGTAATGCACAGAGAAATAGCGATGTTGTTTTTATTAGCCGTGTTTTTAGCTGATGGTATTACAAGTCCGCTTCAACAGTTCTCAGTAAAATTAACAGGTAAGCGGATACTTAGAATGGCACCACTTCATCACCATTTCGAGATGTCCGGCTGGCCTGAAACAAAAGTTACTATGCGCTTTTGGCTCTTTGGAGCGTTCTTTTGTTGTGTAGGGGTGTTTGTTGCATTATTATAAGTAAATGCGGACTGCTCGTCTTACCGGAGATAAAATCTTTCTTGGACTGATTGCCTTTTTACTCTTCTTTGGTGCGTTGATGATCTACAATGCTACTATTGTCTTTGCACAAAATAACTTTGGAGAAGCATACAGATTTGTTTTTTTGCATATTGGTTGGGTATCGGTTGGTTTGTTAGTGTTTTTCTTTTTTTATAACTTGGATTATAAAAAACTCTACTATATAGCTACTCCGCTTTTTTTTGCTACACTTTTGCCACTTGTACTTCTTTCCCTTATCGGACTTCTTAGAAAGGCAAATCTTCTTACCTGTGAAAGTTTCATTTTTACGCCATGTGTAAATGGGGTTACTCGTTGGTTTTCTCTTAATCCTTTTCCTTTACCTCAAATTCCTCTTCTTGGCACAGTAGGCTTTCAACCTTCAGAACTTGCTAAGTTTTCACTGATTTTGTTTTTATCAGCTTTACTGTCAGCTAAATCTAAAGATAAAGTAAGTCCATTCATCTCTTTTATAACATACACAGGACTTACTTCATTTTTAATTTTTTTGCAACCGAACCTGTCTACTTCGGTCTTAGTTTTTGGTATTGGAAGTTTTATATACTTTGCATCAGGAAACTCACTTAAACAATTTCTGCTAAGCCTCCCGGTACTATTTCTGCTTGCAGGAGTTTTAATGATGTCATCAGAATATAGAAGGCAACGGGTTTTAACTTATTTTGGGTCTAACACCGATAGTGCCTCAAATTACCATGTTGAGCAGGTAAATTTGGCGCTTGGCTCCGGAGGTATATTTGGCAAAGGATTGGGCCAGTCAAGGCAGAAGTTTAACTTTCTGCCTGAAGTAACCTCTGATTCTATTTTCGCAATTATAGGAGAAGAGCTTGGCTTTGTTGGTACGTCCTTTTTTATCTTACTGTTTACGTACTTTTTATATCGAGGACTTAAAATTGCAAAGGCAAGTAAAGATGATTTTGGCATGTTACTTGGAGTAGGGGTTATGTCGTGGTTAGGAATTCAATATGCCGTTAATGTGTCAGCCATGGTGGGTTTGATTCCTTTGACAGGAGTGCCTTTGCCGTTAGTTTCATATGGAGGTTCGTCTACAATCTTTGTACTTGCAGGTCTTGGTATAGTCGCACAGATTTCTAAGCATAAGTGATAGAATAGGGACATGCGCATAGTATTTACCGGAGGACATCATACATCTGCCCTTCCTGTACTCAAGATTCTGGCTGATCACACAGATATACAGGTTGTATGGTATGGGCATAAACACAGTTTAAAACATGATAAAAACACTACATTAGAATATATCGATATTACGTCACTAGGTATACCTTTCTTTGAGTTAAAAGCCGGCAAGTTTTATAAAACTTATGATCCAATAAGACTTGCAAAAATACCGTATGGTTTTTTTCAAGCACTTTATTTATTAATAAAACACAAACCTGATTTAATAATGTCTTTTGGAGGGTACCTCGCTCTTCCGGTTGTACTTGCCGGGTATATACTTGGTATTCCCAGTATTACACATGAGCAAACCGTTGTCAGTGGCTTTGCAAATAAGCTCATTGCACGCTTTGCGAAAAGAATTCTCATAACTTGGCCAAGCTCGGCTAAGTATTTTCCTAAAGACAAGACCGTTTTAACCGGAATTCCAATTAGATCCGAAATCTTTAAAGTAACTAGTTCCAATTTTGCTGTAAATAAAGACTTGCCGACCCTTTATATAACAGGAGGAAAAACCGGTTCTCACAAAATTAACACTGTTTTTGGAGATCTTATGGGGGACTTACTCGATAAAGTAAACATCATTCATCAGTGTGGTGATTATTCTCAAACCGGTGATTTCGAAAAGCTGACGGAGCAATACAACCGTATTAAACATACGCATAGCGGATTGTACATCCTTCGCAAGTTTGTTTTACAAGATGAGATAGGAGAGGCATTTGGTAAGGCTGATATCGTTGTAGCACGCGCCGGCGCGCACATTGTTTATGATTTGGCAGCCTTGAACAAGCCTTGTATCTTAATACCTATTCCATGGGTTTCACACAACGAACAATACAAAAATGCGCTTGTACTTAAAGAAGCAGGTATCGCTGAGATTTTATCTGAAGATAAACTTACACACAAAACTCTACAGGCTTGTATTGAAGATATGCTTTCTAACTTAGTAAATTACCGGTCTGCCCATGCCCAAACTTTGGTTAAATCAAACGCAGACAAAGCAATTGTTGATGAGATCTTCAAATTTAAAGTATAAAAAAGCACGGCGGGAGTATGGAAAGATAATTGTTCATATAATAGGCTTTTGTACTCTTTTTCTGGCTTTAGGAATTGGGGCAGGTCTTGCCACTTATTACAAAGTATTTGTTGTAAAAGACATTGATATATTAGGGACAAAAAGTTATGTCAGCAGTACTGATGTTTCAACATTGGTTTCGGCAGCGACACTTTCCAAAAACATCTTTCTTCTAAATACCTCTGAGATTGAAAATGATATTAAAAACAACTTTCAGGGTGTTAAAACTGTTAATGTTCAAAGAACATTTAGTGGAAAGCTAAAAGTTTATGTAATTGAGAGAGAGCCTGTGGCTCTTGTGACCACTAAACGAGACACCTTCGGTGTTGATAATGATGGCTATGTCTTAGGTATTTTAGATCCTAAAACAACGAACCTGCCTAGCCTTTCTTATGATGGTGATGTCAAAGTAGGTTTGTTTATTGATAAAATGATCGTTCCAACATATATGGATGTGCTTAAAAGCTTAGATGAAGAGAAAATAAAAGTATCTAGTATAAGTGTAAGTGATTATGATGTTAGAATATTTGTTGACAAGGGTATCGAAGTTTTGATTGCGCGAAATTCTTATTCCGGCAATTTTGCCAAGCAATTGAAAGAAGTGTTGAATTACATGAAAACTTCAGGTAAATCTGCTAGAAGAATCGATTTAAGATATGATAAAGTAATATTATCGCAAAACTGATATGTCAAAAGAAAAATATATAACAGGAATAGATGTAGGATCGGACAAGATATCGACTATTATAGCTTCCATTGCTGATAACAAGGTATCAGTTATTGGCGTTTCCGGTGCTGTTTCTTCAAAAGGTGTAGGTAAGGGTGTTATCACTGACATAGATGACGCTGTAGAAGCTATTTCTCATAGCCTAGAGCGTGCAGAACGCATGGCCGGTATCTCAGTTTCATCCGCATTTGTTGTTGTGAATGGTAGCCATATAGAAACTCTTAATTCCCACGGCGTAGTAGCTGTATCGCATCAAGGCAATGAAATCATGCATGAAGATGTAGCAAGAGTTACGGATGCTGCTCAAGCTGTAAGTTTACCCTCTAGCAGAGAGATAATCCACGTAATTCCTCGTGGCTTTGTTGTTGATGGACAAGATGGTATTCACGATCCTGTAGGTATGGCGGGTATTAGACTTGAGGTTGAGACAAACATTGTACACGGTTCTTCTATGGTGATAAGAAATCTCGTAAGATGCATTTCTCAGGTGGGGGTTAATGTTGAAGACTTGATATTTTCCGGTATTGCTTCAGGTGAAGCTGTTCTTACAGACACTGAAAAAGAGCTAGGTACACTTCTTGTAGATATTGGCGGTGGTACAACATCGGTAACTGCATTTTTAGACGGCAGTCCGGTGTATTCAAGAGTTTTTCCAATAGGCGGTAAACACATTACTAATGATCTAGCAATTGGTATGAGAGCCAGACTTGAAGCAGCTGAGAAGATAAAACTCAGACTTAGTGACGAAAAGCATTCGTTATCTTCACTAAATCCTGCAAGTGGTAATGAGGAACTCAATGTATCAGAGTTCGGACTAGATTCAGAAACATTTCCAAAGAAATTTTTATATAAAATCATTGACGCAAGGCTAGATGAGATATTTCGTTTTGTAGATTTAGATCTGAAAAAAGCCGGATTTTCTGAAAAACTGCCGGCTGGTGCTGTTATAACGGGTGGTGCTTCTCAAACTTTCGGAGTTGAACGTGTCGCTAAAACAGTTTTACGGATGCCCGTTCGTATCGGTAAACCAAAAGGTGTGACAGGTCTTATAGATGAGATAGAAGGTCCGTCGTTTTCTTCCACAGTTGGTGCTATCTTACATGGAGTTAATATTTCCAAAACAAAAAACGTATTGTCTTTTGATAAATCACGGGGTAATATAGGTACTATAATTTCTAGTTTCGTTAGTCGCTTAAAATCTTTTCTGCCCTAATAAGATAAAAAAATAATAATGATGTTTGTAAAACCCGAAATAGAAAAGTTTGCAAAGATACGTGTAGTAGGTGTAGGAGGGGCAGGATGCAATCTTCTAAACACAATGATTGACGGACAGCAAATTTCCGGCGTTGAATTTATTGCCGTTAACACTGACGCACAAGATCTATCTATAAGCAAAGCGGTTGTAAAAATTCCAATTGGTCAAAATATTACTAAAGGGCTAGGTGCCGGCTCTGATCCGGAAGTCGGTAGACGTGCTGCTGAAGAGTCCATTGAGCAGTTAAAAGCAAATCTTGAAGGCTCTGACATGGTTTTCATTGCTGCCGGTATGGGTGGCGGTACTGGAACTGGCGCATCTTCGATTATTGCTCAGATTGCAAAACAGTTAGGTGCATTAACAATCGGTGCTGTAACTAAACCCTTTGCTTTTGAGGGCGTTCAACGGATGGAGAATGCCGAACGTGGTATTGAACAGTTGAAAGCAGAAGTTGATGCCCTTATTACTATTCCAAATCAAAAATTACTTGAAATAGCAGACGACAAACTTTCAATACTTGATGCATTTCGGATGTCAGACAGTGTATTATCTCAGGGCGTGCAAGGTATATCTGATTTGATTGTCGTGCCGGGTTTAATAAACGTTGACTTTGCTGATGTTAGAAGTGTTATGAAAGATGCAGGATCTGCACTAATGGGTATTGGTATTGGTACCGGCACTGATCGCGCACAAAAAGCTGCAAAGGATGCAATCTCATCCCCACTTCTTGATGTATCAATCACAGGTGCTACCGGTATTTTGTTTAACATTACCGGCGGGATGGATATTACAATGAAGGAAGTTGATGAGGCAGCTAATATAGTTAGAGAGAACGCGAGCCCTGATGCTAATATTATCTTTGGTGTAACTATTGACCAGAATCTTAATGAGCAGATTAAAATTACAGTTATTGCAACCGGTTTTGATAATGAATATGCGCGTCTTGCTTCTCGTAGAGAACTCAAAAAAGAAGAACCTATAAAAACAGAATCTCCCCAAAGCTTTGAGCAGAAAGACGAGATAACTTTCCCGGATGATGGGTCTGCAGATGATAAAAAGTTTGATATACCCGCATTTTTAAGAGGTAAGTAGCCTTTTCATATTTCCTTATATAATATTTTGCATTTTTTTTTACATTGCTCATCTTTTTTACTCATGCAAATTTTCTTTTTCAAGTTATGGTTGTTACATAGTTACAAAGTTATCTTTAAGCAAACATATTTATTGTTTGCTAATAGAAAAGATGCTAATTATTAATATACCTAGTATAAAATTATAAAGGTAATTAAATACTTTCTTGGTTCTGCATTTTCGCTAGGCGGTGGATAATGCCGGCTCAAGAAAAAACTTCTGCCTATGAATTGGCTAAATAAAACTGGCTCTTCTGTGCCATTAAAACAGAGGGTTTCCACAAAGAAAGAAGGAGTGTTAGAAAAAAATAAAACTATTACTTTTTCTGAGAATGCTTCTAAGATTCTTGAGAAAAGATACTTGCGTCGCGGAACGGATGGCAAACCTGCTGAGACGATTGAAGGTATGTTTGAGCGTATTGCTCGGGTTGTCGCCGAACCGGATATGGCTTACAGAGATGTAAAGACCACTGAAATTGAATTTTATAATCTACTAAGTACCAAGAGATTTTTTCCTAATTCCCCGACATTTACCGGTGCAGGCACTCCTTTAGGTCAGCTTGCAGCATGTTTTGTATTACCGATTGCGGATGATATGGGTAAACAAGAAGATGGCATATTTTCGACCCTTAGAGTTGCAGCGCTTATTCAACAAACCGGAGGTGGGAATGGATTTTCTTTTTCCAGACTTAGACATAAAGGTGCGTTGGTTGCAACTAGCTCAGGTTCAGCAACCGGTCCTTTGGGATTCTTAAGTGTTTATGATGCTGCTTTTGCAGAAATAGCTCAAGGTGGGGTACGAAGAGGGGCTAACATGGGTGTTTTAAACGTTAGTCATCCTGATATAAGAGAGTTTATCAAATGTAAAGCTGAGGAAGGCAAAGTTTCAAACTTTAATATTTCAGTTGCAATTACAGATGATTTCATGACCGCTGTCAAAAATGACGGCATGTTCAATTTAGTTGCTCCGCATACAGGAGAGGTTGTCGAAACAGTTAAAGCAAGAGAAATCTTTGATGAGATTGTAAAGTATGCTCATAAAAATGGTGAACCAGGTGTGTTATTTATAGATCAAGCTAATAGGTCCAATCCGGTTCCGCACCTTTATACATTAGAAGCAACAAACCCCTGTGGTGAGCAGTGGCTAGGGCCTTATGAGAATTGCTGTTTGGGGTCTGTAAATCTTGGTGAGCATGTAACAGAAGATGGTTACATTGATTGGGAATTACTCGAAGAGAGTATCGTCTTAAGTACCCGTTTCTTAGATAACGTAGTTAGTGCAAACAAGTATGTTCCTGCTGTCCCTCAGCTTAGAGAAGCTGCTGAAAATGCCAGACGTATTGGACTGGGTTTCATGGGTTTGTCCGATCTTATGTATTTAACAGGCGTAAGATATGGCAGTCCGGAAGGGCAAGAACTTGCTGCTCAGATTACTGAGTTTATGCGTTTTCATTCGATGAAGACATCAATTGAACTTGCGAAAGAAAGAGGACCATTTAAGAAGATAGAAGGTAGTATTTACGATCCAAAAGATTTGAAATGGACAGCTCCAAAACCATTAAAACCTTATACGAGAGACTTTGGTAGGCCTGAAATAAACTGGAATCTTGTTACCAATGGTATTAAAGATCACGGTATTAGAAATGCTGCACAAACAACAATTGCGCCAACCGGTACAATTTCAACAGTTGCAGGAATCGAAGGCTATGGCTGTGAACCTGTATTTGCTCTTGCTTACTATCGTAATGTATTTCAAGCAGCGGGGGATGAAGGCAAGCTTACGTTAACTTATGTAAGTCCTACTTTTGAACGTGCGCTTAATACACTAAATCTGGATAGCAATATTAAAAAAGGCGTAATCGAAAAGGTGTTATATACAGGTTCCTGCCAACACATCGAAGAGTTGCCGGAGCATGTGCGTAGTGTTTTTGTTGTGTCCGCAGATATAACAGCGGAGGAGCATGTAAACATGCAGGCATCTATCCAAGCATTTATTGATAACTCGATATCAAAGACTTGCAATTTCCCTGCCGGAGCTACAACAGATGATGTTGCAAAAGCATATATGACCGCATGGGAATTAGGGTGCAAAGGACTTACCGTGTATGTTACCGGAAGTAGAGATTCAGTTACACTTGAAACAAAAGAAACCAAATCAGCAAAAGAAAGTAAAGCTCCGGAGGTACTGGTGCCGATAGACAGGGGATATAGACTTTTTGGAAGCACTTATAAGATTGCAACACCTCAAGGAACTGCGTTTGTAACAGTTAATAAGACTGAAAATGATATGCCGATCGAGTTGTTCATTACTGTTGGTAAAGCCGGAAGTGATTTGAGCGGTATGTCAGAAGCTATTGGCCGTCTTATTTCAGGTTGGCTAAGAGCGTCAAGTGACTCCATGACAACTGTGAAGGAAATCATATCCCATTTAGTAGGGATCGGAGGTTCTAGGTCAGTTGGCTTTGGTGCAAACAGAATTAGTTCCGTACCGGATGCTATAGCAAGAGTCCTTGCTGATGAATATGGCATTTCAATTAGGCAGAACGGTGCTGATGTGGTGAAGAAAGAATCACGGGAAATTTCTGTGTTCTCTTATGTAAACATGTGTCCTGATTGTGGTAATGCATCCCTCGTTCAAGAGGAGGGGTGTTCTAAATGCTATAATTGCGGATATAGTGTGTGTTAAATCCTTGGGCTGCCTCACAAGGGCAGCCCTTTTAAAAGGAGAGGGAACAAATGAAGATATACACAAAAAACGGAGACAAGGGTACAACATCTTTGTATGGAGGCAAGCCGAGCCTAAAGAGTGGGAAAATTGTAGATTTGATAGGAACTGTGGATGAATTAAACTCTATCATTGGGGTTGCTATAGCAACATCCGCATCCAGCACTCAGAAAGTTCTTACACCTGTTCAGTATGATCTTTTCGTAATTGGTGCATATCTTGCCGGGGATGTTTCTCAGAAGCAAAAAAACGATTTCAAAAAGAAAACACTGGTTATGGAAAAGTCGATAGATAAGATTTCGACCAAGCTTCCGCCATTACGCTTTTTTATATTACCCGGAGGAAGCATTGCTTCGTCAAATCTACATTATGCTCGTACAGTTTGTAGAAGATGCGAAAGGTTATTTGTTGATTATCTTAATGATACAAATTGGATGGAGAAAGAGGCTGACATTCTTGCATTTGTGAATAGGCTTTCTGATTTTCTCTATGTTCTTGCTAGGAAAGAAAACTTTGAGCAAGGTGAAGATGACGTTATTTGGAAAAGTATCCAGTAATCAAAAAGCCATTGCATTTACTTTTTAGCTACACTACCATTTAAGTAGTATTTGTTGAAAGGAATGTGTAATGAAAAAAAGTGCCGGTTTTTCAACCCTTGTTTTAGCAGCAGCTGTTGCTGGTGTGGCTGTTGTAGTTACCTTTTTAGGTAACTCGGTGTATAAGAGTTTCACCGGTAATTCTGTTTTAGGTGAAAAGATTTCAACTATGCCTCCTGTTACGGATTCTACGATGGATGGAGTACGCGTCTATCCAAAAAAAGTACCGGTAGGTGAAACTACACCGATAGTTGTAGAAGGTAAGCTCATTAAAGGCTTTATCCCAAATAAACTTACAATCAGGCTTGCATCTCAAGATGCTGCCGTAGCTGAATTTCCTAGTGGTGTTAAAGCTGTTCCAACAGTTACATTAGTGGATGAGGCTGGAAGCAAGTTTCCTGCAAGTATAAAGTGCCTTGACTTCGTAGGAAGGAAAGTTGTTGATGATGTTTATATTAAAGATGAACAAGTTGAGTTCGATAATACACGCCCTGAGTTAAAAGAATTCAAATTGTCTGCAATGGATAAGCCTAAAGTGCCCGCAAAAGATGAAGGCATTGGTAAAATTCCAAACACAGGACTATTAAAACCAGGTGTAACACCTAAAACTAACGTTGAAGAAGATTTGAAAAGAACATTTAGCACTAAACCGGGTTTAAAACCCTACTCTTCTTTCCAGTGCGATGTAGTGTATCCTAAAGTACCTGTTGCTACGGATAAAGTAGAGGTAATGGTTCGAAACTTAGGTGCCTTGTGTGAGAAGACAGCCGGCTGTGGTGATGTTAATGTAGAGCTCGTAGGTTCCAAAACCGGTTCTGAAACAGGCGCGACTCCTGTTGTAAAGAAATACATTACAAAGACAATGTTCACTAGATAAAAGACAACTTTTAACTTAGAGCCGGCATTGCCGGCTCTTTGTGTTTGTTTGACACCGTTTAAATCAATGTTAGAATTAGCACATGGGAGCAATATTAGAAGCAATAGTAGCACCGGTAGTTGCAGTCGTAGATGCATGTGTCGCAAGTGTTATGGCTGTAATGGAAGTTTTTAAGACTAAATAGTAAGGTCTTTCGGCCGGTAGTTTTCACACTTACAACAAACCTGTTTAACCATGAGGTTGTTTCTTTCAAGACTTAATCATTTCTCACTTGTCTCATTTTTGCTCATTTTTATATTAGGTAGTTTGACACTCTATTCTGTTTCTCAGGACAGGCTGAACTCCCAGATCCAGGCATTTCTTCTAGGTATTATATGTTTAGGATTACTTGCATACGTAGATTATGCTGTTTATTCTGCTTTTGCAAAATATATCTATATAGTGGGTCTTGGGCTGCTTATTTCTACTGAGCTATACGGGCAGGTAGTTTATGGTTCTACTAGGTGGTTAACCGTTGGAGGTATTTCATTCCAGCCTTCTGAAATTGCAAAGCTTGCTGTTGTAATAGGCATTACATCTCTGATTGCAAATGACAGAACATACTTAACATCTTTTAAGAAGCTATTAATTTTAATTGTGTTAGCAATTTCTTATGTTTTTTTTATTGCACTTCAACCTGATTTAGGAACTGCCCTAATTGTGTTGTTTTCTATAGCAGGAGTATTGTTTGCAGCGAACTTAAACAAACTCTATTTTATTATTGGACTTTCAGTTGTGGGGATAGTGTCAAACCCAATCTGGAATATGCTTCATGAATATCAGCAAAAAAGAATTTTAGTCTTTCTTAACCCATTACTTGATACACAAGGAGCCGGATATAATGTTTTGCAATCAAAAATTGCAATTGGAGCAGGGCAACTGCTTGGACAAGGTTTAGGCAGAGGAAGCCAGTCGCACCTAAATTTCCTACCTGCGTATTGGACAGATTTTATCTTTGCATCTTTTTCTGAAGAGTGGGGTTTTGTTGGGGTAATTATTCTATTATCACTTTTTTTCATTTTCTTTATCTCACTTCTTTCCATATGCTTAAAAGCAAGTGATAGTTTCGGATATCTTCTATCGGTTGGTATTTTGATGGTTTTTCTTTCTCAGTTTTTTATTAACATCGGTATGAATTTAGGTCT
>ERZ724505.1767-NODE-1767-length-11388-cov-19.774552_pt1 | contig 11388 bp, 16 predicted proteins | sample MGYA00376038_ERZ724505 | MGnify/ENA primary metagenome ERZ724505 (study PRJEB28724, sample SAMN07190884) | wastewater metagenome | isolation source: effluent of sewage treatment plant in Hong Hong | place: Hong Kong | collected 2016-03-17 ... | reverse complement strand
CTAAAAAACTTGTCGAATACTTGTCTGAATGGGTGTCTGCTTAATGGCACATAACACTTGCATTGACGCAACCGTTGTGTAAAATAATCCCATAACAAACTAAAAAGCAATAACATGACAAAGCAGGAATTTATTGATAAGTACGTATATCGTGTATGTAGTTGCAATGCCCCATCTGAACTTTCCTCCGACCTGGATGCCGTCATTGCGGGGAGTGGGGAAAACCATGTTGATGATGAGAGAGCATTAGAGCCTATTCAGGATGCTATTTATGCAACAGGTAGGTTTACAACGGCCGATTGCGACAAAATAGCAAATGGTATTATTGATTATTTAAGGACGGCAGGTATGAATATTTATAAATCCCCCAATTCATAACCACGCCCAGCGGTAAATACCGGTGAGGAACTAAACTATAAACCATGAAGCAGCCAACAATTTATTGGGCAACTTGCAGGGGCAGAATTTCGTATTTAAGGTATTATCTTTCAAAAAATCAAGGTAATATAAGAACCGTAATGAGGTACTGCAAAATGCTAAAGCACCACAAAAGAGCAAAGGAATATGCAGAAAAATATAAGCATTTGTTTGATGACTAAAATTTACCCCATGACCCAGCCAACGCACTTTATTGAGGTATGGAAATATGAAGGTCAATTAATGAACGACCCGAAACCAAAGCCAATTGAAATATTGGATTACATGCGTAGTATAACAAAACTTTGTGGCGGCACAACCATAGCCGTTTGGAAGATTAAATGGAAAAAATGCTTATGATGCTTACAGATTCGCCACTTCCCTTTACGATAAAGTTTACTGAGAAAGTAATAAAAAATAGTACCTTTGCATTGATAAACAAATAATTAAATTGTTTAAACAATGGCAGGTAAAGGAGGCGCAATACCGGGCAATGGCAGAAAGTCAAGGGCAGAAGAAGCTAAGACAGGAGAACTGGCAAGGGAAGCCCTGACGAAAAAATATGGAGGTCTTAGGGAATCATTAGAGGCGGCCCTAAACGGAAATGATCCTACGTTAAAGAAATTCGTATTTGAACATGCGTTTGGTAAGCCACAGGACAGCATAAAAATGGACATGACAGGTGAGTTCTTACCTATACAGATAATCCAATTACCCAACAATGGCAGGGATGCCGCAAAAGAAGATACAAATGATGATAATTCTACTGACAAAGGGTTATGAAGCAAAGGTGGATGATGATATGTATGAATATCTGAATCAATTTAACTGGCATGCATCAATATCGTCAAAAGGGTTAGTTTATGCTTGTAGGGCTGAGTACTACAAGAATGAATTAGGAATTAGAAAAAGGAAAATCGTTAGGATGCATAGAGAGGTATTTAAAAATATCGGCATTGATTTAATTGTTGACCACATAGATGGAGATACGCTAAATAATCAAATATCAAATTTAAGGGCTGCAACATATTCTATAAATAACCTGAATAGGGAAAACTTTAGGAATAAGAAGTCTAAGTACAGGGGTGTCAGTATTGACGGTAATCAGTTTATATCAATAGTTAGGCATAATGGACAATCAATGCGCATAGGTAGGTTTAGCTCAGAATTAGATGCCGCTATTGCTTATGACAATTATTGCAAGGAAAATTCACTAATACACAATAGAATAAACTTTGGATATAATAATTCCCCTACTGAACAAGTCAGCGAATAATTACATAGAACTACGCTATGCCATCCGGTCAATGGTCAGGTGGTATGATGTGGATGATGTAATCCTCGTTGGCGGGTGCCCAAGTTGGTTTACCGGTAAGCATGTTGCCCATGATGATGTGGATAGCATGTATTGGAAGGAAAAGAACATAGTTGATAAGGTTGTAGCCGGAATGTACCATAGTTCTGAAAACTTCATTTACGCCAATGATGACCATTTCATTTTTGCTAAATATGCCGGGTTACACTACAAGGGAACTGTTAAGCAGACAATGAGTAAAAAAAGCCCTTCAGGAAGCTATTACAAGACATTAGCGAACACTTTAAACAGGTGGGGGCATAGTACACTGGATTTTGATACACACTGCCCTATGGTCATGTCAGTGCATCAGGTAGAAAACATGTTAAAGCAGGTTGACTGGGGTGTAAAGTTTGGGTATGGGTTTAAGACTTGTGTTGTGTATGCCAATGACCTGGCGGATCATGGCGACTGGTATCCTGATATGAAGGTTAACGTCATTCCATCGGTTATTGACCGTCCGTATATATCCACTGAGGATTCGGTTAGGAATATCCACGTATTAGACAAATATTTTCCACATAAATCAAGATTTGAGGCGTGAGGATAGCGGTAATAACGGCTAATTTCGGTGGGTTTGATGACAGAAAGCCTTTTGCAAAGCAAACGGTTGAACATTACCATTACTACTTCACGGAACACAATGCCGACTACCCAATGGACGGCTTAGATAACCGGCTAAAGGCTAAGTTCTACAAGATGATTCCACATAGGGTAATGCCACGGTTTGATGTGTTTATTTGGGTTGATGGAAACATAGAGATCAAGTCACCCACATTCGTTGACGATATGATTAAGGCATTAGGCGATAACGACATAGCCATATCCAAGCATCAGTTTAGAAGTTCCATTTACGAAGAAGCAAGATTTATCATTGACCATGTGCCGGAACACGATTATTTGAAAGTAAGGTACAACCCGGAATCAATAGCCCATGAGTTGTGTAAGTACGGCGAAGGATTAGAAGGTCTTTATTGGTGCGGTTTATTTGCCCGTAGGAACACACCTGAGGTAAGGGCAAGGTTTGACAAGTGGTGGGAGGAAAACGTATTTATGAGCAATTTTGACCAATTAAACTTTGTTTACTGTATGCAGGGGCTAAAGTTTTCATTGGTTGATTTCGGGGAGTACCACGACAACGAAACGTACCGTATGTATAACCATAATAAACTGGCATGATTGATTTAGTTGTGATTTGTGTCTATGACCGAGTAATAAACCTGAAACGTTGGTTAAAGTTGTGGGCTAAGTGCGAACAGACAGCGCAGCTTGTGGTTATCTCAGGTTATCAGAAAGGGCATACAGTTAATGTTCCGTACTTCCAAAGACCTAATCAGGGTATGGACATTGGCAAGTTTCAGGATGTTGTATTAGGTCGGGTGCCTGACTTCCCGGATTGGAATACGATGTTATGGGTTAACGATGATTGTTTCCCGGTGCAGCCTGATTTTTTAAGTGTGTATAACAAAGCCTTAGAGGATACAAGTGTAGGGGTGGCATGTATGTGTATTTCCCATTATGTGAGGGAACACATCAGAACGACTGGATATGCCATCAGGAAGGAGGTTGCCCAAAATTTATACTGGCCTGTTGATCCGATCATGACAAGGGAGGACTGCCTAAACTATGAACACACGGACCCGGATAATCACTTGTTGCAACAGGTCAGGAATTTAGGTTATAAAGCCATTCAGGTTGCCGCTGATAGGACAAGTCCAATGATTGACTTAGGTTATTCACGAAGGGACAGGCGCAGGGAAATGGATTTAATACGATTTGAGAAAAGTTAATGTAATAAAGCCACAGCCAGGGTATCAGGAAATTGCCCTATCAAGTCCTGCCGATATTGTCATCGGTGGGGCTGCTGCATTTGTGGGTAAGACATTTGCGCTTCTTTTAGACCCTTTACGCCATGTTAACGTTCCTGATTTTGGCGGAGTAATATTTAGACGTACTACAAACCAAGTGCGGAACAGTGGTGGTTTATGGGATACTTCACTAAGCCTATACAGGATAGCCGGTGCAGAGCCAAAAGAATCTACTTTGGATTGGGTATTCCCATCAGGGTGCAAACTTAGTTTCCGGCACTTAGAACATGAAAAGAACAAGTTTGATTGGCAGGGTGCGCAAATTCCCTTCATTGGGTTTGATGAACTTACCCACTTTACGGAAAGCATGTTTTTCTACCTGTTAAGCCGTAACCGTTCCATGTGCGGGGTTAGACCTTATGTACGTGCAACGTGCAACCCTGACCCGGATTCGTGGGTTTACAATCTTATTAAGTGGTGGATTGATCCTGACACTGGATTCCCGATATTAGAAAGGCGGGGAAAGATTAGATACTTCATAAAGTACGGTGGGGAGTACATTTGGGGCGATTCATACGATGAAGTAAAAGATGCTGCATGGCACATCATTAGGCCAATGATTGAAGAATCAGGCTTAAAGGCAGAGGACTTTATCAAGTCACTAACATTTGTTTCCGGTTCAATCTATGATAATAAAGAGGGCTTAAAAGCTGACCCGTCTTATCCGGGTAATCTGCTAAGTCAGGATGAGGACACAAGGCGGCAGCTATTGGAAGGGTGTTGGAAGCCTTCAGAATCCGATGTGGATTTGTTCAGTATCTCAGGGTTCAATGGGATGTTTGATAATGTGCGTGAAGTTGACAAAAAAGGTAAATACATAACGGCTGATATTGCCATGAAGGGAAGCAATAAGTTAGTCGTTGGATATTGGGAAGGTTGGGAACTTGTCAACATAGAAGTGATGGATAAATCAGACGGAAAGCAGGTAATAGAATTGATTAGTTCTGTTGCTAAACACTATGGTGTACAAAATTCGTATATTTGCTATGATTCGGATGGTGTGGGCAGTTACATTGATGGATTTATCAGGGGAGCAGTGCCATTTAACGGTGGCACTTCCCCTATTGAGGTAAGGGATACAGCATCAGGAAGAGTAATCAAAGAGAACTATAAAAACCTTAAAACCCAATGCTATTACAGGATAGCAGAAAGGGTTAACAGAGGTGAAATAAAGATTAGCGATTTAGTAGCCGCAAGGATGTATGATGAGCGTACAACCATTAGGCAAAGGTTCTTATATGAGCGCAAGGCGATAAAGCGGGATAAAATAGACATGGACAAATTACAAATTAATTCTAAGGAGGATCAAAAGATAAGGTTATCCGGTGAATCTCCCGATTTGTTGGACATGTTCATGATGCGTGAAATGTTTGAACTTAAACCTAAATACGTCTTTGCAGATGCAAATTATTGACCGTATCCTTGGTAAGGATAAGATAGCTGCCCTACAGAATCAAGTAAAGGCATTACAGCGCAATAACATCCCCATAACATCAGCCCAGTTCATTTACCCTACGTGGCTTACCCAGTCAGATACTGAGCGTTACGCTACGATTGACGAGGTTTACAGCATCATCACTTACATGGCTGAAACGGCAGCGACTATCCCGATGTACGGATATGATGTTGTAGATGATGAGAACTTTAAGAACTACAAGCGCAAAGACCCCAAAACAATACAGGCAAAGTATTTCCGGTTGAAGTCATTGGAGGATTTACCAGAAACTGACATTGTTAGCAGAATATTGGCACAGTTCAGCTATGAAAAGAAAGTACAGATGTACACTGTCTTACTGGCTGTTGGTGAAGTTATATTTTGGAAGGAAGTTATAGAGTTTGGCCCAGATAAGGGATTATGCACTTTCCACATGCTTGATTCATCCCGTGTTACTGTTGTGGTTTCTGATACTCTTCCCAAAAAAATTACAAGGTACGATTATATTGATGGCACTAATTCTTTCAGCTTCATGCCGGAAGAGATTGTACATGTCAAATACTTTGACCCACGTTATAACATGGGGTGGCGTGGTTTGTCACCATTGGCTGTATTAAGGCGAAGGTTGACACGGGTTAATTCTGCTATGGATGCTTCAGTAGCACAAGTGCAGAACGGCGGGGTACCTGGGATTGTGTTTGAAAAGGGTGCAGACTTTGAAGCGGTAGAAAAGAACGGTTTGCGTAAAGATTCATTCGGACGTTATTTGCGCAATTCAGAAAACAAGGGTGCGCCTTACTTTGCTTCAGGTGAAATGGGCTACCTGCCTATCGGTTCAACACTTGCCGACATGGATTTACTGGAACTTACAAAAGAGGATTTCAGTAAGACTTGCATGGCTTACCATTTCCCGGAACACTTAATAAGCCTTTCAGGTGCAACGGATAACAACATGAAGTGGGCAGAAAAAAGGCTGTACACAACGTCAATTCTGCCTAATATCTACCGTTTCCGGGATGCCATTAACTACCAAGTCTTACCGTATATTCCGGGGAGTGAAAAGAAGTACGTTGATTGCGATATTTCAGAAGTATATGCTTTACAGGACGATATGCAGCAACAGGCAACGGCACTGAATACAATGTGGTGGATAACGCCTAATGAAAAGAGGGAAATACAGAATTTTGGCATGTCTGATATGGAAATAATGGATAAATTTGTTGTACCGTCGGGAATGATGCTATTAGATGAACTGACTGGCCTTCCCCCGGTTAACGATACGGGCAACCTATGAGTGATTCAATACAATCAATAGTGGATGCGGTGGTAAAGCGTATTGACCGTGAGATCAACGAGCGTTTGCCCCGCCCCACATGCCCGGTAAAGCGTGAGCAACATGATTGGAAGGTTAAGCAAATCAAGCAACAGATAGCGGAAAGATTGGGAAACTTTGGAATAACTATTCATGTTGAAGTCTGAATACATACGGCAGTGGGATAGGTTACAGAGGCGTTACGAGGCTACCTACACGGCTAAATTCAAAAAAGCATTACAGGAACAAGTTAAGGCTTACGTTAAGTCCAACGATTTAATGAAAGTACCGTCATATCCAATGTACGCCGTTTTGAAAGACTTATACGAAACGGTCGGCGTTGCATGGGCAAACCGGGTAAGACTTATTTTAAGGCAGGATAAAGCCCGTATGCCAATGGGATTTAACGCACAGATAGTTGAATTAATAAGGCAGTATTACGGAGTTGATTTATTGAACTATGCAGAACAGTTGACCGATGTGAGCCGTGAGTATATTGGAATGATCCTGTCAAGGGCTGCTGCTGAAGGGTTGAGTTTAAATGAAACAGTTACAATGTTGTTACAGTCTAATGAGTTTGGCGAAATGAGGGCCAGGCGCATTGCCCGTACAGAAACTACATCAGCCGCCAATGGCGCAGCGATACAATACGCAAATACTTCCGGTAATGTGATGGTGAAGGAATGGATAGCGGTAAACGATGCGAGGACACGCCATGATCACAGGAATGTCGATAATACGGTGATAGATATTGAAGCGCCGTTTACTGTTGGTGGTGTGCAGATGCAAAAGCCGGGCGATAGGAATCAGCCCAATGGTTTGCCTGTTCCGGCTTCAGAGGTTGTTAACTGCCGATGCGTTTTAGGCTTTCGTGCCAAGCGTGACAGGAACGGCAGAATAATCCGTAAAGCCTGACATTTCTTTTTTCTCCTTTTTTAGTTTCTCCAATATAGCTTCTTCAACCCATCCAATGATGATGGTCTTACCGTCTAATGATTCAGTAAGCATTTCATGAATGTGCTTACGAACTTTCAGCGATTTGTATTTCTCCATAGATATTTCCTTTACACGAATTTACACAATCTTCCACACACATTAGGTAATAGATACGATTACTTTTGTAAGGAGTGGAAAAATTGTACACATACAAAGGCTTTACTTCAGGGGCTACATTTAAAGATGCTGATTCTAAGAAAGGAATAGTATCAGGATATTTCTCCCGGTTCGATAATGTGGATAGCGATGGCGATATAATCCGCCGTGGTGCGTTTACGAAAACAATTAATGAGAATGGCCCGGACAGCCCGAATCCGAGGGTAAAGCACTTGATGAACCACAACCCATCACAGCCTTTGGGTTCGCTTATTACCCTGAAAGAAGATGCCACCGGATTGTATTATGAATCACAGGTAGGTAGCCACAACTTAGGGCAGGACTTTATCAAGATGGTTGAATCGAATCTAATTACTGAGCATAGTATCGGATTCAGGACTATCAAGAAGAGCCAGTTAAAGCAGGACGGTCAAGATGTGTACGAAATTAAAGAAGTCAAGCTGTTTGAAGGTTCAAGCCTGACAGCATGGGGCGCAAATCCACTTACTCCCATTACGGGATTAAAGTCTATCACAGACTTAGACAAAATCATTGAGCAGCAAAAAGCTATTGAGGACTTCTGCCGTAAAACAACGGCAACGGATGAAACAATACAGATGCTCATTCTGCACAGTAAGCAATTAAGTCAGCTAATACTTGATATAAAACACTCCAGCCGTGAAACACTGGAGCCGGAAGAAGATTTAGCGGAGGTAATACAATCATTCACAAAATCATTCAAATTATAATGGAAAAGAAAGAATTAATGGCTGAATTGGACAGCCTGAAATCCGCTATCGTGGATCAAATCGAAGCCAAAGCCGCCACTGCTGCGGAAGCCAAAGTAAAGGCACTGAAAGCAGAAGTTGAAGCCCTTATCGAAAAGGCTGCAAAAGACAACGATGTGAAAGCCGAAATGGACACACTGAAGGCCAAGCTGGAAGAAACTGTAAAAGGTTTCAATGACCTGCAAACGTCTATCAAGGTTGCCGCTAAGGCCGGTGCCGGTAAAGAGCAGAAGTCTTTTGGTGAACTGTACGCTGAAGGTGTTGCAGAAAATGAAGAGAAAATCGCCAAGATGAAAAAGGGTGACCATGTTTCATTCGAGATTAAGGCCGTTGGCAATATGCTGCTGTCTGCTAATCTTACAGGTGATTCAGTAGCTACTTATAACAGCCGTCAGGCACTTGTTCCCGGTCAGAAAGTAAATTTCCGTGACCTGATTCCTACGGTTCAGTCCGCTACTGGTCTGTATGTAACATACCGTGAAACAGGAAGTGAGGGTGCAATCGCAAACCAAACTGAAGGTTCATCTAAATCACAGATTGACTATGATCTGACAGAGGTTAAAACAAACCTTGCTTACAAGGCTGGTTTTGCCCGTTTCTCTAAGCAGATGGCTAATAACCTTCCGTTCCTTCAGGGTACGCTGCCGAGGATGCTCATGCGTGATTTCTACAAGCAAGAAAACGCTGATTTCTTCAGTACTGTTTCAGGTGCTGCAACAGGTTCTACAACTACATCGGCTACGGTTGATGCTGAAGCCCTGGTTGACTACATCGCCAATCAAATGGCTGCTGATTACTCAGCTTCTTATGTGTTGGTAAACTTCGCTCAGTGGGCAAGGTTGCTGAAAACAAAGCCACAGGATTACAGTGTTCCCGGTGGTGTTGTAATTGACCCGGTTGGAAACATTCGTATCTGCGGTGTTCCTGTAATTGGCACATCATGGGTTACAGATGACAAAGCCCTGATTTTCGATGCTGACCTGATTGAAAGGGTTGAAGGTGAAAGCCTCCGTGTTGATTTCAGCATGGAAGATGGCGACAACTTCACTAAGAACCTGATTACAGCCCGTATCGAATGTTTCGAGGCTATTAACGTAATGCGTCCTAATTCAGTGATCTACGCTGATTTCGGTAACGCTTCATAAGGTTTATTCCTGCGCTCATAAAAGAAAGCCCTGCCCGAAAGGGCGGGGTTTTTTAAACTATGCTGTATAACAAGATTTTAGACGTACAAAGTGATGAATCCGGTATAACCGAGCAGGTCACACTGCAAGAGGCGAAGGACTTTTGCCGCATTGATATTAGCACTGATGATGATTTGATTTCAATGTTTATCACTGCTGCCCGGAAGATGTGCGAGGCGTACACTAACATCGGGTTTGTACAGCGTGAATTTACAGTGCAGTTGAGTAACCCTAATGGCGGTATTTATCTGCCTTATGGCCCGATTGAAGCCGATAGTGTGGAGTTATACGATGCGGACGGTGATGCGATTGAGGCGGCAGATTATGAATTGAGTACGGGTGATTTCGTGCAGATTTTAGAGCCGTGGGATGAAAGGATGAAAGCGGTGTACACAGGTGGTTATGAAACGCTACCGGCTCAGTTGAAGAGTGGGTTGTTAAACACTATCCTTTACCTGTATGATAACCGGGCTGATGGTGCTGATAGTATCGGCCCTATTGCCAAGATGATATTAAAACCATTTAGCCGTGTTGTATAAGCTGCAAAGCAGGGTAACAGTAAGGAGGTGGGATGCAATGCAGAACCTATACGGTGGGAATGTAGCGGTGCAGACTGGATCATGGAATAAGTGGGCAACGGTTGAAGAAAGGTCTGGGAATAGGAATGATGATTACGGGCAAAGTAAATATCCATACACTACCCGTATAATCATGCGGTATGAGAAAGAAAGGCCGACACGTTCAAATGACACTATTGACTATGAGGGGACACGGTATGAGATAACAAGTGTAAGGGTATCAAGTGAGGCAAGGTCACAGTGGGAGATTTGCGAAGTTCAAAAGATTGATAACGGTATTAATTCAGATAGTCCAGTGGAAACAGATAACATCAAGGTTTTGAATTTTACCGGAACTAATGGCGAGGATGGATATACTTTTTCTGTTTTGGTAGGTGCTAATGTGTTTGGTGCTTTTAAAGATGGTGTGCAGTATAAAGTAATTACATCAGGCACAGTAAATACCAATGAAAAGGAAGTATTGTTTAATGCCGGGACTGGTGTGTTAACGTGGAGTATTCCTTTTGGAACTGGTGAGAAAGCGACAATACAATATTACTAATGAAGCGGATAATAACAATAGTTTGTTTGTTGGTTAGTTCTTTGAGTTACGGGCAGATAAGGTACAATCAAATGCCTGATTTGGATTCATTGGCAGTAGGTGACTATGTGCCTATTTTCCGTCCACCGTATGACCAGGGTAAAGCAACTTTTAGTACGTTGATTGATTTGATTGGTGCAGGTACTGGCGTTGATAGTATTTGGCGTGTGACCGGTAAGGATTCAATCTTCTACCTGAAGGGAGGTATTACTTACAAGATAAAGGACAGTGTAGGCACAGGCGGAGGCGGTGCGACATGGGGAGCAATTACCGGGGCTTTAGAGGATCAGGCTGATTTATACGATACGTTGTTTAACCGGGTAAAGTATGCGGACACAAGTTCGATGCTGTTGCCATATCTCAGGAATGTTGACACGGTAAGCCTTAGCAATAGAATTAATCTAAAGCTAAATGCAGCCGATACATCGTCTTTATCAAGCCGGATAAATACTAAGCTGAATAGTTCAGATACTGCCAGCCTTAGCAGCCGGATTAACCTTAAAGTGAATATATCCGACACTGCGACAATGTTAACCCCATACGCTACCGATGCACAGGTTAACGTCAAATTGAATGCCACAGATACTGCAAGTTTAAGCACCCGTATCAATACAAAAATAACTGACAGTACATGGAAAGACTGGGCATCTTCTGTTTCGATTACTGGGTTAACGAGTTTAACGACTAAACAGGCTCAGTATGTAGTTATCGGCAAAACGATGTTCATGTTCATTGATTTCCGGTGTGCCTCTCCTAATGGTACAGGAACTACGGTATCGT
>ERZ724505.1765-NODE-1765-length-11416-cov-6.038641_pt1 | contig 11416 bp, 9 predicted proteins | sample MGYA00376038_ERZ724505 | MGnify/ENA primary metagenome ERZ724505 (study PRJEB28724, sample SAMN07190884) | wastewater metagenome | isolation source: effluent of sewage treatment plant in Hong Hong | place: Hong Kong | collected 2016-03-17 ... | reverse complement strand
ATCGAGCTTGCGCTGAAATTGCGGATGCGCCGTCAACGCTTTCAGTTCCGAGCCGAAAATCAGCGTGCCGTCTGCCAGTTCGGCGTAGAACAACGGTTTGACGCCAAACCGGTCGCGCACGATGAACAGGGTTTCCTGCTTGCGATCCCACAAGGCAAATGCAAACATGCCACGGAAGCGTTCGACGCAAGCCTCGCCCCACTCTTCCCAGGCGTGAACGATGACTTCTGTATCGGAATGCGTGCGGAAAGTGTGGCCCTTGGCGGTCAGCTCCGGCACCAGCTCCTGGAAGTTGTAGATTTCGCCGTTGAAAATCACTACCACCGAGCCGTCTTCGTTGAACAGCGGCTGCTGGCCGCTCGACAGATCGATGATCGACAGGCGGCGATGCCCCAGGCCAACCCCCGGCTCCAGATGCAGCCCGCCTTCGTCCGGGCCGCGATGCAACTGGCTGTCATTCAAGCGTGACAGCAGCTCGCGGTCGTAATCCTGCTTGCCGCGCAAATCAAATAAGCCAACGATGCCGCACATGGTTTTCCGGATCCTGAAAGTTTCTATTCGTTACGTCGAGCGGCGACAAAGCAGACCCGCGGCAGACAGCACACCGCTAGCGCTGCATGCCGTGGGCCACGCTGGCGGCCAGCGTACTGTATTGCTGCTGCCAGAACGCTGCGAGCTGCGCCTCTGCCCGGAGCGCGTCGTCGGCCGGAGCATAAGCGACCACCGCAACGCCTGCGCCATGTCGTCCAAGCAGGTGTGAACGCAGCTGCAGCCATTTGGCCCGATAATCGTTGGCAACCTGCTCGCCATCGATCAGGTAGAACTGCTGTAGCAGCCATTTGCCACCCGGGCCGCGCACCAGGCTCTGTTTGACGGAGCCGATCGGCATCGGCTGCACGGTTTGTTCAAGCAACTGCCATGCCCGCTCCTCTGCAGCCTGGAACGGCGTATTGGTCGAAGTCACCAGCCGGCCTTCGCCGGCAGCGCCGGAATAGGCGGCAAGATACATACCGATGCGTGCGTCGCCATTGCTCCAGACCTGCTGCAGGCTGGTAGCAGGCAGGGCAAACGCCGGCCGGGGATCGTTGACACCCGGCGCCTGTTGCTGCCATGGCGCGGTCAGATTCGGCTGCAGCGATGGCGGAGGGCCGACATACGGGCGCGCCAACAATGTTGTCACGCCCAATCCGGCCAACAACGCCAATAACAGCGGCACGCCCCACCACAGCGGGAACGCCGCATGCTCGCTGCGCGCCAGTATCGCTGCCTCGGCCTGCCAGTCCGGATCCGGATCGCGCCAATGCGAGCCGATCCAGAACAGGGCCAACATCACAATGCCGAAAAACACCCAGCCATAAATCAGGTGATCGACACCGACCGCCAGTTTCATTCCCGACAGGTGCCCGAGCATCACGATCATATAGGCGCGCACACCGTTGGCGAGGATCGGCAGCAGCAGCGAAACCACGATGAACAGAGCGCGCTTGAGCGCAGACTGATAATTCAGGTAGGCATACAGCAGGCCCAGCGTGCCGGATGCGATCAGATAACGCAGGCCGCTGCAGGCCTCGACTACTGACCAGTTACCGGACGGAATCACGAACGACAAGCCCTCGCGATATACCGGAATCCCGCTCAGGCGCAGGGCAGCGACGGTGAAATCGGCGGTGAAATTCATCATCGGCAGCAGGAATACCTCGCCGGCCGGCACCATCAGCAACAGATACAGCAGGGGAAAGGCAATACTGGCGGCGACCCGGTTGCCCAGCAATGCCCAGACCGTAGCCGGCAACATCGCCACCAGCGCGAATTGCGCCACCACCCCCACCTGCGCCAGCTCGGCAACGCCCCACAACAAACTGCAGGCCAGCAGAACCAGCAATCCGAGCCAGCTCGGCTGCGGCGCCAGCGCCAGCACCTTGGCGCGGATGCGCCAGATCAGCCACAGCGAAATCGGTGCGATCACAAAGCCATGGGCGAAAGTTTCCGAACGATACCAGATGGCGACGATCGAGCTGACGGTCGTCCAGTAGCTGCCCAGCAGCAGCAGCAGCGTGACCGCGGTCAGCGGCAGCAGCATGCGCCAGGCCGGTGCAACAGGAGCAACCGGCGGCAACGAAGCGGATTGCGAAGTCATGGGGTCAATGGATCCTTAAGGGCTACCGGCGGCCGAAAACATCCGCTCGAACAGGGCCAGGTTTTTCTGCCAGTCGTAGCGCTGCCGTACGCATTCGCGCGCCCGCTGCGCCATTTCCGGTGCGCCGTCTGCCAGCACGGAACTGACTGCGGCAGCGAAATCCGCAGCCTGATCGGCAACCAGAAAATGCTGCCCGGCTTCCGCATCGATTCCCTCGGCGGCCTGCGGCGACGCCACCACCGGCCGCGCCATCGCCATCGCCTCCAGTACCTTGTTCTGCACGCCACGTGCAATACGTAACGGTGCCACGGCGACGTCGGCGAAGCGGAGATACGGCCGCATATCCGGCACCGAGCCGGTCACCAGCACCCCCGGCAGCTGCGCCAGCGCCTTGACCTGCTCGGTCGGCCGCGCGCCGGCAATGTAAAAACGCAGCCCGGCATGCTGTCGCTGCAGCAACGGCAGCACTTCACGTGCAAACCATTCAACCGCATCGACATTCGGCCAGTAGTCCATTGCACCGGTAAACACCACCACCGGCCCACCGACAGAGTACGGGTTGTCGTAGGCCAGCGCCGGATCGAAATAGCCGGCATCGACGCCATTGTTGACATGGGCGATCCTGTCGGCACCAAAACCGGACAGCTTGCGATAGTCGCGCGCTTCGGCCACCGACACGAAAGTGGTGGCCTGGAATTCGCCCGAAACGGCGCATTCGAACTGGCGCAATTTGCGCGCCTCGCGGCCGTAGATCCACGACAGCGGCCAGGGCTTGGCTTGCGCATACTGTGCCCATTTGTCCGAATCGATATCGACAAAATCGGCGATCCGCGTCAGCTGCGGATGGCGGCGCAGGTATTGCGCCATTTGCGACGAAAACACCAGCGCCTTGTCGATACCCTGGGTACGGATGGTGTCATCGACCCAGCGCTGCATGCCGGCATGGCGGTAGAACGGCAGCGATAGCGCCTCACCGGTCAACAGGCCGGTCAGGCTCCTGAGTTTGCCCAGCCGCGGGTCGAGCGCTTCGACCCGGCAATCGGCGCACAGCGCGCGCAATTTTTCGACGTACTGCCAATCGTCCGCATCGTCGACAAAGGTACCGAGATAGACCTGGTAACGTTCCGCCAGATATTTCAGCAAGTGATAGGAGCGCACCTTGTCGCCCTTGTTCGGCGGGAACGGGATCCGGTGCACCAGCAGCAGCAGTTTTTCCACTGACTATCCCAGATTCCTGACGATATGCGGGCCGATGGTATTGGCCAGCCACAGCGGCATGCGTTGCCACATCTGGATGAAACGCTGGTATTTGGGATTCAGAGGATTGTGATCCGGCAATGCAGTGGCGGTAACCAGCTGGTATTCGTACGGCAGCGGTGTCGGCTCGAAGCCCCAGTTCTTCTTGAAATCGTAGGCGCCGGTGCCGAGTTTGCTGCGGCCGAAATCGAAGGTTTTCAACCCACGCTCGCAGGCACGGCGCAGCAGATCCCAGTACATAAAATCGTTGCCAGCGGTTTCGCGCGCCAGATCGGTGCCGCCACCGTAATACGGCAACACTTCATCGCGGAAATAGAAACTCAGCACGCTGGCGACCAGATCGTCGCCACGTGTAATGGTCAGCACATCGCAATCCTTGCCGAACACCTCGCGCAGGATACGGAAATATTTCTTTGCAAATACCGGGGTACCCAGACGATGCACGCTGGTCGAATACGCCAGGAAGAAACGCTCGATGCCATCGTCCAGATGGCCTTCGAGCCCGAGCTTGATCGCTTTGCGCACCATCGCCCGCTGCTTGCGCGGAATCGCCAGCATATTGGCTTCGACGTCGGGCAGGATTTCCTTGCGGAAGGTGACGTACAGCTCCTTGTGTGCCCAGTCCGGATGACGGGCTTCCAGTGCGCGGTATTCGAGATGCTCGACTTTGAGTTTCGCCGCCAATGCCTGCGCCGCCTGATCCAGCGCAGCGTAGGCCCGCTCCGACACGGCCGCGATGCCGGCATAGACGCAAAACGGCAGGCTGACCAGCGAATGGCCGAACAACAGGCTTTTGACTTCGGCCAGCGGCAAGATGCCTTCGATCCGGCCACCGGCTTCGGCGTAGAGGAACGTGCAACGGTGCCCGAATGCCTTTTCGATCACGGTTTTCCAGCCGGCACGGTGGAAAAACGTAGCCTGCGGGCAAGCGAGGACGAAATCGTCCCAGCGGGAAAAATCGGCGAGCGACAGCTCGCGCACGGTCAATTCGGCAGTTGCGTTCATCGGCAAATCAAAACGGTTCACGCAGCTTGCTCCGTGAGAAAAATCCGGTCCATGCGGTCCCACTGGAAATCCCGCAGCAGTTGGCGGATGCGCGGCTCCATGCGCTTGAGGTTCACATAATGACGGAAGCGGCTCTTGAAACCGATACCCTGCTGCACCGGCTGTTCCGGATCGACTTCCCAGGGGTGGAAGTAGAAAATCGCCGGCTGCCGGTCGCGCCGGTTGATATGGCCGATCATCGCACGCGAAACGGCATACGGCAGCAGACGGAAATAACCGCCGCCGGACGCCGGCCAGTTGCGATTGAACGCGCGGATGGTGGTAGCCGGCAACTCCAGCAAGCCATTGCCGGCAGCCGGTTGATGGGCGAAACGCGGAGCATCCGGCATGCCGTAATGGTCGTGGACAATCGGATAAATGCTGGAACTGTAGCGATGCCCGGTTTCGCGCAAAACGTCGAGCGCCCACATATTGGCGGCACCGATCGAGAAACTCGGGGCGCGATAACCAAGCACCGCTACACCGGCGATATCTTCCAGCAGTTTCTTCGCCGAATCGACATCCTGGCGGAATTCGCTACGCGACTGGTCGGCGGCACGCCGGTGATTGAATCCGTGGCTGGCCAGTTCGTGCCCCTCTGCAACGATGCGCCGCACCTGTTCCGGATAACGCTGCGCCACCCACCCCAAGGTGAAGAAGGTAGCCTTGACACCGGATTCGGCCAACATCGCGAGGATCAGGTCCATATTGCGGGCCACCCGGCACGGTAGCCGATCCCACGATTCCGGTGCGATATGCTGCTCGAACGCCGAAACCTGGAAATAGTCCTCGACATCAATGGTCATTGCATTGCGCATGCTCGGTCTCACCCAGCCGGATTCAGTTCTTGCCGCCAGGGCGCTTGCTGGTCGCCAGATCCAGCACCTGGCGCGCAAGCCGCAGCACATTGCCGACCGACTCTTCCACCCGCGTCAACCGCTCTTCGAACAATTCAACCTGCAACTGGGTGTTCATGTTGACGCGCGAATGCGATTTGACCGGCTGGATCAGATCCTCGGGATCGACAAACGCCATTTCCTGGCGCATCTCATCCACCACCTGCACCACCTGCGGCGCATCGATTTGCTGCAGATCGTCCAGATACCCCATCAGCAGCAGGCGATCCGCCAGCGTGTTGATCATGCGCGGAATACCACGGGCAAAGCGATGGATCTCCTCGTATGCCGCATCGGTGAACATCGGCGCACCGCTCCAGCCGGCCAGTTGCATCCGGTGCTCGATATAGTGGCGGGTTTCCGTTTCGTCCATCGCCCCCAGGTGATACGACGCAATCACACGCTGGCGCAATTGCAACAAGTCTTCGCCACGCAGGGTATCGCGGAACTCCGGCTGCCCCAGCAGGAAACTCTGCAATAGCGGCTTTTCGCCAACCTGGAAATTCGACAGCATGCGCAACTCTTCCACCGCCTTGGCAGTCAGATTCTGCGCTTCGTCAACGATCAGCAGGGCGCGTTGCTGCCGCGCCGCACAGTCGCGCAGAAACGCTTCGATCCGTTGCAACACCTGTACCTTGTTGCCGTCCAGACGATCCAGGCCAAACGCCGCACCGATCATGCGCAGAATGTCATCGGAGTCGAGCTGGGTCGAAACCAGATGCGCGGCAACGATCCCGTCGGTCGGCAGCTTGCGCAGCAGATTGCGCACCAGCGTGGTCTTGCCGGCACCGATTTCACCGGTGACGACAATGAACCCCTCTGCCTGATGCAAGCCATACTCCAGATACGACATGGCCCGCTTGTGGCCCTTGCTGCCGAAAAAGAAGCTCGGGTCGGGAGTCAGCTGGAACGGTTTGGCACGGAGATTGTAGTAGGACTCGTACATGACAATTCGATTAACGGGTTAAAAGGTGCCGACCAGCGACAGCAGTATCGAGTTTTCCGTATAGTCCCGGCTCGAATCGTCGGCTCGTCTGTCGTTGCGACGAAATTCAGCAGTTCCGGACACATGGCGCCCCAGCACATACGACAGGCCAAGCCGCCCATAGGTATTGCGATTCTCGACACCGGACGCCGGCTCCTGCTCGATATTGCCACCCAGCCCTGCAGACAGCGAAGTATTGACCCCGAGGCGATAGCCCCAGTTCAAACCGGCACCTTTCTGCCGGACATGCTCACCGGCACCAGCCGGATTGCCCCCGCCCCACGGCAGCGAAACCTTGTTGGCATCGGAATCGCGCCAATAGACGGTCAACGATGAGTTGCTCTTGGCGGTCGAATACGCAAGATTGGAGGTAAGACTGCGGTCCAGATAACGCCGGTCTGCCAGAACCGTTATCGGGGCCAATCCCTGACTTTGCATCAGCAGGCCGACCAGGGCAGCACGCGCAGCAGCGTCGGGCACAGCCGCCTTCAGGCTGGTGTTATCGTTGAGGCTATTGAATATGGCCAGCGATTCCGGATTGACAAAATCCTGCCGGCCGGTCCGGACATCCTGAACGTATGCAAGACTCCAGTTGAATCTGCGCATATTGTGGCGGAAATTGAACGCCCAGGTTTCACCGGAAAAACGCTTGCCATAGTTCGCATCGAGATTGGTCCGGGCCGATGGTACCCACATCGTGCCGGCGCGCCAGTAAGTCTGGCTGGGCCGGGCCGACGCGACCGTGTCATAGTACCGCTCATATCCGTAGGAAGCATACGGGGTGACACGGGGCGAAACAGTCAGCGTGGCGCTCAGCGCGGCCGACTGCGAGTGGGTTTCGTTCGCAGCCGCGGCAGCAACAGGCTGGTCATAGCGAAAGCGGTCATCGTTTCCCGACAAGTCCAGCCGCAAGGCATCCAGCATGCCACCGGAGGAAATGCCGGCATTGACTCGCTCACCCATACCATCGCCTGCGTGGTTCGAACCGGAAGAACTGACCCCGTATTCCGCAACAGCCACCTCGGCACGCGAAGCATTGGCAAACTGGTGCCGCAACGCCGGGCGCACCGTCCATGAATAGACATCGCGCAGATTCTGTCCGCTGAAACCCGCCGCATCCAGCACGTTCTCGCGCTGCTGGGAAATGGTTGCATTGGCATCCAGAAACAACAGGTTGCTGGCAACTTCCGAGTCAAACTGGGCCGACAGATGCTGATTGTCGTGATGGCTCGCATCGCCGGACCTTTGCTCCAGCGAGTACGCATATCCTACCGAAGCGTTCCAGTGCGGAGCCTTGGCCGACAGGCCAAAACCCGGAGCAATCCGCCAGAACGATTCGTCCTGCTTTTTGTCACCGGCAGCCAGATTGGCATTGTCGGTATAGCCGACACTGACGGGAACGGTAAAAACCGAGCTCCATTCTGCTGCGAGCCCCGATGTCGAGACTCCAACACCACAACCGACCCACAATAGTCGAACCAGCATGTTCATATGAGACAGGTTCCCTGCAAGGCCCGCTGCCGGATGGCTCAGGACGACGTCCGCTGATTATGTCCATAGCCATAGCCGTAGCCATAGCCGCCATAACCTTCTCCATGCAACGAGTCGGACTTGTTCATCAGCAGATTGACGATGTCGCAGCCCTCGATATAACGCAATGACTCGGCCACCGCCTCCTGCGAGGTTCTGCCGGCCTCCACCACCATGACAATCTGCCCCATGTGCGCAGCCAGTTCGCGTGCCTCCGACGTTACCAGCAATGGCGGCGAATCGAAGATCACAATGCGATCCGGGTAGCGGGTAGCGATCTCGTCCAGCAGCTGCACCATGCTCTCGCTCGCCAGCAATTCGGTGGAATGCTTGTGACGCCGGCCGGCAGGCAGGATGCTGAACTTGTCGATATTGGTTTTGAGGAGCACATCGCCGACCTGAACATTCGGGTCCAGCAACATGTCCATCAATCCGCGTTCGGCACGCAATCCCAGATTGTTCAACACCGACGGCTTGGCCACGTCGGCATCCACCAGCATCACGGTGGTATCGCGCTCCATGGCAATACTCAGCGCCAGATTCAGGGCGCAGAAGCTCTTGCCCTCCGCTGGCAGCGAGCTGGTCACCATGATCAGGTTGCGATGGCGATCCTGGGCATCGGCTGCAGTAACGTTGGTGATCAGCGGCCGCTTGATGACGCGGAACTCTTCCGCGAGCATGGTCTTTTCCGTATCGGGAGTAACATAGCCAAGCGAAGCCAGGCGCTCCAGATCGATCTGAATCTGCTTGCTGCCGCCATCGCCACGGGCACGCGGTGCTACCGGCGCAGCGGCTGCGTGCACCGCAACAGGCGCCACGGCCTCCCTGGCCACTACGGGCCCGGCACCACTCTCGGCAACAGGCGCCGACGGTGCGGCGGCGGTCTGGCCCATCTTGTTTACCGCTTTTTCAATCAGACTCACGGGCAACCCCTGCAGCAAATAATCGGATCATCGTTCTTACCCCAGCAAATGCTTCGGCAACCACGCAATCAACACCATGGCGCCACCATAGGCAAACAACAGGCCGGCAACACCGCCACTGAACATCAGCAGCCCTTTACGCTGGTGCTTTTTCTGCGCAGGAGTCCAGATCATCGAAACCACACCCAGTACCGGCAGGCCGGTCACATCGCGCAACTCCCTGCGGCTATTGAAAGTCGGGCGCAACTGACTCAACAGGAATGCCAACGCAGCCCCCGCCAGCACACTGGCAAGCAGCACACCGGACATCAGCATCGGGCGGTTGGGTGCAGCGGGTGCAGCAGGCACGCGCGGCGGATCGATTACGCGAAAATCGACCACGTTGGCACTGGCATCCATTTCGCCCGACAGGTGCGCCGACTCACGCCGAGCCAGCAGCTGCTCGTAATTCTTCTTGTTGACGTCGTAATCGCGCACCAACTGGGTGTAGTCGGCCTCGACCTGCGGAATGGAATTGGCCGCGGCCTTCTGCGCATTGAAACGCGCAGTGTATTCGTTGACCCTGGCGTTCAGGGCCGCCACTTTGGCTTCCTGATCGGCCAGCGCCACGCGCAACTGCTGCATCGCCGTATTGCCGCCGCCACCGTAACTGGCAGGCTTGCGCTGCTTGGCCTCCTGACGCCGCTGCTCTTCCAGCTGATCGATGATACGTTTTGTGGCAACGATATCCGGATGCTGCTCGGTATAATTCAGGCGCATACCGTCGAGATTCTTTTTCAGCACATTGATACGCGCGTCCAGCTCCGGATTTACGCCCTGTGTATCTTCATTCGGCGCGATCACCACCAACTCGTCGCCGGAAATCTGCGACTTGATCGCATCGCGCGACTTCTGCGCTTCCGACAATTCGAGCTTGGCCTGATTCAGCGCGGTTGCGACGGCCTGCAGCTGGCTGTAGTAATCCTTGCCGTCTTCCGGCATCTGGCCGATATGCTGGCGCTTGAAATCCTTCACCGCATTCTCGGCCTGCTGCAGACGCTGCTCATAGGCCTTGATCTGCTCGTCGAGGAAGCGACGGGTCGAATCCGCATCCTTGCGCTTGTCGCCCAGACTGCCCTCGACAAACAGCGTCAGCAATGCCTGGACCACATTCCGTGCAGACTCCGGCTTGGCATCCTGAAACGAGATTTCGAACAGGTTGTCGCGGCCGGCCCCACGGATCTCGATGCGCTTGGCCAGACGGTCGAGCAGTGCTTCCTTTTCATCCTGAGTCTTGATTTTCAGATCCAGATCGGCCATGCGTACGACCTTTTCCAGATTCGGCCGGCTGATCAGCGTACGGCTCATGATCGATATCTGCTGGTCAACGTTGGGCTGTACCGCGATACCGTTCATCAACGGACGCAAAATGCTTTGCGTATCGACATAAACGCGTGCCGACGCCTCGTAACGATCCGGCATGGTGGTCACGAAGGCCCAGCCACAGATTGCCGCGATCCACGCCAGACCAAGGCCATACCAGCGATAGTTCCAGGCGGCGCGAAGAAACGCCAGTACTTGGGAGACAATATCAGCCATGAAAAGTCAGACTCCTAAACTCTTGGGTGCCGATAGGTCTCAGAACCAGCTCTCGGGAATGATCAGGATATCGCCGGGGCGCATTTCGACGTTTGCTGCCAGATTGCCACCCTTGACCAAGTCTTCCAGACGCACGGTGAACTGCTGGCGGCCACCATGCATACGCAGAATGCTGGCGTGATTGCCATCGGCAAAATCGGTAATACCGCCAACCGCGATCATCACATCCAGCAGACTCATATTCTGACGATATGGCAATGCCTGCGGCTTGGCAGCCTGGCCGATCACGCGAATCTGCTCGGTGTAAGGCCCGGTAAAACCGGAAACCATGACGGTAACGATCGGCTCCTGAATATATTTCGACAGGCGTTTTTCGATATCGCGCGCCAGTTGCGTCGGCGTTCTGCCATTGGCAACCACATCCTCGACCAGCGGTGTGGTGATCTTGCCGTCCGGGCGCACCGTTACCGAAGTCGAAACTTCCGGATTGCGCCATACCTGGATATTCAGGCCATCGCCCGGGCCGATCAGATAATCCCGCGCCGGTGCAGTCTGGCCGTCATCCTTGTAAGGGGGATATGTCGTACCGCATGCGGCAAGCAAGATCGCGCACAGAGTGATCAGGAACCCTCTCATCAACGAATACATATTCCCCTCCGAATTTCAATAGACGCAGATCAAGCTGCAGCCCGAACACATATACAGCCCGAAACTCTAGCACAATATCATCACGAACACACACACCGGCAATTCATTCGTAATTTCGAATATAAGTCGATTTACACATAGATTCGGATACATAACGCCAGATTACAGAATCCACCTTGCAACAGCCGCCCTGGAGCGGCTTGCGTCAGCGGCATAATATATACGCAAAACCAAATACACCCGGGTTTGGCAAGAAACTACTACTGTTGTTGCAAACAGCCCACCAAGTGGCGCGCACCTTACTTCCCTGGAGCGGATTCACCAGCAGCAAGGAGCGATCTGTAAAAGTCATGTCAACAGAGACTAAGGAAGCGCTGATTTATTCGGCGAGCGGGATGAAGTGCAAGGAGCCCGGCGC
>ERZ724505.1764-NODE-1764-length-11425-cov-4.345558_pt1 | contig 11425 bp, 20 predicted proteins | sample MGYA00376038_ERZ724505 | MGnify/ENA primary metagenome ERZ724505 (study PRJEB28724, sample SAMN07190884) | wastewater metagenome | isolation source: effluent of sewage treatment plant in Hong Hong | place: Hong Kong | collected 2016-03-17 ... | reverse complement strand
TTGGCATCCAAGATGACCTTGGGCGAGGGCTTACCTGTGAGCAGATTCCACAGGCGCTTCGTCCAAGGCTCAAAATGGTACTCACGCAGGGGGAATGCACCGTCACGCTGGCGGTTCGCTTCGTGCCGCTGGCGTTGCCAGAAATAGATCAGGATGGCAGCGATGACCACAATTACTGTTCCCACGCATGAGCGCACGACCAGCGACAGCAGCTCAGCGGCGCCGGTAGCGAAGCTTGGGATCATGTCCTGGATGGTGTACATCACCCAGGCGACGATCAACAATGTGGCGGCGGCGAAGGTTAGTTTAATGGTGGTCACGGTAGCAGCCTCAACGATGTCCCTATAGGCTTGTAATGGCCGCCGCACCCTGCTATGATGAGCACGGCGGCCCCTTCCGGGTTGCTGGGGGCGGAGCGTGATCCTGACGTGGGCGCTCCGCCCCTCCTCTTTTCCTTGGACTTAAAACGCCCAAGGGGCTGAGCAGATGTGAATGGCCGGCAAGCCTTTGTGATCACATCCGATCAGCCCCTTGGGCGTTTCGGTAACTCGGTTGAGAAACGTGCTCAGCTTGCCGGCTTTGGTCATACGTTAGCACGTTCGTTTGTGGCATTTCAACCCACCCCCCCTGCAGGCTCTTATGCCGCTTGCAGGATGCCGGTGTCTTCGTCACACATCAGCTCGTAACACGCCTGGCACAGCGGCATGACCTGCCGGATCGGTTTGTCGTTGGCGTTGATCAACTGTACCTGCACCTGTTTGGTAGCAGGCTGCCCGCAGTCGCATTGAACGTCTTTGAGTGAGCGGTAAAATCCTTTGCGCTGCTGTAGTCGGTCGTCTCGTGTGTTTGGCATGGTCCCAGTTCCGCGCGTAATTCCTCTTATCGTTCGGACGGTGGCTGCGCCTGTGTGGCCTGGCTCACCCGCTCCTCGACTTCCATAATCTCGTGGAAGCGCACGATCGCCGGCACCGGCGGTCTGCTCGTGAGCTTTGCGACTGCGACGTCTGCCGGGTCTGCGTGCTTGGGTGAGTAGCTGACTACTTCACGCACCGGCTTGCCGTCGACCATGGTGACCTTGTAGCACTTCGTGCCGCCTGCCATCAGCGTGCCTCCCTCGCAGGGGTGGCGCCGACCTGGTTCTGGTAGCGGCCGGTCTTGCTGTAATCCTTGGCGGCCGGGGCAATCATGGAGTGGATCTCCATCTGCATCAACGGCTGTCCCGGCACCATCAAGATCGGCCACGGTGCGACGTTGATGAACTCCCAAGTCCACTGACCGCAGAAGCCAGCGTCCCCTAACCCTGCGTGTAGGTGCTCAAGGCCCTTGCGGCCAGTGCTGGACTTGCTGTAAAGGTGCGCAACTGCGTCTACCGGAATGCACACGAACTCGAGCGAGCAGCACAGAATGAACTGGCCAGAAGGCAGCCAGAAACCGCTGTCATCCATGATGCACTCAGGTCCCCATGTCGGCTGTCCATTGCTCAGTGCCATGGTGGCGGCGACCGGATGAAGATTCCACATCGGATCTGGCAGCCGGTAGCTCTTGTCGAGCCGCAGATCGATGCTGCCAGGATTGACGTACTTCCTATGAAACGGGGTCACGAGGCCCTGTTCCTCGCATGCTTTGATTAACCGTTCGTCGTTCCAGATCACTGTCTTTGCTCCTCAGTCGTTGTTGTTGATTCGTCGTGGCGGGGGGATGTTGCCGTAGCCCGAATATAGACCCCCCCGCCACGCATACATCACGCCGACGGATCCGACTGCACCGGCGGTAATGCCTACCTGCGCACCTGCCGCATGTCCCGGCCGCCAACGTTGATCCACTGTGCACGCACGTCCCGCAGCCTGCTCTCGACGACGCCGGGCAAACCGCAGTTTCCGTCTTCTGGCTCTTCTGCGGCGTTGAATGCGCAGATGGTCAGCAGGTCCCGCATACTGCGCCAGCGTTCGTCGATCAGCCGCTCAAACCGCTCGGCTGCCCATGGCGTGACACTGAATGCGGTCATCTCGTCCAGGGCCAGACAGCGCACCGTCGTCAGCAGCTGCCACCGCTTCTCATAGCTGAAGTCTTCGCCGTCGCGCTGCGACTGGTCGAACCCTGCGCGCAGCCAGGCGAGCATGTCAGCCGTGGTGCGGTAGATGGCCGTGCGGTCCTGGTTGCGGATTGCGTTGACGACCGCCATCATCAGTGCCGTCTTGCCGACGCCAAAGGGACCCCAGAGAGTGATCAGCCCGTGGCCCTTCTCGATGCCGGTCGCCACTGCATCGGCTGCCCGGCGGTTGTGCGGCCCCACCTTGTAGTCAGCGAGGCTCAATGTGCGCTCGCTTGGCTTGAGCCCGTCGATCTTCTCCAGCCCGGCCAGACGGCGCAGCCGTGCCTCTTCGGCGAGCTGCTTGCCGTAGGGGTTCTGTGCCCGCTCGGCATAGAACCGTTGGGCACCCTGCCCGAGGCGACAGTCACAGAAGGCCAGCAACCCTGCCTTGTACTGCTCTGTGCGTTCGTCGACCATCGGTAGATCTCCTGTCAAGTCTGGCGGTTTAATGAGCCCGTTGCGGCAGCCGCATTCAGTCTGCAGCGATAGCAGCGCCGTCTGCTGCTCTATCGTCGAAACCCGCAAGGAACGCAATGTACTCTGGATCGTTCTCATACTCATTTGTCTGCGGTCCCTTCTTGCTCGAGGCCGGCGCCATCTGCCGGCCGTATCCCATGCTCTTGCTGCCAGCCCTGCCCGCATTCCCAGTGCGTGCCGCGCCGTTCGTAAACCCTTCGTTGCTCCAGTTGCGGAGGATGCCCGCAACGTAGTTCCACTGTCGTTTCTCGGCCGCCACGGCTCGCTCTATGGCCAGCGGTATCCATTCCGGTGGGTAGGTGTGCAGGGCGGTTTTGATCAGGTCGCTTGTCATCGGCGTGAGCAGCCCGATGTTGTTCTCGTAGGCGACCTTGGCTGCCACGTAGGCCGGATCATGCGGCTGGGTAAGAGCCGCAACAGCAGCAGCCGGCAGTCTGATTCGCTCTGTCCCGGCAGGCCGAGACGACGACGACGACACTGTTGGCTGTTCGGGCGGCGAGGCCTCGCGCGTGGTGTTGTCTTTTACTGGATCTATTGGTGGATCTATTGGTGGTTCGGGTGAACTAGCTGGTTCACCCTTCGCGGCCGTTTTGTTCACCCTTATGCCGTTTTGTTCACCCTTCTCCGCGTCTATGGGTGAACGTATTGGTTCATCCTTTGGCGCGTCTGGTTCATTCATAAAGGGTGAACGCATTGGTTCACCCTTTGCGCAGTTGCAGTTGCGTTGGTAGGCCAACAAGTGATAGCGGTGAGTGGGTGATCCGCTGGTCTTGCGGGTACCCTGGTTGGCCTCGATGGCTATGTGTCCGCCGGCCGCAAGTTTGGCCAGTATCTTCTGGGTGCCGCGGTCGCTGAGTTGGCAGCGGCGTGCGAGTTCGTGCACACTCGGAAAGCACCATCCGCTCTCGTTGCAATACTCTGCGAGCGCGATGATCACCAGTCGATCGCTGCCCTTGATGTCAGTGCACTGATCCCAGTAGAATTTGGACACTTCAATACTCATCAGATCCTACCTATCGATAAAGCCTATTATTCGCGGAACTATTGCAGGCCGGTGAGAAACTCTTCCGGCGTGATCGGGTTGGCAGTATGCTGCTCCGTCAAGTCATGCACCTTCAAGCCGATCGTTATCTCTACCCAATGGCGCGTGACTGGGTGCAACTGCATCTTGTCGCGGTTGGCCAGATACCAGGAGCGAAGCTCGCTGTAATGGGCTGGAAACTGCCCGTCTGTCGATTCCTGCGAAGGCTTCCCCTTGATTGCTGCACCGGCACCGTACCAGTCTGCGACCATTTCTAGCATGCACTTATATGGCATGCGCAGGCACTTGGTTTTGCCGGAATCCTCCCGCAATACCCAGTGCTGCCAGTGGTGCGGGTTGGCGTGCTGGTGATGCAGCCACGCCCCGTCAAAACGTTCCTGTGCCCATTCCTTCGTCCACTTGTCGCCGTAGTAGGTTTTTTGGTAGACAGACACCTCACCGTATGGCGGGTAATCCCGATAGAAGTAATCGACATACGGTCCCCACTCAGCAGGGCTAAACTTGCTAAGGTCGTGGACAATGCCACGCCATCGAATGCGCAGCCGCCAGCACTCCTGGAACACGAACCACTTGTGGCGGAGGACGTACTTCAAATAGGCTAGGTGGGCTTTCATAGTTGCACCTCATCGAATAACCCGCGCTGGGGCGATTTCGTGGTGACCTGGCTAGCGTCTACCCAGATCAATTCGCTGTTTATGTCGTGGACATTGCCAAGGCACACGTACACCTGTTGGCTGTTACGCTCAAATACCGTGCATGGCACCGGAAACAGGGCGTCGGAGGGGATGAAGACGAAGGCTCTTTTGCCGCGTGGGGGTGGACCATCCCAGCCCTCGCCGTCATCTGTTAGCGCAAGGTGTAATGTCTCCCGATCCAGTTGGGCGATCTCGTCACGGTACTTCTGCTCTTCTGCCTCGGGGCTTCCAAATACAAATGCGTTCAAGGCTGCACCTATCCTATCTCGCCAAACATCCAAGGGTTTTCGGGGCGTGGTTCGGGTTCTTCCGCCTCAGCAAGCCATTCGGCAAAGCTCATAGGCGTACCCAACATATCCCCATTTAACCGGAGTCGTAGGGCCTCAGTGTAGAAATAGTGCGCGTACCTTGGCACGAGATCCAATACCGGCTGGATCACCTTTAGCACCTTATCTGCCTGGTGACGGTCGCTCTCGCGTTCCTGTTCTGTCAGCTCACCGTAATACGCACCTATCTGCCGTTCCCAACGTTTCACCTTGTCCGCCGGGATGGTGAAGGAGCCATCTTCGTTGCGCTGACACGCGCTGAATTGGTATCGCATCCAATGAGCCCAGATTGCGTGCTGTACGTCTGCTAGCTGTTCTCTAAGTGTGTCCATAGTTCCGCGCGTAATCCTCCTTATCAGTCGAATTATTCAGTCTTCCCAGGGCAGCGAGCGCCACAGGGCGCCTACCACAAACCCAATGGAGAACATAACCGCTGCCGCTATAAGCCACACGACTAGAGTCATCATTGCTTTACCGTCCTCCAGGTCTGTGTCCTGGTTTCAAAATAGTCTTGAAGCTCGGGCTCACGTTCCATGAGCAGCCGAGCATAGAAAGCGCGATAGTTGTTGTTCAATTTGAACTCTGATGCCTCATCCGTCGTCGTCATGGCGTACTGCCAGCGCAGGACCTCGAACAACATGCCGATGCCGAGGCGCCGGCCGTGCCGAGCTGCGTCGAGTGCCAGGTGGCGCAGTGCCGAGTAGACGTGCGGGTTGGCGGCATGGAAGGCGTTGAACTGGTCTTCCAGGCTCAGCCCGTGGGCGTTGATCGTGACGATGCGGTCAAAGAGTCCCAGTTGCGGATTCATATGCGGTTCGCCTCCAACACGCTGATCATGTTCTCCATCACGCGCCGGAATGCAGGTGTGTGCGTGTAGACGCCCGTCAGCTCCTCAAATTCGCTTGCGGCTGCCTGTGCGGCATAGAGACGCCGGAGAACGCTGTCAATGCGTTCGTCGCGCTTCTGGGCGGCGCTGGTGGCCTCGCTGCGGTCGGGGGTGAGAACATCACGAGCGGCATCGTTGCTGCCGGCCGCCGTGGTGCGCTTGGCTGCGCAGCAGGGGCCGACACCTGCAATGGCGCTGGCCGGGTCACTGAGCGGGCGATGGCACACACTGCACGTAGCAAGCTGCGCACCCTGCTGGCGGCTGCCTGTGGCTGCGCTGGGCACTACGTTGGCGGCTTGGCGTTGCTCTAGCTTGCGTTGATATGCTGCCCAGTCATCGTCATCCCAGTCCATCATCAACTTGCCGCCATCGTCGACGCGCACGGTTACGGAGTCGACTACTTCCAGATCGTTGAGGCTGATGGTGGGCTCGGGAGCCGAGGCCGCTGGGGCTTCGATGCCGACTGTCTCTGGCTCACTCTTCAACTGCTCAAGTGCCATCTTGATAGCATCCTTGAGAGTATCCTCTTCGAAGTGGATACCGCGTCGCTTCCATTCCTTTGTGATGTCTGCCCAGTGGCGGCTATTGCTATGAGCAGCAACGTCGTCGATTAACTTCCAGGTGCGTCCGTACACGTCCTTGTAAGAGCGGAGCCATTCAACTATCTCAGGCACCAGCTTCTTTGTGTACTCTGCCTTGGTAAGCCCGCCACGCGCATCCTTATCTTTGGCTTGACGGTCTTTCCGCCAGTCATCATTGCTTGTCGGAACGAAGGGCACCACCAAGTAAGCAGCCGTTGAAACACTCATTGATTCATTGCTTTGCAACAGCTTCTCAACGATCTTGACCTGGTGCTCTTGCGGCTGCTTGGCGAGCTCCAGGAGCTTAGTGGTGCTCTCGGCAAGCTCCGTGTCACGCAGGGCGTCTCTCGCCTCCTGGGTGAGCCCACGAGCGATTTGCAGGCGCTGCTGGGCACTGCGTTCGCTGATGCCTATGCTCTCGGCTACAGCGGCTGTGGTGGTCGCCTCGCTGTGCTGGTTGTCGCCAGCCTTGGCGCGCTGGCCTTTGATCTCCAGCAGCTCCATGCGGCGCTGCAGGTGCTCTGCCTGCTCCAGCACGGTCAGCTCACGGCGATACAGGTTCTCGTCAATCTCAGCAAGTTCGGCGTCAACCTCGTCCAGTTCGGCGATGCGTGCCGGGATGGTTGTCCAGCCCAGCAGCTTGGCGGCCGCCACACGGTGGCCACCAACAACCAGCGTGCCATCCGGCAGCAGCACGATGCGCTGCAGGAGCCCTTGCTCTTTCATGCTGGCAGCCAGTTCGGTGACGTCCTTGACCGGGCGCAGCCGCTTGCCGACGATGATCTTCTCTACCGGGTAGTCGACTTCCTTGGGCCAGGTGCCCAGCGGCTTGCCGCTCAGGATGTCATCCATCACGCTCACTGGCTGCCGTAGCTGTCCAAGTATGTCGGGTAGTTCTTTGCGTGCCATGTGTCACCTCACTGGGCGGGGCTGGGGGTGGCCCCCGCCCGTAATTGGTTAGCTTGCCTGTACGCCAATCTGCGCAGCCTCTAGGGCTCGCTGGGGCACCTTGCCGGTGCGTTCGTCGATGTACGCCTGTGCGCCTGTGCGCGTGGCGAATGAGCAGCGATAGTGCTGATTCTTGTCGAAGACCTTGAAGACGCCGCTCTTCTCAACGATGGTGAAGTCTGGTGTCTGTGTACGCTGTTTCATGGTTGCCTCAGTTGCGAAACAGGCTGGCCATCAGCTTGGCGCTGTTGTCCAGGCAGTAGAGTGTCAATATGCTGTTGCGTTCGGTCAGGTAGGCGATGCGCTCACGGTCAGCTTTTACCTCGCTGCATGGGCACGTCGCCTCGTCGCGGTGGCGCAGGATGTTGGCGATGCTCTTGGCCTCAGCGGCATCGACCTGAGCCTCAGCCAGCTTGACTATCAGGCCAGGACGTTCGCGCCGGTAGGCTTCGCTCGAACGCCATAGGCTCTCAGCCCTGCGCTTCTGCTGGCGTCTCTCTACCAGGAGATACGCAACGGCGACTGCGAGAATGGGTGTGAGTGCTTTCCACATGAGCCAGAATGCTTGCTCCATATTTCCGCCCATAACGTCACTTATCATCGGGTCAACTTCCTGCGCCGGCGGCGACCAGGACGAAGCCCAGCACGCCAACAATCCCCACAATGAGCATGATGTAGAACATGCCCGAGTAGCCGTCGTCTTGTTCATCCATCAGCGCACCGCCGGGAGAACAAGCACGGCCAGCAGGGCGGACAGGGACAGGATCAACGTCCAGTAGTCCATGGTGCTGAAGTCGGTGCGCAGCAGCCGCAGATAGTAGTGGGTGCTGTGTCGGGTGTTGCGAGAGTAGATACGCATATCAGTCCCAGCTCCTTTTCGTAAACTCGTACTCGTCAGGATTGAGATAGCTGACCGTTGGAACCATCGGTGTGATGGCTGCATCAGCGCCACGGCCGCACCGCCAGCACTTGCCCTCGATGGTTGTCTCGCCGCACTCCAGGCAGGTCATCTCTTGAGGGCTGACTACCTTGATGCGATGCAGCACCAGGCCATCTACGCCGCGCACAGGATCACAATCCGGGTCACCACTGACGGTGGGTGGGCGGTGGCCAACAGCGACCGGGGCCGCAACTGCCCACGCCTGTAGGCGGGCGAGCGGTGCAATCACTTCGACGACATCAACCTCGTCCGGTTCACTCACCACGAAAGGTAGCCTCGGCATCGTCCGTCCGGGCCTCCTCTTCTGTGTGGCTGGTCTTAGCTGCCTTCGCTTCCCGCATGGCGGCTAGACTGTCGTTGGGTGTCAATCCGGCGGCGACAATCAGGTCATTCCAGGTCAGGCTGAGCCGGTTCTTGACGCTGGTCAGCGAGGGCTCATCCGGCCCAAGGTTGTGGTTCCAGTCCTCCTGGGTAGGCGTGCGGCCCAGATTGACCGCCATGACCTGGATCTTGGCGATGGCCAGTTCGCGCAGCTGGTCAGTGTCGACCTTGAGCCGCCGGCCGGGGTAGCGCGTGCTGAGGTCCGTGATCTGGACGTGGCCGTTGCCGTTGCCGTTGAGGTTCACGGAGACTGGGGCGACGATCCGCTGCGTCTGCGTTGCTCTCTGGTACTTAGTGAGCAGGTCGATCACGACCGATGCTGTATCCGTCGCAACGAGGCTGTCAGCGACATCCGGCGCATGCTCATGCACCCATGTGATAAGCCGGTCTTCCATCGTCTGGAGCCGCAGGATCTCACTGGCGTCCATGGAGGTCGTCGCTTTGAGCTGGTCGCGCTCCTGCAGCATGTCAGCGATGATGTCATCCATGTCGGCCAAATCGTGCCGATACTGAAGGTGCAACTCTTCCAACGCCATGCGCATCGCCAGCCGCACGGCACCGAGATCCTCGGTGCGCAGCTCAGTACCCTGGCGTAGGGCGGTCATGTACTTGGTTTGAATCTGCTGCAACATGGTTATATCCCCTTGGATTCGAGGACGTCAGCGACACGGCTGACGTGATAGGCGATGGCCAGCCCGACAGCGGACAGCACGAGCGTGCGGCTGTCTGCCTGGTCGCTTTCGTCGTCGCTGGCCATGATGTGCTTGACCGGCATGTTGTTGCTCAGCATGTTGACCAACTGCCGGGCCTGGTCGATCGGGTCAGGGATGACCGGGGCTGGGGCGGGAGGATTGGCGGACGCCGCATTGCGCTGCTCTGCTGCCTCCTCGAGCTCAAGGCGCCGAAGGAACATCTCATGTGCGTTGAACAGCGTGATGGCAATGTCATATTCCATCTGGTCGATCTGCCAGCGTGTGCGTCGATACAGAGTCGGATTGCTGCGCACCAGCCAAAGCCCGTCATCGTCGTTCTGCTCCAGGCTGGGCCGCAAGGCCTCGAGGCCAACCAAGCCGTCGTCGTCCACGAAGGCGGCAATATCGTTGCAGCCCGGCACCTCTATACGCACGTATCCGTACTCGTGGGTGCCGAGGTCCCCTGCCCACTCGCTGTGCGCGTGCGTGGGCGCCTGAATGTACTTGTGAATCCACTCAGGCAGACGGCTGGTCAGAGTGTTCTGTGCCCCAGCCCAGGTGGCCTGGAACTGCTTATCTTGCTCTTCTTCAGCCTTCATATCAGCAACAAACGCATCTTCTTCGCGCTGGCGCAGCGTGGTCTGCGCAGCGGCAAACATCGCCTGCAGCTGCTCGCTTACTTCTGTCGGGAGGTCTGTTGAAACTGTGTCCATAGTTGTGGTATCCTTACGGTGTTGATGCGCGGTCCCAGCCGCAACACAAACCCAGGTGGTCCCAGCCGCCTGGGTTCCTCTTTTTCTAGTCCTCTTCCAACCGGGCGATCTCCATCATCTGGCTCAACATCTTGTCGATGCGGAGTACCCTCACCTGAATGCCTCGGACAAATGCTTTCGTTGTGTCGCTCTTTGCCGCCCGTTGCAGCTCGTCCAGTGCCTGCTCGGCAAGCTCAGCTTCTGCTGTTGCGTTGGCTATGAGGCTCTTGTGCTTGCGCTCGTTGGGCTGCGGCTTGTACGGCATTAGAGTTCAAGCCCTCCCTTCTCTTCCTTGCTCAGATACCATTCGGTGTACTCGACAATCATCGGCAGGCCGGCGGCGCCCAAACAGAGCAGCAGCAGCGCAGCCAGGTCGATCCCTACCAAGGCGCCGAAGGCGACTACTACAGCCAGGTCGCCCACTACCACCAGGATGGCGGTGTAGCCGTGGTTGGCCTTGCGGCTGCGCAGCCAGCGCACCAGCCAGGCGTAGCCGAGGCCGAACAGGAAGAGGATCAGCAGGACGATGACGACGATCAGGTTGATGCTCAGTTGATAGCCAGTAGGTTGGCCGTTCATGCTTTGACACTCCGTCGATAATGGGTCGTATCTGCGGAAATATCCGGGCCTAGAAGGTCAGGCCCAACTGCCGTGCCAAAAGATCTGAGTGATCGTCCACCGGCTCCTTGAGATGCTGGAGGTAAATCTGCGTAGTGGCGATACTCTTGTGGCCCAATTTGGTTGAAACCATGTGGATGTTATGCCCACTGGCTTCGTATAACTCCCACGCAAACATATGGCGCAGGGAGTGAATCGAGAACTGCGTAGCCTTCGTGGTAGCCCAGTCCCTGGCGGCGGCCCGGTCGAGTCCACTCTTGCGGGCGACTGTGATGTAGTAGCGGCGCAGCAGGCTCTGCAAGATGCCGTTGGCCGTGCTCTGCGTGATGTGGCGGTTGCCGGCCAGGCGGTCGACGTTGGCGAAGTTGGCACAGCCGGCGATGCGCAGCGGCTGCCAGATGTAGTCATCGTCGGCGATGTGGCCAGGGCCGCCGGGGTTCCACCGGCCCTCAAACTTGAGGTAAGCGACAATGGCGTCGTGTACCGGGGCGGGGAGGGGACGCTTCTCCTCCTCGCCGTTGCGAGCCTTGCCGGTCCACCTGTAGGTGTACTGCCCGGCGTGCTGGGCATTCTCGCTCACCTTGCCCCACGTCATGCTCAACACTTCTTCGTTGCGCCAGCCGTTGAGGCCGAACGTGAGCATCAGAGCGAGGTTGCGCAGGTTCTCACTGCAAGGCCGCTCGCCGTTCTTCTCTTGCAGATCCTTGATGATCCACCGATACGCTTCCGGCGGAACCTGCATCGCATCGCTGAACTGCTCAATCTTCGGGCGGCCGATGGTCCGAGCCGTAAACGGGTTCTGCCGAGTCGAGCCCCAGGCATCGATAAAGAGGCTGATCTCACGCCCGTTGAGCATCTCAGTTGTGCCGGCGCAGTAGTCATAGAAAGAACTGCAGGCGGCCAGCCGTGCACCGATCGTGCGCTTGCTTTTGCCGGTGTTGGTCAGGTGGTTGATCCACTGCTGGACGTGGTAGTCGGTGACCTGCCACAGGTGC
>ERZ724505.1763-NODE-1763-length-11437-cov-4.294149_pt1 | contig 11437 bp, 8 predicted proteins | sample MGYA00376038_ERZ724505 | MGnify/ENA primary metagenome ERZ724505 (study PRJEB28724, sample SAMN07190884) | wastewater metagenome | isolation source: effluent of sewage treatment plant in Hong Hong | place: Hong Kong | collected 2016-03-17 ... | reverse complement strand
GAAAGTGATCCGGATCGTCCATGCGCCGGTTTTCGAAATGCAGTACCGCGCGGTCGGTTTCGCGTGTCAGGCTGACGTGAAACGCATCGGTCATCAGGTCGTAGTAGAACATACCGCGATACAGCGCGCGCCGCAGCGAGCCGCAATGGATCGCGGTGTAGCACATCATCGCGAAGGTGCCGAGCTTGCTCACCTCGTTCGGGCAGAAACCGAGAAATTCGTCGCGCATCATCAGCCACAGCGTCTGGATGAAGGCAACGAACTGCTCGGTGGACACCAGCGCCTGCGGCACCAGCAGCAGATCCGGCGCAATGCCGGCACGTTCCAGCACCATTTCGATATCGACACCGGCGGCAAACGCATGGCGCAGCGCGGCGACCACGAACTTGACCGGGATCGTGTGCTTGCGGCTTTCCGGTATCCGGCTTGCAGATTCTGCCACGTCAGTACATCAATGATTTGAATCGACTGATTTTATCAGATGCGGCCTGACCAATCCTGCCAAACAGTTTGAGCGTTGCGGTCATTGGCGTTGGCGGAGCGAAAAAATAAGCTGACTGTGGGTCAAGAATCTGACGGATGGAGACAAAAATGGAACGCTCGCATTTCGAACAGGAACACAACATCTTCCGCGACAGCTTGCGCGAATTCCTGCAGCGCGAAGTGGTACCGCATCAGGATGCATGGGAAGAAGCCGGCATTGTTGATCGCGAAGCCTGGCGCAAAGCCGGCGAAGCCGGTTTCCTCGTGACCTGGGCCGACGAGAAATACGGCGGCGCGGGCGCCAAGGACTTCCGCTACGACCAGATCATTGCCGAAGAGCTGGCCTACATCAACGAGCCGGGCTTCATTCTGCCACTGCACTCGTCGCTGTGCGCGCCTTATCTGGACAGTTTCGGCAGTCAGGAGCAAAAGGATCGCTGGATGCCCGATATCGTTACCGGCAAGAAAATCATGGCTGTGGCGATGACCGAACCTGGCGCTGGCTCCGATCTGGCCGGCATGCGCAGCCATGCGGAGAAGAAAGACGGCTACTGGCTGCTGAACGGTTCGAAGATCTACATTTCCAACGGCATTCTCGCCGATCTGGTGATCGTTGCCGCCAAGACCAACCCGGCCAATCCGCACGCGATGACGCTGTTCATGCTCGAAGCCGGCATGGCGGGTTTCGAGCGCGGCCGCAATCTGAAAAAACTCGGCATGAAATCGCAGGATACCGCCGAACTGTTTTTCAACGACGTCAAAGTGCCGGAGGCCAATATTCTCGGCCAGGCCGATTCCGGTTTCTATTATCTGATGCAGATGCTGGCACAGGAGCGGCTGACCAACGCCTGCTGCGCCATTGCCGGCGCCAAGGCCGCCTACGACGTAACCAAGGCTTACGTGCTGGAGCGCAAAGCCTTTGGTCGGGAAATTGCCAAGTTCCAGAACACCCGCTTCAAAATGGCGGAAATGAAAACCGAGATCGACATCGGTCAGGTATTTGTCGACCGTTGCGTGATGGATCACAACGCCGGCAAGCTGCAAGACGATATCGCCGCCGAAGCCAAGCTATGGACCACCGAACTGCTGTGCAAGGTGGTTGACCAATGCGTGCAGCTGCATGGCGGTGCCGGCTACATGTGGGAATACCCGATCACCCGCATGTACGCCAACGCCCGCATCCAGCGCATTTTTGCCGGCACCAGCGAAATCATGAAAGAAATCATCGGCCGCGCCAACGGTTTTGCCTGAACACCGGGCGCTGTTGATACAGGTTTGTTTTTACAAACGCCGGCCGGAGCGGCTAAATTGGTGGGATAGTCCATCCCACCCTCAAGGAGTTCACCATGCGTATCGCCAACAACGTCACCGACCTGATCGGCAACACACCGCTGGTCAAGCTGAATCGCGTGACCGAGGGCTGCGTTGCCACCGTTGCCGCCAAGCTGGAATTCTTCAATCCGGCGCATAGCGTGAAAGACCGTATCGGCGCGGCAATGATCGAAGCGGCCGAACAGGCCGGACGGATCAACAAGGATACGGTGATCGTCGAACCGACCTCGGGCAACACCGGCATCGCGCTGGCAATGGTATGCGCCGCCAAGGGTTACAAGTGCATCCTCACCATGCCGGAAACCATGTCCAAGGAACGCCGCATGCTGCTGCGCGCCTACGGTGCCGATCTGATGCTGACACCGGGCCCGGACGGCATGGTCGGCGCGATCCGCAAGGCAGAGGAAATCGTCGCCACCAATCCGCAGAAATACTTCATGCCGCAGCAGTTCGAAAACCCGGCCAACCCGGAAATCCACCGCAAAACTACTGCCGAGGAAATCTGGAACGATACCGACGGCAGAGTGGATTTCCTGGTAGCCGGCATCGGTACCGGCGGCACCATTACCGGTGTGGCCGAAGCAATCAAGGCGCGCAAGCCGGAGTTCAAGGCCATCGCGGTAGAGCCGGAAGCATCGCCGGTATTGTCCGGCGGCCAGAAAGGCCCGCACCCGATCCAGGGCATCGGCGCCGGTTTTATTCCCGGAGTACTGAACACCGAATGTTACGACGAAGTGATCCGGGTCAAGAACGACGATGCGTTCGAGTTCGCACGCCGGATGGCACGCGAGGAAGGCCTGCTGGTCGGCATCTCGTCCGGTGCCGCAGTCTGGTCGGCGCTACAGGTGGCCAAGCGGCCGGAAAATGCCGGCAAGCTGATTGTCGTTGTCATTCCCTCGTTCGGTGAGCGCTATCTCTCGACCGCGCTGTTTGCCAACCTCGGAGAGTGAATTCCAGCATGAGCGGCCCGTTGCACGGACTGAAAGTCCTCGATTTTTCCACCCTGCTGCCCGGGCCGTTCGCCACACTGTATCTGGCCGACCTCGGGGCCGAAGTATTGCGTATCGAATCGCCCACCCGCCCCGATCTGGTGCGCATGATCCCGCCGTACGCCGGCGATGTATCGACCGCGCACGCCTACCTCAACCGTAACAAGCGCTCGCTGGCGCTGGATCTGAAACAGCCGGAATCGGTCGCCATCGTCCACCGGCTGATCGAGCGCTACGACATCGTCGTCGACCAGTTCCGCCCCGGCGTGATGGATCGGCTCGGCATCGGCTACCAGGCATTGAGCGAACTGAATCCGCGCCTGATCTATTGCGCCATCACCGGTTATGGCCAGAGCGGCCCGCTGAGGGATCGCGCCGGCCACGACATCAACTATCTGGCATTGGCCGGCTGCGCCAGCTATACCGGCCGGCGCGAGTCCGGGCCGCTGCCGCTGGGGCTGCAGGTGGCGGACATTGCCGGCGGCTCGCTGCACGCGGTGATCGGCATTCTGGCCGCGGTGGTGCAGCGCCAGGCAAGCGGCCGCGGCCAGCTGGTCGATATCGGCATGACCGACTGCGCGTTTGCCCTGAATGCGATGGCCGGGGCCGCAGCGCTGGCCGGTGGCGTGGATGCGCAGCCGGAAACCACGTTGCTGAACGGCGGTAGCTTTTACGATTATTACCGGACTGCCGATGACCGCTATCTGGCGGTCGGCAGCCTGGAGCCGCAATTCATGCAGGCACTGGCGCAGGCCATTGGCCAGCCGCAGATCGCCGGCCTCGGGCTGGCACAGGATGCCGCAACCCAGGCGCAGTTGAAGCAGACGCTGCGCGATGCGTTGAGCCGGAAAACACTGGCAGAATGGCAGACGGTTTTTGCCGGCGTCGATGCCTGCGTCGAGCCGGTACTGAGTCTGTCGGAAGCAGCGCTACAGCCGCACGCACAGGCACGCAACTGGGTGGTGCAAGTACCTGTGCCGGGCGGCAGCAGCCAGGCACAAACGGCCTGCCCGCTCAAGTTCTCGGCGGCAGACCTGCAATACCGCAACACCGGCGGCCCGGTGGGCGAACATACGCAACAGGTGCTGGCGGAGCTGGCCGCTATCACACAATAGATGCGCAGCGCACCGGGGCAGTTTCAGTCAACCGGCATGTTTATTGCTTGATGATTTATTGCTGCAATATTCAACACATACACTGAAAGCCATGCAGCATGCATCCCGGCCAGCGCGAGCCAGATTCGGCGCAGCTGCCAGGGCCGCAAAACAAATGCCATTTGACTAAACAAGTAACACATACACAACAAAAAATATGTAAAATACATACAGATGACAAATGACACTTGGCGCCGTACGGCAAACCCGGACAACGCCTGCCTGACAATGCCGGAATCAGCCGCACGCCGCGCAAAACCGCTCGGCGGACAACAAGCGGAGAGCAACTCGGCAGCCACCGGAATACGCATTGCGGATGCATGTCGCCATCCGGTCAATACAGAATTTAGGAGCTTTTAAGGATATGAAGATGATCCCTTCCATGATTAGCGATGCCCTGTTCGCACGCGGCATGGGCACCCTGATGCGCGGCGCCGGCTATGTCACCCGTTTCCTGCCCTTGCCGCAGCCGACGCTGCTGGTCGGCCCGGGTTCGAGCGCGCGTCTGGGCCAGGCTGTTGCCGGTTTCGGCCACACCAAGCTGCTGATAGTGACCGACAGCATCATCGCCAAGCTCGGCCTGCTGAACGCGCTGACCGATGCGCTCAGCGCCGGCGGCGCGGAATATGTGATTTTTGACGAAATCACCCCGGATGCGCCGATTCCGCTGATCGAGCGCGGCATTGCCTGTTACGAAGAGAACAACTGCGACGCGATCATTACCGTCGGCGGCGGCTCGTCGATGGACGCGGCCAAGGCAATCGCCCTGGCGGTAGCCAACCAGAAACCGGTAGAGAAGCTCGCCGGCTACCTGCGCGGACTGCGCAATCCGGTACGCATCTACGCGGTGCCGACCACCGCCGGCACCGGCTCGGAAGTCACCATTGCCGCGGTGATTTCCAACCCGGCCACGCACAAGAAGCTGGTCATGGTCGATCCGCGTCTGGTACCCAAAATGGCAGCGCTCGACCCGCTGTTGATGACCGGCCTGCCGCCGCAAGTGACCGCAGCAACCGGCATCGACGCGCTGACCCATGCGGTCGAGGCGTTCGTCGGCAACTGGTCGAGCCCGCAGTCGGACGGCTTGGCGCTGTCGGCCGTCGGCCTGATTTTTGACAATCTGCGCAAGGCATATCAGGACGGCAAAAATCTGGAAGCGCGCGAAAACATGGCACTGGCCTCGACCTACGCCGGCCTCGCCTTTACCCGCGCCAACGTCGGCTATGTTCATGCAATCGCACACCAGTTTGGCGGCAAGTATCACACCCCGCACGGCCTTGCCAACGCGATCATGCTGCCGCACGTGCTTAAATTCTCCCGCCCGGCGATCGAGGATCGGCTGGCCAAGCTGGCCGTCCGTGCCAACCTCGGCAGCCCGAGCGAAGACACTGAGACGCTGGCACAGAAATTCCTCGATGCGGTCGATCAGCTGAACCAGGATCTGGGCATTCCGACCACGCTCGAAGCGCTGCGCGAAGAAGATATCCCGGAACTGGCTGCCGGCGCTTGCCGCGAGGCTCACGTTGACATGATTTACCCGGTACCGCGCTACATGACCCAGGCCATCTGCGAAGACATCATTCGTCAGGTTCTCCCGCAAACCGCCGACGAGCCAGAGAAAAAGACTACACGCCGGCGCAAGGCTACCGCCTAGGCCGACTGACGGTGCCCCGCCTGATGCGCGGAGCACAAGCTCCGCTGCGGCTGCTCCCGGAGGACACGGTGGACGGCAGGCATAAGGGCATACAGGCGGCGCCGCAAGGTTTATAAAGAGTTAATTAACTACATTTCGAGTAAGCGACATGAAAAAGGTTGTTGGGATCACCCTCGGTTCATCCAAGAAAGATTTCGAATTCAACACCGAATTCCTCGGTCAGGAATATTCGGTCAAACGCCTCGGCACCGACGGCGATACCGCCAAGGCCTGGGAATTGATGCGCCGCTATCAGGCACGCGCTGACGTCATCGGCCTGGGCGAAGTCGACGATCATTACCGCATCGGTACGCGCACCATGGAAAACAAGACCACGCGCGAACTGATGCACGTGGTGACGCGCGTGCCGGCCACCACTGGCGCGGCGCTGCGGCGTCTGCTGCAGGTGCGTGCACTGCACCACGTGCAGAAGGAACTGGGCAACTACTTCAACAATAATCTGGTGCTGTTCCTCTCCGGCATGCGCAACTACGACCTCGCGGTTGCAATGTCGGAATACACCAAAAACCTCACGTTCGCCGATCCGGTATTTCAGACCGGTTCGCTGCTGATGCTGAACTCGATCAGCCAGCTGGAACTGTACGCACGTGGCAGCGAACTACTGCTCAACAGCATGCCGGGCCAGATTCTCGGCAATGCGCTGAGCATGCTGAAGAACAAGCGTGTCGCCGCCGAAGTGGCCAACTCGCACGTGATCGTCGGCACCTTTGCCGAAATCAAGGCAGTGGCGAACTCGAAGAATCTCAAGGGCAAGACGCTGATCACCTCGGCAATCGACGACGACCGCCTGGAGTTCTTCAGGCAGCACGAAGTCAATCTGGTCATCGACGTTTCGCCCAAACTGTTTGACCAGGTATGCGGCACCTACATCCTGGAAGCGATGATCCTCGCCAAGCTGGACAAGGACCCGCACGAAATTTCCGATGACGACCTGCACGAGATCATCAGCGAACTCGACATCAAGCCGCGCCTGCTCTACCCGACCGGCAAATTCCGCAACATCCGCCGTTTCGCGTTCGTGATTCATCCGCTGAGCCAGGAATTCATCAAGAAAGGCACGCCGCTGCCCAAGTACACCCCGGCTTTCATCATGGACCGGGTGGAAAAGCTCGCCGCGCACATGCCGCCGATCGTCTACTGCAAGATGGAGAACATCGTCTCGCCGACCGGCGCCGAAGCGGAAGGCTGGCTGATCACCGTCGGCGGCACGCCGAAGGAAATGCTGGCGCACAGCCCCGAATTCACCTACCGCCGTCTGCTGGCGGCAGCCAAGATGGCGGAGAAAATGGGGGCGCAGATCATGGGCCTGGGCGCATTCACCAAGGTGGTCGGCGATGCCGGCGTTACCGTGGCGCGCCGTTCCGACCTGCCGATCACCACCGGCAACAGCTACTCGGCGTCCGGCGCGCTGTGGGCCGCTGCCGATGCAATGCGCCGCATGGGCCTGGTGCACCTGAACCCGCACAACAAGAAAGTGGCCGCCAAAACCATGGTGATCGGTGCCAGCGGCTCGATCGGCTCGGTCAGCGCCCGCCTGCTGGCAATGTCGTTCGACGAGGTATACCTTGCCGGCCGCAGCATGGACAAGCTGGAAGAGCTCAAGGCATCGATCCTGCAGGACACGCCGGATGCCCGCGTTTACTGCAGCATCGATTACAACGATCTGCTGGGCGATATGGACATGATCGTTACCAGCACCTCCGGCGCCGGCAAGTCGATTCTCGACATCACCAAGGTCAAGCCGGGTTGCGTGATCACCGACGTGGCCCGCCCGCTCGACCTGCCGCCGGAAGACGTAGCCAAACGTCCGGACGTGCTGGTAATCGAATCCGGTGAAATCGAACTGCCGACCAAGGTGAAAGGCCTGAAAGACATCGGCCTGCCACCGAACGTGGTATACGCCTGCCTGGCAGAAACCATCGTACTGGCGCTGGAAGGCCGCTTCGAGGTATTCACCATCGGCCGCGATACCGAGTGGGAAAAGGTCAAGGAAATCTACAAGCTGGGCCTGAAGCACGGCATGAAGCTGTCGGCCATTTCCGGTGTCAACGGTGTATTCAGCGACGAAGCCATTGCCAAGGTGGTTGAGCGTGCCCGTGAAGCGCGCAAGACCTGGAAAGGCTCCAAGCCGGCAGCACTGGTAGACAAGACTACAACGGCGAAAAAGCGCACAGCGGCCAAAACAGCCGAAGCGGAAGCTGGCGATGCAAACGAAGCGCCGGCAGCCAAACCGGCCGCCAAGTCCAAGCCAGCCGCCAAACCGCGTGCACCGCGAGCCGCCAAGGCCAAAGCGCAAACAGAAGCCGCACCGGAAACCGCACCGGTTGCCGACGCAGCACTGACCCCGTCCGGTGCACCGGCCAGCAACGTGGTCGAACTGAAACCCGCCGCCGGCGCCTGATAGCGCCGCCCCAAGGTAAAACGGCATTCCCGGACAGGGAATGCCGTTTTTTCATTGTCACAGCAGCGCACATCAGCCCCGGCAGGCTATCGGGCTGCAAGCCGCACCGATACTGGCTTGCAGCCCGCCCTGCAAGCCAATGCCGGCGCGCTTTCCAGCCATGCGGGTGCAGGTGCCGGAGCAATGCGGCCACGTCATGCGCCATGGCAATTCGGTCAGCGTGCTGCGGGCGTTCTACAATCAGGCTTGCGGCTGAAGCCGGAATTGAACCAACGGAATCGGGATAAATGGAAAGAATCGGTTTTATCGGCATTGGCCTGATGGGCCAGCGCATGGGCAAACGGCTGCTGGCGGCCGGTTATCCGCTGGCGGTGTGGAACCGCTCGGCCGACAAATGCGCCGAGCTGCTGAGCCTGGGCGCCACGCTGGCGGCGGATATCGGCGCACTGCTGGCGCAGGCGGATATCGTCATGCTGTGCGTTTCCGACACCGCAGCGGTCGAACAAGTGGTGTTCGGTAGCGCTGGCGTGGCGGCATACGGTCGCAGCGATCAGCTTCTGGTCGATTTTTCCAGCATCGAGCCGGCGGCAACCCGCGACTTTGCCGCGCGGCTGCAGCTGCAATGCGGCATGCACTGGGTCGATGCACCGGTGTCCGGCGGTGTCGGCGGCGCCGAGTCGGGCAAGCTGGTGATCATGGCCGGCGGCGACGCGGCCGATGTCGAGCGGCTGCGACCGGTGGCAGCGGCGTTGTCGCAGCGGCTGACGCGCATGGGCCCGGTCGGCTGCGGCCAGGTCACCAAGGTCTGCAACCAGTTGATCGTCGCCGCCAACGCCATGCTGATTGCCGAGGCGGTAGCGCTGGCACAGCAATCCGGGGTCGATGCCAGCCTGCTGGCGCCGGCGCTGGCCGGCGGTTTTGCCGATTCGCTGCCGCTGCAGATCCTTGCGCCACGCATGGCCGACGAGCATTTCGAGCCGGTACAGTGGAAAGTCGCCACGCTGCTGAAAGACCTCGACAACGCGGTCAAACTGGCACGCGAAACCGGCAACAGCACACCGCTGGCCGGGCTGGCCAATCAGCTGATGCGCCTGCACGCCGCCGGCGACAACGCCCAGCGCGATCTGAGCAGCGTTATCGAGTTGTACCGGCACGCTCACTGACAGCCGTAGCCGCACTACTGCGGCTTTTCCGCGCGCTATCTCCGGTTTTTTCCGATATGCACCGGCCGCAGCGGCGGCTAATCTCAACAGTACCGATCACTTCATCCACGGAGCAAGGCCATGCAGGATAAATTGCTGAAACTCATTCCCGCCGCAATCGTCGCCATTATCGGTCTGAGCGTATTGTCCGGCAGCTTCTTCACCGTCACCTCGGGCCAGCGCGCCATCGTGCTGCGCTTCGGCCAGATTCAATCGATCGAATCCGAAGGTCTGCATATGAAGATCCCATTCGTCGACAGCACTGTGTTCGTCGACGTACGCACGCTGAAAGCCGAAAGCCCGGCCGATGCCGGCACCAAGGATTTGCAGCGGGTCAACGCCAAGGTGGCACTCAACTATCACCTCAAGCCGGAATCGCTGCGCGACACCTATAGCCGTGTCGGTCTGAATGTCGAAGACAAGGTGATCGATCCACGCATTCAGGAGGTGGTCAAGGCAGTAGTGGCGCGCTTCAGTGCCGAAGAGTTGCTGGCCAAGCGCGACGACGTGAAGCGCGATGTCGAAGCAGCGCTGCGCAATCAGCTGGCAAGCTACAACATCGTCGTCGAGGCGATCCAGATCACCAACTTCCAGTTCAGCGCTTCGTTCGACCACGCGATCGAAGCCAAGCAGACCGCCGAGCAGAACGCGCTGAAGGCGAAAAACGATCTGGAACGGATCAAGATCGAGGCGGAACAGAAAGTGGCAATGGCCAAGGCCGAAGCCGAGGCGATCCGCATCCAGGCCGACGCAATCCGCGCCCAGGGCGGCACCGAATATGTACAGCTGAAAGCCATCGAAAAATGGGACGGCCAGTTGCCGCAAGTCAACGGCGGCGCCACACCGTTCATTTCGCTGCCGGCCGCTGCGGCTAAATAGACGCATGTACCAGCCAGCTGCCAGCCCCGTCGGCACTACGCTGATCACCGGCTTTCTCGGTGTCGGCAAGACCACCGCGATCCGCCATCTGCTGGCACACAAGCCGGCCGCCGAGCGCTGGGCGGTGCTGGTCAACGAATTCGGCGAGATCGGTATCGACGGCGCGACACTGGCCGGCGAAGATGGCGTGGCGATCCGCGAAGTGGCGGGCGGCTGCATCTGCTGCACCAGCGGGCCAATGTTGCGGGTGGCGCTGACGCGGCTGCTGCGCGAGCGCCCGGACCGCTTGCTGATCGAACCGACCGGGCTCGGCCACCCGGCGGGCATCATCGACAGCCTGCGCGAGCCGGGACTGGCCAAGGCACTGCAACTGAACGCGGTAATCACACTGGTCGATCCGGCGCAGTTTCTCGACCCGCGCTACCGTCAGCACCCGGTGTACGCCGACCAGATCACGCTGGCCGACATCCTGGTCGCAAACAAATGCGACCGCGCCGACGCGGCGACGCTGGCGCAATTCCAGCAGGCTGCCGCCGGGCTGTATCCGCCCAAGCAACTGCTTGCCAACATCGAACACGGCCGGCTCGATCCGGCGTGGCTCGACTGGCAGCCACGCCAACAGCGCGCAGCCAGCTACCCGGACGCGCACCGAGGCAATCAACCGCAAACGGCAGAAGCGCCCCTGCTGGCGCCCGATGCGGCAAACCCGCTGCTGCGCCGCACAGCACAGGGGCTGGACAGCAGCAGTTGCGGCTGGCTGTTCAGCGCCGATTTCCAGTTCAGCCTGCGTGGCCTGAAACACTGGGCCGAGGCACTGGCCGGCTTCGCCGCCGGGCAAGGCATCGCGCTGCAACGCGCCAAGGGCGTATTCCGCTGTGGCGAGCGCTGGTGGTGGCTGAACTGGACGCCAGCGGAACACGACTGGCAAGCGATTGCCTGGCGCCGCGACAGCCGTTGTGAATTGATTGCCGATGCGACAACAGCCGACTGGTTAACGTTTGAACATGGCCTGCTGCAACAACTGACGCACGATCCACGCTCCGACCAGGCTTGAATCGCCAAGCGTAGCGGGTACTTGGTTCAATGCGGAACGGGTCGATTGCCTCAATTGCCACTCGCCTTTACTCTGTGCGGCACCGGGCTCTCTGAGCCCTCTGTGGTTCAAGACTTTCACTTTCAACGGAAACACAATGCACCACGCCGATCTGGCCACCGTCCGCCATTACCACCGCCTGAGCAAACACCTGCCGGAACGTTACGCCCCCGGCCCCGGCCAGCTCGAC
>ERZ724505.1762-NODE-1762-length-11441-cov-6.043738_pt1 | contig 11441 bp, 14 predicted proteins | sample MGYA00376038_ERZ724505 | MGnify/ENA primary metagenome ERZ724505 (study PRJEB28724, sample SAMN07190884) | wastewater metagenome | isolation source: effluent of sewage treatment plant in Hong Hong | place: Hong Kong | collected 2016-03-17 ... | reverse complement strand
GGCGATCTTCCCGTTATCTACGTGCGCCGTCCAAGTCGCATACGAGCGCCGCCGGCGCGGGATCATGTTCCCGCAATCCAGCAGCGCGCCAGGCGACTGCTCCCAGCCGCAATCGAGGTCGGGCTGGTAGTTCAGCGGGATGAACTTGGGCATTAGCTGTCCGTCGTGATGTTGCTGCGACGTCCGCCCAACAGGACCGGATCAATCAGTGCGCGCGGCGGACCCTTGAAGCGCCCAGCCCGGTCGTGACGCTTGATTTCCTCCACCACCATGTCAAATAGCGGCTTGATCTGCATCGCGCCTTCGGTGTCGCGCACATAGGCGCACGCCTCGAACTGGACGCCGTAGAGATAGGCGTCGGGAAAGTTCGTCAGCACCCAATTCGTCGTTTGCGACGACGAGAGCGCAGGAAGCTTCTTGTAGTAGCGCAGCGTGTAGGAGTAGGCGGAATCCGGCGTCGGGTACAGACGCATGGAATCGCCGTTGTGCGCGTAGTAGGCGGGGGCGCCGGACTGGCCGTACTCAAGCCCGTCGCCGGATTCGAGCGTCACCGGCTCAAGCAACACCGGAACGTCGGTCGAAATCTCGTAGGAGAACGACCGTTCCTCTAGGAAGTCTGCCGGCAGGGTGAGTGTCGCCGTGTCGGCCGTGAACGTCCCCGTAACGACCGTTTCCATCGCCCGCAGGCGCAGACGACGGTTAAGCTTCGCCTCTACGTTGTCGATGAACTCATCGGCGCGCGAAGTGAGGTCCGCCCTATGCGTATAGTTGTCGATGGCCGACAACAGCTCAGCGTACGTCGTGATTGCCATTACAGCCGCTGTGCACGGAAGATAACGTTAAAGCCGATGTTTCCGACGGACGCGACCGCGCCCTGAACGACGCTGATCCCCGACCCCTGCGACACCATGATCCCTGGGAAGTCGCCGCCCCATTGGCGCGCAAGGTCAAGTTGCGGCACATAGGCCGCCGATGACGTTTCCTCCGTGAACACCGAACACCAAGACAGCACCTCACCAGCGGTCGCTCCGCCGCTCGGAGTCAGGCGAGCGGACAGCCCCTGAGCCTGCGCGCCGCTTCCAGACTGCGCCGAGAATGTCAGCGCGGTAAACGAGGTGCCGCCGTACGTTGCGGCCGTGCCGCCCGTGCCAATCGCCGTGGTGCGATTCAGGAACAAATCGACGGACAACGTGCCGACGACAGCAACCGCCCCCGACACCACCGGCACAACGGACAGAATCTCAAGATTCTGCCCCGACCCGCTCGGGTTCCACAGGTCGAAATAAATCAGGTTCGCGCCGACCGCTTGCTTAGGGACGAACAGGCGACAGAAGGACATTGGATTACCTCTCGGAGACTGGCTTAAGCATGAATTCGTGATAGTTGCCGGGGTAAGCCTTGTCCCCGTCGTGATGCGTGAGCTTCAGGTCGGGAATGCACCAGATATCCCCGCACCGCTCGTTCCAGCGTCTGGCGAATGCGTAGTCCTCGCCCCACCACAAGCCGTCATGCGCGCCGTGGTTGAATAGGTCGATGGATGGCGCGCACTCGTCGCCGTACTTCAGTTCGGGAAACTCGCGCATGAAGGCATTGACGCCCTCTCGCGTGACCTTCAGAAAGCCGGCCGGGATCGCGTACATCTGCACGCACCCGTCGTCGCGCACAAGCGGGCGATTGTTGGGGCCGGTGAAGCACCGCCCCATGTATTCCTCTTTGTCCTGCTTGTAGCGATACGTCCCGCAAACAACGTCGCCGGGCGTTTCGATCAGGCGCAAGAGGTCGCCCGGCTCCCACGAAAGATCGTGGTCAATGAACACGATTACATCTGCCTTCACATCAAGCGCACGCCGAAGCATGATCGCCCGCGCCGCGCTGATGTAGGCGCACCCCACCATCCACGTTGCACCCTCATCCCATCCGGCGGCGACAATCGGCGGGATGGACGCCTCTAGAGCCTTGAGATACGCCGGATGCGGCTTGGTAATCGTCGGCGTACAGAAAACAACCTTCTTGCCCTGCGGCTCGGTGCTCCTGATGAGCTTGCCGGGCGGCTGCAACGTCGAGACTTGCAACGTGCCTCCGAAAAAGATGGCGGCGAGCCGAAGCCCGCCGCCGTTTTGCCTACTACGCCGTGCCCCAAATACCGAGGCCGCGAAGCGTGTTCTGGATTTCGTTCACCACGGCCAGATGCGCGGCGGTGAAGTCGGTCGAGGACGCAATTGCGGTCGTGTTGTGGAGCGACGCGACGAACGCCCGGCGCGAAACCGGGGCGACGCCGTAGAAACCCACCTTCTTGCTGGACGAGGTACCAATCTGCACGCCGTCCGGCGAGTTGTACGACGCGCTTTCGTAGCTGGAAGTGATAGCCATGTGTGTGTCTCCTGTGATGAAACGCGGGGGCCGAAGCCCCCGCTAGTCCGCGCTTAGTTCGTGATGCGGCACGCCCAGTAGGGCCGGAGGGTCTTGAAGCCCCACGCAATGTCAATCCGCATCAGCAACTCGTCGTTCCTGATATCGGACGCCTGCCACACGCGCAGCGCGATTCCGTCCTTGTTCATGCGGACGCACTTTTGCGCGTCGTCCATGAGCGGGAGGTCGGCAGTCACGAACGCGAAAGCGTCCTTGTGATACATCAGGTTCTGGCGATACGTCGTGCTCGCCGAGCCGACGAACGTCAACGTCTGCGAGTTGAAGTCCGTCAGCGCGAGTTGCGTACCGTCCGACTTGCAGACGTTCTGCTTCGCCGCCGTCGATGCCGACAGGCCGAGGTAGATCGTCGGCGAAACCGTGACGGCAGAGCCCGCAGAGGTCGCCGTAATGACGAACTGCTGAAGGTGCGAATAAGCCGCCTTGGTTTCCGGGTGGCACGCATAGACGCCGGCAATGGTGAACACCGCACCGACGGCCGGGGAAACGACCGTGCTATGCATGTCAACCGACGTGCCGCCGTCCGTGACCAGTGAGGCCGCGTCCGTGGTGCCCGTAACGTCCGAGATATTCGTCAGGCTCCAGGTGCGCTCGTTCTCGTAGAAGTCGGCCATCGCGGTGCGCGCGATGAAGCCCTCGCGCCACGCCTTTTCGACTTCGCTGGACGGGTGAAACAGCCCCTTGATGCCATTGGCAACAGAGGCCATCGTTACCGAGTCCATTTGCACCGCGCGGTTGCGATCCTTCGGGGCGAGGCCCTGATTGAGCTTCGCGCGCGCTGCGCCGAGCGCCGACGTATCCGAGAAACCCGACGACACCGCGCCTACGACCGTGCCGGCGGTGCCGGCGACGTTGAAGGTTTCCTTGGTCGCCGTCGTGATGCACTCGCCGTCGATCTTCGACATGAGCACCGACATGGCCGGATCGATGTACCGATCCGAAAGCTCATCGATATCGAGGGCCAGTTCCGCGCTGTTAAAGCGCATATCGACGTGGTACTGCGAGCCGAGCGTGATGGTCTGCGTATCGCTGTTCTGATCCTGAACGTCCATCACGCGCGAGCTGGTCGAAACCGTGTATTGGTTCGGGTTCCGAACGCGCAGCGTGTTGCCGATCTTGTAGCCGGTCTTGGCAAACGAATCGTCGTATGACCGATTGACGGTGCCGATGAACGTGGACTTCTCGTGCGCGAGGCGCAGAGCCTCCTTCGCAACGAGGTCAATGACGCTGTTAGTGTTAGCCATGGTGTTTGTCCTTTACGGACGCGACAATCCCTCGCCAGCGAGGGCGATAAATCGCAGCCGTGATTGGTCTAGCGGTTTCGCTGCGCCAAGGACCGGCGACGATGCGCTACGAACTCGTCATAGCTCATTTCGCTCAGGCTCTTGCCCGCAGTCCCTTTGCTGCCGCCAACAGTGTTGGGCGGCGGCGGTGCGGAGCTAACCGTCTTTCCGGCCTCAATGGCCGCTTCGATACGCGCAATCTCGCGCACCTGACCAACAGGGGACAGGGACATGATTTGGTGAGCGCGCTCGGGATTCTTAGCGATGTAATACATCACATCGGCCCCGACCTTGCTTTCCCAAATCGCGCCAAACGCGGGCGTTCCAACGATTCCCGGAAGATCGGGACTCATGACGGCCTCTCGAAAGTCGGGATACTTCTTCTCCGCTTCGCGCAGCCGCGTTTCGAGTTCCGCATTGAAGCGTTGTTGCATGGCCGTCTGCTGCATCGCCTCTTGCTGCTGGCGTTGCTGCTGATAGAAAGCCTGCTTCTCCGCTTCAAGCCGTTCAGCAATAAGACGCTCAGCCTGGAACTTGGCCTGCGCCTCCGTGAACGCTTCCAGATCGTGAAACTGCTCAAGTTTCGGGGCCGGCTTGTTGCGTTCTGCTTCGCGCAGCCGCGCCTCGTGAGCCTCTGCCTGTTGTCGCCAGTAGGCGACCTCCTGTCTGGCCCGTTCCTCTGTTTCGTAGTTTCGACGGGTTAGCTCATCAATCCTCTTTTGGACGCCACGAAACGCCTTGCGAGCCTCGCTCGACGCATCTGCGTTGTCCTGCGGCTTGGATTCAGCCGGGGCACCCTCCGTGTTAGCGGGCGCAGGATTGGCCGAAGGTTCGGCCGGCACGGTAGACGGAACTTGTTGCTCCGAAGGGATCGGTTGCAGAAACGCATCAGACATTGGACGCACCAATGAAAAAGGACCGCCACGAGCGGCCCTCTCACCCCGGAAGCGCCGGGTGCGCTCGTTACAACAGCCTAAAACCAGATGATTTCAGTCACCTTGCCCGTCTGCGCCGAGGCAGACGTAAGAACAAAACTCGACGGGGCCGCGGTCGAATCCCACGAAAGCAGCGTCGCCCCGGTCTTTCCAATCGACACGCCGGTATCGCCGGCAACGCCCTTCAACGTCGTCGCCGCCGTGTTCGTTGACGGAAGCTGAATAACGCACCCGCTCGTCGCAATATCTGACGGAACGGTGATCGTATTCGTCCCGTTCGCCAGCACCACTTGCGTAACGACCCCGCTCGCCGCCGCCGAGGTAAGCGTAATCGGGCCAATCGTCCGGCCACCGGCCGGCGTGCTGCTGATCGTCCCGGTAATCTGAATTGATGCAGTAGCCGCCATGTTTTCCCCTAGTGCAAAAGCGACGAGAGCATCATTGTTTCCTCGTCGTCGTCATCGACCGAAGAAGCTCGCTTGACCGCTTCCAGAACGGCGGCTATTGCATCAGATACGACGCCCTGCCTCAGTCTCTTAGCTTGGGACTCAAGCCGCGCAACGGCGGACCAATCAACCTTCGGGCTTTCCAGAAAGACCGGGGTCGCGTTATCCCATTCAATTTCTACATCTTCGACAATGGTCGCGGCAACCACGTCGATTAGCTCGCGACCGTCGCTAACCTTGATGCTCTTGCGCCCTAACTTCAGGGGGCGCAGAAATAGCTCGTCAAAGTCCGTCCACCCGCCGACCGGACGAGCACCTCCGCCATCAACAGCGGCGGCCGGTATAACTGCGACCTCACCCGCGAACAGGTCCGACGCCTCGACGCCCGCGAGAGCGAGCGCGTCTACCAGGCCGACGCCGAACGCAGCGGTATCCGCCGCCTCGGTCGCGCCCAGCGACACCCCGACGGCGAGCGCGACCGCCGCCGATAGCGTATCGGCAGCCTCTACCGCCCCGAGGGCTGCGTCCGACGTTGCCGGGCCGCCTCCGGCCGCCGGCTGCTGCGCCCAAAGTCTGACCGGGTAGCACGACAGGTCCGGCGACGCCGGGAACTGCTGCCGCAACCAGACATCGTACTCGGACCAGTCCCGCCCGAGCGACAGGTCGGGCGATGCCGCGACCTGCTGGCGCAGCTGCGCGTCCACGTTACGCCGGGGTCAGCGTGTTGGCCGTCGCCCCCGCCTGATCGCCCGCCGCGTTGTGGATCACGAGGAAGTGCGCGTCGCCGTAGGGCGTCGTCGCAAAATACAGCCCGTTCGCGTCGCTCGTCACCTTCGCAACCTGTTCCTCGGTAGACACCCGGTACAGCCTGACCGTGCATCCGCCGAGCGCACTGCCGTACTGATCTCGCGTGTAGCCGACGAACCCGAGCCGCCCGTTGCATCCACGCTCGACGCGCGGGTTCTTCCACGCCGATGCGCGATTCAGGAACGCGTCGTCCGCCGACCCACTCCACCCGCCGAGAATCTTCCCCGAATTCGGCCACCAGCGGGTCTGGTACCGGAACGCGTCCGGCGCGTTGTAGGCAACCCGCATCTCGGTCGTCAGCAGCAACTTATCCGGCGCGCGTGACCGCCTGCCGAACCATTGCGAATCGCACGCCCGGTAGTCGTTCGCAGCGTGGATCGTGACCGGCAGCCCCATGCTGCCGTTGATGAACATCGTCACGGATCACCCCTCTGCGACGCCGGCATGTCGCCAATATCCCGCGTCGGGAACGCCGGAGCAATCTCGACCTCGCTTCCGGGGATCACGATTGCCTTGTAGTCCGGCAGCTTCCCGACGGCATCGAGCGCGTGCTTGAGCAGATGCGTCGCCATACGCTTGTCCGCGATGGTCCCGGTCGTGCTCAACGTCCCCGACTGGTGCAGCCGCACCGTGACCCACGCCACAACGTCCAGCGGCTGCGCCGGGACAATCTCGCTCACTCGTCGATCGCCCAGTTGCTGTCCGTCGCGACCGTCGCCGTGATGTTGAAGCACACCAGCGACGCCGACACCGGCACGACGAGGCCCGCCGGGAACGTCCACACGATGCCGACGCCGACCGTCGCCGCCGTGTTCGTTCGTCGGTGATAGCTCGTCGGCGCGGTCGGCGACGTGCCCCAGGTCAGGCTGACGGTCGTCACGCACGCGGGATCGGCCGAGTCGTCCCGCTGGAACGTGCTCGTCGTGCCCGGCGTCACGCCCTGCGCCGCCGGACGCCCGAACCCGTACGAGGACGCGGTGCCGGTCAGCTGGATCATCGAGTACTCCAGCACGCGGCACTTCACGCCCGCCGTCGTGCGGAGTTCGCAGTTGGCGTTGGCGATGGTGACGTTCGACGTGCGAACCGCGATTGATGCGAGGCTCATGGGTATCCCTTACGCTGAGTGCTGGATCGTTCCGGCCGTCCATTGGACGGTCTGCCCGACGGTGATCGACGTTGACGGGCTGATGATGATGTCCGTTCCGGCCGTTCCGACCGTGAGGCCCGACACGATGACGGTCCCCGTGGAATTCTTGAACCGCCCGGCCGCCGCCGTCCCGGTCGCCGCCGCGACCGCGCTCTTGGTCAGGCCCGAGAACGTCAGCGTATCGGTCACGACCGTCCCGCACGGGTCGTCGCAGGTGAACGTAGCCAGCACGCTCGCGAATCCCGCGTCGCCAATCTCGAGCGTCCCTGCCGCCGGGCCGCTGTCGATATCGTCGGCGACCGCCTGCATCCGCGTCGTCTTGAGCGTCGTGCGGTAGTTGACGGCCACTAGTGAAGCCCCCGCAATTTAGCCGTTTTCGGGTCGCGGACAAGCTCCCTAGGCGACGCCAACACATCAAGACCGTCCGAGATATTCGCTATCGCTTCATCAATCGACCCCGATGCGCCGCGCTCGTAAATCGGAGCGATACCGATAGCTCGCCCGCTCTCATCGCGGATGATTTCTCTCGGAGCCGCCATCATTTTGACCAAATCATTTAATGATATAGCCAGCCTCTCCAATCTTTCTGCGTCCGTCGGCGGGGGCGGCGGAGGAGGGGCAGAATCTCGCTCAATCTCAGCCGCCCGAGCACCGTCAATCGCATCGCGAAGGGCAGAAAAGACTTGGATAATTCTTTCTTTTGTATCGTCCTCATGCAGCAAGGATGACAACTTCAACACATCTTCATCGTCGGCCACCGCAGATACAAAGGTGTGCGTAATGCCCATCGGCTAAATCTCCAGGCGACGCCCGCATCAACTGATGGACGGCTGCTTCCTGCGCACCGAGCGCACGCCAATCGCGCGGCCGTCTGGCCCACGCACAATCTCGCCCTCACGAGGGGCATCAAGCTCGGCAATGACTCGTTGCGCCATCTGCGCGATCGGCGTCATATCAAGCTTGCTGCCCACCAGTTGATCGACAACGTTCTTAAACCCCTGCTCCTGCTGCGCCATCGCGGCTTTCTGCTGCTCGATGACAACGCGCGCTTCCTCTACCGTGGCGTGCTGGCTCTCAATCAGCAGTTTGGCCTGATTGGCGAGCAACTGTTTCTGAAGCTCGGTTTCGGCTTCCTTGTCTATCTTGTATTTCTCAAGCCCAATTTCCATCTGCGCCTTCTGCTGCGCCGCCTGCAAATCAATCATGGCCTTCTTTTCTGCAGCCTGAGCCTTAATCTGCTCGGCCTGCATGAGTCCCTTGGCCTGTTCCTGCGCGGCCAGCACCGCCGGATCGGGCTGCGGCGGCGGCGGCGGCTCGTTCGGCGCGCGCTCCTGTAGCTGCGGAGGCAACATCTTTTGGAGCCGGTCGGCGATCTTCTCGGACTCCGGCCAGTCCATGTTGCGGATGATGAGGTCGCCCGCCATCTGCAAGAGCTGCGGCGCGCGGCCGGACAATTCAAGCATCGCCTCAGTCATTTCCTGCCGCTTGCTCTCAAAGCTCGGCCCAACCTTAACGGCAACGTCATACTTCCCAACCGACAGGTCGTACATTTGTTCCTGCCCGGTGGCTGGGTCGATGAACAACTGATTAATCGCAACCAGTTGCTCTTGATTCTCTGGCCCGACAATGCGAATCGCCCGGGGGGCGTCGTAGACGCTCGGAGCCAGATCGATGATTACGCGCCCGCACTGCTCAATGGCGCGGCTCATGTTGTCGATGTAGTGGAACGTCGCGGTATCACCCTCGGCCGCCCGCGCCCGGATCGCCACTCCGCTCGTTTCGTTACTCCGCGCACCGAGCGAGGCGTCGTACATTCCGGTGACGGCCTTGATATCCTCGGCCGCCGCCATCCGCCCCTCGCGGATGCCCTGCGGCACGCCGGGGAAGAACTGCCGCTGCGGAGCGCCGCCCGGCTGGGCGACGTACTCCAGATATGCGACGTTCTCGGTGTTCGCCCGCGCCCACTCGTTTTCGTGCCCGATAAACGACCCCTCGGGCGCGATCCACGGAGCCTTGGGTTGAAGCGCGACAATCTCTGTCTCGGCGCTCGTCCAATAGTTGTAGATGCGCGCCGGCTCCTTCGCGTCCCGCACCAGGCTCGTTAGGATGCGCTTGCCGCCAACATTCAACTCGCCACCGATGACAGTAAGCACGGGAATGTATTTCCCGCGCCACTCGCCAACGGAAATAACCCGGTCGTACGTCAGGATGTATTGCTCGACGCTTCGCCGCTGAATCGTCCGCGAGCCGACGATGGGATCGCCGAGCGCGGCCAGTTGAGCCATCTGCTCGTCGTCTAGCTTCCCCTCAATCTTTTGCCCGCCGCGTGTAACGTTGATGGTTACATCTTCGGTTTCGACGCGCCAGTATTCAGCGACACGCACATCGTCGCCATCGAACCAATCAGGCACATCGTCGCCCTGCCCGACCTCCGTTAGCTTGGACGGGCGAAATCCGTACTTCTCCTCGAAATCGTCTGGATCAACGAAGTCGGTGATGAACGTGAAGCGATCATCCGAATGGTCCGGCTCCTTCGCCATCGGGTCGCGGTAGACCGTGAACGGATTCTCAATCCGCTCAATGGAAATTTCCTGATCCAGCCCCTCGTCGTCGCAGTAGCGAGTCGTCACCCTAAAGTGCCCGATACCACACGACACCGCGTATTCAAATGCGTTGTCATACGCAACTTGACTGCGGCTGTTGCGCTCGATGTGGCGGATAAGACCTTGCAGCACATCGGCCGTAGCCTTCGACGCCCGGCTGTCGGCCGGGATTACGTCGATGGCGGGTCGAATCTTCCGCTGCTCGTTCACCACCTGGCGCACGAACGAAGGCATCCGGTTGATGGTCAGGCACGGCCGGTCGCCGCGGGCCTTGCGCGCGGCCTCGGGCCACTGCTCGCCGGCGATGAACTTGAGGTCATCGAGCGCGTGCTTGCGGTTCTCCCGCTCGGCCTCATTGGCGAGCTTGAACCGCGCGCGCGCCTCCAGCAGAATCTCGTCGGCTTCCTTGGCGTCTAGTTCTTTCTCGTCAGCCATCAAGCCCCCATCCATCCCGGCCCGCCGCCAGCAACAGCACGATGCGGCTGCTCCTGCCGCTCGCGCGGGAAGCGCGCCCCCAACGCCTCGTCGGTAATGCGCGCGAGGCAGTCCATCATGTCGTCATGCCGACCGACCGGAAACGGCGCGTATTCGTCCTCGATGAAGTCGCGCACAAGATCGCGCAACACATTGTCGGAGCCGGTGTAGTTCAGTTGCCGCGGGAACCACACGCGCCCCGCCTCGAATAGCGGAATTAGCCGGCGAATGCGGTCCTCCTTCTTGAGTTGGCCGCCAAGCTCAACGACGGGGAACCTGTATTGCTCCCGCTCCATCCGGTCCCTAAGGTGCTCGACGTCGGCCTGCATCCCGTACTTCTCGTACCCAACCGTCATTGGCTTGTATTTCCGATGCAGCCGCAGCACAAGATCGGCCCGCTGCGTCAATGACAGCCGGTCGCGCACGAACTCCAGAATGTAGTAGTTCTGATCGGCCCCAAGCCCAACAACGAAGGCCGCCGTATAGTCGCTGTTCTTCTTCTTCTCACTCGCCGGGTCTATAAGGATGTAGGTGTTCAGCCCAAGCGACGGCCGGTTGATGTAGTGCTGCACCCACTCCTTTTTGAACTCGCCGCCCGACTCTGGCCGCGGCTCCTGCTGGTAGAGGGCCAGCCATGTCCTGGCATCGCGCTTAGCTTGGTCGCGCATGTCATCCGTGTACCACTCAGGCCATAGCGGTTCGCCGGGCGAGCGGCCGAGCGGATCATCGTCCGCAGCCTCCATCCGAAGCTTGCAGACCTCCCACCGCTCGCCGCCCTTCTCTTGCTCGCGCAACAGCCAGCCGGCGAGATCATCCTCGTGCCATCGCTGCATGATCAGCACAATGGCGCCATTCGGCTTGAGCCGCGTGTGGAAGTCGGAGCGATACCACTCTTTGATCTTCTCGCGCTCGCGCTCACTGTCGGCCTGCTCGCGGCCCGCTACAGGGTCGTCGATAATCCCCAGGTCGGCGCGAAAGCCGACAATCGCCGAGCCGACGCCAGCGGCGTAATACTCGCCCCCAGCCCTCATCGCCCAGCGCCCCGCGGCCTGGCTGTCCTGCGCCAGATCAGCATCGGGGAACAAAAGCTGATAGCGCGGCTCGGCGCACATGTTCCGAATCCGCCGGCCCCAACGCTCGGCCAACTCGGTCGTGTGCGAGGCGTGAATCAGCGAGCGATCCGGGTGCCGCCCGAGGAACCACGCCGGGAACAGGATCGAGGCGTAGGTGCTCTTGGCCGACCCCGGCGGCATGAACACCATCAGCCGGCGAATCTCGCCGCGCTCTACCGCCTCCAGCCTCTCAATCAGGTGCTTGTG
>ERZ724505.1761-NODE-1761-length-11441-cov-56.425610_pt1 | contig 11441 bp, 13 predicted proteins | sample MGYA00376038_ERZ724505 | MGnify/ENA primary metagenome ERZ724505 (study PRJEB28724, sample SAMN07190884) | wastewater metagenome | isolation source: effluent of sewage treatment plant in Hong Hong | place: Hong Kong | collected 2016-03-17 ... | reverse complement strand
TCTGGTAGTTTACTATCTGTGGACAAATGATATTCAAATCTTGATGTAGGCTCTCCCTGTGCCTTCACAAACTCCTCTGCACTCTTATACTTCCTAGCTTCTTGGAGGAGAGGGTCTGCTTTTGGTGCTACTTTCGGTATCTCAATCCGACCTGGAAGCACTCCGCTTGCCAGTCCTTGTTCATTTATCTTAAACGGATCAACTCCTCTCTGTTTGAGCCAATTCCCCATGTCGAACACTTCTTCCGGATCCATTTTCTGAAGGTTCTGCGCCATTTTAGGGATGTCTATCCTTTCCTGTTCAAGTTTAGCTATCTTTTCAAGGTCAATAACTGGCGCTCTATTCGCAACCTGTATTTCTTTCTCAACGGCTGCTGCCCGCTGTGAAAGCCCGGCTGTAACTGATTTACGAAAGTTGCTGTCCTCGATTCCAATGTTTATTATTTTAGAAATCTTGATTGGGTCTGTTTCTTTGGCGAGCAGTTCAAAAGTCTCCTTTGGGAGAGAGAGATTGGCTTGCTTTACTATCTTTGAAACTTTAGAAGTAGTGTTTGCTTTCGCTATGTCGGCGATAGTGTTTATTGTCTTCCCCTTACCCCCAGTGAAAAAATCGAGTCCAGCTTCTCCGATTGCTCCTACCGCTCCTATTGCTATCGATTGATTGCTGCTCAGTCCTTTATCCTTCGCCCATTTCTGAATTGATTTCTGGTCTGAGGTATAGGAAGCAATAGGAGTACTGCCAACAAGAAACTTCTCCAATCCGGTTACCGGAGTGTACGACGGTGTATTTGTAAAAGTGAGTAATGCTTTTGTCGGAAGAGTGACCGGTAAACGAGCCGTTCCAACTGCGAGATCTTTTACAAGCTTCGCTCCAGACGTAATACCTGGTACAGCAGTAGACTTGCTTGGATTCGCAAAACTCTCAGCAGGTATGTACGAAGCTGCCTTCTTAACTCCAGCTTTAGCTTTACTGGCCGTTGATTTTACTCCTGCAAGGAAATCTGAGAGTACAGACATAATTTACGGGGTTCTTATGGACGGTTTCTTAGTTGAAAAATCTGCTGGGTTTTTATAGCTTCCGAATGTAGACTCAAAATCATTAGCCGGTAGTTTATATTGAGTAGTCCATGTCCTCTTGAGTGAGTTGTAACTTTCTGGTGACACATACCCGTCTTCTCCAGTCAGAGGAGATTGAGATCTCCCTTCAAACACATTATTCCCTCCTATGTACGCCACGAGATCATCAATAGCCTTGCTTCTCAGCTCCGATTTTTTAGAAGTTGCTGAAACAGAGCGCGGTTTGTTCGCCTTTGCAACTGCCAGATCGTAGTTTGCCTGTTTAAACGCGTTATCAGAGGCAAGACGGCTCTGGGCTAGATTAAGGTCAGCTTGACGGAAATAATTGCTCAGAGAATCTTGGAACGCCTTATACGCGAAGCTCTGCTTGCCTTCGAGCTGGTCAGTGATATATTTCGTCTTTTCACCGTAAATCTTACCTGCTTTTTCTTGAAGCCCGCTTGTTCCACGGAGGTTTTCAAGGTCAAGGTTCGCCAAAGCACCTGCCTCACCCTCTGCGAGGTTCGATTCTGCCTTAATAGCTCCCCCAGAGAAGAACCCTCCTCTTCGATTGATGGATTCAACTGTGTCCCTAAGTTTCTGAGCGAACTCAGCCTTGGTAGTTGCTTTCTTATTCGCAGTTTCGGTATCGAGAATCTGCTTGTCTACTCCGAGAGTCTGTAGTTGCGGGTCGAAGATGGACGAAGCAGTAGATTCTATACCAGGGAGGTACTTTGACGCATTAAAAGAAAAAGATGGAAGACTTGACCCTTTCGATTTCTTTTTATTGGATCCTTTTGAAGCCTTGTATTCCTTGAGAGAGACCCCTGATTTTGCAGCGGCCTTTTCATTTTTACTTAGCTTTACGACCTTTTTCTTTGCCATATACTTTCTCTAGTTATGTTGAGGTTACTGCCCTCCAGCCCGTCGCATCATAGAAGTTGAGCTTTTGAGTCGTTGAATTATATATGAGAAGTCCTGCGGTTGGATCTGGTATGGCATCACGCTCAGTCGTCGTGTAACTCGGTATTCCCCAGGTCAAAGCGTCTGACTTCTGGCGAGGCTTTCCGACATTCTTCACCGTGTTCCCACGCATATTGTCTGCGCCGAACTGATCGACTGATTGTGAATTGAGGATTGCCATTATTTTTCTAAAACATCTGAAAGAATAAATCTGTTCTTGGCGTGTAGGTAAATCGAACCTGTCCTGAAGCTCCAACACCATTCGAGTCTTCTCCGCCACCTCCACCGCCACCGCAAGCTCCTCCATTTCCTCCGACGTCGTTGTTTGCACCGCCACCGCCTCCGCCACCACCGTTTGAGTTTGCTCCACCAGCGCCTGCGTTTGTTCCACCAGCACCACCAGATCCGTTGTTTCCGGCTCCACCAGGAGCATACGTTCCCGTCGCTCCTCCTTGTGTACCGGCTGCTCCGGCTCCATTTGGACCAGCAGCTCCTCCGCCGCCACCCGAAGCACTCTGCCCTGCTACTGCTGATCCACCATTTCCACCTGAGTATTTTGTGTCACCAGTACAAGAACCGGCTGCTCCACCCGAACCAGGTGTTCCAGGGTTCCCACCTGAAGCACTCGTTCCTGCTTTGGCGACGACCACGTTTGTATTGAAAGTCGAATCAGTAGCTGTACCACCGACAGAGTACGGGTAAGATACCCCCGGAATGACTGCGATGGTGCTCGCAGCATAAGCTCCACCGCCACCACCAGATACACAGACACCACCAGAGGGTGCACCGCCTCCGTTTCCTCCGTTTCCTCCACCTCCCCAACACTCGACTAAAACACTCCACGTACCAGCGGGGGCAGTCCAGTTACCAGATCCTGATGTATATGTATCCTGAGCCATATTTTTATACTTCTTGGCTTGTTGCTACACAGTCCCATACGGAGGCTGTTGAGTTATAAATAAGACCTACATAGAGATATTTGCTGATGACAGTCGTCGTTGGGAGGGTTGCACCACGAGAGGCGAATGATGCCCCCCAGGTAATTCCGCGAGCTGTTCCGTTGTCTTTTATTCGTATAATAAGCTTTTGCCCATTTGAAGGAGACCCTGAAAGATTGGTCGTCATCGATGTGATCGCCTCAGCCTGAGCAGTTATCGTGAAAACATCGGTCGTGTTCGTATTGATTACTGGAGCTGCAGCTGATGCCACGGTGTTTGATCTTGGCACAATCGCTTTATTCGTCATCGTTGTCGTGCTGTCTGAAGTAATGGCATTTGTTTCAAGATCATTATGCCCTGTTTCGATAGCCTGAAGATCGCTCTTCAGTGTCGCGATTGAAGGCTTATTAGAACTTGAGTACGTTGAGTCCGGGAATGTGAGAGATATAGTAGACATAGGTTATTCTTGATTACTTAAACTTCGTTTTTACACGGTATTGGAAGGCCATTGAGTAGAGGACGATATCTTCGATTGAAGAGCAGGCGACTTTGAACTGTATTCCTCTTGGCTTCTCAGTGTTCTCTATATCTGTAAAAACCGCTCCGATAGTGTCTGCTGAGAATGAGTATCCTTCTGAGAATGTTCCGGTCTCTCCGGAGTCGTATTCCATATCGAGAGATCCTGCCTGGAGCGTGTTCACGACGTCTGTCCACGGGCCATACGGTAGGAATCGGTACGAAACCGTCACCGTGAGGTCTTGGGTAACCTTAAAGTGCGAGAACAGCTTCTTAAATCGCTTCACATAGAACGGAATATCACCGGTAAAATACTTGGTTACGAAGAACGCATCCTGTGCTTCGCCGGCAAGCCCTGGTTCCAAGACAAAATCAGAAGAAGTGATATCTTTATAGTCGTTTACCCATGCGAAAATATGATTTGAAACTGCTGGAGATCCGGATGTTGAAGGACGAGAATCTCCGACAAACAGTGTTATATCGCGACCATAATCAAACTGACCGTCTTCGATGAAGTACATGCCGAAATACCGCTTGTTTCGAGTGATGACATATGGCTGGGTAGCATCGTTTCGTCCGAGTTTTCGATGAACGATGTATTCCTGCGCATTGTAGTCTTGGGAGACATCAGCGTCAGGCATGGACATGTGATACTTCCCGTTATAGTAGGCTCCACAGTACAGGTTCGTCTTAAGTGCATCGTTTCTTCCTGCCTCGTAAATTCTTCCGGAGACTAACCGTACCTGCCCTCCTTTTAATTCGTAGATATTTGTCCACCCTCCAAACATAATCGAGTCCTCTGTCGTCGCAACCGTCTGATGCGAAGCGAATGTGCAACGTCCAATGAAATTTATGTCCACAATGCCATCGGTAACATAATTTGATACGGAATAAGCACCCTGCTCTTTAAAAAGAATGTTTGTACCGTCAGGAGCCAGGCCTGCTCCGAGGAGAGGCCCCCTCGAGTTCGGGTCGATAAGTTGAAAAGAAGCAGCGTTTACCGTAAGTGGATCATTTATATCCGACCAGTCGAGCCTGTATTTTGAGGTTGTCTGGTTGAGGAAAAGCATCCGATTCGCACCATTGTTCATAACGACTGCCGCATCAGGAAGCGAAGGCCTAGCGGTCCAGGTTATCCCGTCGGTTGTAGACATAATATCTTCCGTCCCATTCGCCCAAAGAAGGATATTGTTGAGTATAGCGAATGTACACGGTTTCTGTGTGAGTGTGATATTTGCAGCAGGACTTCCAGTTGTCGGAAGTGAACAGGTAGTCCACACTGATCCTCCGTCAACTGCGTACTCAAGTGACCCCTGCCTCTGCCTTACATCTACCCAGGTTCCGTCTGCCTTTACGAATTGAACTCCGCCCCAGTAAGGACCTGGAAGCGAATCGTCATCCCACGAAGAATACCCGGGAGCGAGTGCAACCGTGTCATCTTCTACTGTCCAGTTCTCACAGTCAGCCATTTCAGCGTCATCCAGCTCTTCTGGAGTCTGGAGGGTGTTCATTCCAAGCCGAAAGCTCTTCATGTTCTGGATTGGGTTGTGGCGTGGGACAAAAGCCATATTACATTCCAAAAAGTTTAGGTTTCTTCACTACCGTCCGTGAGGAGAGTTCCTGCTCCATCTCTGAGAGTCCTTTGAGATAGTAGCGTTCAAACTCCGTAGCCGCAGGATTATCGTCAAAAGCCTTGTACTTGTACGAAGCCCCGTACTTTATGACGTGTTCAAAGCGATCCGGGATGATTGATACCTGCCCGTTGGTAAGTTCTGCCTGTACAGCGATAGAAATGGTACGAAGAGTACCGGCGTCAGATGGGGAAGGAACGATTCTGATGCCTGTTCCTTCCTGAACGAAGTGCGTCGGTTGCCCGTCGGTCATATTTTGATAGGTATCCCGGTATTCTTCCTGGGAAATTTCTTTCAGTTCAGAGAAGTTAGTACCTCCTGCCGACTTGTAATATGCCCCTATAAGCTCCATCCAGGGCGTAGTAGGGGTATATGTACCATCTGATATAGAAACTGGCGTATCCTCGACTGTAGGAGCTATCAGGTACTTCCCAACACGCCGAATGACCTCCTGATAAGTCTCTTTGACGTATTGCTGAATGATTGTAAGCGCACCGGCTGAGGTGTCGTCACATTCATTCTGTACAAGAGTTGTGTAATTAGCGTTTGTTGCCATATTTAGTAGTATCTTGTGTCCGGCCGATAGGCTGTCTGCCTGGCCAGCATCTCATCACTTATCTGCTTCTGATTCTCTTCTGAGTCATCCGAGTGCATGAGCATCCATTCTCCACACTGTTCGCATCTCGGTTGGGAATAATCACTCTTTACTGAGCAATGGTTCCGGCAAACATATATGTACATATTACCTGTAGGTTACGGTGACGTTTATATCATTAGTAGTTGTAAATCCGACGTAGCATCCTCGGTAGAAGATACAATCAAGCGTCACCGTCAACGGAACGAACGGAGTCGTAGTGAATGTGTGGTTGAAAATAACATCTCCTGACTCCGCACTGTTATCGTAGATAATCACTGACCCCGCCGTTGGAGCAGCGTCATTGCATGTGATGGTGATGGTATGAAGAATACCACCAGTCGATTTCACTGCCGTATCAGCTGTACAAAACTTATACTCATACGCCGGGTATCCTGCATCGTCGATTTCATGTCCTGTTGCTAGTCTTTTATGAATCATACTTTTTAATTAAATACTTATTCGGCTGCTGGAGTATCCAGCAAGCCTCGAAGTATTCAATTGTTTCCTGACTAGCGATACAACAGAACACCATGGTTCGAGCGAAGAGTCTTCGTTCCGAACATCGTGCGGGCGTTGCACAGCGTACCCTGGAGATCCAGGTCGTATTCCTCCTGGTACTCCACGTCGCGCTGGGTCGCGAGAGCGATAGCGGACTTGTGGAAGTACATGTTCTTCCGATAGGTGGCTACTGGAGAACCAGCAGTTCCCGTAGGAAGGTTGGTGGTCTTGATGACTGGGCTTCCGAGGAGCATCTGGGAGATCTGGCCCTTCACGATTGCCTGGCTCTGTGAGAAGTCAAGGGAAGTGAAGTAGTTGCCAGAGAGACCCATCATGTCCTGGAGAACTGTAGGGTACAGGAACCATACACGTTCGTCCTCTGGAACATCGAGCTTATCAAGCGTAGCCTGGCAAGCGATGAGCTGAGCGAGCGTCACAGCGGTGGTAGGAGTACCTTCGTTCTGGATCGTGTTTGCAGAGAAGTTGAGTCCTTCTGCAAGCGTCTGTGTGTCGATTTCCTTTGCGACAATGTATCCTGCTCGCTTCATCTTGAGCGCCTTGTAGTCAGCCTTCGCCTGTGCAGAAAGCGTGTCCAAGACAAGGAAAGGACGCATTGGAACCTGGCTAACGGTCAGCGATACGATAGTATCGATGTTCGCTGCGAGGTTGTCGGTCAGGCGGTTACCATCAGCATAGTTGTAGATGGTGAAATCGCTATCCACTGGAAAATCTACGGTCTGTCCGAATGCGGCGACATCCATATCGCGGCGAGTGACGAACTTTGCAGCCTGCAAGTTGGCCTCACGCACCTTCACGATGTAATCGGAAAGGATTCGCGGGATATATCCAGCACCCTGTTGACGACCTGCGGTATTTGATACTGCGGCCATAATTTTTTAACGAGCTGAAACTGCCTTATATACCTGTGTTCTTGATTGCTTGTGCCAAAAGTGGATCCAAATCTTCAAGTTTCTGGTCTTGAATGACAGGTTCAGGTATCGCCGTTGGGTTAATCTGAGTTGGAATTACTACTTTTGGAGCTTCGTTGATTTGGCGTGAGATTTCCTGGAAGAGTCTCGCCTGTACTCGCATCTCTGCGGTCTTTACATCGGCTCCTTTGGCCATTTCCGCCTTGATTTCAGGGAGAATCTCCATGAATGCAGGTTCGGTAGCGGCTTTCATTGCGATGTAGGCGTTTGCCTCTGTCTCAAGGAACCGTCTCATTCCTTCATCGTCGGGTGCTGTTGGTTCTTCAACCGGCTCTTCCCGCTTCAGCTCCTGGATTATTTGGTTCTTCTCTCGGATCGCTGCGCGTGCGTTCTCATAGAGAGTCTTATAATCCTTTTCTTCTGTACTCGGAGTTGTTACGACTTCACTGTCGTTCGGTACCGTTGGTGTGGTGGTTGGGTCCACGCCATCATTTACAACCGTTGTGTCTTGTTCAGACATAATGTTTTCCAATTATTTAACGTCCTAGGTTCGGACGAGGTTTATAGGTTACTTGCTGCTTGTATCTTTCAACATCGGGAACGGTCGTCACCTCTCCCTCTGAAGCTCGATATTTTGTCTTTAGCACGAAAGTCTTCTGGAGTTTCTTTCTTTCAAGGCGTTCTATCACCTCTCGTGCGGTTATCACTGTGTTCATATTTTTAGGAACTTCTTCTTCAATGCCTCAAAATGCTTAACCCTGGAGATTATCTTGTTTTCTATCCGTTCATTCGTTTCTCTGAGGAGCATACCCAGGAGTTGGTTTGAGCTGTCTTCTTGTAAGAAAAAGGCTTTGAGTTTGTTATGCTTTTCTGGACCGTCCGGTACCGAGTTCACTATAGAATCATAGTCTTCCTGAGCCTCTATCTTTCCTTTGAGCTTGTCCCGCTCTTCAGTTGACATCTTTTTAAGCAGCTTGTGTCTCATTTGGTTGCATTGCCGGATTAACTCCCTGTCCTACCTGCATTGCTTGACTGTGTTCAGGAACTGGTCCTTGCATAGTCATCGTGTGGTCGTCGAGGTGCTTCACGAGGAGCTGGAGTTCTTCGATTACCTCTGGTGGGACTTCTATTCCGTTTGCCTGAGCCATATCAAGTTCTTTCTTCCGCCTCTGAATCTCCGCCTGATGAACCGGGATATGAATTTCAGGATTATCAGTTGGTAGAACTCTCGCGGTGAGTGGGCTATCGTTCTCGTCTTTGGCGTCCTGGAGTTGCATCTCATCACCTCCGACTTCCGCTTCTTCTATCTCTTTCAGGGACGGGATATAAGTTTCAGGGTCTTTGATGAGGAGTCCTTGCTCGAAGAGTCTTTCCCAGATTGGGAGCTTGTTAATCTTCACTGGATCAACCGACTGCTCTTCAAGGTATACAGCCGATAAGAGAGCTGACCACTTCTGGAGTTCCGCCTGCTGAATGACGAGAGCTGAGCTTCCTGAGACCACTACAATGTCTTTAATGGCCTCGATATCCTTGAACTTCAGCTTCTTCGCGAGGATAGAGCCTTTACGACCCATAACCCGGAAGAACATCTCTTTGTTATTGACGAGGAACTGCTGATTCATCCACAGAGCGTACTTACCCATCGGCTCTATGACCATTTGCTCGAAGTTGACGAGCATTTGACTCATCCGGGCGTTACTTTCCTGAGTTTTGATTTGGATTTCGCCAAGAGTCTTCGCGCCTCCAACCTGGTCGCTACCGGTCTGATAGTCTGTCACCGCTGAAATGTTCTGCTTTGCACGGTTGAGGTAGTCAAGAAGGAAATTTGCTCCCTGTATGTTCGGTTGTGGTGTCGGCATGACCGCCATGGACTGCCCGAGCTGCCTGACTGCTGTGAGTGACCGTGGTCCGTACTCCAAGGCATTTACATTGAGGATATTGTTCGGGTTGTACTCGATTGGTGGGACAGTTGCAGTCCAGAGTGCTTCGAGGTTCATGTTCAGCGTGTCCTCTTCAGCATCGATGGCTCCTATGGACGGCTCGATGATACCGAATCCATAGAATTTACCGACACGGTCTACCGGGCGGAAGATACCCATCGGGATGAACTTCTTGTCGTATGGGTTTTTCTCGGTTCTGACGACGGTTGGGCTTCCGTTCTCTACGCAAGCGATCCAGACCACATGGCTTTCCCAGACATTCCGGTCGTTCAGGGCTTTGACATAGAGCTCGGCGATCTCCACCTCGGTCATCTTGATGGCATCCTGGACATTCGCTGCCTTTTCTACCTCATTGACTCCATCAGCAAGTTTGAGCTTGTTCATCCAGTAATCCGTCTCTCCGAGCGAGGAAACAAGTTTGTTTGTTTCAAATCCTGCCTGTTCAAGTTCAATGATAGTGCTTCTATCTTTGTGTCCGAACACCTTTACATCCTCCATGGAGGTCGCCTGAGTGTTCCAGATAAGGTCTTGAGGCTTGATTGCTTTGAAAGTGTACCCTGCTTCGGTCATTTCTTCGTCTACCTTGATATCTTTGCCCATTTTGAGCTTCTCAAGTCCTTTGATGAAGAGTTCATTCGTCACTTGCTTACCGAGGATTTCCTTTCCGTCCTTGGATACCATCTTCTTCGTCTCTTGCCAACCCATCTTCCAGCCTGCGAGTCCGCAGATAAGTCCCCACTTGGCGACATAACGGAGTTCCCGGCGAGCGTGTGCCATCTCGAACTGATATTCGCTGAATTGGTCATAGAGTTCCGCGGCCTGTTCGTCGTCTCCCTCGCGGCCCATGTACTTATACTTCGGATCACGTCCCAAGAGGCGAGGGATGGCGTTCTCTACCAACGAAAAAGCTCCACCAAGGCATACCTTCGAGGCTGTTTTTGCTGTGATAGAGTTATCTCGGAGCTTGTTCTCATACCGCTCATAGAGCTCATTCCATTTCTGCTTCATGGAAATATACCCGTCACGATGATCAGTGAAGGCTTTGACTGCGATGGCTTCGATTTTAGAGTTTTCTATCATACTTTAGTAAGAAGTTTTGAGATTCCCAAAATGTGCTGGTTCGTATGAGCTGAGTCCGTATCGTATCGCGTCCATTGAATGGTCGAAACCTCCTTCTGGTTCATTTATTATCTTGCCGTCCTTATCCGTTCTCCAGAGATAGTTCCGATATTCCTTAATGATGTTGAGGCTTCGCTTGGTCACTGAGCACCGTTGATCTTGGACGAACTGTATTCCCTGGTTGACCGATCCTTGACCCTTGATGGCCGGAGCGATGTTTATTCCGTACATCTTTATCTCATCGATACTCTTTGGTTCTGCGCTGTCGGCTATAACCAGAGCGAGCGGATAGTTATTGATGATATCGGCTATTTGTTTGTTCGAGAGTCCTTTCTGGAATGTTATCTCATCGAATATGAATCCTCCGTTATACCGATATATCGCGACTATCGCTGTAGGATCATTACTGTACCCAAAGTCAATTCCGTATCGTTCGAGTCTCGCTTCATGGGGGACTTCGTCGATAATTGTCCAATCCTTGTAAATCTTTCCTTCAACTTCACCAAGCTGTCCTTCTCCGTACACGGCCCACCACATCTTATTACCTTTTCGCTGTTCGATACTGTCGATGATTTCCTGCGAGAGAGCTTCGTTATCCTTGTAGGTCAGGATGATGTGTTCGTAGTCGCTCCGCTTGTTCTGAATCTCATCGTAGTACCAAAACTCATTCGTTGGGTTCCAGTCCAGGAAGACAAACTCCTTCGTACGAACTTCGAGCTGGTCGAATGCTTCGTATGGGATATTGTTTGCCTCATTAATGAAGAGCCTATCGCGCCGGGGTCCTCGTACCTTGTCAGGCTGATCGGCTGAGAAGAACTCTATCTTGCTCCCAGTCTCGAAGGTATAGGTGAACTCTGTCTTGCTCCATCGATCGTCTTTGAAGTAGTTGTGTTCCTGCATAATCATCAGGAAGTCACGCATTACACCTCGACGAAGGTGAGGGAAAGATTCTGATACGATACTTGTCAAAGTACTTTTCGCGTCTGATTGAGCCAAATGAATGAGGTAGAGAACTATACTGACCGTCTTACTCGCTGATGTCCCCCCCTGTATGCACCGGAGTCTCTTCTTCAGAGCCATTACCTTCCGTGTTGCCCGGGTCGCTTTGTACATAAGCTAGAATAGGTTTCGGCAATAAGTCTTTACCGTCTTTACCTGTCAATTCGCTTCGTTCGCTATAAGCTTCTTTACCGAGCGTCTTTGCTACCGTCGTAC